>Ga0335082_10001326_pt1 | contig 26456 bp, 23 predicted proteins | sample Lox_Sample_41_FD_206718 | JGI IMG/M metagenome (GOLD analysis project Ga0335082, IMG submission 206718) | Soil microbial communities from Loxahatchee National Wildlife Refuge, Florida, United States - Lox_Sample_4.1 | ecosystem: Environmental > Terrestrial > Soil > Wetlands | place: USA... | reverse complement strand
GTGGCTAATCTTCAGGCGGCTTATGACTTCTACAAAACAATTGGTTTTACCGAACATTTTTTCTTCCCTCGTCAAGGTTGGGGAGATTTAGGAGCTGGCGGACTTGTTGACCATCGCATTGCTGTAAATACTTGGGCAGGAATTAACGCGCCGAAAGCGCCGGCGGGAACGGCAGGGCTGAAATATTTCACTCTGAAATATGATTCCAAAGAACGGCTCCATAAAGCGTTGGGCAATCTTTCAAACATTATGGCATCCGATGAAGGTTACTTGGTTGAAGACCCTGTCGGAAACAGAATCAAGCTGACTGAATAAAACAGATTGTGTATTTTCAAAGAAGGCAGGAGAATCATTTGTCAATCATCTGCTTATAGTGATTGATTCCATACCATCAATAATGACTGAGGTTCTGGATAATGTTTCAACGGTACTGTTGCTATTTTTGGCTCGGAATGCTCTTAATCACCTTATTCTCTCCTCTATGTGCGGTTTCTCAAACCTCGCCATTGCTCAAGTTCAGCATTCAAGATCAATTCGATAGTCTTCATACCGAAAGTGACTATCTCGGCGGCATAACGATCATCATCGGCAGCGACAAAGGCGGAAGCCAATATGACAAGATATGGATCCAAGCGATCCGCGATTCCCTTGGCAACAAACTGAACGGTAATGAGATTAAATTTCTCACAGTAGCGAATGTATCAAGTGTTCCTTTCTTCCTAAAAGGGTTAGTGCGAAGTAAGTTTCCTCAAGACAAAAAGGAATGGGTGCTGTTAGATTGGAAGGGATATTTTGCCGATACGTATCAATTTGTGGGTGATGCGACCAACATCATGATCGTTGATCGAAACGGCGGTCTCGTTTACAAAACGAATGGTCAGACGCTCGACAATCAAAAGCTTCTCGTAATCTGTAATAAGATTCGCGATGTGGTTCAATCAACAAAATAATACCCTGATTGTATCATAATAACTCAAGGGAGGAACGCAGCGGCAGGTTGACGAGACGGAGGGTTTGTTCGTGCAACAGATGTTCGCCCCAATTTTGGCAATTGAAAAAATTTATAATTATAGGAGAGAGGATGCAATCAAAGAAAATTGGAGTTCTTGTCGGCAGTTTACGAAAGGAATCTTTCAGCCTAAAAACTGCAAAAGCCCTCATGCTTCTCGCACCAGATGGGCTGATTTTTGAGATCATTGAGATTGGAGGGCTTCCGATTTACAATCAGGATCTCGAAGAGGCACCGCCTGCTGCATGGACAGATTTCCGTGAACGATTGAAGACCTGTGACGGTATTCTTTTCGTTACGCCGGAGTATAATCGCTCGGTTCCCGCAGTATTGAAGAACGCGATCGACGTGGGCTCACGACCGTATGGGAAAAATATATGGGATGGAAAGCCGGGAGCCGTTGTGAGCGTTTCGCCCGGTGCGCTCGGCGCATTTGGTGCAAACCATCATTTGAGGCAATCGTTGGTGTTTATGAACGTCCTGACAATGGCCCAGCCCGAAGCGTATATCGGGGGTGCCGCAAAACTGTTTGACGAACGCTCAAATCTTATAAATGAATCAACGCGGGAATTTTTGAAGAAGTTCATGGCTGCATTCACGGAATGGGTTGCGAGATATTCTGTTCGTTAGAGTGCAGGCTATGCCACAGTTATGAGGCCTTAGAAGGTTGGTGATACATCAATCGAGATAAGGAGGATTCATTCAGTCTTTTGGATGAAGAAATATATCACATAGGCGATCCACGAAGAGGTTAGTTGGGATTAAGCGGCTAATTGGAAAGGCTTGGTAAACTTGTCCTCGAAGAAACAATATGGAAAACCATGTAAGCCAGAATTTACCAACAAGTTAACCATCCAAAAGTGTGTCCCCAACGAGGGTTGAGCGAAAAGAACGTTATAATTTTAGTATGGTAAAGCTGCTCCAACTGCCGCTTTGAGCTAAGCAATACATGAAGAATTCTTCTGCATTAGGTTTACCCACACCCTTCCCTCTTTAAAGGATGTCGCGCGGTCGTGGCGGTTGCTCATTTCAGTTTCTTTGATCTTTCGCGCGGCGCAATCCCGATAACTGGTTCCGTCAGCTTGAGCCGCTTGTTAGGGGTCACTCATTGAGAAAATAAATAATCAATTTTGAAACAGGAAAAGCTGGAATTTATATTTTCTTTTTTGGGGAAGCCTAGGGAATATGTAAAATTCACTTCAATCGCTTTATCTTTTCTTTCAAACAACATAATAGCTGCGCCAAATGGAATTGTCGCAGTTATTGAGTTTTGTCCTTCCTGGCTAACGGTATAATTTGGGTAATCGATCGTGGCAGATGAACGGTAAATATCCTCACATCCTATGCCTGCAAAAAAGGTTGGACGAAATGTTTGATATTCGATGAACGTGTATCGCACAAGATATGCGAAAGCAAAACTAAATGTGGCTGCTCCGCTTGTAGGAATATTACTGTTCGCGAGCCCGATTCTTTGTAAAAATCGTTGCTGGTCAAAAGCAAAATAATTTACTTCGGCAGTAATGTATTGAATATATCGTGATTGACCGGGCAGCTCAACTCCCCCCATAATCTGAAAACCTTGTTTCCAATAGTCATAGAATTGATCCGGTGAAGAGGGGAGAGTTATACCGGCTGACACGTGCCATCGTTGGACACTGTCAAGCTGGGCGAGGTTCTTTTGATAACCAATGCCAATGAGCAATAAGAAAAAGTATCCGCGCCGTATCATCGTAGTTGCTCTCTTTCCTAATTTTTGGTTAAGACTGCGACTGCCTGAACGAATCCAGAGCCGTTAACAAAGCCTGACAAGTCTGTGGGAGAAGTAAATGTTCCAACAAACGTAAACGGCTGATAGCCGGTGTGACTGCAAGTAAAACTAATGTCGGGATAATGATTTTCACCAACGACCGAAAGCGTTAGACTACCAAGTTCACCACTGCCGATGAACGATACAACATCTTGTGAGAGGTCAAGTAACAGGGTACCAGAAACATTGTCTTGAGAAAGTGTTCCAGACCACGTACCTGTAGTTGACGGTGGAAGCGGAAGCGGGGGCGGCGCAGTGGGGTTATCTTTTGCGCACGATGCGAGGAAAATTGAAAAAATGATCGTTGCACAAAAAAACAATACGTTGATTTTTGAGCGGTTCAAGTTATTTCCTCCTTGATCTGTTTGTGTCGCCTGACGAACGTCGCTTTCTGTGGCCTCTTGCTTGTGGTTCCGTCAGCTTGAACGACTGGTTAGCCAGCACGGAGAGATGAAATTTCATGGTCATATAGTTGCAAAAATTTCACCCATATTGGATCAGAACGTGAAAGCAAATCCCAATAATGATCTGCGTCAGCAAAATCGCGGACTTTAATTGCACTGAGGTATCCTAGAAGCATAAAGCCCTTCCTTTCTTCGGCTAGTGCTCTTCGACTCATGCCATCTACTTGAGGATTACGGCTCATTGTTGCTGCCCGAAGAAGTAGTACGTCTTGAGCATCATTCACAGCCTTGATACACTCTAGGTATCGGCCTGCATTATAGAGTTCTTGAACTAAATAATAAAAAGAATCGTTATCTACAGCTCTTATTTGATCTGGGGTCTCCATTTTCGAATATTTCATTGAATCAGAAGCGGTAAAAGGGATTTTAATAGTCCAGTTCTTTAACTCAAGATATGAAAGTGAAAATCGTAAGATGGAGACATTATTTGTCGAATCAGTCCTTATAATAATCGATTTTAAGGCGGACATCTCATCCCTGGGCTCCGTAACGATTGTTCCTGATTCAATGATTCTATCTTGCATGAAAGGAATCGAGAAACTTGTTGTATCATCCCTATCATTGGACTGGAATTGAACAACTATGGAATGTGCAGAATGGTTTGTAATTGTGACAGGTATATAAGTTTGGCAACCAGTAATGAAAAATGGTAGGGCCATTATTATTATGTATTTGGTCATGTTGATCCTCTCCGTTGTGCCGCCTAACGTGCCGCGCCTAAGCTGCGGCGACGTGCAGTCAGTTCCAAGTAGACTGTTGCGCGGACGTGACGGCTGTTCATTTCAGTTTCTTTCGTCTTTGGCGCGGCGCAAAAGTTACGGCTGGTTCCGTCAGCTTGAGCCGCTGGTTAGGTGGCGCAAAGTATTTAGACTCTGTTATTAAAAAAATATTTGGCTACTCTCTATCTGAATTCACCTTAAATTGATTCCAATTGTCACAAGGGAATAAAAGCCATTTAAACCGATATCCATAACTTGAGACACGTTTTTCGTTCCAGTATTTGTTTCTTCCGTCTGATCATCAACTTGAATTCCTGTATATCTATATCCAGCTTCGAGAGCGATAGTAAATTCTCCTAGTCTCATTGATCCACCTACGGTTCCTTGAAGGCAAGGGCCCCATCCTTTTTTCGTCATCTTCCAGTTATAATTCATATCCTGGAAATCATTAAATTTTACTTCTTGTGTTACTTGCACTTGAGTGTGACAAACACCGATTTGGGGGCTAAGAGAAATAGAGACTTTACCAAAGTCGACGGGAGTATACCGCATTTTTAACGAAACCTCGTAGGCATCAACCGCACCGTCTATTTTCATTATTCCGGCATAATCCTGATAGTTTGAAAAAGCTGGAGAATATAGATATCCAAACGATACGCCGGCTCCTATGTCTTCCAATAAATAAAAAAGTATTGCTGCGTTCATAATTACCGTTGGACCAAATGATGTCTGTGTCTGGATAGGAATACCTGCAGCTCTATAATTGTCAACAATAGAATTATAGTAATCACTGACATTGGCAGAAGTGGTGTTTCCATACCCACCCGAAACGAAGAGACTATAAGTTGTTGGCGGGCTTTTAACTTGAGATACCCCACGGCAAGGTAAAAGCAAAAATAAAATAGCTGAAAGGAGTAAGAAATTGCGTGTCATAATTGAATTAAAAATCATACGTTAATTTAAGAGCTATTTCAGATGTCTTATATTCTTTTAACCCACCGAGTGCGGTTTTCGGATTGTAAATCTTATACTTGAAGCAAAAGTCGTGTTTGCCAGTAGAGACATAAATAACTGCATGGTTATTTATGACAAACATCGTAATGTCAGTTTTTAGAGAAGAGTCAGCAAATACTTCACCGTATGTATTATTTCGTATCACTGAAGGATCAGCAAATACTTCACCGTTTATTTTGTTTTGTAGCCCTATAGAGTCAACTATAACCCCTGTAATGAAAACTTGATTTTCCGTAGTGTCTGGGATCAAATCTATCCATAAGCCGTCAATAAAGGTGTTTATTTGTTGTCCCTCAGAATAAGGGTGTCCATTAACAAGTATTGTAACCCCATTGTTGGAAATCGGAATTGCATCCTTGTTCACATAAGGTTCTGGTTCAATAAAATATTTGCATGAATTCAAACAGAAAATCATTCCAACGAAAATAATTTTGCAAATATTTGCAATCTGTTTACCATCAATAGGTTTCATGAGATTTCTTATTTACACTTCATTGGAATTTGCGCCACCTAACGTACCGCGGCTAAGCTGCGGCAACGTGCAGCCAGTTCCATGTAGAATGTTGCGCGGACGTGACAGTTGTTCATTTCAGTTTTTGTTATCTTTCGCGCGGCGCAATCGCCGACAGCTGGTTCCGTCAGCTTGAGCCGCTGGTTAGGCGGTTCACCGCAGAGTTACTGCTTTTATTATCGTCTTATTGGTAATAGCAACGAGGTTGAAGCCCAACCGCCTCTGCCATCTACTACACCGCATGAAATGGTTATAGTATCTATCAAAACATTTAGGCTATCTGGAGTGTAAAATAATACAGTATGCTCTTTCGTGTTTTGGAATTGATAGGGCGTTAGCGGTGGTGCACCTTTGATTATTAGATAGCTCGGGCAACCCCAACTGTATGCGAGCGAATCTCCGTCTACATCATATGCTGAGCAAACAACCGAAAATGAATCAGCTAATTGTGCTTGCTTAGAGGATGCGACAAAGGATGTGATGACAGGAGAATGATTGATTGGCTCAGTGGATTCGTTTTTGCATCCTGCAAATAGGGATACTACGATCAAGAATGCTACATGACTTCCGCCATAATGTTGTCGAGATTTCATACATGCCTCCCGAATTGTCATTTAGTGAACCGCCTAACGTACCGGAGCTAAGCTGCGGCGACGGACAGTTAGTTCAATGTAGTTCATTGCGCGGACGTGTCGGGTGTTCATTTCAGTTTCTTTGGTCTTTCGCGCGGCGCAAAAGTGACGGCTGGTTCCGTCAGCTTGAGCCTTGGTTAGGCGGGCATACAAGTTTCAAGGTCCCCAAAAACCGAAAATATGTATTCATAATTTGGGCATTTATCTATGATGGCCTATAAATAAATGCATCAGAATAACCGGATGCAGGACTCGCATTTGAGCCAGCTATAATTGTGACCTGAAAATAATACGCAGCATATATTTCATCCTTAGTGGGTATAAGTCTTTCGTAAATTGTTGCAGTTGAAGTTAATCCCTTTATTGTGTCAACGACTGCATCATATTCGTTTTCATCATATCCTTGCTCGTAAATTACATGTTGGGTAACGACTATACGAATATTATCCGAGATAGTATTACTCTCAGCAGCTATGTGGTTTTCCCAGATTAGGCTGACTGAAGTATCGGTGAACGACGCAACCCGAAGAGCAGTCGGTGCGGGTATTGTAAAATTCGATTCAAAAGGATTGTTAAAATCAACAGCATGGTCACATGAGCAAGAAATGAACCCCAATAAGATCAATGCTAATATCGACCAGTTACGCAGATCATTGTCCGTTTTCATTTTTATAGTTCGTGCTAAAGTTAAGAACGGAATTGCAATTAATAGGACATTTCCATACGCCATGAGAATGCAAATCCACCCAACGCAGAAAAACCAACTCCAGTAGAATATCTTAGTTTCAAATTGTATTTATTTATATTCATCCTTGCCATTTGAATTAAATCAGGTGAAATGGCATTATAATAGTCCCTTTTATACTCAATTACCTTTGTGTTATAATAATATGATACGATACTGGAGCCAAGAAATACTCCTGCACAAATCCATTTACTAATTTGCCAAGGCTGTTGTATTTGCTGTAAGTATTTATTTGATAACATGGGAATCTCAAGATCATACTTTTCTTTTGCTCCAATTTCAATTTGTTCCGAAATATCCCGAAAGCCTTCTTTCCTTACGTTTATTATATAATCACCTGTTGCCAAATTTGTCGTTATCGGTGCTCTCCATGTACCTAGAGAATCCGGTGAAATATCGTGAGTCGCTTTACTCTCTGCATCAAGGTATATTTTTGATGTTCTAATAATTGACACTTGGGCATCACTTGCCTCAGTCGGACTTACCTTTACCGTTATTTCCCTGATATACTCAAAATAATTTTTGTACGGTGTATTCGGCTGAGCCGTTGTTTGGCTGAATCCTGAGTTTGCAAAGAATGCAATAAATAATACTAGATTTGTTTTATTCATGGTTCCTCAAATAGTATGTGTTTAGCCCGCCTAACGGACCGGAGCCAAGCTACGGCGGCGAACAGCCGCCGCAAAGTAGTTCGTTGCGGGGACGTTCCGATCAGAAGCGCTAAGTTTGTCCAACACCGCGCAGCGAAATCGTCGACGGCTACTTCCGTCAGTTTGAGCGACTGATTACAACGCAATTGCCTTATTATTTCAGTAGCAACAGTTTCCTCGTCTCAGTGAATGACCCAGCCTGTAAACGATAAAAATAAACCCCGCTTGCCATGTTCGCCGCATTCCATTGCCGGGTGTAGCTTCCTGCCTGCAATTCTTCAGATACGATTGTTGAAACCTGTCTTCCTAACACATCAAAAATTGTTAATGATACACGCGACCGTGACGGAATTGCAAAGGAGATCGTCGTTGCCGGGTTGAACGGGTTAGGGTAGTTCTGATCGAGCGTTACGCTCGTGGGAAAGGATCCATGAGGATCTCTGACTCCTGTTAAACCTCCATTCTTCGTTGTGAGAACAATTCCTCCGTTTCCGATGGTAATTCCGTTGTGAGCATCAAGAAAATCTACACTCAGGAGATTGGCTGTAACGCCGCTTGTTTGACTCTCCCATTGCGCTCCTCCGGTATTGGTCGTAAAGATTTTCCCGCTGTCGCCGACGACCCAACCTTCATTGGCGCTGATAAACTTCATAGCATTCAACGTCGATCCCGGCGACTGAGCGAGGCTCCATGTGGTGCCTCCATCGGTTGTCTTCAATACAGTGCCGTTGTCTCCCAGGATATAACCGTTCAATGTGTCGGAGAATGACACGGTGCGCAGTGGGGCACTAGTCGGGCTTGACTGCGAGGTCCAACTACTGAACGTATTCGATGTAGTAATGATCGTGCCTGCGTCGCCTACAGCCCATGCCCGAGTCCTTGATGCGACAAAGACACCATACAAATTATGGGATGAACTGCTTGTTGTTGTCCATGTTGTGCCGCCGTTCGTCGTCGCGGTGATGTAACCCGTCGCCCCGACCGCACAACCTATGCTGTCGTTGAGAAAGTGGATCCCGTACAACGGCGGGGCCGGAATATTATGTTCATTCTGAAACGTCCAAGTTATTCCAAGATCCGACGAGTGATAGATCCTCGAACTGTCGTCGCCGATCCAGCAGTTGAGCGTGTCCCCAAAGGCGATGACGGGATTAAGGCCCGACGCCAACGTATGCATGGTCCAATGCTTGCATGAATCATTTGAGATGAAGAGACCGATATTGTTACCGATCGCAGCCACAAGATCGCCGGAAAGATACCTTACAGAACTAAAGTAGATTTTTTGTGGAGGGGTTAGATCCGTCCATGTTGCTCCGCTGTCTTTTGATACTATTATTTCCCCTCCCGCCCCCGCGACGACGACTGTTTGACCGTCGGCAGAGCACACATCCGCCGGCGGGATGCCGTTCGACAATTGACTTTCTTTCCATGTTTTCCCTCCATCCGATGTGCTGAAGATCGAAGCCACATTCCACTTTGTTGCAAAGCCTTTTTGGGTACTTGTAAAGAAGACGGTGTATATTGTCAAATCTTCCAACAATGTCGTAGTATCGATAGTCCACGTCGCACCCCCGTCGTACGTCCATCCGATCAACGATGGCGAAGGCGAAGTAAGGCTAAGCGGTCCGGCGAAGTAACCGGTGTCGCGGTTGAGAAAACTGAATGACAAGAGGCTAGCGTTGAAATTAAGGCTGTCCTGCTGCCATGTATTTCCGCGGTCGGTCGACCTGAATAGAGATTTCTGGCTTAGTACCACTTCGGTCCAAAGAGAAAGGAAGGTCGGCGCAGACATAATTTGGTTTCCGACGGGAGGGTTGTGCCCAAGACTCCACGTTTTGCCGAAGTCTGTCGAGTTAAAGACATCAGCATGAAACGGACCAGAGCCTGAAAGTCGCAGGCAATAGACGCTAACGAGAACTGAGTCGCCGGACTTTATCACCGAGAATTGAATTGGCGATACCGAGCTGTCGGACACGAGATTGAAGAGTGAGCTATCCACCAACCACGCACTTCCGCCATCAGTTGTCGTGAATAGAGATGGGTACCCGTCTGTCGCCGCAAGGCAATAGCCTCTCGATTTGTCGGCGAAAATAATTTGGATCACGTCATCAAACTGTGAAGAGGTTGACCGCTGAACAAACCAAGAACCTCCACCGTCTGTAGTTTTCAGAATTGAGCCATAATTCCCTCCAATCCATCCTGTCTGACCGTCAAGCATGAACACCGTCCCGTATTCGCGTATGAGAGTGTCTGACGGCTGGTTAACCCACTGGCCCACCAAAGGGGAGCTTACTAGAAATATTAAGAGAGTCGTCTTTTTCATTGCATCACCTTGAGTTTTAATAAAGCAATTGCGCCCTAGCTATGTTAAGATTGCATGCCGAAGGGTTATCTTAAGAGACTGTACATCGCAGCTGTGCACCGGAATTCTATTATTAGAATGCGATTAGCGGGGTATGCTTTGACTATTGGTATGAATTGCTGCACCCCGTAGGATATTACAATGATGAGGGATGGACGGTAGGATTAAGAGCGCCCCCTCCGGTGCAAAACTACTGCTTATCAGATACAAAAGCAATATGTCATGGGTGAGTCGGGAAGGATTCGCAAAAGACAGATAACGTACCGCACCTAAGCTGCGGCAACGTGCAGCCAGTTGCGTGTAGAATGTTGCGCGGACGTGACGGTTGTTCATTTCAGTTTCTTTTGTCATTCGCGTGGCGCAAAAGTGACGTCTGGTTCCGTCAGCTTGAAGCGCTTGTTAGGGCGCACGCCTGATCCTTGTTATAAATATGCGGCTCGTTTGATTTGTTGTGGATAACGAACCGCGCATTGTCAATTTATCTTGTTTTGTTAATTGACTTGGATGTCACCATAAGTAACATACGTCGAATCCGGCCTGATGATTTTGAAGTATAGCCTATAGATTGCCGGCTGATAACCTGCCAAAGATCTTCTGATGGCATATTCGCTTGAATCCAACCGTTGAGCTAGAATTGTCGTCACTATATGTTGTGGCGAGTCGTTCAAAGTAATAGAAACAGAATCTTTCGACCGCATCACCCATTCAATTGAAAACAAATTCTGACATGGATTTGGATATACTCCCACTTCACCTGGAAACTGCATTCCTAAGGCAGAAATTGGTTTCCAGTCAGAGGAATCAATCGACCCATTAATAGCACCTGTTGAGTCTGTGTGCGTGATTCCGCTGAAGGGGGTTATCATCTGCGCGGGAGGATCCACACTTTTGTCTTTCGTGCAAGACATCACGGTAAAAATAACGCCAATAAATAGCGCAACTCTAACCACATTTCTATTTCTTGAGTCGGTAAGCATAACAATCTCCTTTTCTTTTGATGAAAAGAGTTTTGCTTATTTACTGATCACATTTAGATCAGTCGTAGCAAGGAGAATTGTTGTTCCTTTAAGGTAAAATTGATTTTCAATAACAAACGCTCAACGCCTTTTACCGAACCAGATCAAAGGGATCTTAAGGCGTTACTGTCGTGACAATCTTGAACAAAGTCACATAGTCAAAAAAGCGGTAGAAAGAGTGATATTATTCTTGAAGATTAACTTTGAAGTAATACTTGAATGTGGGTCCCATGATTCCCGCCCTGTGAAGTCATTACTAGGCTAATTTTATTCTTTGAGTGTATCAAGAACTAAATTTCACCTAAACTTCCTTCGTGCGCCCTAGTATACCGCGGCTAAGCTGCGGCGACGAGTAGCACTTTGCATGAAGTTCATTGCGGGGATGTTGCGGTTGTTCATTCGATCCTCGGCCGACTCTCGCGCAGCGCATTCGTCAACGGCTGTTTCGGCCAGCTTGAGCCGTTAGTTGGCCAGCCGCTATTTGATTTCAAAAATTACACGAACCTGACTCGTGACTGATATTGTTTGTGCAAAAAAACCTGAGCCACTAGTTTCGCCTGACAGTTCGGAAAGAGTTGTAGGATTGAAGGGGTTTGGATAATTAAAGCGCAACGTTGAATTAGATGGAACTGTTTGTCCAGGGAGAAGTTCCTCTATAGAAATAACCTTTCCTATAACAACGCCAAGTGTCTTGGCGAGATCATCTGCTTTCTCTCTTGCTTTAAGACCTGCCTCGATCCGCGCTCTTCGGCGTAGCCCTGATTCATCTTTGTATGAAAAAGCAATTTGAGAAAGGCGGTCCACTTGTGCCTCACTAATCGTAAATAGAACCGGTTGTAATAACTGGAGGGAGTCTATTTTGACTGAAGTTTCAATTATTGCTCGATAGTCTTTGCTTGATGAAAGAAACGCCTTGTCCCCGTTGTTTTCTCCACTGTAGAATTGTGATGTCGAAATGTTCCGAGGTTTAATTCCCAAATCGATGAGTTTATCAGTTAATGCTTTAGTTTTCGTATCTGCTTGCTCTACGGCTTGGCGCAAAGTTGACCCAGTACCCTTAATCGAAAAATTAACCGATGCTTGGTCGGCAACTTCTTTAAGCTCTATGCTGCCGGTGACAATGAATTGATTTTGCTTGGAGTCATTTTGTTGACACCAAACTATTTGACAGAAAAAGACAACTGCTAATAGATAGATGGTTTTCATAAGGATCTCCTTTGAGGGTGGCTAACGTACCGGAGCTAAGCTGCGGCGACGTGCGGCCAGTTCCTTGTAGAATGTTGCGCGGCTCATTCGCCGACGGCTGATTCCTTCAGCTTGAGCCGCTGGTTAGCCAAGAAGGCTTAGTTTGTGTTGAGAGTGATGTGATAACGAACAAGGCGCTCTTCGATGAAGCGGAAATCATTATTTGCGTCTGAGTATATCATTCTTTTAAGGATCAAACCAACATTCTTGGAAAAGGCAAAGTAGTAGTTGTTCTTCATCAACGCCGGTGGTCGTGGTATAGTTGAAGTAATAGTACCCACGGTAAATCTTGCTTGAAAGGTTCCGGCGGGGACAACGCATGTTGAATCAGAGCTTCTGACTACCGCTGTATTGTATAGTGTGCTATCAGAATACGGTTGGTATTGGTTCACAAGATAATCAGAGGTACCATTATTGGTAAACATCTTCCAACCAGATTGATCAACGATGTAGTTTGCCGAATCTCTTATTAGAGAGACTCCCCACCTGGAGCTGTTAACTATTTTATATTTCGTCCCTCCCAATAGACTATCTCCGCCGATTGATACGATATCGGAGTCGTTTTCCGAAGTAAAGTTAAACGATGTATCGGCCGCAAACATTTCATAAACCCAAGTATCGCCACTATTCAGAGGATAATATACCGTTACTGCATCGTTTGACGCTGATGGCTGGGTTGGCGATGAACTTTGGTTTTTACAAGAAGAGAAAATTAATAGTGCGCTGAGGGTGAGAATTCGCGGTTTCATAGATTGCCCCAAAAAGGTCAGTTGACAAATTGTTTGATGATTTGTTGGGATTAACAATCTAGTGAACGGACCTCCTGCATTATTTAGTGATTAATAGGGGTTTAGCTAATTCTTGCTGCCCCAGCGGCGGCGAACGAAGCCATTTCCGTTGAAATTGTTTTTCGCGCGGCGAAATCGTCGACGGCTATTTCCGTCAGCTTGAGCCGCTGGTTAGCCAGCAACAAGCTAAAATGTGTACCCCACCAAGAATCTGAAATGATTCTCTTGGATTGTAGTTATCGAATTGAGCCCGGCCATATTGCTGACACTAAACCAACCTTCAAGGCTAACCGTAATCGGTGAGACATAATATGAGCAGCGAACGCCCCCGTCGTCGTACCAGCCTGAAAATTCCTTCGTAAAGTCCTCGTTTATATTGGCCTGAGGATCGCGGTACCGCGCGGAAAGGCCGAGCTTTTCTTTAAACCCGACTCCAACAGAAATGTGAGAGAATTCGTAAAGCAAAGCGCTTCCGAGCTCGAATGCCTGAAATGAATATTGTGGATGATAGCCTGAAATATTCGCGGTTCCTCCAAATTCGTTGTATCCAGTGAAAGGAAGAAGGGCGAAATCATCTATAATTGAAGCGTGATATGTGAGACGAACGCTCGGTGTGAGATAAGAATAGGTATAATTCATGGGCTCCCAGCCGAACGGACCTTTAGGCCCATTGCCCCGCCAATAAAAGTTGTTTTGACCTCCGCCAATCTCTACCCCAATCCCATCCGGGAAAGAAGTAAAAGATTGTGCATAAATCTTGGGTTGAAGAAATGCGAGATCGAAAAGCGTGACAAAGAATGCTAATTTTATTAGTGTCATAGCGACTTTCTATTTTGCTGCCTAACGTACCGCGGCTCATTCGCCAACGGCTGGTTCCTTCAAGTTGAGCCGCCGATTGGGTAGCGCTAAACTTAAGCCAGCAATTATATCGAAACTATTCGACCTATTGTATGGCATAATGTTTCGTGCAAATATATCAAGGCACATTCCCTGAGCGAAGGATAACCTGCCCCCTAAAGCCATAAGATAAGATTGGTTAATTTGAATATTCTTGTTTTTTAAATCTGGCGTTAGGGAGGGATAGTTTTGGATTTCTCCAACAATTGCCCATCGACTATTGAGGTCATATTGTGCATTTGCAAATCCATAAGAAATAATATTTTGAGTAATACCAGGAGGATTGTCATATCTATTCCAGTCCCACTGAATGGACGTCGCAGTAAACATTACAATATTCGTGATTTGAATATTTTTTATTCCATAACCAAGCGAAGCTATGAAACCTTGGGTAAGTTCTTTGGATAGTGTGAACGTTCCTGTGTATATACTACAGTCGTATCGAAATTCTTCAAGCCCTTGCGCGACCAAATCGGGCCTATCAGCAAAGTTATTGCCCCCTTCGTGATCCCATGAAAGCATAGTTTGAAATGAGAAGGAAATGGCAGGTAATTGTTGGGTTTCAGATAATAGTTTCAACTTGATTTTTGTCATTAAGGGTGATCTTAACAATTGTCCCTTGTAGTCACCGATAAACTCTTCATTATTTAAGGAAAGCTCTCCAACATCTTGGATATTGATAAAGAGGGATCCTCTATATTCAGGTGTCACTGTACCGTACGGCATGGTGCTACCATCTAAGCCGATAGAAAAATATGGTAATATCGTTGCTGGACTCGAATAAATCGCGCGATTGGTTAGAGGATTTACAGAAGTCGAATCGTTTGTCTGCGCAAATATGTTTGTGAGCGCAAATCCTAAGAGCGGAAGCAGAATCCTGATTTGAGTCATATTGTTATTCCTTTCAGCTAAGATTGGTTTCAAAAAGCACCCAATTCACCGATTTAAGAGTTCGGCTATATAGACTCTTGGCAGTTAGAAAACAACGAGACGTACCGGCGCATTTCTTAGAAAACCGGAGTCAATGCCATGTCGTGAGCTGCCACGGCACCGATGTTGTCAGAGTATTATCAACGTAGCGATAACAACTATTAGACAGCGGTAGAAAGGCTAATACTATCCCTGGAGTTTAACTTGAGGTGGTAATTGAAAGTGGGTTCCCATGTATCCCGCCCTATGAGGTCAATGCAAGGTTAATACTATTTTCTGATTTTGTCAAGAGCTAATTATTGCAAACGCTTAGAAAGTGCGCCCTAATTCGCCATCGCACGCTTGCAACCCACCGCACGCAACTCTACTTGAGCACCACCAACTTCTTCGTCTGCACGAAATTTCCTGCTTCCAGCCTGTAGAAATACACGCCGCTCGACAAACTTCCTGCATTAAATGGGACCGAGTGAGTGCCTGAGGTCTGATTCTCGTTGACCAAAATTCTCACGAGCTGCCCCAGTTCATCAAATACTTTCAGCGTAACGAGAGCATTCACCGGTAGTTGATAAGAGATGACTGTTTTGGGATTGAAAGGATTGGGATAGTTTTGGAGCAAAGAGAATTTGTTTGGAATAATGTCGTTTAATTCTTTCACCGAAGTAACCATCTCTGAAAGTAATCGCCGCCACACTCCATGGCTTTGGGTGCTAGCCAACAGATACTTGCCGCTTACAACGAGAGATGCTACACTGGTGTCTGACAACCCTGAGTTGGTTTGCCACCATTGGCCGCCCTCGTTCGTTGAAAGAAAAACTCCGCTTTCAGTTGCAGCAAAGACGGCTGTCCCGCTCACTGCAAAACAATTCACGGCCAAAGACGTCAATCCAGTACTTGCTAGGGACCAAGTTCTACCCTCGTTCGTCGAACGATAGATTCCGCTATGGTTGGTCCCGGCAAAAATGTTTTGTCCGTGAGTGGTTACAACATTTATGTAATCAGCCGTGAATGCGGTGTCAGGTAAATTCCAGCTTATCCCCTTATCAGTAGAGCGTAAAACTACGAACCATGAATGTTCGGGGGTCATGCCTCCGTAGGACCCAATGACGATACTAGTATCGCAAACTGTGATTGAACTTACATCAGTGGATTTGGTTATACCGGAATCTGATGAATACCAGCCTTTCCCTTCGTTTGTGGAAATATATATTCCAGACTCTGTTGCAGCGAATACTTTATTATCAAAAAACGCAAAAGCGTTAGCAGTTTGCCCCAATGCAGAATGCCAGCTTGTTCCGTTGTTTGTTGAAAGGTATGTACCTATCCCTGATGAGGCAAAAATACTATTTCCATCGTAGGCGATCGAATACATGTATCCGCTATCTAATGCGGAATTATACCAATCCAAACCATCGTCCAAAGAATATAGAACTCCTCCTCCATCGGTCCCTGCAAAAATACTGTCACCCTTTGTGGCTAATACAAGGGTCTCGCCAGATGGGCCGTTTACGTGAACCCATTGAGAGTGAGATTTTGAGGGCATCACAATCAATAAAGCAATTAATGAAAATTTTGAAAGGCTGGTTTTCTTCATTGTATCACCTTAAATGTAAAGACACGCAATTACGCCCTAACGTATCGCGGCTAAGCTGCGGCAACGTGCAGTTAGTTCAATGAGAATGTTGCGCGGACGTGACGATTGTTTATTTCAGTGTCTTTGATCTTTTGCGCGGCACATTCGTCGTCAGCTGGTTCCGTCAGCTTGAGCCGCTGGTTAGGCGGCATGGCAGAATCAGTTTTCGGTTTGCCCCGTCGGATCCTTATCTCATCAACAGCATCTTCTTTGTTTCGACAAATCGCTTGCTCGGCATAGAGACATCTCTCGCCTCGACGCGGTAAAAATAGACACCCGATGAGACAGTTCCGTTCCACACCGCTGAATGCCACCCGGCGTCTTGCCGTTCATTGACGAGCACCGCCACCTTCTGCCCCAATGTGTTGAAAACCGTAAGTCGGACCATGCTCGCGACGGGCAGGGCATAACGTATCGTGGTTGACGGGTTGAATGGATTGGGTGAGTTCTGACTGAGAATGAATTGTGTTGGAAAGCTCGGAGATTCTTCCTTAATAGATACTATCTCGGACAGTGGGCGCATCCAGACACCGCCTTTTTGGGTTCCCTCATAGCCGCTTGTTTGTGTTCCTGCAAAGAGATTCGTTCCTGAAACGGCGAGTGCATTGACGAGCGTTTGGGTCAAACCGGAGTCTACCGAATTCCAGCTCGCGCCGTTGTCGATGGACAGCAAGACACCCCCGCCATTCTTTCCCGCAAAGAGACTATTCCCTGAAACAGCAAGTACCCTGACCCCAACGGAATTCACCGTTTTCCAGCTTGTACCGTTGTTGGTGGAAAGAGAAACACCGACTCCGGTTCCCGCAATTAGATTCGTCCCTGATACGGCAAGTGCGTTGACGGTCAAATTGGTCAAGCGATAATTGACCTGATTCCAGCTTGTACCGTTGTCGGTGGAAAGAAAAACACCACCGCCGCCGGTTCCCGCGAAGAGGTTCGTCCCTGAAACGGCAAGTGCATTGACAAGCGTATTAATCAAACCGGAATTGACCTGTTTCCAGCTTGTGCCGTTGTTGCTGGAAAGAAAAACACCGTCGCTTGTTCCCGCGAAGAGGTTCGTCCCTGAAACGGCAAGTGAGTTGACAGTCTTGCCAGTCAAGCCGGAATCGACCTGATTCCAGCTTGTACCGCTATTGGTGGAAAGAAAGACACCGCCGCTGTCAGTCCCCGCGAAGAGATTTGCCCCCGAAACTGCGAGTAAACGAATACTCGTATACGTCAAACCTGAATTGACCGGATTCCAACTTGTGCCGTTGTTGGTGGAAAGTAAAATACCTCCGATTTCGGTTCCCGCAAAGATATTCGTGCCCGACACGGCAAGTGCGCTGACAGTCGTTTTAGTCAAACCGGCGTTGAACTGATTCCAACTTGTGCCGTTGTTGGTGGAAAGAAAAACTCCGTCGCCGGTGCCCGCAAAGAGAACCGTTCCTGAAAAGGCAAGTGAGATAACAAACGGATAGGTCAAACCGGAGTCGACCCGATTCCAGCTTGTGCCGTTGTTAGTGGAAAGAAAAACACCGTTATTAGTTCCTGCAAAGAGATTCGCCCCCGAAAAAGCAAGCGAGCGAATTTCGGTAGCAGGCAAACCAGAATTGACTGCATTCCAGCTTGTACCGTTGTCGGTGGAAAGAAAAACACCACCGCTGTCAGTCCCCGCGAAGATATTCGCCCCTGAAGCGGCAAGAGAAATAACAGCAGTATCGGTCAAACCGGAATTGACCTGTTTCCAGCTTGTACCGTTGTTGGTTGAAAGACAAACGCCTCTTGGGTCAGTCCCCGCGAAGATATTCGTCCCTGAAACGGCAAACGAGAAAACATCCGTTCGAGTCAAACCGGAATCGGCCGCGTTCCAGGTTGTGCCGTTGTTAGTGGAAAGAAAAACACCGTCATAAGTTCCTGCAAAGAGACTGGTCCCGCTGAAAGCGAGAGACAGAACATAAAAATTCGTCAAGCCGGAATTGACCTGATTCCAGCTTGTGCCGTTGTTGGTGGAAAGAAAGACACCGCCAACGGTACCCGCAAAGAGATTTGTCCCTGAGACCGCAAGTGTGAGAACAGTCGTATTCGTCAAACCGGAATTGACGTGATTCCAGCTTGTGCCGTTGTCAGTGGAAAGAAAAACACCGTCACCATAGGTTCCCGCAAAGAGATTCGCCCCTGAAACGGCAAAGCAATCAATGATGCCGCCGCATGGTCCAGATGTTTGCACCCATTGTGCGCTGGTAGGTATCCCGATGAACGAAATGCCAAGAAGTGTGAATATATAGAGACCTTTCATAATCCATCCCCGATTGTTCGTGTTGAGAGAGTTGAATGTTGATTGTGCCGCCTAACGGATCGAGGCTAAGCTGCGGCTACGTGCCGCAAGTACCTTGTAGAATGATGCGCGGAGTGACAGATGTTCATTTCAGTTTCATTTGTCTTTCGCGCGGCGGAATCATCGATGGCTGGTTCCGTTAGCTTGAGCCGCTGGATAGCCTGCAACCCTAGAGTTCATAGAACAGACCTAGGGCAACAAGTTTGTGAAAGTGAGTAGAATAGTTTGAAAAATATTTCGCTGTAAAATCAACACCTAACTGTTCTGAGAATGAATATTGAAACCCAAAGCCTAATGTATGGGCCCAATAATCACTGGATTGATTTGGATAAGAGTAATGATAATCTGGTCCACTAGGATCGCCTTCAGTGTAACTTAAATCACCAATATGTTCGATAATGTAGCTAACACCAGAAACAAGATATAGAGAAAAATGGCCGACAGTTGGAGGTCGAAGTTTCCCTTCAATAGTAATTCTATAAATTCGGGACGTACTGCCAGAATAGGATTTTAGTTGATATTCAGGAATTGTAACAAGCCAGATCGGTTTACCTTCAAACGGATAATTATCGTATTCAAAACTAGTGCTGATGGCGAAAGGCCGGTTAAGTATAAAATCAACAGCACCAATTGCTGTTGTTGAGGATTTCCATAAGTTGGTATAATCGACGTTTGGTTCAAGTGAGAACGGTCCCGAACGGAAGTTTGAGCCCCCTTGAACTGTTATGAATGTTTGAGCTAAGAGGGAACCTGGCAATAAAAATAGAATGAGAAGAGTCGTTTTCATAGAATGCATCGTAAGAAAAAAGGGTTGCAGGCTAACGGACTGCGGCTAAGCTGCGGCAGCGTGCAGCCAGTTCCATGTACTCAGTTGCGCGGACGTGACGGTTGTTCATTTCAGTTTCTTTTGTCTTTCGCGCGGCGTATTCGCCAGCGGTTCGTTCCGTCAGCTTGAGTCGCTGGTTAGGTGGCGCAATGTATTTAGACTCTGTAATTAAAAAATATTTGGTCACTGTCTATCTGAATTCACCGTAAATTGATTCCAACTGTCACAAGGGAATAAAAGCCATTTAAACCGATATCCATAAGTTGAGACACGTTTTTCGTCTCAGTATTTGTTTCTTCCGTCTGATCATCAATTTTAATCAAAGCATATCTATATCCGCCTTCGAGAGCGATAGTAAATTCTCCTAGTCTCATTGATCCACCTATGGTTCCCTGAAGGCAAGGGCCCCATCCTTCCTTCGTCATCTTCCAGTTATAATTCATATCTGAGTAATCATTAAATTTTATTTCTTGTGTTACTTGCACTTGAGTATGACAAGCACCGATTTGGGGGCTAAATGAAATAGAGACATTACCAATGTCGACGGGAGTATACTGCATTTTTAACGAAACCTCGTAGGCACTAACTGCACCGTTTATTTTCACTATTCCGGCATAATCCTGATAGTTTGAAAAAGCTGGAGAATATAGATATCCAAACGAAACGCCGGCTCCTATGTTTTCCAATAAAGAACAAAGTATTGCTGCATTCATAATTACCGTTGGACCAAATAATGTCTGTGTCTGGATAGGAATACCTGTAGCTCTATAATTATCTACAATAGAATTATAGTAATCACTGACATTAACAGAAGTGGTGTTTCCATACCCACCGGAAACGAAAAGACTATACATAGTGGAAGGACTCTTTTCTTGAGAGGCTGCGGGACAAACCAAAACCAGAATTAGGAATAAGAGCAAAAAATAATATCTCATTATGGAGTTCCTCCTATATCGATGATCCATTGATCCTTGAATGTGACTGCAAAGATGTAGCGACCGTTGTCTGAACCAAGGAGTGATTCGATGTTATTTGCATAGTTCCACGAACGCGTCAACGATCTCGTCGGTATATCATACTCAACAACTAAGCTCGAATCGTTTCCACTCTTTTGAATAGTGTAAGCCGCGTACAGCGATTTTGAATTTGCCATAAGTGCCGTAATATTCGTTGCGGTTGGAATTGATTCTGGTAATTTGAACGAACTGATTGGATTCAATGACACTAAATCCCATGTCTCAAGCGTTGTATTTTGTCGAGTAATAAATAACCTTGAGTTTAGCCAGTCGACACGGGAAATATTCACCCGGTCGGTTATCTGCGATTGTATTGAAAGAATAGCAGAATCACCATTCAGTGAATACATTTTCACACCTTTGTTATCAACAGCAACCATTTGAGATCCATCAGGTGAAATATTAAGAAATCTGGCAGGTCCATCAAACAGATTATAGGAGCCGATCTTTGTTCCATCATAATTCAGGATTTGCAAAATGCCATGACTATCTGAAAAATACGCTTTGCCAGCATCACCAACTGAAAACCCACATGCATCGTTCATTGAAGGATCTGATAAATAGATGACTTCCCTTTCTAAGGTATTAGAGTTTATCCACTGTAAGTAATAGTAGCCAACTCGGCGGGTCAAAAAATAAACGACTTTGCCGTCAAGGCTCTTATTCTGTGCAAATAATTCATCCGCTTCTATGAAGTTAGTACTCAATAGTGTACAATTTTGCGTCGAGAATGATTCAAGTCTGATAGCACTCTCGTTAACAATTTCCTCAAATATTACCGTATTATTGACGTTATCAAGGGACCATTTCTGTGGGAGGCTCAAAACTAGAGAGTGTCCATCAAAAATAAGTGCCGTTCTGTAAATATGTGCGGGGGGAGGGATCAATTTCAAGATTCCTGCTGAGTCACCAAATCCATTATTTTCATAAATATAAAAAAGAAGGTCATGTTTTCCATTTGACCAAGTTCTAGTATTGACATGGAACTGATAAGGAGGTCCATTTAGGTTCGTCATAAAAATTGTATCAATATAGACCTTGATCGAATCGATCACTGATGGATTCAAGCCCGGCACAAGGACTGGATCAATATCTCCTGTTACCACCTGATTCATAAAATAATTACTAAGAATGGCCGTTGTCGTATCTATTTGTAAGGAATGTGCTGCTTTGTTGAAGAACGGCTCCGGTTCTGTGAAGTACCTGCAGGAATTCGATGCGAGAATCAATACAATAGATATGATTCTACAAATAGGTGACGAATACCTTCTATGTTTTCGATTCATATTACTTGCCTTTCTGTATTCATCCTGACTTTGAGCCACCTAACGTACCGCGGCTAAGCTGCGGCAACGTGAAGCCAGTTCCATGTAGACTGTTGCGCGGCCGTGACGGTTGTTCATTTCAGTGTCTTTTATCATTCGCGCGGCGAAATCGTCGACGGCTGGTTCCGTCAGTGAGCGCTTTTCGCCATCACGCTCCGCGTGACTTGAGCCGCTGGTTAGAACGCACTCGGTAGAATATTTATTTAACAAATACAACCATGGGAGCGGCGATTTAGCGTTCGTTGGTTGCAGTTGCCCGTTCATTTCAAGAGCAGACACTTCTTACTATCATGGTGCGCTCCGGCTTCGAGTCTATAAAAGTAAACACCGCTGGGAAGAGTTGCTGCATCAAGAGTTACGGAATGATTGCCCGCGGTTTGGTCTTCATTGGCCAACGTCTCAACCTCTCTTCCAAGAACATCATATACTTTCAAGGACACAAATGCTTTGGCCGCGAGCTGATAACTAATGATCGTTGATGGATTGAACGGATTGGGGTAGTTCTGCTGCAAGGAAAAATCTGTTGGCAGATCGTTTTGCTTCTCTTGAACCCTTGTAATTTGCGAAAGCGGTCGATACCATAGGCCGCTGCCATTAGTACCTGCAAAGAGATTCGTGCCGAGTACGGCAATAGAACGGACATAAGTGTTCATCAGGCCTGAATTGACAGCCGACCAGCTTGCCCCGTTGTTGGTGGAAAGACAAACACCGCCACCGTCGGTGCCCGCAAACAGATTTGTGCCGCTGATGGCCAAGGCAGGGACAGTAGCGTTCGTCAATCCTGAATCGATTGCCGCCCAGCTTGAGCCATTGTTGGTGGAGACATAGACTCCCTCGCCCTGGGTTCCAGCAAAGAGATTCGTGCCGCTGACGGCAAGAGACCAGACATTAGTGAAGCCCAGCCCCGAATTGACACCAGTCCAGCTTGAGCCGTTGTCAGTGGAGACATAGACTCCCTCACCACCAGTGCCTGCGAAGAGTTTCGTGCCGAGAACGGCAAGCGTACTGACATACGTGTCTGTTGGTAACCCTGAATTTACCGCCGTCCAGCTTGCACCTTTGTCGGTGGAAAGACAAACACCGCCACCGCCGGTCCCCGCAAATAGATTTGTGCCGCTGACGGCAAAGGCAAGGACAGTAGCGTTCGTCAAGCCTGAACTTCCTGCTGACCAGCTTGAGCCATTGTCGGTAGAGAGGTAGACACCCCCACCACCAGTGGTGCCTGCGAAGAGATTGGCTCCGCTGACGGCAAAAGAATACACAGGAGTGTTCTTCAAGCCTGAACTGACCCAGCTCGAGCCGTTATCGCTGGAGTGATAGATGCCTTCATCAGTTCCGGCGTAGAGATTTGTGCCACTCGCGGCAAGAGAATAGATCACTATATTCGTCAAGCCTGAATCGACTTCCTTCCAACTCGTCCCGTTGTTTTTGGAAAGACAGACGCCGCTGCCAGTGCCTGCAAATAGATTCGTGGTGCCTGCGTCATCGGGGAGCATTGCAAGAGCCATAACCGAATTGCTCGTTAAACCTGAATCAATCGCGGTCCAGCTCGTCCCGTTGTCGGTGGAGAGGTAAACACCGCCATCAGTGCCTGCGAAGAGATCCGTGCCGCCTCCCCCTTTGGGGATTACGGCAAGAGCTCGGACATCAGTGTGCGTCAAGCCTGAATTTGCCGCTGTCCAGCTTGCGCCATTGTTGGTGGAAAGATAGACGCCATTGCCGAAAGTCCCCGCCAAGAGATTCGTGCCGCTCATGACAAAAGAATGGACCCAAACATTCGTCAAGCCCGAATCAACTTCTGTCCAGGTCGTCCCTGTGTCTATAGAAACAAAGACGCCGCGATTTGTCCCGACAAACAGGCTTGTGCCGCTCACGGCAAACGAGGACACGTTCATGGTTGGCCTTACCAGGCCCAAATTGACCGCAGTCCAGCTTGTGCCGTTGTTGGTGGACAGAAAGACGCCGCTGCCTAAAGTCCCGGCAATGCCATAAGTCCCGGCAAAGAGATTCGTGCCGCTGACGGCAAGAGACTGGACATAAGTCCGGCTCAACCCCGAATTGACGGCAGTCCAGTTTGTGCCGTTGTTGGTGGATAGAAAGACGCCGCTATCGGTTCCGGCAAAGAGATTCGTGCCACTGACGGCAAGAGACAAGACAGTCCTGTCTGACAATCCTGAATTGGCCGCTGTCCAGCTTACGCCGTTGTTAGTGGAAAGATAGACGCCGTTGCTGCCCGTCCCCGCAAAGAGAATCGCGCCGGAGACGGCAAAACATCCTACCTCACCACCGAAAGGTCCATTAGTGTGCGCCCACTGCGCGAGGGTCGCTTGGGGCTTCAAAAACGTGAAGGCTACCAGTATGAGCGATTGGAAGATGTGTTTCATTGCCATCTCCTTTCCGTGGTTGTGACATGCAAATGCAACCTACTTCTACAATTACGCGATAAGTAAGTCGTGCGTTCTAACTATGTTCAGATTGCATGCCGCAGGTTTATCTCAAGAGACTGTACATCGCAGCTGTGCGTCGGAATTTTATTCTTAGAATGCGATTAGCCGGGTATGTATTGACTATTGGTATGAATTGCTGCACCCCGCAGGATAGTACAATGATGAGGGATGGACGGTAGGATTAAGAGCGCCCCCTCCGGTGCAAAACTACTGCTTATCAGATACAAAAGCAATATGTTATGGGTGAGTCGGGAAGGATTCGCAAAAGACAGATAACTAAAGATTATCGTCGTTTGGCGACACACTTCTCTGTGAGCGGAATAAACACTGGCTGAATTCGATTTGCCTACTATCAATCATTTTCCTACATTTTTATCCAATTGGTGGTTCAATGAATACCCACTCCCCCGGGGGATTTCAATTCATGTCGCCGTATCGTGTAACTGAAGCCGAAACCAGATTTAGCGTTATCGAACCGCATCTTGCAGCCGGACGCTATCGTTCTGTCCATCCCATCCCTTCAATCCAGATCACCTAGCCCAAATTTTCATGTCTCCCCACGAAGAACTAGAAAAGAAACTCTGGCGCGCTGCGGATGAATTGCGTGCAAACTCGCATCTGAATTCTTCGCAATACTCCGCGCCTGTCCTCGGCCTGATTTTTCTCCGCTATGCCGACCATAAGTTCTCTGTTGCCACTCAGGCAATGGGAAAAAGGAAAAGTGCGCGACGGTCTGTCGGCAAGATTGATTACCAGGCGCAGGGTGTCCTCTATCTGCCGGAAAAATCCCGCTATGCGCACTTGATGTCGCTTCCCGAAAAAGCGGATATCGGAAAAGAAATAAACCAGGCGATGAAACTGATCGAGAAGGAGAACGACAACCTCCGCGATGTGCTGCCGAAGAATTATCAGCAGTTCGAGAACAGCACGCTCGTGGAATTGCTGAAGACGTTCAATTCCATCCCCATGGATATTGAAGGCGATGCGTTCGGCCGGATCTACGAGTATTTTCTCGGCGAGTTTGCCATGGAGCAGGGACAAGGAGGGGGAGAATTCTATACACCGACTTCGATCGTGAAACTGATCGTCGAAATCCTCGAGCCGTTCCACGGGCGGATCCTCGATCCGGCGTGCGGGAGCGGCGGGATGTTCGTGCAGAGCGCGAAGTTCGTTGCCGCTCACAAGAAACGGCCGCAGGATGAGATGATGGCGTTCGGTTTCGAAAAGACGGAAGAGACGGTCAGGCTCGCAAAGATGAACCTCGCCGTCCACGGCCTGGAAGGGGAGATCAAGCGCGCCAACAGCTATTACGATGACGAAGTTCGTGCCACGGTGGGCAATTACGATTTCGTGATGGCGAATCCGCCGTTCAACGTCAATAATATAGACAAAGAGCGATTGAAGGGAGACAAAAGGTTTCCGTTTGGTTTGCCAAATGTCGATAGCGGCAACTATATCTGGATACAGACGTTTTACTCTGCCCTTCACATCAAAGGGCGGGCAGGATTTGTGATGTCAAATCAAGCCGCCGATGCACGGGGAAGTGAATTGGAGATTCGTAAACAGTTGATCCAGACCGGCGACATTGATGTTATGGTTTCAGTTGGGAATAATTTCTTTTACACTGTTGTGCTTCCGTGTGCACTTTGGTTCTTTGACCGGCACAAAAAGAAAACAATGCAAAAAGATACCATCCTTTTTATTGACGCACGAAGCATATATCGGCAGATAGATCGGGCGCATAGAGATTTTTCTGCTGAGCAGTTAGAGTTTCTCGCCAACATTGTGCGCTTATATAAAGGAAGGGTACCAGAATTCAACGATGGCAGCGAGAAAATGTTGAGAGAACATTTTCCCAAGCTAAAATACGACGATGTTGCCGGACTGTGCAAGAGCGTCTCTTTGAAAGAGACCGAGAAACAGGGATGGAGTCTGAACCCGGGAAGGTACGTTGGAGTGACGGAGAAAGAAGATGACGGCGTCGACTTTAAAGGGCGACTGAAGGAGCTGAATTCAGAACTGGAAAACTTGAATGATCAGGCGCATGAACTAGAGAAGCTCATCCAAAAGAACCTGCCAACGTTGCTAACATAGTATGCCCAGATC
>Ga0335082_10001325_pt1 | contig 26462 bp, 26 predicted proteins | sample Lox_Sample_41_FD_206718 | JGI IMG/M metagenome (GOLD analysis project Ga0335082, IMG submission 206718) | Soil microbial communities from Loxahatchee National Wildlife Refuge, Florida, United States - Lox_Sample_4.1 | ecosystem: Environmental > Terrestrial > Soil > Wetlands | place: USA... | reverse complement strand
TTCTTCCGCCGCCTGATCGGCCGCCAGCTGGACAATTGCGAGCGGGTCGCCTGGAGTCCGGAGCGCTGACGGTTCAGCCTGCCTGCCGCAGGTGCTCCGCGAGCGTGGGATCGTCGAGCTTTCGCTCAAGACGCGTGAGGCGGTCTTCGAGCAGTTCCGGCAAGCCCGCCGCCCTATTTCCGCCGGCGATCTCCGCATAGGTCCAGCTGCCGGCCACGAGATGGAGCGCCGTTCGCATCAGCCACAGACGACTGGTGTCGGGCGCCGCCCCATAGCCCTCGTGTAGCGCCGAGATCGCTTCCGCCGACATCGCGCCTTCGATGACGACAGAGGCGAGATCCCAGGCAGGCTCGCACATGGCGGAAAATTCCCAGTCGATCAGCTTCAGGCTGCCGTCCGGCAGCAATAGGAAGTTGGTCGGATTGGCGTCGATATGACTGGGCACGGCGGGCGGAACATTCTGCTCCAGCGCGGCCCGGATCGGCTCCATGCGTCGGCGGAGCGCGCGCAAACGCTCATCGGCGGCAAGCCCGAGATAGACATCGATGATCGGAAACGGTGCCATGGTCCCCGCGAAGCGACAGCCCGAGCGGTGGAGGAGCCCGAGCAGTGCTCCAACCCTGCGCGCCAGTTCCGGTTCGGCGAGGTCGCCAGGCCCCAGCGCACGCGCCCCGGCCAGGAAGGGCTGGAGCGTCACGCCGGTCTCCAGGTCCGCGTACAGCAGGGGCGGCGCGATGCCGATGCCGGCCGCCAGCCCGGCATTGCGCAGCTCCTGGGCGCGCGCGAGGTAGCGCTGCGATGAAGCTCCAGGGGCGCGCAGAACCAGATCTCGGTCGCCGGCGGTCAGTCGCCAGCTCCGGTTGGTCATGCCGGCCAGCCGCGTGACATGCCAGTCCGATGCCGGGCGATCCGCCAGCAACGGAACGGCACCAATCAACTGCTCCAGCGTTGAGTCCTCGATCATCGGGTCGGTGGTAGCCGCATTTAAGATTTTGTTAAACCCCCAATGGCAGGTTCCGCTGGAGGAAGAGTGACATGGGCCAGACCGACCTCCCCCGCATCATCCGCCTGCTCGTGATCTCGGACGCTCCCGCGGTGAACAACACCGTGGACCGGCTGTGCGAGAGCTTCGGCGAGGACCGCTACGTGGTGCGGCGCGCGGCGAAGCCGGCCGACGCTGCCGGGATCACTGACGCCTTCGATGCGGTCCTCCTGGACCTGAAGCCGCTGATCGAGTCCGGCATGACCAAGGCGGAGGGCGTGGTTGCCACCGTTTCAGCCCGCGGCCCGATCATCGCGCTCACCGGCACGATCGATCGCGCGACCGAGCAATCGCTGAAGCGTTCCGGCGCGGCCGATTGTCTGTTCGAGGAAGAAGCCACGCCACGCGGGCTTCGGCGTTCAATCCGCTATGTCATTGCCACCGGCGGCACCGGACAGAAGCGCAACCTGCCGCGGCTGTTCGATCCCACCACCGGGCTTGCCAGCCAGTTCCTGTTCTGGGAAATCCTCGGCCTCGCGGCGCGGCGCGCCAAGCGCAACAAGGACTTCTTCGCCCTGCTGCTCCTCGAAGTGGCCGAGCTGCCGGCGGAGGCTGGCGACGCGATCGGCGACCTCGTCATGCAGATCGCGGCCGACCGCGCCTCCTCGGCCCTGCGGGCCAGCGACACGGTCGCCCGCTTCGAGCACCACCAGCTGGCGATCCTGGTCGAATCCATGCCGCGGGTGGAAGACATCCAGATCGTGGCCGAGAAGATCGTCCAGGAGCTGACCAAGCCCTATTCGCTGGGCGATCTGGAGCGCCGGTTTCCGGTCAATCTTGGTATCTCGCTCTATCCGACCAGCGCAGAGAACGCCGACTCGCTCATCGGCAAGGCGTTCGAGGCGCTGGCCAGTTCCAAGGGTCGCGGCAAGGGACAGTTCGTCTTCGCCTGACCCGGCAAAGTCTGCCGCGCGCTCACCCTCCCTCCCTATTATTCTATATTTTCAGACTCTTATTGCGCCGCGCTCAAGGCATGAGAGTTGCATCGCCTCGACTGCAGGCGCTCCCGCCTGTATCCGGGGAGAGAGTTCGATGCTGTCGATGTTCGGCCGGGGCGAGGATGCCAAGCCCGCTATCAAGAACGGAACCGCCGCGAGCACCACGCCGCCGGCCAATGCCAACGGGCCGGTGCTGCGCATGCCCACGGCCGGCGGTGCGGTGCCGACCAAGACGGCCGCCGTGGCCACCAAGCGCGCTCGGCTGTTCGAGAACCCGCCGACCGTCGGCCAGTATCTCTATCACCTCGCCTCCGACGTCCGGAACTTCACCCGGGCGGAGATCGGCGGCGCCGTGGTCGGCGCAACGCCCGCCGAGGTGCAGCGGCTGGCCCGGCTGGCGGCTAAGCTGAAGGGACGCTATCTCGCCCAGGCGCTCGATCTTGCCGACACCGAGCACGGGCCGATCGTCGAGGCCGACGTCCGCTTCCTCGAACGGGCGCGATTCATGTACGAGGAGGTCGAGCGGGCGCTCGACTCCCTGCGCCACGCCATCGAGACCGGCGATCTCGCTCTAGAGGGATTGAAGCGGGACTAGCTCTTCTTCTTCGGCTTCATCGCCTGCCAGTCGGCTTCGCTCATCGCTGTGCCGAGGAAGTTGAACTGGCCGGCGCCTTGGAGCCACTCGCCGCCGTCGATCGTGACGACCTCGCCGTTGACGTAACCGCTCTCGCCCGCCAGCAGGAACACGGCGAGGTTCGCCAGCTCCTCATGCTTGCCGGCACGGCCTAGCGGATTGCGGGTCTCGAAGGTCTCCGCAAGATCGGGGCGCGGGACCAACCGCTCCCAAGCGCCCGGTGTCGGAAACGGGCCCGGCGCGATGGCATTCAGCCGGATGCCGCGACCGCCCCACTCCACCGCGAGACTGCGGGTCAAGGCGAGCACGCCGGCCTTCGCCATGGCCGACGGCACGACATAGGCAGAGCCGGTCCAGGCATAGGTCGTGACGATCGACAGGACCGCCGCCGGATGGTCCGCCGCCAGCCAGCGCCTGCCGCAGCCGAGGGTCACATAGGCGCTGCCATGCAGCACGATGCCGAGCACCGCATCGACCGCCCGCGGCGAAAGCTCCTCGCTGCGGGCGATGAAGTTGCCGGCAGCATTGTTGACCAGGGCGTCCAGCGCGCCGCTCTGCCAGATCGCGTCGAGCATCGCATCGACCTGCGCGGCGTCGCGGATGTCGCAGACATGGATCTCGACCCGCCGGCCGAACGCCGCCTCGTGTTTCTTCGCCGCTTCCTGGAGCACGGCCTCGCGGCGGCCGCAAATGACGAGATCGGCGCCGAGCTCCATGAATCGCGCGCCCATGGCGAAGCCGAGGCCGGTGCCGCCGCCGGTGATCAGGATCCGTCGGCCTTTCAGGAGATCGACGCGGTACATGACTACTGCTCCAAGGGGCGCAGCATCTCGCGCGAGATGATGTGGCGCTGGATCTCCGAGGTTCCTTCCCAGATGCGCTCGATGCGCGCGTCGCGCCACATCATCTCCAGCGGCAGCTCTTCCATCAGGCCCATGCCGCCGAAGACCTGGATCGCCTGGTCGGTGACGCGGCCCAGCATCTCGCTGGCATAGAGCTTCGCCATGGCCGCGTCGCCATTGGTCATCGTCCCGTTCTGCAGCTTCCAGCAGACATAGGCGACGAGCGCATCGGCGGCGGAGAGTTCGGTCTTCATATCAGCCAGCTTGAAGGAGACACCCTGAAACTTGCCGATGGTCTGGCCGAACTGCTTGCGGGTCGCCGCCCAGTTGAGCGCCAGCTCCATGGCGCGCTCAGCCTTGCCGCAGCAATTGGCGGCGATGAAGACCCGGCCGCCGACCAGCCATTCCTCGGCATGAACGAAGCCCTTGTGGACCTCGCCCAGGATCTGGCGCTTGTTGACGCGGACGTTGTCGAAGAAGAGCTCGTAATTGTCATAGGCGCGGTAGGCGACACAGCGGGGTCCGCGACGAATCGTGAAGCCCGGGGTGTCGCGATCGACCAGGAAGGCCGTCACTTGCTTGCGCGGCCCGCGCTTGGTCTCCTCGACGCCGGTCACGGTGAAGACGATCGCGAAGTCCGGCAGGCCGACACCGCTGATGAAGTGCTTCTGGCCCTTGATGACATAGTCGTCGCCGTCCTGCTCCGCGCGGGTCGAGATCGACATCGCGTCCGAGCCCGATCCGGGCTCGGTCAGGGCGAAGACTTCACTCTTGTCGCCGCGTACCGTCGGCAACAGGTACTTCTCGACCTGTTCGTCCCTGCAGGCCATGAGGATCGCCGAAGGCCGGCCGACGAACTTCTGCACCGCCCAGTTCACCTTGCCGAGCTCGCGTTCCAGCAGCATCTGCGACATGACGTCGAGCCCGGCGCCGCCGACCGATTCCGGCATGTTTGCCGAATAGAGTCCGATCGCCTTCGCCTTCTCCTTGATCTCCTTGCCGAGCTCCGGCGGCACGTGGCCCAGCTTGTCCACCGTCCGCTCGTGCGGATAGAGCTCCGCTACGATGAAGGCACGCACGGTATCGACCAGCATGCGCTGCTCATCGGTCGGCTGGAAATCGAAGGCCATCGCATCACTCCCCGCAAACGGAGCCGCAGAATAGCGGCCGCTGGCAACCGCGGCCAGACTAATTTTACGACTGTATAATAATTGGTACGCGCCATTTTGATTGAACCGTCATTCGATGAATGCTAGGTAATTCGATTAATAACAGGGGACTGCGACAGAGAATGGCGCGCGGTGCAATCAAGGAAGTGCGGCGGGTGCAGTTGATCGAAGCGACGATCGACGGCATCGCACGCAAAGGCTTCTCCGAGCTGACCCTGGCCGATGTGGCCGAGACGGCAAAGCTCTCGACCGGGATCGTCAATTTCTACTTCAAGAGCAAGGACGCGCTGCTGATTGCCACCTTGAACCACATGGTCGAGGAATACCGGCGCTATTGGCGCGCCAATGTCGAGGCTGCCCCACCCTCGCCCACCGCCCGGATCATCGCGATGCTGGAGGGTGATTTCCAGCGCTTGGTGGCCAATCGCAAGACGGTGACGGTCTGGTACGCGTTCTGGGGCGAGACGCGCTGGCGACCGGATTTCATGGCGGTTTGCCAGAGCCTCAATCGCGAGTTCCAGGCGGTCGCGGCCGGACTGTTCCAGGAGATTTCTGGTCCCGATCGCGACGCGGCGCTGATCGCCAAGGGTTTCAGCGCCATGAGCGACGGGCTTTGGCTGGACATGTTGATCAATCCCAAAGAAACCGATCGCGAGACCGCGCGTCGCGTGGTGCGCGCGTTCCTCCACGGCCTGTTTCCCGACCACTTCGTCGCCGATGCGGCAGACGTCGCCAATTCCGCGGCTTGAGGTACGGCATGACCCGCAATTCCCGAGACGAGACGCTGCCAGGCTGGTGCTACGACAATACCGAGTTCCACGCGCTGGAGCGAGAACACCTGCTCCTCTCGAGTTGGGTCCTGGCAGGCCATCGCAGCGACCTGAAGCAGCCCGGAGATTTCCTCGCTGTGGAGGCATTCGGCGAGCGCGGCCTCGTCATTCGCGGTGAGGGCGGCACACTGCGCGGCTTCTACAACACCTGCCGGCATCGCGCCCATGGTCTCGTGTCGGGCGAGCATGGCCATTGCCGCGGGGCTATCCGCTGTCCCTATCATGGCTGGAGCTACAGCTTCGACGGCGCGCTGAAGGCAATCCCCGCGGAGAAGACTTTTCCCACCATCGACAAGACCGAGTTCGGCCTGCGGCCGATCGAGGTCGAGGACTATCTCGGCTTCATCTTTGTGCGGTTCAAGCCGGGCGCGAGCAACGTCGCGGATCGTTTCGCGCCGTATCATGCAGAGCTAGAGGCTTATCGCACGACGGAGATGATGTCCTTCGGGACCGGCTGGCACTGCGACCTTCCGATCGACTGGAAGAACCTGATGGACAACTACCTCGAAGGCTATCACGTACCGACAGGCCATCCCGGCCTGCAGCGCATGTTCGGCAACAGCTATACAGCCGACGCCCAGCCGACGGGAGTCTCTCGTCAGGTCGGCACGATCCGCGACAAACTCTCGCCGCACTGGAGTGAGCGGATGTATCAGCGGATCGCACCACAGCCCGAATATCTCCCCGAAGAGCGCCGGCGCGCCTGGTGCTACTACACGCTGCTGCCGAATGTGGCGCTCGATTTCTATCCCGACCTCATCACCAGCTTCGAGGCGCTGCCGCTGGGACCGGGACGGGTCCGCCTGCGGGCAAGGCGGTGGGGCATGCCGGAGAACCGGCAGCTTCGGGCCTCGCGCTATCTCAACTACAGAATCAATGTGCAGGTGCAGAACGAGGACGAGATGCTCACCGCCTCCGTCCAGCAGGGCCTGCGGTCGCGCGGGTACTCCTTCGGCATCTTCTCCGAGAAGGAGGTGGCGCTGCGGCAGCTGCACGAGATCGTTCGTCGCGCCCTGCCCGTTGCCCGGCTCGCCGAACCGCCCGCGCCGGGTATGATGGCCGAAATCAACTCCAAGCTCGGCCGCGACCTCGCGGCTTGATCAATTCCAGAGAGTCTCTCCATGTCGTATCCATTGCCGCCGCGCGTCCGGGAAATCCAGCAGCGGGTCCGCCGCTTCGTCACCGAGCAACTCATGCCCTGGGAGGTCCACGCGGAGATGAACGGCGGGGAAATTCCCGCAGAGGAGTTGCGCCGGCACAAAGAGGGCGCCAAGTCCGCCGGCCTCTACAACATGGACATCCCGGTCGAGATGGGTGGCCAGGGTCTTTCCATGCTTGAGCAAGCTGTCACTCAGGAAGAGCTAGGGCGCGTCACCAACGCGCTCGGCTGGTGCGGGAACAATCCGCAAAGCTGGATGCTGAACGCCTGTACGCCGCAACAGATCGACACGTGGATCAAGCCGCTGATCCGCGACGAGATGCATGAGTGCTACGCCATTACCGAAGCCGATGCCGGATCGGACGTCGACGCGATCCAGGCGACGGCGCGACGTGATGGCGATGACTACGTTCTCAACGGCGAGAAATGGCACGTCACCAGTTTCAACCTCGCCCACTACATCATCTTCCAGGCCAAGCTGACCGCGGGACCGAATGCCGGCAGCCACAGCCTGTTCTTCGTCGACCGCCATGCACCCGGCGTTGAGGTCCTCCGGACGCCTGCCTACTCACACAACTACCGCGCCCATCACCCGATCCTGCGGTTTACGGATGTACGCGTGCCGGCCGAGAATCGGATCGGTGCGGAAGGCGACGGCATGGGCTTCACCTATGACTGGTTCCGATACGAGCGCTTGATGATCGCCGCGCGGTGCTGTGGCGCCGCCGCAAGGTTGGTCGACGAGGCCAGCACGTTTGCCCGAGGGCGGCCCATGTCCGGTGAGATGCTGGCCGACAAGCAGGCGGTACAGTTCATGCTCGCCGACAGCGTCACCGAGCTCTGGGCCGCGCGGCTGATGACGTATCGTACGGCGGAAGCGATCGATGGCGGCGAGGATATGAAGGTCAGCCACGCCCAGTGTTCCATGGCGAAGCTCTACGCATCCGAGATGGCGAATCGAGTGGCAGACCGCGCCGTGCAGATCTTTGGCGGACGTGGCTATATGCGCGAGAATGTGGCGGAGCGCTTCTATCGCGAACTCCGAGTGGACCGCATCTGGGAAGGCGCCAGCGAAGTCCAACGGCTGATCATCGCCAACGGGCTCTACAAGCGCGGTCAAAGCGCCTTGGTGGAGTGACGATCCTTTAAGGTATGATACCCTGGCCGGAGCGCTCGGGGGACAGATATGTGGAAATGCTTTCAGCCGGTGGCGCCGGTTCTGTGCGCGGTCGTCCTCATGGAGGGCGCACTCGGCGTCATGTCGCCGCTGGTTGGATTCCGCCTGTCTTCATCAGGGGCATCCACCTTCATCGTCGGCGCAGCGGCCTCCGCCTATTTCATCGGTTTCCTGTTGGGCACTCTGACCTCCCAGCGAATGATCGACCGGGTCGGACACATCCGCGCCTTCGGCTTCTTTGCCGTCTGTTCCTCGAACACCGCCATCCTGTTTATTCTGCTCCGTGAGCCGATCTTCTGGATCGCCTTGCGCGGTATGGGCGGCTACGCGCTCGCCGGAGCATTCGTGGTGATCGAATCCTGGATGACCGACAAGGCCAGCGAAGAGAACCGCGGCCGGGTGTTCGCCATGTATACAACGGCGAGCTGGGCGGCGTCGGGCGTTTCTCCGCTGCTGTTGAACTTCGACAAGCCAGACGGCATCCTGCTCTTCGTCATCGTGACCATCGGCCTCTCCGCGGCCATGATCCCGCTTGCGGTCACCAAGGTCGGCAACCCGGAGATCGGCGAACATAGGTATCTGAGCATTGCCCGCCTGTTCCGCATCTCGCCGACGGGCGTCGTCTGTGCGTTCGGTTCCGGCATGATGAACGGGGGGCTCTATGGCCTGATGCCGGCCTATATCACTGATCACGGCTACAGCGAAAAGCAACTCAGCCTGCTCTATTCGATCACGACAATCGCCGCCCTGGTCACGCAGTATCCGATCGGCTATGTCTCCGACAACTACGGGCGCCGGCCGGTCATCATCTCGATCATGATCATCTCGGCCGCCACATCCCTGGTGCTCTACTCGTTGCCCGACATCAGCTTCACCGAGATGGTGATCCTGTTCTTCATCCTGACCGCATTCGAATCGCCGCTCTATGCTCTCGCTGTCGGCCAGACCACGGACTACGTCGAGCGCCACGAGTTCGTCGCCGCATCGAGCGGGCTGTTGTTCGCCTGGGGACTGGGCTCCTGCCTCGGGCCGGCGACGGCCGGTCTCGTCATGCACGAATTGGGGCCGCAGGGTCTGCTGCTCTTCGCCGCAAGCTGCTTCATCATGGTGGGCACATTCGCCATCTACCGCGTCCTGAAACGCCGCGCAAAGACGCCCCAAGAGCAGAGCGATTACGTTGCCGTGCCCATGACTGCGGGAACCTATGGCGCGCCGGAGCTGGATCCGCGAAGCGAGTATCGGCAACACCCGCCATCGCCCGCCACCCTGGCAGGCTACATCGAATAGCCCGAGACGATCAGGCGGCCGATGCAGGCTTGCCGTCGGTGCCGACGTAGAACATTACCGGACGAATTTCATAGGAACTGGGGCCGGCATTCGCCGCCTGCAACTCCTTTGCAATCTCAACCACGTCGTCGATACTCGCGCAGTCGACGATATAGAAGCCAAGGAGATGTTCCTTGGTCTCGGCAAAAGGTCCGTCGGTTACCACCGGACCGTTCTTGCTCTTGCGGAGCGTGGTCGCCTGACCGGTCGGCTGCAGCCGTGCCACCGGACCAAGCTTACCTTCCGAGACCAGCCGCTGCGTGATGGTGCCGAGCCGGGCCATGACCGCATCGTCCTCGGCCTTGGTCCAGGAGGTGGTAACCTTCTCGTCGTTGTAGCAGAGGATCGTGTAGAGCATGGCTACCCCAATCGCTCCAGGTCTTCCGGCTTGACGACAGTGACGTTGAGATCGTTGATCAGCCCCGAGGAGAGAGAATAGACCCAACCGTGCACGCTGAGCGGCTGGCCGCGTGCCCAGGCCTCCTGGACAAAGACATCCGACGCCACGTTCTTCACCTGTCGGATCACATTCAGCTCGCAGAGCCGATTGAGGCGCGTGCGCTCGTCGGTAATCGCCTCCAGCTCGTGTCGATGGTCGTGGTGAACCTCGCGGATCGGATGCAGCCAATGGTCAACCAGGCCGCGCCGCTGGCCATCTACCGCTGCGCGTACACCGCCACAGCCGTAATGGCCGACGACCATGACGTGTTTCACGCGCAAGACATCGACGGCGAACTGCAGGACGGATAGGTAATTCGCATCCTGAGGTGGGGCCAAGTTCGCTACGTTGCGATGGACGAAAAGCTCGCCGGGATCAAGGTCGACGATCTCGTTGGCCGGCACCCGGCTGTCCGAGCACCCGATCCAGAGGTATTCCGGCGCCTGCTGTGCTTCGAGCCGCTTGAAGAAACCGGCATCGGCCGCGATCTTGCGCGCCGCCCAGGCCCGATTTTTGTCCTTAAGGTGATCCAGCATGGAAAGGCTCTTACCGGGAACCGGCGCAGCGGGCAAGCCGGAACCGGCGCCTGCTCCTGACATCCTCTGCCAGGAGCGTTTGTACCGGCACAACAATCAGATGGTGCTGGTTCCGAAATGACCATATTTCGACCGGGACCGAACCATCTCGTCCGAGCGCCTGCCTACATTCGATTCATCGACCCTTGGCACAGCAGGGATTCGCGTGATGAACAGTCCCGCCTCGTATCGAGCGACGGCAATCTGCGCAACGCCGGCGGCGCCGGCTCGCGGAGCGACGCCCTTGAAGCATCCGTGGCTGGCCCTGGCCACGCTGTGCTTCGCGGTATTGATCGCTCAGGTTGACACTTGCGTCGTCAATCTCGCCACAAAACCCATAGGTGCTGCCTTTCATTCCGGCGTGGGTCCGCTGCAATGGGTCATCGATGCCTACAACCTCACATATGCCGTCCTACTTCTCTCTGGCGGATTGCTGGCCGATCTTTACGGACGCCGGCTGGTGTTCATGCTGGGCACCAGCATCTTCACCATCGCCTCAGTGCTTTGCGCCGCCGCGCCCTCGATCGAAATTCTGATCGCGGGGCGCGCCCTGACCGGGCTCGGCGCGGCGCTGATGCTGCCCTCGTCGCTCGCCATCATCCGTGTCGCCTGGCCCGAGCCGAAGGCCCGAGGCCATGCGCTCGGCATCTGGACCGGCTGCAACGGTCTCGGCGTCGTGATCGGGCCGACCGTCGGCGGCCTGCTGATCGACCACTTCGGCTGGCGCAGCGTGTTCCTGGTAGTCGTGCCGCTCGGCATCGCGGCCCTGGCGATGGCCGTTCCGATCCTGCCGGAATCCGCCGACCCCAAGAATCGCCGCTTCGACGCACCGGCACAGGGTCTCGGCATCGTCGCGCTGGGCGGTCTCACCCTGGCGGCCATCGAGACTCACGGGTCACATTTCCTGGCAGCCGTCGCCCTCGCGGCCGGGATCCTGGCGCTCATTGCCTTCATCCGCGTCGAGACCGGCCACGGGGAGCATGCGCTGGTCCCGCTGGACCTGCTGAAAATCCCGGCCTTCCGCGGCACCGCCATCGCCACAGCCGGGATGACGTTCGGCATGTACGGAATGCTGTTCGTGCGCCTGCTGGATTGGCAGACCACGGCCGGCTTTACGGCGATCCAGGCGGGACTGGGCCTGGTCCCGATGGCGATCATCTACATCGCGATCTCACCCTTCTCCGGCGCGTTGCGGCAACGGCTCGGCACGCGCTTTGCCACCGGCGGCGGGGTCGGCATCATCGGCTGCGGCCTGCTGACAGTCGGGTTCAGCGCCCATGTCGCCTCCACCATCCCCACCGAGATCGGCTTGATGCTTTGTGGTCTCGGCATGGGCTTCGCGACCGGCCCGCTGACCGACGTGGCGGTGAGCGCAGTTGCACCCGCCCGCTCCGGCACCGCCGGAGCATTGATTAACGTCGCTCGGATGGTCGGCGCGACCGTGGGTGTCGCGGTCCTGGGCGCGATCTATGCGCTGGCGGGACGCGGCGCCGACGGACTCATGCTGGCCATGCTGATCGGCGGATGCGCTCAGGTCGCCGCGGGCGCAACCGCCTGGTTCACGACCGGACGGGCTCAGGCACGGGCCGGCGTATAGACCACCCTCTTGAACGACACCTCGCCGGCCGGCGGTGCATCGAGCTCCCGCGCATAGCGATGGCCGCTGTAGACCGCATGCGCAATGAAACCGGGAGCGAGGCAATCGCCGATCCGTGTGACCGACTTGATGCCGGCCGCGCGCAGAAGCTCAGGCTCGTCCAAGAGTGCCTGATAGAGCGCTTCCTCCGGCAGACGCGAAGTGACGCCGACGACTGCTGCGGCACGAATTTTTCGGGCCGGTTCGGCGTAGTTGCTCGTGAGGGTAACCTCGTTGCCGTCGAAAGTAGCCACATCGTGGGCGGTGATCACCGTGATGCCGAGCCTCCGGAGTTGCGTGTTGATCGGCAGCAGCTCGAGCGTGTTCGAGGTCCAGCTCGCCACTACATCACCGGTCGTCACCAGCGTCACGGTAAGCCCTGCCGCCGCCAAGCGCTCAGTGATGACGCTGCCCATGTAGTAGTGCTCGTCGTCGAACACCACGACTGGGCCGCTCGCTGGCATTCGTCCATCCATGACGTCATCCGGCGACAGGGCCTGCGGTCCGGTGAAGCCTGGGATCGGTTTCCAGTGGGTTCGCCCTACCCCATCGCTGCGCCAGCGGGCACCGGTCGCCAGCACGACGCGCTCGAAACCGAACTCGCGAATCTGCTCCGGCGTCAGCCGGCTGTCGCGGTAGACCTCAACATTGTGCAGCTTGGCGAGCTGGTGGAGGCGATAGTCCCGCACCCGCGCCCAGACGGAGAGGCCAGGCAGCTTCGACTCCCTTGTGACCCGTCCGCCAAGCTCACTGCCGGCTTCTGCCACATGCACTTCATAGCCGCGCTGCCCGAGCGCCCGCGCTGCTTCCAGGCCGGCAGGACCGGCACCGACCACGAGGATGCGATCGTCGGATTGCTTCGCCGGAACGATCTCGGGATGCCAACCCTTACGCCACTCCTCGCCCATGGTCGGGTTCTGCGTGCACCGGATCGCGGACATGGTCATGTCGCCGGAGACGCAGATGTTGCAGCCGATGCATTCCCGGATATCGTCCGGCCTCCCCTCCTCGATCTTCTTCGGCAGGAAGGGGTCGGCGATCGAGGGCCGCGCCGCGCCGATGAAGTCGAGGATGCCGCGCTTGATCTGCCGCACCATCTGATCCGGCGAAGTGAAGCGGCCGACACCCACCACAGGCTTGGTGGTGAGCTGCTTCACGAAGCTGATGAACTGTTCCTGATGTGCCTCCTCGGAGAAGCGCGAGACGGCAGAATCGTTTCGCCAGGGGCTGACATTGACGTCCCAGAGGTCCGGCAGTTCCGCCAGCATGGCAATTACGTCACGGCCCTCGCCGTGATGCAGGATCCCATCCTCGCCCATCTTCTCATCGACCCCGAAGCGCACGGCGACGGCACAGGTGTCGCCGATCGCCTCCTTGGCCTCCTCGATCAGCTCGCGGAACAAGCGGATGCGGTTCTCCAGGCCGCCGCCGTAATCGTCGGTGCGTCGGTTGCGGCGGCGCTGCAGGAAATGCAGAGCGAGGCTGAGGTCGTGGGCCGCATAGACATAGACGATATCAAACCCGGCCCTCTTCGCCCGCAGGGCTGCGTCACGATGCCAGCGGCGATAGTTGCGGATGTCCTCCTGGTCCATGGCCCGCGCCTGCCATGGGTGATAGTTGGTCATTTGGTGCGAGGGCGCGATCGCCACTTCGCGGCTGGAGAGGTTCGAAACTGACGTGCCGTTGTGGGTCAACTCGATCGCTGCCAGTGCGCCATGGCGATGCACCGCCTCGCACATGAGAGCGTGGCCCGGGATGTCCCGGTCATCCCACAACCTGCCTTCGATGTAGGGCGTAACGTCGCCGCTGGGATGGATCTCGACCTCCTCCGTCGCGACCACGGCCCAGCCGCCTTCCGCCTTCATGCCGCGCATGGCGGCATGACCTTCGGGATTGTGGTGACCCATGCCGTTGCAATGCGGCACCTGGAAGAAACGGTTCTTGGCGGTGACCGGACCGATCTTGATCGGCTCGAACAGGATGTCGTAACGCGGATCTCGAGACATGATTTCTCCCCAATTCCGGCGGCAATCTAGCTTTCCGGCCCCGGCCCTGTATAGTGCGGCCACCTCCCGGAATCGACCGACAACGCAGGCGCACATGGACGGAAAAGTCGAAGTCGACGGCAAGGAATGGCTATCCCAGGGCTTCATGAAGCTGGCCCGGTTCACGGTCAGCCACGAGAGATTTGGCGGTGGCATGATCGGACCAATGACCCGCGAGCTGGTGGTGCGCTCGCCGGCGGTAGGCGTCATTCCCTACGATCCGGTCGCCGATAAGTTCCTATTGATCGAGCAGTTCCGGCTCGCCGCGCATCTCGCGGGACTTCCGGCCTGGCAGCGCGAAGTCGTGGCCGGAATCTCCGACCGCGAGGAGTCGCCGGAAGATCTCGCGCGCCGCGAAGCGATGGAAGAAGCAAACTGCAGAGTCACGGACCTCGTGGAGATGATCCGCTTCCTGCCGAGCCCAGGCATGACCAACGAAGTCTTTATCCTATATTGCGGCCGGATGGATTCCAACCACGTCACTGGCGTGCATGGCCTCGCTTCGGAGCAAGAAGACATCCGCTCGACACTGTTCGATGGGTCACAGATTCCGGAACTTCTGGCCCACGGCCACACGGGCAACGGCCCATTGATCATCGCGCTCGGCTGGATGCTGGCGAACCGCGAACGACTGCGCAAGCAGTGGCGATGAAGAAGCTCGCCGTCGCACGGCTCTGGTACGAGGGCAACTCCTTCTCGCCTGTCCCAACCGGCCTGCCGGTGTTCGAGGCGCGCGAGTTCCTGCAAGGCCAGGCGGCGAAGGACTTCTATCGCGGCACGGCGACCGAGATCGGCGCCGCCGTCGACTTCGCCGAGAGCAGCAAGAGCTGGAGCGTCGAATTCCTGCTCTGTGCGGCCGCCCCGCCCGGCGGGCCGATGACCCGCGACGCATTCGCGGAGATCAGCGACACCATCATCGACGGTCTCGGCCGCGACCAATGGGATGCGGTCTATCTCTCGCTCCACGGTGCCACCGTCACCGAAGATAACCCGACACCCGAGCTTCACCTGCTGGAGGCGGTGCGAGACACGATCGGCCGCACACCGCTCGGCGTCAGCTTCGATCTTCATGCCAATCTCGGCCAGGCGATGATCGACAAGGTCGATGTTGCGGTCGGCTACAAGACCTATCCGCACGTCGATATGGCAGAGGTCGGCGCGCGGACGATTGCGCTCGTCACACTGATGGCAGACGGCAAGCTGCGGCCGAGCGGCGCACTGGCCAAGGTGCCCGCGATTCTTCCCAGCTTTAATATGCGTACGACCGACGGGCCGATGGCCGAGCTCGCGGCGCTGGCCGCGGAATGGCGGGAGAAACCCGGCATTCTCGACGCCTCCATCTTCGGCGGCTTCGCCTATGGCGATTCGCCCTTCGCCGGCGCGAGTGCCCTGGTCTTCGTGGACGGCGATCCCGAGCTGGCGCAGCGCGCCGCCGCGACGCTGGCCGATGCAATCGCCGAGCGTCGAGACCGCTTCACTGTCACCCTCCCGACACCGGCGCAGGGCATCGCTAAGGCGCTCGCAACGTCCGGCGCGAAGCCGGCTGCAGTCGTCGACCCCGCGGACAATCCCTTGTCGGGCGGGATCGGCGACACGCCCGGACTGTTTCGAGCGTTGCTTGCCGCGAAGCCCGCCGTCCCTTGCGTGTTTGGCTTCTTCTTCGATCCGGCACTGGTGATGCGCGCGCATCGCGAGGGCGAGGGTGCATCGATCACCGCGCGCCTCGGCGGCCGAATCACCGATGCCTTCGGGCCGCCGATCGAGGTCCGGGCGCGGGTGCTGAAGCTGACTGATGGACGATTCCGCAACCAGGGGCCGATGGAACACAACCTGCCGGTCGATCTCGGACGTACCGCTTTGCTCGATGTCGAGGAGATCCGGGTCATCGTCACCGAGCGCTGCCAGACCCCCAACGATCCCGGCTATTTCGCACTCCATGGGATCGACCTCGCCACGGTTGGCCTGCTCTGCGTGAAGGCCAAGAATCACTTCCGGGCCGCCTTCACCCCGCTCACCCGCACCATCATCGACGTCGATTGTCCCGGCCCCGCCGCCGCCGACCTCAGGTACTATCGATTCCGCCACGCCCCGAAGACATTATATCCCCAACACTCCTAGGTCTTTTCCGGCCGTCCAGGGGGTTGATCCGGCCACGAGCGCTGACCTAGGCTAGCGCCAGCGTAATTTCACACAAAACTCCGACATTCTGGGGAGAAACATGGACTTTCGTCAGGGCTTCGTCGACGCAATCGGCAACACTCCCCTCATCAAGCTGAAGAAGGCGTCCGAGCTCACTGGCTGCACCATCCTCGGCAAGGCGGAGTTCCTGAACCCCGGTGGCTCAGTGAAGGACCGGGCAGCCCTGGCGATCCTGCAGGATGCCGAGCAGAAGGGGCAAATCCGGCCCGGGGGCCTGATCGTCGAGGGGACTGCGGGCAACACAGGCATCGGCTTGGCACTGGTGGGAAATGCCCGGGGCTACAAGACCCTGATCGTCATCCCTGAGACCCAGAGTCAGGAAAAGAAGGACATGCTCCGGCTCGCCGGCGCCGAGCTCAAAGAGGTCCCTGCGGTCCCCTACAAAGACCCCGGCAACTACGTGAAGGTTTCGGAGCGGATCGCTGAGGAGCTGAAAGACAGCAATCCGAATGGCGTAATTTGGGCCAATCAGTTCGACAACGTCGCCAACCGCCACGGCCATTACACCACGACCGGACCGGAGATCTGGCGCCAGACCGACGGCAAGGTGGACGGCTTCGTCAGCGCGGTCGGCACTGGCGGCACGCTCTCCGGCTGCGCAATGTTCCTCAAGGAGAAGAACCCGAAGGTGAAGATCGCGCTGGCCGATCCTGAGGGTGCCGCACTCTACAATTTCTTCAAGAACGGCGAGTTGAAGTCATCGGGGAGCTCGATCACCGAGGGCATCGGCCAGGGCCGCATCACCAAGAACGTCGAAGGGACACCGGTCGATTTCCCCTATCAGATCCCGGACAGCGAGGCGCTCCCGATCATCTTCGACCTCCTGAAGCATGAGGGCCTCTGCCTCGGCGGTTCGACCGGCATTAACGTCGCCGGCGCAATCCGCCTCGCCAGGGAACTCGGCCCTGGCCACACCATCGTCACCTTGCTCTGCGACTACGGTACGCGCTATCAGAGCAAGCTGTTCAATCCGGAGTTCCTGCGCTCGAGGAACCTGCCGGCACCGGACTGGCTATAGCGCCGGCACCGTCTCCGCGACGCTCGGCCGAGTCTTCAGCGCCGCGTGCCAGGCAGCAAGCTTGGAAAAGCGCGGCATCAGCTGCCCGCCTTCCGGCGTGCCCGCAAAATAGTGGAGGACAGGAACGAGGAGGAGATCGGCGAGGCTGACTTGGCGTCCGACCAGATAGGGATCCGGCTCGGTCATCAGGTTCTCGATCGCCTTCAGGGCGAGCGTGCCGGCCTCGACCGCCGTCGCAATCGCCGCCTCATCCACCGGCTGCCCAGGCTCGGTGAAGGTGCGCGGTACGAAGATTCCCCAGACCAGCGGCCGGTAGGCATAGGCATTGATGACGCTGATGATTTGCAACGCGCGGGTCCGGCGGTGGATGTCGGCGGGTGTCAGCCGGGTCCCGGGGAAGGCATCGTCGATGTATTGCAGGATCGGCAGGCTCTCGTAGATCTTGAAGCCGTTGTGCTCGAAGGCCGGCAGCATGCCGAAGGGATGTCGTGCGAGATGTTCCGCCGCCTTGTGCTCCCGCTTGTCCATATCGACGTGGACCACGTCGTGCGGCACCCGCTTTTCCATGAGTGCCATGATGACGCTGCGCGCATAGGTACTGTAGCGCGGCCCATAGACGATCGGCTTGCCCATCGGAATCTCCCCGTTCTCCGCGTCGGTGACGGTAGGAGGGGTATCCTTGACCGTCAAGGCGGCCCCGATATGATGCCGCTCCTGGATCACGTTTCCCCCATGGGGGACCTGCCTGGAGCGCCGAGAATGGAATCCCGAACCGGGGAATTGTTCCGCGAAGACGCCTACATCAAGACCTGCGAGGCGACTGTGACCTCGGTGGATGAGCGGGGCATCCGCCTCGACCAGACGATCTTCTATCCGACCGGCGGCGGGCAGCCGGGCGACACCGGACGGCTACGCCTCGCCGAAGGCGTGGTTATCGAGATCCGCGACACGCTGAAGGGCGCCGTGCCCGGCGAAGTCGTCCATGTGCCGTCGGATGGCGCGCCACCGCTCGCGCCGGGGACGAAGGTCACGGCGGAGATCGACTGGGATCGCCGGCACCGGCTGATGCGCATGCATACCTGCCTGCACCTGCTCTCCTGCATCATCTCTGGCGAGGTGACCGGCGGCCAGGTGAGCGACGGCAAGGGGCGGCTGGATTTCAATCTGCCGGACCAGGCGCTCGACAAGGACAAGATCACCGCCGAGCTGCAGCGCCTGATCGCCGAGGATCACCCGACCAGGACGCGGTGGATCACCGACGACGAGATGCAGGCAAGGCCGGAGTTGGTCCGCACCATGTCGGTGAAGCCGCCGATGGGGCTAGGGCGCGTGCGGCTCCTGGAGATCGATGGGGTCGACCTCCAGCCTTGCGGCGGCACCCATGTCGCCCGCACTGGTGAGATCGGCGCTGTTGAATGCGTGAAGATCGAGAGCAAGGGCAAGATGAATCGTCGCGTCAACCTCGCCTTCAAGGCCTGAATCTTGGCAACATCCAACGCGCTCGTCAGCACCGACTGGCTGGAGACTCATATGGGCCAGCCGGATCTCCGCATCGTCGATGCGACCTACTACCTGCCGATGCAGAAGAAGAGCGCACGCGCTGAATACGACGAACGACACATTCCTGGCGCCGTGTTCTTCGACGTCGACGAGATCAGCGATACGACCAGCGAACTCCCGCACATGCTGCCGCCTGCCGACAAGTTCGCCGCCCGGGTCCGCAAACTCGGCATCGGCGACGGCAGCCGGATCGTGGTCTACGACGGCAACAGCGGATTGGCTGCGCCCCGGGTCTGGTGGACATTCCGCGTGTTCGGCGCTCGCGACGTGGCCGTGCTGGACGGCGGGCTCATGAAGTGGCTCGCGGAGGACCGCCCGGTCGACGACGTCGTCCCGACGCCGCAGGAGCGCCACTTCACGCCACGTTTCGACAATACGATGGTACGGTCGAAGGAACAGCTGCTCGGCAATCTTAGGACCAACCGCGAGCAAGTCCTGGACGCGCGGGGATCGGGCCGCTTCAACGCCACGGAGCCGGAGCTTTGGCCGGGGCGCCGGGCCGGCCACATCCCCGGATCGCTCAACCTGCCCTATACCCAGCTGCTGCGCCCGGACGGCACATTCCTGCCGCCCGAGCAGTTGCGCGCAAAGTTCGCCGCAGCGGGGATCGATCCGAAGAAGCCGGTCGTGACCAGCTGTGGTTCGGGAATCACCGCTTCGGTGCTTGCCCTCGGCCTCGATCTCGTGGGCCAGCGTGATGTTGCCGTCTATGACGGATCCTGGGCAGAATGGGGATTGCCGGGGGATACGCCCGTCGAGCCGGCGACGCTCCAGTCATGATCATCCTGCCCTACGCCGATGCGGACTTCGATGGCGTCTTAGCCCTCTGGCGCGAGGCGGAACTCCTCAAGGACTACAACGATCCCAAGGCCGAGATCGCCCGCATCCAGCGGCACGGTAACTGCCTGCTCTATGTGGGCCGCGTGGAGGAGCGCGTGGTCGGCACCGTGTTGGTGGGGCAAGACGGCTATCGCGGCTGGATCTACAAGCTCGCCATCGCGAAGGATCAGCGCGGTCGCGGCCACGGCCGGCGCTTAGTCCAGTTTGCCGAGGCGTGGTTGGTCGCCCGCGACATGCCGAAGACCAACCTGATGGTACGCGCTGAGAATCCCGGCGTGATCGAGTTCTACAAACAGCTCGGATACGAAACCGCCAGCCATGCAGTCATGGGCCGCTGGCTCAACAAGGGCGACGTCGACCTCAGCTCCGCGGAAATCGACGTCATCGTGACGTATATGGAGATGGCCGCTCGACCGACGCGGCCGTCCATACCGCTGCCGCCGGGCAAGCATGCTCTGCTGAGGGTCGAGAAACCGACGATCCAGTTCTATCGCTTCCTCTACAACACGGTCGGCGAGGAATGGCTCTGGACCGACCGCCGCCGCATGTCCGACGAGCAGTTGCTGAAAGAAGTCGACCATCCGGAGGTCGAACTCACGGTGCTCTACTCCGGCGGACAGCCGGCCGGTTTCGTCGAGATCGACCGGCGGCCGAAGCCGGCGATCTCCTTCAACTATTTCGGCCTCGTGCGCGAATTCATCGGGATGGGCCTCGGCAAGTACCTGTTGAACTGGGCGATCGACCAGGCGTGGTCCTATGGTCCGGAGCGGCTGATCGTAGACACGTGCTCGCTCGACCACCCCCGGGCCATCGGCGAGTATCAACGGGCCGGGTTCCAGCCGGTACGGCAGGTGCACAAGCGCATGCTCGATCCTCGGCTCGAGGGTTACGCGCCAATGCACGTGATCCCGCGCCTGCCGGCGGTCGCGCAGAGTTGAACGCCCGAAGCGCCGCAGCCCGTCATTTCGACCATGGCGGACGGCCGGCCGGGTTGGTATTTTGGTTCCCGTCGCGGCCCGAGTTGAGACCGCTCCGGAGTCCTGCGTTGTCGCAACGGAAGACGACCACCCGAACCGGCAAGAGCCGGTCCAAGATGGCGCTGACCGCGGAACTGGTCGCCCGCTGCCATCGGGTCGAGGCCGATCCCGGCCTGCCGCCGGACCTGACCCAGCTCTCCGATGCGGACTATGAAAGCCTCGCGACCGAGTTGCTGAAGCGGCGCGGGCGCGATGCATTCTGGCTGTTCGCTTATGGCTCGCTGATCTGGAAGCCTGCATTCGATGCGGTCGAGCATTGCCGTGCCACCGCCAAGGGTTGGCATCGCGCCTTCACCATGCAGCTGACGCGCTGGCGCGGGTCGCCCCAGCAACCAGGGCTGATGATGGTGCTGGAGCCCGGTGGAAGCTGCACCGGGGTAGCCTACCGCCTGCCCGACGAAGACCATCATGGGCAGATGGTGCGGCTGCTGAAGCGCGAGACGGCCTCACGAGAGGGTGCCCATGCGGTCCGATGGATCTCGATCAAGACGCCGTACGGGACGGCCCAGGCACTAAGCTTCTGGACCGGCATCAAGGGCCCGTTTCGTGTCGAGAAACAGGACCATCGGCGAGTGGCGGCGATACTCGCGCAGGCTTGCGGCCATATCGGGTCCGGCGCCGAATACCTCTTCCAGACCGTGACCAAGCTGGAGGAGCACGGGATCCGTGACCGCAACCTCTGGCAACTGCAGCATCTGGTGGCCGAGGAGATCGAGCGCCTCGGCATCGAGGGCGGTAGGACCGTACCTCGCCGCGACGACGCCGAGAGCTGACATGGCGCGCCAGGACGGCCTGTTCCGACGCGTGGCCGAGCGGGATCGCCGGCGAATCGCATTCACGCTGGACGGCGAGCCTGCCGAGGCTCTCGACGGCGATACACTGCTGACGGCGATTCTGCTGATCCGCGACCGGCTTCGGATCGCCGAGTTCACCGAGGCGCCACGCGCCGGGTTTTGCCTGATGGGCGCCTGTCAGGATTGCTGGGTAGCCGACGCTGGGGGAGCACCGCTGCGTGCCTGCACGACGATGGTCACGGGTGGCATGGCGATCGTGACCCGGAAATGAGCCAACCTCGCATCGTCATTGTCGGCGCGGGTCCGGCCGGCGTCCGCGCCGCCGAGCGGCTGGTCGATCATGGGTTCCGCCCCATACTATTGGACGAAGCGCCGCGCGTCGGCGGGCGCATCTATCAGCAGGCACCGGAAGCTGCCGGCTTTCGGCGAAGCGCGAAAGCGCTCTACGGCTTCGAGGCCGGGAAGGCCGAGCGGCTGTTCGCCACCCATGAACGGATCAGGGAATCGATCGAGCATCGGGCTGGTGCCCTGGTGTTTGACGTCGCCGACGACCGCCTGATCGCGTTGATCGAAGGCAAACGACATGAGATCGGATTCGATCGCCTGATCCTTGCACCGGGCGCGATGGACCGAGTGATGCCGCTTCCGGGTTGGACGTTGCCGGGTGTCTTCACCTTGGGTGCTGCACAAATCGCGCTGAAACACCAGGGGTGCGCCATCGGCCATCATGTTGCGTTCCTCGGCGCAGGCCCCCTGCTCTATCTCACCGCCTATCAATACGCGAAGGCTGGCGTGACGGTGGCGGCTGTGGTCAGCAGTGCCTCGCTGTATTCCCTCGCCGGCAACCTTCTCGGCCTGGCGGCGCAGCCCGCCACTGCAGCGAAAGGCATGGCCTACCTCGCCAAGCTCCGGAGCTGGGGCATTCCGGTCATCGGCGCCGCGCGCCCCTCGCGACTGCTCGGCCGCGATACCGTCGAGGCGCTCGAGGTCCTGGTGGACGGCCGGATCCGGACCACCCCCTGCGACGCCGTCGCGCTGGGGTATGGCCTCAATTCCGAAACCCAACTTGCTGAATTGTGCGGGGCTCGGTTCGCTTATGACCGGGACCAACAGCAATGGATTCCGGAGATTGACGCCTACGGGCGCTCTGTCGGCCGCGAAGGGCTATACTTGGCCGGCGACGGTGCCGGTATCGGGGGCGCGGACGCTGCTGAATTGCGGGGCGTACTGGCCGCTGAGGCCGTGCTGCAAGATCTCGACCTGCCGCGCCGCGACGACAACGCAGACTCAGCACTCCGGCAACTGACACGCTGGCGGCAATTCCGCGGCGCCCTGGATCGCGCCTTCCCCTTCCCCCGCCAGTTGGCCAAGGATTTGCCGGATGAGACTATCCTTTGCCGCTGCGAGAACGTCACCACCGGAGAGGTCAGGAGCGCTGCGGACCGGGGATTACGCGAGATCAACCGCGTGAAGGCAGCGACCCGCCTCGGAATGGGGCGATGCCAGGGGCGGATCTGCGGTCCGGCTGGAGCAGAAGTGCTGGCGGCACGGCTCGGCGTCAGTGTCGATTCCGTCGGTCGCCTGAGAGCCCAGCCCCCGATCAAACCGGTGCCGATTGCAGCGCTGGCGGGAGCCCACGAATGAGCGGATCACGGCACGCCGACGTGATCGTGATCGGCGGCGGTATCATCGGCTGCTCGACCGCGCTTCATCTCGCGAAGATGCACCGATCCGTCATATTGCTTGAACGTGACCAGGCGGGAGTCCGTGCAAGCGGCGTCAACTTCGGTGGTGTCCGTCAGCATGGGCGTGCCTTGGCCGAGATCCCGCTTTCGATGCGCGCCAGGCGGATCTGGGCTGATCTTGCGAACCTGATCGGCACCGACGGAGAGTTCATGGTCACGGGCCATCTGCGGCTCGCGCGCAAAGAGTCGGATATCGCCGTACTTCAGTCACACTTTAAGGCCGTCTCCGAATGCGGGCTCGGTCTGGAGTTTCTCGATCGCAGCGACATCGACCGGCGATTTCCCTGGCTCGGTCCCGACATCATCGCAGCGACCCACTGCCCGACCGACGGCCAGGCCAATCCGCGGTTGGTCTCGCCCGCCTTCGGCATGGCGGCGCGACGGGCCGGCGCGACTCTCGTCGAAGGCGCAGAGGTCATCCGCGCGGTTGAAGACGGCGGAGTCTTTACGGTGAGCACGCGCGACGGACTGACCTACGAGGCGCCGAATCTGGTCAACGCCGCCGGCGCCTGGGCCGACACGGTCGCCGACTGGTTCGGCGAGCGCGTAACCCTGAAACCCGAAGTGCCGCAGGTCATGGTGACGGAGCCGGCACCCTATCGCTACGGTCCCGTGCTCGGGGTCGTCGGCGGTGATCTCTACTTCCGGCAGATTCCGCGAGGCAACGTGATCTTCGGTGGCGGCGAGGGCCGCACCGAGCCGGGACACAACCGGTCGCGCCCGCTCCCCGAAATCGCGTCGCGTACAGCCGCCGAGGCCTGTCGCATCGTGCCGGGCATTCGAAATCTCAACGTCATCCGGACCTGGACCGGTGTCGATGGCGACACGCCCGACGGCTCACCCGTAGTAGGACCATCAACGACGACGCCGGGTCTGTTCCACGGCTTCGGGTTCTGTGGTCACGGGTTTCAACTTGGCCCCGGCGTCGGCGCGGTGCTCGCCGACCTGATCGTCGACGGAAAGAGCGACACCGACATCCATGGCCTCGGCGTCGCGCGGTTTGTCGGCGGGGGACAAGGCACGGCGATGACTGTCGCCGAAGAGGCGCATCGAACGGCGCCGGCCGTCAATGATGCAGGATCTGACTGAGGAACAGCCTGGTCCGCTCGGATTTCGGGTTCTTGAAGAACTCCTCCGGCTCGTTCTGCTCGATGATCTCGCCGCGGTCCATGAAGATGACACGGTTCGCCACCGTTCGCGCAAAGCCCATCTCATGCGTGACGCAGAGCATGGTCATCCCGCTTCTGGCGAGCTCGACCATGACGTCGAGCACCTCCTTGATCATCTCGGGATCGAGCGCTGAGGTGGGCTCGTCGAACAGCATCACTTTCGGGTTCATACACAGCGACCGTGCGATCGCGACCCGCTGCTGCTGGCCACCGGAGAGCTGGCCCGGATACTTGCTTGCCTGCTCCGGGATCTTGACCCGCTTCAAATAGGTCATGGCGGTCTCTTCCGCATCCTTCTTCGCCATCTTGCGGACCCAGATCGGCGCCAGGGTCAGGTTCTCCATCACCGTCAGGTGCGGGAACAGATTGAAGTGCTGGAACACCATGCCGACTTCGCGACGCACCTGCTCGATCTTCTTCAGGTCATGGGTGAGCTCGACACCATCGACCACGATCCGCCCCTTCTGGTGCTCCTCGAGCCGATTGACGCAACGGATCATGGTAGACTTGCCGGAGCCCGATGGGCCGCAGATCACGATGCGCTCGCCGGAATAGACCGTGAGGTTGATGTCCTTCAGGACATGGAACTGGCCGTACCACTTGTTCACCGCCGAGAGCTCGATCATCGGCGTCGCATTGTCCTGGACTTGCTGCATGGCGGCCTGTGCCATCGGAAACCTCAGTGTTTCTTATGACCGGTGTGGAGCTTTCGCTCGAGATGCATGCTGTAGCGCGACATGCCGAAGCAGCAGATCCAATAAACGAGCGCGCAGAAGACGTAGCCCGTCATCTCGCTGCCGATCCAATTGGCGTCCTTGAATCCCGCCTTCACCATATTCAGGAAGTCATAGAGACCGACCATGGAGACCAGTGTCGTGTCCATGAAGAGCCCGATGAAGGAGTTCACCAGCGCCGGGATCGAAATCCGCAGCGCCTGCGGCAGGATGATCAGCCGCATCATCTGCCAGTAACCGAGCCCCATGGCCATGGCGCCCTCGTACTGGCCCTTCGGGATCGCCTGCAGGCCGCCGCGCACGACCTCGGCCACATAGGCGGCGGAGAACAGGATGACGCCGATCAGCACCCGCAGCAGGATGTCGAACTCGACCCCCGGGGGCAGGAACAGCGGCAGCATCACATTGGCCATGAAGAGGACGGTGATCAGCGGCACACCGCGCACGAACTCGATGAACCCCACCGACAGCAGGTGCACGATCGGCAGCATCGACCGGCGTCCCAGCGCCAGCAACACACCCAGCGGCAGGGAGACGATGATGCCGACAACGCCAATGATCAGCGTCATCATAAAGCCGCCCCAATTCTGGGTCGGGACGACATCGAGGCCGAATCCGCCGTAGAGCAGCCACAACGCCAGGAACGGGAAGATCACGAAGAAGAACAGTGCCACCCGCTTCTTCTGCGGCGTCCAGCCAGCGAGGAGCCAATAGATGCAGGCGCAGAGAATGACGAAGACAACGTCAGGACGCCAACGCGAGGCAACCGGATAGAAGCCGTAGACGAACTGGCCGAAACGCGCCTCGACGAATAGCCAGCACGCACCACCGGGCGCGCAATCCTGCAGATTGGGTCCGCGCTTCCCGCTCAGCACGTCAGCCGGATAGGTCCAAGTGGAATTGAAGATCAGCCAATTCAGCGCTGGCGGTATGATCACGACAATCAAGGCCACGCCGAGAACCGTCAGAATTGAGTTGATCCAGCTCGAAAACAGATTGTGCCTGAGCCAGCCGATCGCACCACGCTCGCTGGCCGGCGGCGGCAGGCTCGGGTGATTGCCGGGTTCGTAGGGGACGACGCCGTCGGCGGCTTCTGACATCGCCATGGCTTATCGCTCCACCAGCGCGATGCGCTTGTTGTACCAGTTCATGAATACGGAGATCAGTAGGCTCACGACCAAGTAGAACAGCATCAGGATGGTGACGCATTCGACTGCGCGGCCGGTCTGGTTCTGCGATGTCCCGATGACTGCGTAGAGATCGGGGAAGCCGGTGGCGCCCGCCAACGTCGAGTTCTTGAGAATGTTGAGGTACTGGCTGGTCAGCGGCGGAGTGATCACGCGCAAAGCCTGCGGAATCACCACCAAACGCAGGTTCCAGCTCGGCCTCAACCCCAGCGCCAGCGCCGCCTCGGTCTGGCCATGGCTGATCGCCACGATGCCGCCGCGCACGATCTCCGCGATGTAGGCCGAAGTGTAGACTGAGAGCCCCATCACCAGCGCCACGAGTTCGGGTGCCAACGATAGGCCACCCTGGAAATTGAACCCCTTGAGC
>Ga0335082_10001324_pt1 | contig 26489 bp, 25 predicted proteins | sample Lox_Sample_41_FD_206718 | JGI IMG/M metagenome (GOLD analysis project Ga0335082, IMG submission 206718) | Soil microbial communities from Loxahatchee National Wildlife Refuge, Florida, United States - Lox_Sample_4.1 | ecosystem: Environmental > Terrestrial > Soil > Wetlands | place: USA... | reverse complement strand
CACCACCCTCGGGAAGCTGCTGGATCCGCTGGCCGACAAGCTCATCGTGGCGGCCGCGTTGATCATGCTGGCGGGCATGGACCGTACCCCCAGTTTGCCGGCGTGGATGGCGGTGGTGATCATCGGCCGCGACATCGCGGTCACCGGGCTGCGCGCCGTGGCGCTCGGCCAGGGCGTGGTGGTCGCGGCTGACGAGCTCGGCAAGTACAAGATGATCTTCCAGATGTTCGCGCTGCACGGCTTGCTGCTGCACTACCACTTTCTCGGCGTCGACTTCCATCTCGGTGGCATGTACTTCCTGTGGATCTCCCTGGTGATCGCGCTGTGGTCGGGTGTCGACTACCACGTCAAGGTCATCCGTCAGATGATGCATGGCGCGGCGCCGCTGTCATCGGAGCGATGACCCGTTCGGCGTGGCGGAAACTTGCGCCGGCCTGGCGGCCGTGTTAGGTGAAACCCTCTTTCGCCCTGCCGCGCACGCGCCCTTAGCTCAGTTGGATAGAGCGCTTGACTACGAATCAAGAGGTCGGAAGTTCGAATCTTCCAGGGCGCGCTTTCTTCGGTCCGGATTTACCCGGACACTTCGGCGCCGACAACTGCACGGCCATCTCCACGAGAATTGTGACCCGCCTGAGCGCTGCCTGAGCGCTGTTGACAACGCGACAGCAGTCGTAATAAGGGCACGGCCGTTGGTTTGAGGGGGGCCGATGCGGGTTGCCTGAGGCAACTCGGCGCGCCCTCCTGCGTGAGAGGGGGGGGGCGATGAGCACACACAACAACGAGACGTTTCATGGTGACGAGCTGCGCGCGGCCCGTTCTTGGTGCCACGGCGCGATGCTCGCCGCGGTCCTCGTATGGCTCGCGCCCTCGATGGCGGCCGCCAGCCATGCGAACCCGCTCCTCATCGGCGGGCCGCAGCACCCGCCGCTTCGCTCTGCCGCACACGCCCTCCAGGCGCCGGCGGGCGCCTTCCTCACGTATTACGGCGGGCGCGTCGTTTCCAACTTGCAGGTCGTGCAGGTGCTCTATGGCACCGGCCAATACCTCCCGAACGTCAGCAGCGTGACGTCACCGAGCATGGCCACGTTCTACCAAGGCGTGCTCAACAGCCCCTACGTCGACTGGCTGACCGAATACAACACCGACATCCCTGCCGCCGGCGGTGGCCCCGGCACGACCCAGACGATTGGACGCGGCAGCTTTGTCGGTCAGTACACGATCACACCGTCCCCCCAGAACAGCGGTTCGCCGATCGATGACACGCAGGTCCAGGCGGAGCTGGCGGCGCAGATCCAGGCAGGTCACCTGCCCGCTCCGACCAGCGATGCCTTGGGCAACAACAATACGTACTACGCGGTCTTCTTCCCGCACGGCGTCACCGTCACATTGGGCGGCTCCGCCTCATGCGTCTTGTTCTGCGCCTATCACGGCACCATTGCCGATGTCGGCGGACACGAGGTCTATTACGGCGTGCACCCCGATATGGAAGACGGGTCAGGATGCGAGTTCGGATGCGGCAACGGCGCACCGTTCGAGAATTACACCTCGGTGGCGTCGCACGAAATGATTGAAACCATCACCGATCCAGAGGTCGGCCTCGCGACGATCCTGGCGCCGCCGCTTGCCTGGTATGACGGGACCTACGGTGAGATCGGCGACATCTGCAATGCCGAGCACGACACGATCATCGGCGCGGACGCGGTCACCTACACCGTGCAGACGGAGTGGTCGAATCGAGCCAACGCCTGCATCGCTCACGGTACACTTCCCGTATCCGCCGGCACCATCTCGCTGGAGCGAACGCCGTACTCGTGTGCTTCCTCGGTGGGGGTGAACGTCGCCGACAGTGACCTGCGAGGCACCGGCACCATGAGTGTGGTCGTCACGACGAGCGGCGGTGACTCGGAGACGGTCAGCCTCACCGAGACGCCCCCGATGGCAGCCATCTTCGTCGGGACGATCGCCACCCAGGCGGCCGCGCCGACGGTCGAGGACGGTGTTCTCGAGGTCAGCGACGGCGAAACCATCACGGCCACATACAGCGATGCGGACGACGGCACCGGCCATCCAGCCACCGTGCAGGCAACCGCCGCGGTTGACTGCACCGCTCCAGTGATCTCCAACGTCTTGACGACTGCGGTGAGCGGCGCACACGCCACTGTGACCTTCGATACCAATGAGCTGACGACGCCACGGATCAGGTATGGCCTGTCGTGTAGCAGTCTCACCCAGACACAATCGGGTTCCGCCACCGCCACCTCGCATGTCGTCGAGCTCTCCGACCTGGTTTCAACGACACAGTACTTCTATGGCGTCGACGCCACGGACATCGCCGGAAACGTCACCACCGACACGAACGGCGGCAGCTGCTACTCGTTCACGACACTGCAACGGGCCGACTTCTTCACGGAGATCTTCGACGCCGAGGACAACGACGTCCGCCATCAGACACTGACCTTTACCCCGGATGGGTCGGCAAGCTTCTATTCGGTGTGCCGCTCGTCGGCGCCGAGCTTTCCGACCGACCCAACTGGCGGGCAGGCGCTGACCATCGGCGACGATGACTTCGTCCAGGTCGACCTGTCCGACGGGGCCCAGGTGTCTCTGTACGGCGTTGCCTACAAGACCTTCTTTGTGGGCAGCAACGGGTACATTACGTTCACCGACGGCGACTATTCGTTCAATGCGGAGCTCGATACGCACTTCACCCTGCCGCGGATCGCTCCGTTGTTCGACGACTTGGATCCAACCGCCGGCGGACGCATCTCATGGAAGCAGCTACCGGACCGCGTCGCGGTCACATTCAGCGACGTGCACGAGTTCAGCACCCGCAACTCGAACAACTTCCAGGTCGAGCTCTTCTTCAATGGAACGATCCGCATGACCCATCTGCGCATCGATGCAACCGACGCGCTGGTCGGTCTGTCGCAGGGATTGGGCACGCCCGTCGATTTCGCGGAGAGTGACATGAATGCGTACGCGTTCTGCACCGACTTCATCCCCGGTGGTGGCCTGCAGCAGTCCGACTGCGTCCACGAGTGGTACAGCATGGTCAATACGAACCGCAGGGACCGCATTCCGGTGCGCCGGATCGAATGCACCGATGACGACCCCGGTTGCGATGTCGGTGGCGTGGCGGGCGACAAGGCCTGCACGTTCCGTGTGAGTCTGTGCCTCAACCGAACCGACCTCCGTCTCCCGTGCACGCCGACCGACGTGCGTCAGGTCGATCTCTCTCAGCCCGGCGTGAAGCCCCGCGATGCGGCAGGGCTCGCCAACCGAGCGGCGTTGGAAGCGGCACTGACCGGTCTAGGCGGACACGTCCAAGGTCAATGCGCGAACAGCGGTGCCAGCCACCTGCACTTCTGCGACGCCAATGCTCAATGCGACACGGCGCCCGGGAGCGGCGATGGGCGGTGCCGGCGAACGGTGGTGTTTGCCCCGCCGCTGGCTGCACCCAACAGCTGCTCAGCCCCGGCGGAGATCCGTGTGCCGCTGCGCGGGCCGCGCTTCGCCAAGGGCGTCGAACGACTGCGCTTGTCGGCGAGCCGCTCCGACCAGTCGCGGGTCGATACGGATGCATTGACGTTGATCTGCCATCCGCGCCGCTGAGGGCCACCGGTAGCGGACTCAGCCGTAGCCGGTGGCGACTGGGCCCGGTGCCCGTAGAAGCGTCGTGGCGCTGGGCTCCGGCCTCTTTGGCATGGACGCTCAGCGCGGGGCCGGGGCACGTAGCGTTGCGCCGCGTGCCTCGGCTTCGCGGCGCGCCCCGGCCAGCGCGCTTTCCACAAGGGCGCGCAGCTCACTGACATCTTGCGTCACGTACTCGCTGCGTACCGCATCGTCGAAGTCGCGTAACGCCACCATGAGCAAGCCACACTGCCGCCGCGGATGCTTCTTCTTCGTCAGCTCGATCCCGCGCTGATACTCCATCATCGCCACACTGAGACGTCCGCTGCACATGCTGACCAACCCCACATCCAACTGAACGGCCGTCGCGGTGCCGCTCTCGATCGAGAGTGCCTCGATCAAGACACGTAGCGCTTCCTCATACTGCCGCAGGCGATAGTGGCACCATCCCCTGAGGGCGAGGGTCGTCGCGTCGACTTGCGGTCTCTCCTTTGCGCGGTCGATCACCCACTGGTACTTGGCGGCAGCTGCTTCCCAACGCCCCAGGAGATAGAGGGTGTTGGCAATGCCCTTGTGGGACATCAGATCGGCGTTGTCCAAAGTCGTGGCCACCGTGTAGGATTCTTGCGCCTGCTCCCACAGCCGGGAGCGGAGGTCCCCTTCTTGTTGCGAACCAAGGTTCTCCAGTGCCCACCCTTTGACCGCAAAGCCCATGGGTTCGCGGGGCTCCAGTCCGGTGGCGCGGTCCAGGACCTCGACGGCGGTCGCGAACTCTCCGACATCCGCAAGTACCTGGCCTTTGATGCACAGCGCCCACGCGTTGTCGGGCTGCAGCGCGAGCCCTTCATTCAGGGCAGCCAGCGCTTCATCCAGATTGGCGCGCTGAGGCTTGTAGTCTTCCTTTTCATCCTTCGCGAGCCACGCGAGGGCAAGGTCCGTCAGGACGAGCGCATCCTGTGGTTGCACTCCCCCGAAGGCCGCCAAGGCGTCATCGTTGCGTCCGAGAGCGAGCAACACATAGCCCTTATTCCGCAGAATGGATGGATCCTCCGGCGCCAGCTTCAGTGCCGTGTCCAGCGTCTCCAGGGCCTCTTCGTGACGCCCGAGCTCCCGCAGGGCATCGGCCATGGACGTCAGCACCAGGATGTTGTTTGGCTGCAGGGGCAGCGCTTTGCGGAACGCCTCCACCGCCTCGTCCCAGCGCGCGAGCTCACAGAGTGCCTGGCCCAACTCGATCAGGATCCAATCCGTATCGGGGTCCAGCGATGCGGCTTGCTGCAACGGCGCGATAGCGTCGGCGCTACGACCCAGGGCGCGCAGCACCTGACCCTTGGTGCCCAGGGCGAACGCAAACTCGGGGTTCAGGGCAATGGCGTGGTCCAGTGCCTCGAGGGCTTCCGGATGGCGATCCAGCGCGCGGAGCACTTCGCCCCGCTCCGCCAAGGCCCAAACGTTGTCGGGTTGGACCGTGAGGGCACGATCGAGCGCGTCCAATGCTTCCTTGTAGCGCTGCGTCACTCGCAAGGCGGCGCCGAGCTCGGTGTACACCCAGTCCAGCTTGGGCTCCAGCTGCACCGCGCGTTGCAGCAACTCGATCGCCTCCTCATCCTTTCCCAGCGCCCGCAGGACTTGTCCTTTGGTCGCCAACACGCTCGCGAACTCCGGGTCCAGCGCGAGCGCGCTGTCCAGCGTGGCGAGGGCGTCGTCGTAGCGCTCAAGCACCCGGAGGGCCTCGCCCTTGTATGCGAGCGCGAAGGTCGACGTCGGATTGAGCGCCAGGGCACGATCGAGCACCGGCACCGCCTCGGCGGTGCGCCCCAACGCCAGCAGCGCCGCCCCTTGGCTTTCGATCGCGTTCGCATCGTCGGGGGCCACGGCAAGAGCCTGTTCGAGGACCCCGAGCGCCTCGTTGTAGCGCTCCAAAGAGCGCAAGACCTCGCCCTTGGACGAAAGTGCAAACGCATAGTCTGGCTTCAGCGTCAGGGCGCGATCGAGGGTCTCCAGGGCTTCGGGGTAGCGTTGTAGCGCAGCGAGCGCGGCACCCTTGCTGCCGAGCGCCCAAAAGTCGTCATGGCCGAGCGCGAGCGCCTGATCCAGCAAGTCCAGGGCATCGGCTTCTTGACCGACGACGCGCAAGATCTCCCCCTTCAACGCCAGGGTGCGTGCGTCGTCCGGGTTCACTGCCAAGGTGCGGTCCGCCGCGCTGAGTGCATCGCCCCATTGGCCGCGGCCGGCGAAGAGCGACGCGGCCGTTTGATACGACGCGGCCGCCTCCGCCGCGCGCGTCATCCGCACCAAGTATGCGGCGAGGGCCTTGTGGGTCAACGGATCGTCCGCGCCAATCTCGACGGCCTTCCTGAAGCAGGACTCCGCCTCCGTGGAGGCGCCTTGCGACGCCAATGCCAACCCGAGGTAGCGGTACGTATCCGGTTCGGTGTCACCGGCCGCGAGGGCCTGCCGCAAGGCGGCCACAGCGTCGGCCGTGCGCCCGACCTCGCACAAGGCGATCCCGTAGTCCCGAGATTCCTCCCCGCCGAGGCTGCGTTCAGCGCTCACACACGGAGCAAACTGCGCGGCCGCTCGTTCGAAGGATTGCTGTGCGTCGACTCGGCGTTCCAGGCGCCGCTGCACGCGTCCCAGCACTGCCCAGCATTGCGCCATTGCGACGTCCCACTCGGCCGGCTCAGTTCTACGCACCGCTTCGGACGACAGGGTGTCGATGATCTTGAGGAGTAGGCTCTCCGCCTCGCGGTAGCGACCCAGCCGGTATTCGCCGAGGGCGCGCTGCAGTTCACCGCGGAGGGTGGCGACAACGTCTGCGACGCCGCGCAGGGCATCCTGCTGTAACGCCATCTGTGGCGTCGACAGAAGGGTGCCTTTGGGTTCCTCGGCGAGACTCGTCGGTGCTCCTTTGCGTTCCATGAGCGTCACCCGCGTGGTGGGCGGCGGGGGCGCGGCGGGTTGCCTGGCCCCCGCGGTTGGCGTCGCTGTTCGATGATACGCCCGCACTGGTGGTGCGCCGCGTCGGCGATCAGGGTGACGCTGCTGGCGCCGCCGTCCAGACGGCACAGCCACGCGGCATTCAGGACGTCACGCAGCTTGCTGGTTGGTTTCAAGTCGAGCTCGGGTAGCGGGGGAGTCTGCAAGCGTTGCCGCCAGACCTGCTCCCACTGTTGCGCCACGGCCCACCCTTCCTCCTCGCCCCGCGCGGGGTACTGCGCAGTCGAACGCAGAACCTTCTTGAACCCACCCCAGAAGGTGTTCGCGAGTACGTCCAGGTCGGCAAGGTTGGGCGCGGCAATCGACGGATTGGCACACGCGAGCATGTCTCCCCAGTCCTTCTCCAACATTGTACGCACATCGCTGTACGGGGCCGGCATGCCGGCTTCTTCGTCCATACGTCGCAGGATCCCGAAGACGATGGCGGCGCGCTTCGCATACCCCGGATGCTCGGCACCGTCCTCGTAGGCAGTCAACGGATCGAAGCGCAGCCGGATCGCCGCGCAGGCGTAGGCGGGGCCCATGGTGTACGTCGCGAACGCGTCGGCAAAGAATTCATGCGCATGGTAGTCTGCACGCAGCGCGCGGGCGGCGACATCTCCGCCGACGGCGCCCTGCGCCACCACCCGGCCGGCTTCTTCGCGGACGAGCCGGTGGAGATCCTCGCGCTCGTGCGCCACGACATGGCCGTATTCGTGTGCCGTGAACGGCAACGTCCAGATCGTCCATTCCGGGAAGCGCAGGCGAATGATGCGTGCGAGGGTTTGCTTCAAGGCCTCTTCGGGCGCCGGCACGGTCAGGGAGTTCCACGGGACGGCAATGCTCTGCAGCGCGCAGCTGCGGATCAGCTCGTCCGCGATCTGACAAATCGCCACACGCCAGATCTGCTCATCGAGCTTCATGCCACGGAAGGCAAGGCCACCGACCAGCTCGAGACACTCACGAAAGATGTCCTGGCTCTCGTCATAGATCCGCATGTAGCTGGACCACGCTTCGCGTCGAGCGCCCGGGTCGTTACCGGGTGCCTTTTGCAACTTGTCGCGCACCCCGTTCAGGGCGTCGCACTGGTTCCGCACCTGCAGATTGATGGTCATGTCCACGGCGCCCCATAGTTGGTCATCAGCTTCCGCGAATGGGAGCAGGTTTTCGTGAAACCACTGGTGGCTGCACCCGACGCGTTCCAGGTTCTCCAGCAGTGCGGCCACACGGGCCTCCAGGACCGGATCAGTCATGAACCAACACCTCGTTCACTGGATGAGTCCGCGGCACAGCAGCAATGCGCGCGCCGCGATGTGCTGCAGCGCCGCCCCGCTGTCGTTCCAATGCCGGAAGCGGCACAACCAGGCGGCGTTGATCGCGTCGACAAGCTTGTCGCCAGCTTGGAACTTCGGCGCCGCTTGCTTCCCCGGTGCCAGCTCTTCGGCCAGCTGCTGAGCTCGTAACCACCCCGCATATCGCAGCTTGGGGGGCAGGTAGCTATTCAGCAGCATCCACAGCTCATCGAGCAATGCATCGAGAGCCAGGACCACTTGGGGATCGAGGTCGCTCGGTTGCGCCGCGGCGACGAGCATGCGGTCCCACGCGGTGCGGAGCTGCTCGATGATGTCCCGGAACTGCCGCACGACCCCATTGCCAGCATCCATCTTCTCGAGCACCTTGAGGATGAGATAGGCGCGCTTGGCGTTGCTGGGATGCTGGCTGCCGTCGCGGTGCGCCATGGTCGGGTCGAAGCGCAGCAGTATGCATGCAAAGGGATACGCCGGCCCCACGGCATAGGTGGCAAACACGTCGGCAAAGTGCTCGTGCAGAAATGACCCGGCGCGGGCGTCCTGCTGTCGCGCACGTTCCAGCAACTCTTGAAACGGATGCCGGGAGCGACCATCCGCCGTGTGCACTTCCAGGGCGGGGCCCAGGAAATGCCCGAACTCATGGGCCGCCACCGGGAGACTCCAGATGCTGCTCTCCGGGAAACGCAAGCGGATGATCTCCGCCATGTCGGCGAAGAACTCACCGTCCGCGACGATCGTGAACCGATCCCACCGACTGTCGGCACGTCGATTGATCTCATCCAAGAGGGCATCGGCGATCTCGCAGAGGCCGTCGTCGAATCCCGCCTTGCGCACCAGCGCCCCTTCGAGGAATGCCAAACACTCGCGAAAGACCCCGCCGCACTGTTCCCGAATCGCGTGCAGGCTCATCCAATACGTCTCCAACGACTGCGCTGTGGGGATATCGCGCGCCAGGTCCTGCACCGCCTGTCGCTGTTGATGGATCAGCAGCTCGAACCGCGCCTGCACGCGTGTGCGTAGTGTCCCCGCAATTTGCGGTGCGCCGATCAACTCCTCGCTGCGCTGCAACTCCTGCCCAAGCGCTTGCAGCTGCGCCAGGAGGATCGAGCGTTCGTCCACCATTGGCGCGCCGTTCATTCAGAGACCCGCCACGATCTCACCCACGCCGCGGACGCGCTGGAGCACGACACCCGAGTCGGCGTAGTCCATGCCGATCAGCAGAACGGCGGCGAGGATCAACACGTACGCCGAGGCTGCAAAGAGCGCCAGCCCCGGCCCCGCCAGCGGAGTCAGCGCCAGCAACGCCGCCGCAAACGTCACTCCGCCAATGAGGGTCTTTGCCAGGGCCATATCCTCGTCGAAACGGGTAACCAACAGGCCGAGGACTTCGCTCCCGCGGTCGAGCGCCTCTAGCTGCAGCTGCGGCTGGCTCAACCGTGTCTCGATCACCGTCCGCGTCTTGTCGACTTGGAAGGCCCACTCCAAAACCTCGGGGAGGTACTTACCGCCGGTCACATCCTTCCATACCTGCTCGACCCGGTCCTTGATGCGGCCGAGCGCATCGCTGCCCAGGAGGTCGGTCAGGGCCTTGATAGCGCCCTGCAGCTTGCGCAAGCCCTGGGCGACGAGCCGTCCGATGCCGCTCAACCCTTCGATCTGACCACCCAGCTTCGCCAGCGCTGCCACCACCTGAGTCTGGTCCAGCCTTTTCAAGGCGTCGAAGACGCTTGTGGCTACGCCTTGCGCCCCATTGACCAGGGACTTCAGTGCGTCGTTGGCCCGTCCACGGACGTTGGCAATCGCGGCGGGCAAGTCCGGAGAGTGAACCACCTCCGGGGGGCCGACCGTAGGGGCGGCAAAGCCAAAGCGGCCCGGCACGCCCGGCTCATTGAGTGGTGCCGCCACCGAGCGCTCGACCGTTCGCGTGGCGCCCTCGAGTCGCGCCAGCGCGTCGTCAAGCAGCGGAACATCCGCCTTGCCGCCCGTCTCCCCCATGCTCTGTCCCGCAGCCATCAGCACGTTGGCGACGTGCAGGTCGGCGACAATGGTCGCCAACACGTCCTCGGTCGTCCGCGCCCGCTGCGCCCGGTTTGTCTCCGGAGTCCCGCCGAGCTCGGCGAACATGAAGGCGCGGTAGCTGCTCGCTCCGCCCTCCTGTCGCTGCCCGGCCAGCTCTAGCTGCGTGGCCGCGTACTCCAGCTTCGTCCGATCCTGTCCCAACAGGCTACGCAAGCGCTTGCCCGCGTACAGCACCGACTGTGTGCTCATTAGGTAGTCCGCCGTGTGACTCGTGTGATCGGTGGTCATTGGTGATGTCCCTCCGTGTTCGCGTCGGCGATCCCTGGGCTGCTCGAGCGCTTAAGTCGAACCACTACCCGCCACGCTCGCTTCGGCCCCTGCGGTGCCGAACAGACCAGGGAGCCATGCAGTGATCTATGAAGAACTTTTGGTGAGGCGTCAAGCCGTCACGCGCGTGCCGGAGTGACCAACCGTATTCGCGGCGGTGCGTGAGCGATGACCGAGGCGCGGAGCCTACGCTCGCAGGCCCTTAGCGCTCGGACGGTGCTCGCGGGGCGTCGATGCGGCGGCTCAGGCGATGCAGGCACCACAGGCCGGCGAGCAGCAGGCCGAAGACGGTGAACAGCTGGTTGCCTTGCGACATTGCCGGAGCGACGGGAATGCGCGGCGTCGGTGACGGGCTCGGCGGGAAGAAGGTGACGTTGGTGCCGAAGCCGTCTGTGTTACCGAGAAAGTTGAAGGCGTTGTCGGTGCTGAACCCCGCTGCCGCCACTCCCGCGCTGCCGCTCGCGCCCATCGTCGCGGTGAAGACGATGATCTGACAGGTGCTCGCATTGGGCGCGCCGCCACAGGTGCTCTGCAGCTTGATGCCGTCGGGCACCGTCGGCTGCGACGTCGGGTTGCCCATGCGCGTGCCGACGGTCTCGTCGAAAGTCACGCTCTGATTGGTCGTCTCGGCTGTGGGATCGACGGGGTCCGACTCGACCACGCTCGGGCCGGGAATCGGGAACACCAGGTTCTTCGCCGGCGTGCTCATCGAGCCCACCTGGCAGCTGCCCAACCCGTTGCCGCTGCGAAAGACGTCGGTCTTGAAGGCCCCGGCCGGTACGGGGTACGTCGGCACCGCGCCGTCGGCCGTTGTCACCGCGACCATCGCTTCGCAGGGCGGTGCCGTCAGGCAGTCGGCGTGGGTGGGGTTGGCACTGATGCGCTTGGTGCCGCCGCCGGGTAACGGCACGGTCAAGATGCCGGCGCCGCCGGCGGCCGCGCCGTCGAAGCTATACCCCGAGCCATTGTTGCAACCGACGTTGTTGCTGTTCAGACCGGCGATGACGGTGGTGCGTTTCTGATTCGGCAGCAACGAGCCGCTGCCGCCGGATACCGCCGTCAGCACGTCGTCGCTCGAGATCTCCGCACAGGCGGAGGCGGTTTCGCTGCTCATCACCACGCTGGTCAGCTGAAACGCCACCGAGCTGGTATCCGCCGACAGTAGGAAATACAGCGTGTTGTCGAGCGAGACACATTGCGCGTGTTGCAGGTTCGCCCACCCGTCGCGGGTGCCGAGGAGCGAGGAGACAAGCAGGATGAGTGTCAGAGAGACGATACGCGCCGTGATCCGCATCGCCCCGGTTGCTGTGAATCGATTCATGCTCGCTCCTCGTGAGACCGAGCCCCCGCGCGGCCATCTCTATCCGTCCGCCGCCCTCCCTCTCTTGCCACACAACGGCGCAGAACAATAGAGGCAAAGTCGGACCCGGCGTCCGCGGCTTCCTGGCTGCGGAACCAGATCACAGACCGGGAGCGGGCCGCAGCGGGCGCCCGCTCAATGCAAGCGCTTGAGATATTCCACGATGGCGCGCGCCTGGGCGGGCTGCAGCACGGCGCGGTAGTGCGGCATCTGCGGCGTGGCCTCCCCGACCATATGCCAGACCGAGGTGCGCAACTGCTCGGCGTCATGATGCTTGAAATAGGCACGATCAAACACCACGCTCGGACGCTGCAGCTCCTCCGCCAAGCTGCCCGCACCGTGGCCGTCGTCACCATGACAGCTCGCACAGTAGCGCGTATACACTTCGAAGCCCGGCGACAGTAGGCGTACGAAGGGGGCCAGTCCTTTCGCCTCCTCTTCTTTGATCCGCGGCGTCAGCGCCGGCATCTCCTTGCGGCCGTGGCGCACCAGCGTGACCAAATCACGGTCGTTGATCGATCGTTGCACATCCGGGTCGCTCAAGTCGCGTGGCGCACGGACCCCCGCCGGCAGCGACGGCCCCGGACGTCCAAAGGCACCATGACACTCGCTACAGCGCTCGACGTAGAGCACTTGTGCATCGCCGATCTGCTCCCAGTTGATGCCTGGCAATCGTTTCATGTAGCTGACCAGGTCCTCGACCTGCGACGCCCGCCGCCGCAACGCGGTGAGGTCCACGGCCAGCTCGAGGGGCTTTCCGTCCAACACACGTCGCACCAGATCTTCGCCCTTGTAGGTCTTCAGAAACCCTTCGCGCAGATCACGCGGCGGAGCGGTGAAGATGTCCGCATCGGGGCCCTTACCACGCGCATCCAGGCCGTGACACGAGGAACAGTACTCAACGTACAGCCCGTGGCCATCCCGACGTGTGCCGCCTCGAGCCGACGCCGCGCCCGCGGCCGAGACCGCCGTGACGATGGACAAGCAGACGATTCCCAACGACAAGGCTCGCGTCATCGCGTCTCCCTCCCAGCAACCCTCGATCCAGAAGTGTTGCCGTTCACGCCACACGGGTCGCGCCGGCTTCGTTCCCGAAGTTGCGACAACCCGAGTGTCCCGTTCTCATTGGTTACCCGTTGTACCGCCGCGTGGCCTGTTCGTCCGACTCCCGGCATGCTGGGATGGAGTTTGCTCAAAGGAGAGCCGGGTTCAAGACTCACGGAGGGAACAATGGCAGGTATCGCGGAATTGATGGTCACGGAAATGGTGACGGCCCGACCCACCGAGACGGTGGCCGCGGTGGCGCAACGCATGGGCCAGAATCGGGTGGGCGCGGTGTTGGTGGTCGACGGGGAAGCGCTCTGGGGGCTGTTCTCCGAACGCGATCTGCTCAACCGTGTCGTGCGCGAGGGACGCGACCCGAGCGTGACCGACGTCGGCGACGTCAGCAGCCGGGGCATCGTGACGATCGAGCTGAACGCCCCGTTGCGCGACGTATTGGCCATCTTCCGGCAAAAGAAGTTTCGCCATCTCCCCGTTCTGCGTGGCGGCAAGCCGGTCGGGATCTTGTCCACGCGTGACTTTCTCGAGCATCTCGTCGACGGACTGGAGCGCTACATCGACGACCTCCGGTACAAACGCGAGCTTGCCGAAGGCATCGATCCCTACGACCATCTCGGTGGTGCGTACGGCCGCTGAGCCTCCGCGCTGGCCGCCTCAACTCGCCGGTGCCGCCGCGCCGTCGTCGGCCTTACACAGCACCCCGGCACTGACGAAGAAGCAGCCTGTATGATTGACGCCAAAGGCGTAGACATCGGCCTCCCCCGCCGGCTCGACCCGCTCGACGCGCAGACTCGCCGTCGAGACGCGCTCGGCAGCCGTCTGCTCGTCGTGAAACCGGTAGTCGGCCGGGTAGTGGCACATGGGCTCGAGCAGATCGCCGGCTTTGAGGGCATCGGCGCGGCACTCGATCATGCCCTTCTTGAACAACACCTGGGGCGCCGTGACGCGAAACGAGCGCCCGGTTTCCAACGTGACCTTGAGGACCGGCTGCTGCTCGGCAACCTTGCGGACGTTCTGCATCATGCGGAAGCGTATGCGGCCACCCGCGTCGCGCGTGAACACGGCCACGGCCTTACCCGCCAGCGTGCGGATGACCAGCGCCCCTTCGGGTGTCTCCACCTTGGTCTCGGCGGCGATGCCGCAGCTGCCTGAGCTCATCGTTATGCCTCGCGTCGCCCTTCCATACCGTCGAACCCGTCAAAACAAAAGATGGCCTCGGCGCTGCGCGCCCGCCACGATCCCCACGCTCGGGTCAGTCCGCCAGCACTGCGGTGAGCGTGCGTCCGCGCAACGCCGCGCGCCAGGCCCGCTCGACCTCGGCTTGGGGCATGCTGCTCACGATGCGCTCCGCGGCCTCGGGCAGCGGAAAGCCGAGCAGCGTGCCTTCGGCCAGCGCCAACGCACGCTCGAAGCGGCTCTCGGCCAGCGAAGCGTACCGATAGCGCAGCTTCTTACGGGCTCGCAGCAACTCCTCCGCGGTGAACCCCTCCTCGGCGGCGCGCCGGCAGGTTTCGTCGACGGCACGTTCGAGGCGCTGCGCCGCGCCGCGCGCGGCGCTCGCCGCAATGATGGCGACCGCCCAATCGGCGCCCCAATCCAGCGTCGCCGACACATCATAGCCCAGCCCCAAGCGCTCACGGATTTCCTGGAAGAGGTGGCTGTCGGGGTCGGCGCCGACCAGATCGAGGGCCAAGCCAGTTGCAATCAGCTGCCGCGGCACCGGTGGAACGGCGATCAGCTTGACGAGGTAGGCTTGGCCCCCGCCACCGCGCAGGCGCTGCCGGCCACCGCTGCCGAAGCGCGCCGGCGGGACGCGTACCGCCGGGACGGCGCTGGCGACGCTGAAGTGTTTGCGGATGGCGGCGCGCGCCGCTGCTTCGGTGACGCCCCCGACCACCGCCAACACGCTGCGTGCCGGCGTGAAGTGGCGCGCGATGAACGCGCTGACGTGAGGTGCCCGCATGTGACGCAAGCTTTGGATGCTGCCCCATACCGGATGCGCCATGGCACCGCGGAAGAACCGGTCCCACGCGCGCGTGTGCAGCCATTCCGCCGGATCGTCGATGCGCCCGCGGATCTCGTCCAACACGACACGCCGCTCCTTGCGCAAGCGCTCGTCGCTGACGCGACTGCGATAGAACTGTTCGGCGAGCAACGCGAGGGCATCGGCGACGTCTTCGTTGAACACCTCGAAGGTGAGCGAGATGGTCTCGTAGCCGGTATCGGCGTTGTGCTCGCCCCCCAACTCTGCGGCCCGCCGGTTCAACGCCACCTGATCGAGCGACGCGGTCCCCTGAAACAACATGTGTTCGGCCATGTGGGCGATGCCCGGATGACGGCCGTCGAAACGGGCACCAGCGCGCACACTGAGTGCAATCGCGGTGAGCGGTCCGGGGATCGGTTGGTACATCACCCGCAACCCGCGGTGGCGAAATCTGCGAACCTCGACCATGGCCGCGCACGCTTAGCGCAGCGCCGGCGTCGAGGCAACGGAGCCGTGATCTTTACACGCCGGACGGCGGCGTCTACACCTCACCTCGCTGGTTCGCCATGGCGCGGACCCCTACGGAGAAGCCGACGATGACCGATTTCGCCAGTCGCAGCTTTTGGTTGGAGGCCGACCCCTACACCCCCGCTCCGTCGCTCGTCGGCGATGTCAGCGCCGACGTGGCGATCGTCGGTGCCGGGTTCACCGGCTTGTGGACGGCGCACTTTCTGCTCCACGCCGACCCGGCGCTCAAGATCGTCGTCGTCGAGCGCGACGTCGTGGGGTACGGCGCCAGCGGCCGCAACGGCGGCTTTGCGATGACGTTGCTCAGCCGCAGTCTGCACGATCTGGTGCAGAGCTTCGGCGCCGACGCGGCGCGGGCAGCGCACACGGCAGTGGCACACTCGATCGATGCCATGGGCCGCTTCAGCGCCGAGTACGGGGTTGCGTGCGACTACGAGAAGACCGGCTTCATCGGCGTGGCGGCGGACGATAGTCAAGTGCCCCGCATCGAGGCGGACCGCCGCGCCGCGGAAGCCCTGGGCCTGACGGACGTCAAGTTCATCCCCGGAGACGAGCTGCGCCAGCAGATCCAGTCGCCGCTCTTTCGCTGTGGTCTGGAAGAACGCACCAGCGCGCTGGTCAACCCGGCGCGCCTGGTGCGCGGCATGGCCCGTGTCGTGCGCCAGCAGAGCGGCATCATCTACGAGCACACGGCGGTTGCAGGCATCGAGGCGAGCGCCGGCCGGGTCACCGTGCGGACCGAGCACGGCACGGTGAGCGCCGACAAGGTCGTACTGGCCACCAACGCCTACTCGGTGCAGTTTCCCGAGCTCAGCCGGCTGCTCATCCCGCTCTACTCGTACATCGTCCTCACCGAGCCGCTGAGTGACGCGCAATGGGCGTCGATTGGTTGGCAAGGGCGCCAGGGTCTGGAAGACAAGCGGACCTTCATCCACTACTTCCGGCCCACGGCCGATGGTCGCATCCTGATGGGCGGCGAGGACGCACCGTACTACTATCGCTCCGACATCGGCGCGCAACACGACCGCAATCCGCGCGTCTTCGACCTGCTGCAGCGCGACCTGTCGGCCATCTACCCGCAGCTCAAGGGCGTGAAGTTTACCCACCAATGGGGTGGTCCGGTCGCCGTCACCTCGCGGTTCGTTCCCACCTTCGGCACCCTCGACGGCGGTCGCGTGCACTTCGGCTTCGGCTACTCCGGCCACGGCGTGGCACCAACGCACGTCGGCGGGCAGATCCTGCGCGACTTGGTGCTCGATCGCCAGACCGAGATGACCGAGTTGTGCTTCGTGCGCGAGCAGGCCGTTCCCTTCCCGCGCGAGCCCTGGCGCTATCTGGGCGTCACCCTGGCGCGCCGCAGTCTGCTGGCGCAGGATCGTAAGGGCAAAGCCAAGAAGGATCCGCTGGCGGTGCGGTTGCTGATGCGTCTCGGCGGGTGAGTGCCGGCGGGTCGCGACTCAACCGGCCAGAAACGCGCGAGCGCGGCCGTCGAGCTTACCGCCACTGTCGGCGTAAGCCCCAGAGCAGCAGCGGCAGAAGCGACACTGCCAGCAAGCCGAAGTCGGGCGGCGTGTTGCCGGTGCCGTCAATGCGGCAGCTGCACCCGCCGCCGCCTCCACCGCTGTTATGGTGGATGGTCGGCGTCGCCGTGCCGCCCGTTCCGCTCGTCTGCGTCCGCGTCGCCGTTGCGGTTGCGGTGCGCACCGCCGTCGCCGTCATGGTGCCGGTTCCGGTCGTCGTCATCACCGCGGTGGCGGTGGTGGTCGCGGTCGAGGTGCCGGTTCGTGTCGGCGTCGCCGTCGCGGCGGGATTCGTCGACGTGACCGTTGCGGTCGATGCGGTGGTTGGCGTCACTGTGCGCGTTACGGTGGTGGTCTCTTCCTGGGTCGGCGTTTCGGTAGGCGTGTCCGTGGGCTCCGGAGTTGGCGTGCCGCCACCACCGCTCAAGGGATTCAGCGCCGCAAAGATGTCCGGGAAGCCGTTGGTGTCGTCGGGAACCAGATTCGTGGCATCCGACTGGAAGACGACGGTGGTCCCGTCCTGGCTCAGCTGCGGTGACAAGCTGCCCTTATCCGCTTGCGCGCCGCTGTCGGAGACGCTGACACGACGCACCTCGCCGTTGCTGGTGTCCACGACGAAGATGTCGGTGACGTGATTGGTGTCGTCGTCCACCAAGTTTTCGGCGCCCGACGCAAAGGCCACGAAGCGGCCGTCGCCGCTGATGCTCGGTGAAGTGCTCGGGCCGCGCGCCTGCTCGCCGCCGGCGCTCTGACTGACCCGGGTCGTGGTGGGCGGCACGGCGCAGCGATCCCGTACGAAGATATCGGTGTTGTGGTTGTCGTCACCCGGAACCAGGTTCGATGCATCCGACGCGAAGGCGACGCGACAACCGTCGGCGCTCACCGCGACGATGCCGTCGAGGGCACTGGCGCCGTTGGCTTGCGTGCCGTCGCTGCTGACGCTGACGCGTTGGGTGACGTGCTGGCAGCGGTCGCGCACGAAGACGTCGCGCACCTGGTTGGTATCGTTGGGGGTCAGGTTGAAGGCATCCGAGTAGAAGGCAACGATGCAGGTGTTGTCGGCGCCGATGACGCCTCCGCCGCTCGCGCCTTCGACCGGTCCGCCGCCGCTCCCGACCACGCTCATGACTTCGATCGTGCCGGAGCAGTCGTTGCGATGGCACACGTAGACATCATCGTACGCATCGTCGGGGCGGCCGGGAATCAGATCCGTCGCCGACGAAGTGAACACGACCAAGCTGCCGTCCGCGCTGATACTTGGTGCCGCGTCGGGCACGCGCCCGCCGCCCGTCCCTTCGCCAAAGGCGTTGAGGACCAGGCTGAGAATCTGGTTGGTCCCCTGTGTCCGGTCGTACACGAACATGTCGGGACTACCGTTGAAGTCGCCGGGAGGCGACTTGATCAAATTGAAGGCGCCCGAGCCGAAGGCCACGAGCTGGCCATCGGCACTCAGTGCCGGCGGAAAACTGCTGCCATTGGGCTCCTGCCCCGGGATGGGCGACACGCTGACGCGTTGGGTCAGTCCTTCACGTCGATCGCGGACGAATACGTCGACCTTGCCGTTCTTGTGGCTGTTGGCCACGGGAAGGTTCGACGCAAGCGACTTGAAGCCGACGACGCATCCGTCTGCGCTCGTCGCCGCGAGCTCGCTGACGTTGTCGCCCTGTTGGCCGTCGCTACCGACACTGACGAGCGCGATCGTGGCCCCGCCGCTGCAGTCCTCCGCCTCGGCACGCAGCGCGACCGATGCCATAGCCATGCTGAGCACCAGACAGCCAGCGACGCCTACGCGGTACAGGCCGGTCGCTCCGGGCCGGTTCTCGGTGGTCTCCATCGTCGTTGGCCGCATCCCTGGCACCTCCTCAACGCTCCGCTCGCATAGCACAACAGCTAGCGACCAAACAAATGCCGCCGCCCCGCAAACCTTCGAATTTGCGTCAGGCCGAGGGGCTCACTTGATGAGCTTTTGCACCGCTTTGAACTCGGGCGTGCCGGCGGTGCGGACCCATTCGAGGCAGGCCATCTCCACCGTACTGGGCACGGCACCCGAGCCGAGCATCTTTTCCCACCCTGTCCGATAATCCAACTCGGTGCGCGCCGAGAGCGCATCCAAGGGCACGTGAACGTGGTAACCGCGTTGCAGCAAATCGTGGACGGTTTGGTTGACGCATGCGTGCGCTTCGATGCCGCACACCAGCACCTGGCGGCGATCGAGGGCCGTGAGCTGCTCGACGAAGCGCGCGGTGCCGCAGCAGCTCAGGGTGAGCTTCTCGATCGGCACCGCGCCCGGAGGCAGGGCCTCGAGCACCTCGGGGACCAGGTGTCCGAGCCCTTTGGGATATTGCTCGGTCGCCAGCACCGGCACGCCGACAATCTTCGCCGCCTCGATCAGCATACGTACGCCACGCACCATACGCTCGTGCTGGACGGTCAGGCCGCGATACGCCTCCTGCACGTCGATGACCACCAACACGCTGGTGGTCCGATCCAGCACACGTGGATGAGACATCGATGCAAGCGTCCGGCGCAGAGCGGCGGCTCAGCGGGTGATGACGCGGGCCTGCCGGGGGAAGCCGTGCGGCAGACCGCGCGGCAAGAATGGGTTGAGGTTGACGCTGAGACCCCCGGTGCCGAACGGCCGGACCAGGCTTTGATCGAAGGCGTACGGTCCTTCGCGATCGATGGTGAACTGATCCTCCAGCAACATTCGCAGGGTGAGATAGCGCGAGCGGCCGCGGTCGAACGAGGTCGTCACCAGTGGATAGTAGGCGGGAGCGAGATATCCCGGATACGTTGGCGTACTGGTTCTGGCCACGGCCAGCGGTCCGTTGATCTGCACGCCGCCACCTTGGGCGCTGGTTGATGGGCTTCCCGCCGCCAAGCCACGCTGCACGCCCTCTACATACGCCTCTGCCAGCGCGTCACGGTCGTACACCACTTGGGCTTCTCGGGCGGGGTCCGGCGCCGTGACCGGCGCCGGCGCGTTGTTTCCCGCCGGCGTCGCGCGCAGCGCTTCGTCGACGACGACCTGCGCGGCAGCTTGATGCTCCGCCGGAACTTCGCCCTTCATGTTCGTGTAGTGCCGCACCCCGTCGGCGTCGCTCCATTCGATGATGTCGGCGCGCGCCGCGGCGGCTGACAAGAGGATCGCCACGCTCAGAGCCAGAGCTTTCATCGCGATGCAATCTTACGCTCTCGGCGCCCCTGCGGCAACTCAACGGTTTACGGCGTGCTGAGTCTCTCCGTCGCGGCGCTATGCCCCGGGACGCCGGCACGTCGCAGCACGCCGACTCCGACCAGCGCCAAGCCGATGCTCATCCATTGTGCGGTGGTGAGGCCGACGAGCCACGCCGGGTTGCGGCGCACGAACTCGACCAGGAAGCGCACGATGGCGGACAAAATGACGTAGCGACCGAAGGCATCGCCGACGGGAAGCGAGACACGACGGCGCCGCCACAGGTAGGCGAAGATCGCGAAGCAGGCTAGCATCTCGTAGATCGGCGCCGGGTGCACGCGCTCGGTGGTCGGTACGACACCGTCCGGGTAGCTCATGCCCCACGGCAGGTCGGTCGGCACGCCATAGTCGCCGTCGCCCGCCAGCTGGCAGCCGATGCGCCCGATCGCCAAGCCCATCGCCAGGGCCGGTGCGGCGATGTCGGCAAGCAGCAGCATGGACAGCTTCCAACGCCGCGCCACCAGCCAATCGCCGATCGCCCCGCCAATCAGCCCGCCGTACCACACCCAGCCACTCGACGACAGCAGGAAGGCAAACGGGTCTTTGACGAAGTAGTCCCACGCGGTCGGAATCAGGAACAACCGCGCGCCAACCCAGCCGCCGACGTAGGCATAGAGGATCATGTCGTAGGCCAGCTCCACATCGTGGCCGCGGCGCAGCACCTCGCTGCGGACGATGAGGAACGCCGCCAGGAATCCGCTGAACGCCGTGACCCAGAAGCTCGGGACGGCGATGTCACCGATGTGGAATAAAATGGGACGCATCAGGCGTTCCGTCGCGTCGCTGCAACTTTTCGCCGACTCATGGCATCCGAGTGGGTAGGGGCTGCGTATTCCGGATGACGGAACGGATGTGGTCGCCGCCGCGGAGGGAGCCTGGGGCGACTGGAAAGGACGGCATGGAAGCGAGTCTGCTCGCCCTCATGGGCGATCCGCGGTTGATCGAAATGGGGCTCTGCCTGGCCGTCATTGGCGTGTTGCGCTGGATCGATCTCATGCGCTGAGGTCACATGCCGACGACGTTGTAGCCGGCGTCGACGTGGACGACCTCACCGGTGACCGCGCTCGCCATGTCGCTGCACAGGTACACCGCCGTTCGCGCCACCTCGTCGAGCTCGATGCCGCGTCGCAACGGTGCGCGCTCGGCGTGATGATGCAGCATCGCTTTGAAGCCGCTGATGCCGGCCGACGAGAGCGTGCGCAGCGGGCCAGCCGAGATGGCGTTGACGCGCACGCCCTGCGGCCCGAGGTCGCCGGCCAGGTAGCGTACCGTGCCTTCCAGCGCTGCCTTGGCGACCCCCATGACGTTGTAGTTCGGCAAGACCTTCTCGGCGCCGAAATACGTCAGAGTGAGGAGCGAGCCACCGGGGCGCAGCAGCGGTTCGGCACCGCGCGCAATGGCGATCAGCGAGTAGACGCTGACATCGAGCGCGATGCGGAAGCCCTCGCGCGAGGTGTGAATGAAGCGCCCCTTGAGCTCGTCACGGAGCGCGAAGGCGACGGCGTGGACGATGATGTCGACCTGCCCCCACGCCGTACGCAGCGCCTCGAAGGTCGCCGCGACGTCCTCGTCCTTGGTGACGTCGCACGGCAGCACCACGCGCACCCCCAGCGATTCGGCGAGCGGTCGCACCCGCCGTTCGATGCCCTCGCCGACGTAGGTGAACGCGAGCTCGGCGCCTTCCCGGTGCAGCGCCTGCGCGATTGCCCAGGCGATGCTGTGATCGTTGGCGATGCCGAAGACGATCGCCTTCTTGTTCGCCAGCAGTGCCATGTACCCTCCCCGCGTCGGTCGCGTCCGCCTGTCTGTCGCCAGCTCGATCACGCGTGCCAGCGGGTCTTAGCTGATTCCAGGCCCCAACGCACCTCGCGGCGCGAGCGCATTCACCCGCGTGTGGCGCGTCGGCGCGCGACGATGTGCGTTGCCGTCTCGACGCACACCAGGCACATGACGCCCGGCTGGTCAGGGGTGAACGGGCAGACTGGATGCTCGCGACACGGCTTGCCGCAATCTGCTGCTGCCGCGTCCGCCGTTCGGAGTGACAGCAACAGCACGAGCACGACGGGAATGTGGGCACGGCTCATGTCGTCACGAAATCGATCCGCGGCTCCCGGGGCAAAGCGGTTCAGGCACCCTCGACTTCTACCAGGCCCTGTACGACACCCGCCTCGCGCAGAATGCAGCGGCACAGATCCGCCTGGTGGGTCAGCACGTAGAAGCCTACCCCCTCGTACTCGATCGGTAGAATGCCGAGCACGCGCCGCTCGAACGGCTCGGCGTCGACGGCGTAGTCGATGGCATGGTCCGACAAGACTTGCTCGACGTGCTTGCCCTCACGCAGGCGGCCGGCAATATAGATCAGGGTCACTGCCTTGCCGTCGAACGTCGCCGGGTCCACCAACGCCATGTACATCGCCTTCAGATGATCTATGCAAGCTACGAGGCAGCGCCCGTCAGGAACTTGATGATCGGCTCCGCCAGCGCGTCGGGCTGTTCCTCGTGCAGGAAAAGCTTGGCTCTCGGAATCGGCCAGAAGTGGGCGACGTTGGGCAACTGCGAGGCCATGGCGCGCGCCAGCGGCTCGGGAAAGGTCGGATCGGCGGCGCCCCAGACGAACGCCACCGGCATGGACAGCTTGCCGTGCAGCGTGCGGAATTGATCGAGTCGAGCGAACTTCATCTGCACCAGGAACTGCACGATCGATGTGATTCGTTCTGGTGACGCCAAGATCGGCGCAACGAACAGGTCGTAGAATTCCCCGTCGATCAAGTCGAGATCATCGAAGCAGCCGCCGAAGCCCATGGGTGAGCGCAGCATGAACCGCGATGCCAGCACGCGCCGGAATACAAAGCCACTCCCCGGCAGTTGCGCGAGGCGCTGGTAGAGCGGAATCCACGGAGGCCGGTGGCCGGGGATCTCGGTGTTCGTCAGCACCAGGTGCGTGACACGCGGCAGGTCCAGCAGCGCCAGCTCACGGGCGATCCAGCCGCCGGTGTCATTGCCGACAAGGGCATACGATGAAACGCCCAGCGCGAGCAGTGCCTGCTGGAAGGCAGCCCCCTGCCCCGGCGAGCCAAAGTCCGCCGCGTCGGGAGACGTCGAGTTTCCCAGACCTATCAAGTCGAGCGCGTAGCACGTGAACCGCGGCGAGAGTGTCGGCACGAGCTTGCGCCAGGTGAGGCCGGAGAGCGGGAAGCCGTGCAAGAGGACGAGGGCGGGACCCTGCCCTGCCTTGCGGTAGCAGACCCTGGCGCGGCCGGCATCAACAAAGTGTGCGGTGCCGAATTCGTCCGCGATTGGCGATTGCGTCATCGTTCCCTTCAACGGAAGCGCGTCCGGCCATGGCGTGGGTCGACGACCGCATTTCAGCGCCGCTTGAGCGGCGTCGCCAACTCTTGCTCATGCTCTGCCGGACCTTCCCTGAACTGCGGGAGGTCGTCTGCAATCTCGAACCAGGGGGCCTTTGAGCCGACGTGGAAGTGCGCCAGCGAGCGCCGCTCGGGATCATCGTTGAGAATACCCAGCCGTACGCGTAGCACGTCCGGGGCGTCGGGGCGCCGGCTGTAGATGGGTGAGCCGCAGCGGCTGCAGAAGGCGCGGAAGTTTCCGGGTGACGACTCGAACTCACGGATGAGGTGCGCACCGGAGAGGAATCTCCAGTACTTCCGGCGAACGTCGGCGTTGGCGCCGAACGCCGTGCCTTGGGCCTTGCGGCATCGAGAGCAGTGGCAGTACACCACGGCCCCCAGCTTGCCGGAGATCTCGATCCGCACACCACCGCACAAGCAATCGCCGCTCATGTCCTCAATCCTTCCCGATCTTCCATTCCCCGTTCTCGCGCACCCAGCGCGTCTCGATCGTATAGCCCGGCTTCGTCTTGTCGAGCTGGTTTGGCAGCAGCCGGCTGATCACCAGGGTGGCCCTGTCGCCCTCAATCTCCTCCTTTTGTACCGTCCACTCTCCCAGGGTTGCGCGGCTCAAGTAGTGCGCGAGGAGATCCTTGTCGCTGTCCAAGGAGGTCTGAAGCACGCTCTCCGGCGCCGCTTCGAGCCGCGCGATGGTGCGCGCCGATCCGTGTTGTCGAAAGAACGTTCGGTAACAGTCGATATCCGCGCAAGCGGCGGCGGCTTCCTTCTGGCGTAGGAAGATCTCCACCAGCTCTCCGTGGGTGGGCTGGGGCTTCGAGCAGCCGACCGCGCCGGCGAGTAGGAGACCGAGGCTCGCGGCGATTCGCCCTCGTACCATCGGCATTCGCAGCTGCGGCATCGTTGCACCAGCCATCAAGTCGCGTTCGCCGCTTTGCGGCGGCCATCGAGGCGTCCGTCGTGCAGCCACATGCAGCAGCCCTTGTCGGCCTTCATCGGGGTCGCCGCACCTCGCGGCTCCAGATGGACGAAGACGCGAAAGGGATTGAACGCAGATCGATTCCCACCCATGCATGCCTCGCTTTCCGTCGGTGTTGCCGCGTCGGCCATCGGGCAATACCACGGTGGGCCCGACAGGAGAAGCATCGCACGACACCGAATGCACGGCGCATAGGTAATGCCTCAACGTGATGCCACCCGCTCTCGCCGACGCGAGCGCGGACCGTCATCACGCAGTGCGAGACGGCTCAGCCGTAGCGCAGGGATCCCGGAGTGGTCAGCGTCTTGCCTGTCTCGAGCCACGTCTTCAGGCCGGAGAGGATCATCGGCCAGCCGCCGTAGAGCTCGCGGTTCGCGCCCTCGCGAAGCTGGTCGTGGGTGACGGTCAGGTGGCAGGAGTCGCCGATCGGTTCAATCTCCCAGGTGACCCGCGAGGCGCCCTCGCGCTTCACATCGTTGCTCCAGAGCGCGACCATGCTGTGGACGAGCCGGCGCGGCGGGTCGACTTCGAGAATCTCCCCCTCGCCGAGGAGTCCGCTCGCCTTGGGGGCACTCATCTCGAAGCGCGAGCCGGGCGTCCAATCCGAGATGATCCGGGCGCCGAAGTTGTACTTGCTTCTGATCTCGGGGTCGGTGAGCGCTTCCCAGAGGCGCTCCGGGGTAGTGCGGATGTAGATTTCGAAAACCTTCTCCATCCTAGACGCACATGGGCAGATCGCAGGCGGTGCCAGCCGCCAGCGTCTGACCGACGACGCAAGTGGGCAACGTGTTGAACTCCGCGCTGGCAGTATCTCTCTCACCGCAGGCGTCGATGGCCCCGATCAGCAGCGGATTCGGACACTGATTGTCGAGCGTCGTAGCAACGGTCGAGGGCCACGTCTGCGTCGTTAGCATCCCGCACTGATCGCCGCTGACTGCGATGCTGGGGAGGGGAACAACGGCGTAGGCGATGCCGGCCAGCATGATCGCCGCACCCACGACAGCCAGTTTGATGGTCGCCCTTGCCGCTTTGCGCCGCAGCACGGACATGGCCCCGACGCCCAGCGCCAGGGCGATACCGACAAGCTGCGGCATCCCGACAGCCGGCGCGGCACTGAGCGGAGCCGTGGTTAGCGAGCCGATAGCCTGTGCCACCGCGGCAAGCGGCGTCAGCAACGTCGCCACCACGGTACCAACGTAAAGCCATCCGCGAACCTTCATCGACAAGCCCTCCCTCCACAGTGCTTGGAGCGCTTCTCCACGCCAACGCCGAGGTATCGCAAGGCGCGGACCGAATCAAATCGAGGCAATCGTCGACGGCCAGGCTCGGCGCGTAGCTTCCTACCTCCGCGCCCTGATGAAAGCGGGGGCATCGCACGTGTAGCACTGCAGCTGCGGCCAGAACACGCTGAGGGGCATCTTCAACCCACGCGCCACGAAGATCGGGATCTCCTGGTTGTCGGGCATGCAGTGTTCGCACGTGACGACGTCGGCTTGCTCCGCTTCATTGGAGACCTGCTATTCGATGACGGCGTCGAGCGCGAGACTCACCGATGCAACCAACACCTCCACGTTACCGACTGCCCAGCCACGGTGGCCCTTGCCCGTCGTGTCCTCGACGAGCCAGACGCTCCCCGCTGCAAACTGCCGGCGCGAACCGTCGCTGGTCTCGATCTCCCAGGTCCCAGCGAGGACAAATGCAAGCCAGCGCTGTGGCGGGTTGTGCCAGGCAGTCGCGCCACCGGCGCGGACGTGCTGGAAACCGGTGGCCGTCGTTGCGAAGCGAGTCGAGTTGTAGAACAGCGGCCGCCTCGCGCTTGCGGTCAGCACGATGTCCAATTCGATGTGGGATTCGCCGTCCGCGGTGGCGTAGATGCGTCCGATCTTCATATTCCCTCAATCAAGGCGACTGCCGTGGGTATACGTGATTGGAAGTGCGTCGACGTCGACGCCCTCAAGACAGCGAACGTTGACGCTCCATTGGTGCGGCGCGGTGCGCGGTCGCCGAAAGGGCTGTATTCCGCAGGTGGGACAGAAGTAGTCTTTGGCGGTCTTGGTGTGCCACTGGTACAGGGTCAGGTCGCCGAGGGGGCTCAGCAGGCGGAAGGAGGTTTCGTCCACCCGATGCAGGAGCGCGCCGCGTCGACGGCACATCGAGCAATCGCAGACGCGCACCTGGTCGAGCTCCGCGT
>Ga0335082_10001323_pt1 | contig 26543 bp, 24 predicted proteins | sample Lox_Sample_41_FD_206718 | JGI IMG/M metagenome (GOLD analysis project Ga0335082, IMG submission 206718) | Soil microbial communities from Loxahatchee National Wildlife Refuge, Florida, United States - Lox_Sample_4.1 | ecosystem: Environmental > Terrestrial > Soil > Wetlands | place: USA... | reverse complement strand
TGAGCCGCCGGCCGGGCCCATTTGCACGATCACGCCGGGGACGGGTATATCCCAGCGTGCGTCTTCCCCGGGGTGAGCAGCACCATGCCGATTCTCGTCACCGGCGCCGCCGGCTTCATCGGCTACCATGTCAGCCAGGCCCTGCTGGCGCGCGGCGACGCCGTCATCGGCGTCGACAACCTGAACGACTACTACGACGTGGCGCTGAAGGAGGCGCGGCTGGCCCGGCTGCGGGAGCAGCCCGGCTTCAGCTTCCGGCGCGCCGACATCGCGGAGCGCGCCGCCGTCGAGGAGTTGACCGCGCGCCACCCGGACATCGACGGTATCGTCCATCTGGCGGCGCAGGCCGGCGTGCGCTATTCGCTGGTCAATCCGTTCGCCTACACGGAGTCGAACATCACCGGTCATCTGGTGATGCTGGAGGCGGCGCGCCGGCTGCCCAAGCTCGCGCACATGGTCTACGCCAGCTCATCGTCGGTCTATGGCGGCAACACGAAGCTGCCCTTCTCGATCGACGATCCCGTGGAGCAGCCGATCTCGCTCTATGCCGCGACCAAGCGGGCGGGCGAGCTGATGGCCTACAACTACAGCCATCTCTTCGCCCTGCCGCTCACCGGCCTGCGCTTCTTCACGGTCTACGGGCCGTGGGGCAGGCCGGACATGTCGGCCTTCCTGTTCACCAAGGCGATCCTGGGGAGCGAGCCGATCAAGGTCTTCAACAACGGCGACATGCGCCGCGACTTCACCTTCATCGACGACATCGTCGCCGGCGTGCTGGCGGCGCTCGACCGTCCGCCGGCGGTGGGCGACGGGCAGCCGCCCCACCGTCTCTACAATCTCGGCAACCATCGCAGCGAGCCGCTCATGCGCTTCATCGAAGTGATCGAGCGGGCCTGCAACAGAAAGGCGCGGATCGAGTTCGCGCCGCTGCAGCCCGGGGACGTGCGGGAGACCTATGCCGATATCGAGGCGTCGACGCGCGACCTCGGCTTCCTGCCGCGCGTGGCGATCGACGAGGGCATTCCGCGCTTCGTGACGTGGTTCCGCGAGTACTACGGTCTGCAGTCGGGCTAGACGCAGAGCGCGTCGATCAGGCTGCGGAAATCCGACACCCGGTCGTTCGCGAAGTAGTAGAGGCCGGCGTTCATCAGGAGCACGATGAGGAACACCGACAGCAGGATCCACAGGAAATCGGTGCCCGTGAACTCGCGCCCGGGCGGCGTGCCCGCGTCACGCGCCGGGGCCGTTGAAGACGGTCTCGTGCTCATTGGTCTCTCCTGAACTCCGGTTGCGGACCACGAATTCGACGTGCAGCGGATTGGCGCGCGCCGCGTCGGGCTCCGCCCGCAGCAGCACGCGGAACGTGCCGACATCGTCGCCGGGGACCGGCAGGGCATAGCCGTCGGCGCCGGGCTGGTAGCCGATCACGCTGAGCTGCGCGCTCGGCAGGCCATCGACGGCCAGCGCGTAGGTCTGCCGCGTGCGGTCCTTGTTGAGGATCTTCAAGGTATAGGCATTCTGGATGCCGCCGTCGCGCAGCTGCACGAATAGCGGCGCGCGATCGGGCTGCACCGTCACTTGAAGGTGCGCGCGCGTCGACAGGAAGAACAGCATGACGCATGCGACGACCACGAGCAGCGTCATGTAGATCAGCGTGCGCGGCCGCAGGAAGTGCAGGCGCGGCGGCTTTCCCTGCTCGCGGGCAGCCTGGTTGCTCAGGGAATCGTAGGTGATGAGGTCCTTCGGCCAGCCCATCTTGCCCATGACGCTGTTGCAGGCGTCGATGCACAGGCCGCAGCCGATGCAGTCGAGCTGCTGCCCGCTGCGGATGTCGATGCCGGTCGGACAGACGCGCACGCACAGTCCGCAATCGATGCAATGGCCGCGTCCCTCCGGCGACTGGCCGGCCTTGGCATGGGCGCGCGGCTCGCCGCGCCAGGCCTCGTAGGTGACGAGCATCGTGTGCTCGTCGAACATCGCGCCCTGGATGCGCGGCCACGGGCACATGTAGATGCAGACCTGCTCGCGCGCCCAGCCGGCCAGCAGATAGGTCGTGGCGGTGAACAGGCCGATGAAGCCGTAGACCGTCGGACCGGCCTGGCCGGTGAAGACATTTGCCACGACGGTCGGCGCATCGTTGAAATACATGATCCAGGCGCCGCCGGTGACAAAGGCGATGGCCAGCCACGCCAGATGCTTCGCAATCTTCTTGCCGGCCTTGCCGGCGGACATCGGCGCCTGGTCGAGCTTCATGCGTCTGTTGCGGTCGCCCTCGATCAGGCGCTCGACCCACATGAAGAGATCGGTCCAGACGGTCTGTGGGCAGGTGAAGCCGCACCAGACGCGGCCGGCGAGGGATGTGACGAAGAACAGCCCGATCGCCGCGAGGATGAGAATCCCGGCCAGGTAATAGACCTCCTGCGGCCAGATCTCGATCCAGAAGAAGTAGGCGCGGCGGCCCGGCATATCCACCAGGATCGCCTGGTTGGGCGCGTTCGGCCCGCGATCCCAGCGCAGCCAGGGGGCAAGATAGTAGATCGCCAGGAGGACCGTCAGGACCGTCCACTTGATCTTGCGGAACTGCCCGCTGATGCGCTGCGGATAGACCTTGACCCGGTCGGCGTAGAGCGGCTGTTGCGGCGGCTCGAACTCGCCGCGATCAATGGTGTCTTCCGCAACCGCCACCGCCGGCCTCGCTATCTCACTGGCCGCCGCCCAGCGAATGGACGTAGACGGCCAGCATCTTGATCGTAGCGTCGTCGAGGCGGCCCTCCCAGGTCGGCATCACGCCCTGATGCGGATTGGTGACCTGCGCCACGACGGCGGCCATCGTATTGCCGTAGAGCCAGATCTTGTCCTTCAGGCTGGGCGCGCCGAGCTCCATATTGCCGGCGCCGTCCTCGCCGTGACAGGCGGCGCAGTTGTCCGCGAAGATTTGTTTGCCGCGGCCGGCCGCGTCTTTGTCGACGGCTTCGCCCGACAAGGACAGGGCATATGCGGCGACATCGTTGATCTGCTCTGGCGTGAGCACCTGATCGACGCCGAACTTCGGCATCTCCGATTGGCGCGTCTCGGGACTGGTGCTGCGGATGCCGTAGCGGATCGTGCGCTCGATGTTGGCGAGATCGCCACCCCACAGCCAATCGTCGTCGGCAAGCACGGGATAGCCGTGTCCGCCTTGGCCGCCGGCGCCATGACAGGGCGCACAGTTTACGGCGAACACCGAGCGGCCGCCCGCGATCGAGTAGCTGAGGAGTTGCGGATCGCTGGAGATCTGCTCCACCGACAGCTTCGTCAGCTGCTCCGTTTGTTGCGCGCGCGCCGCAGCCGCCTTCTCCAGCTGCTCCGTCACATCGGCGCGCGACGAGTAGCCGAACAGGCCGCGCGTGTAGTCGGTCACCAGCGGCCAGGCCGGATAGACGACCCAATAGCCGATCCCCCAGATGATGGTGGCGTAGAAGACATAGACCCACCAGCTCGGCAGCGGCGTGTTCAGCTCCTTGATGCCGTCCCAGATATGGCCGGTCGTCTTGCGGCCGGATACGTCGTCGTGCTCGATGGAGCCACTCATGATCTCGCCTCATCCTCGTCGTCGTGCAGGGGAATGTCTGCGTACTTCTGGAACCGCTCGCGGCTGCCAGGCCAGAGCGCCCAGGCCAGGATGAGCAGAAACAGGACGATCGAGATCGTCATCCAGGTCATGTAGGCGTAGAACTGCATGTCTTCGGTCCACATGGTATCCTCGCAGGTCCCGCTGCTATTTCTTGGCGTCGTTGCCGAGGCTGTAGGTCGAGAAGTCCGCCATCGTCCCGAGCACCTGGAGATAGGCGACCAGGGCATCCATCTCGGTGAGCCGCTTCGGGTCGCCGTCGAAGTCGGCGACCACCGCCTTGGGATAGCGTTGCAGCAGCGCGGCCGTGTCGGCGTCGGGATTGGCCTGGGCGTTCAGATCGGCCGTCGCGTTCGCGATCATCGCGTCGTCATAGGGCACGCCGAGCGTGCGCAGCGTGCGCAGGTGATCGGCGACCTCCGCGAAGTCGAGCGTGTGCTCGACCAGGAACGGATAGGACGGCATGACCGATCCGGGCACGACGGAGCGCGGGTCGACCAGATGGGCGACGTGCCAGTCGTTCGAATACTTGCCGCCGACGCGCGCCAGATCCGGCCCGGTGCGTTTCGAGCCCCACTGGAACGGATGGTCGTACTTGCTTTCGGCGGCGATGCTGTAGTGGCCGTAGCGGTCGACCTCGTCCCGGAAGGTGCGGATCTGCTGGCTGTGGCAGAGGTAGCAGCCCTCACGAATGTAGATGTTGCGGCCGGCGAGCTCGAGCGGCGAGTAGGGACGGATGCCCTTCACGTCCTCGATGGTCTGTCCGATCGTGAAGAGCGGCACCATCTCGACCAGGCCGCCGATCGAGACGGCGACGAGGATGCCGACCAGGAGCAGCAGGGAGTTCTTTTCGATGGTTTCGTGACGGAACGCCATGGCTGTCTCCCTATTCCGCGGGCGTGGTCGCCGGTTGACCGGCGGCAACCCGCGCCGGCTCGGCGACGTCGCCGCGGATCGTGCGCCAGAGGTTGTAGGCCATGATCAGCGCGCCCAGCAGGAACAGGACCCCGCCGAGGGCGCGGATGACGTAGAAGGGATGCATGGCCTCGACGGTTTCGATGAACGAGTACTGCAGGAAGCCCTGATCGTCGTAGGTCCGCCACATCAGGCCCTGCATGATGCCGGATACCCACATCGCCGTGATGTAGAGCACGATGCCGATGGTGGCGATCCAGAAGTGGTAGTTGACGAGCCGCAGGCTGTAGAGCCCCTGGCGCTTCCACAGCACGGGCACGAGGTGGTAGAGCGCGCCGAAGCTCACGAAGGCGACCCAGCCGAGCGCGCCCGAATGGACGTGCCCGATCGTCCAGTCGGTGTAGTGGCTGAGGGCGTTCACCGAGCGGATCGACATCATCGGCCCCTCGAAGGTCGACATGCCGTAGAAGGCCACGGAGGTGACGAGCATGCGCAGGACCGGATCGGTGCGCAGCTTGTCCCAGGCGCCCGAGAGCGTCATGAGGCCGTTGATCATGCCGCCCCAGGACGGCATCCACAGGATGATCGAGAAGGTCATGCCGAGCGTCTGCGTCCAGTCGGGCAGCGCCGTGTAGAGAAGATGATGCGGGCCGGCCCAGATGTAGAGGAAGATCAGCGCCCAGAAGTGGACGATGGACAGGCGATAGGAGTAGACCGGGCGCCCGGCGCGCTTCGGGATAAAGTAGTACATGATGCCGAGGAAGCCGGCGGTGAGGAAGAAGCCGACGGCGTTATGTCCATACCACCATTGCAGCATCGCATCCTGGACTCCCGACAGCGCCGAATAGCTCTTGGCGCCGAAGAGCGAGACCGGGAGCGAGATGTTGTTGCCGATGTGCAGCATCGCGATGGTGACGATGAACGCCAGGTAGAACCAGTTCGCGACGAAGATGTGCGGCTCCTTCCGCCGCATCAGCGTTCCCAGATAGACGACGAGGTAGACGACCCAGACGATGGTCAGCCAGAGGTCGGTGTACCACTCGGGCTCGGCGTACTCTTTGCCCTCCGTGATGCCCATCACGTAGCCGGAGGCGGCCAGCACGATGAACAGCTGGTAGCCCCAGAAGAGGAACTCCGCGACCGCCGGGCCGCCGAACAGGCTGGCGCGGGAGGTGCGCTGCACGACGTAAAGCGAAGTGGCGAACAGGACGTTGCCGCCGAAGGCGAAGATGGCGGCCGAGGTGTGCACCGGCCGCAGGCGGCCGAACGTCGTCCATTCGAGACCAAGGTTCAGCACGGGAAAGGCCAGCTGAAGCGCGATGACGACGCCGACCAGGAAGGCGACGACACCCCAGAATGCCGCCGCCACGGTGAACTTCCGGATGACCGCCTCGTTGTAGCCGGCATGCTCGGCTTCGGCGCCGAGCGACAGGGCTGTAACCGTCATGGGGTGACCTTTCCGATCAGGCCGTGTCCGGCCGTTGCAACATCCGACTCGCGCTCGCCCGCGCTACCGGCCCGGTCGCGCGCGTCGAAGCCCTGCTTCATCTGCGCGAACACGTAGATGACGGCGAAGCCGGCGAGGCCCAGGCCGAAGACATAGATGCCGCGGTCATGCGCATTGGCCGCGAAGAAGAGGCCGACGACGCCGAGGATTCCGACCACGCCGCTGGCAATCCATTTCAGAGTTCCGTCCATGGGGCGATCACCGAGATGTTGACGATCAATGCGAATCGGGGGCGACGAGGTCGCGATAGGCATGCCAGCTGGCATGCCCGACCAGCGGAAGCGTCACCGCCAGGCCGAGATAGAAGGTGACGAGGCCCGCCCCCGTGAAGACCGCGATCAGCGCGCCCCACCCGATCATGACGCGCCAGTTGCGCAGGACCGCGGCGAAGCTGGTGAGGATTGCGCCGAGCACGCCGATATCGCGATCGAGCAGCGCCGGGAGGGCGACCGCGGTCATGGCGAACACGAAGGCCGCGAGCGCGCCGCCGACGGCGATGCCGACGATCAGGAACGGGATGCCGTCGATCGAGAACAGCAGCGTCGTGACCAAATGCTCCCAGGAGGGCGGCGCCGGTCCGAAGAACAGGGCGAAGATCAGGAACGCCAGCCAGATCCAGGCCAGCAGCACGAGCGTGACCACCAGACCCATCGTCGCGATCGGGCCGCGGTGGCTGCTCCAGGCGGCGAGCGAAACGGCGAGGGTCACCCGCTGTCCCTGCTCCAGCCGGCGGCTGACCTCGTAGAGACCGACGGCAATGACGGGACCGACCAGCATGAATCCGGCCGCGAGCGGCAACACCAGGTAGAACAGGCCGAAGAGCCACAGTCCCCAGGTCAGCAGGAAGCTGATCACGACGAAGGCGGCGCCATAGCTCAGGCTCACCGCCGGCACGCGGCGCAGGTCGCGCCAGCCGGCCGTCAGCCAACGCCAGGGCGCCTCGACGTCGACGCGCCGCACCGGAAGAACCAATGACTGGGACGCCCCTGCGATATCCGCCATGACCGACTGCGACAAGCCATTCGACCGGGGCGCGCCCCGGACGTGGAAAAATCCCCGTTGATCAAGAACTAGGGCGTCATCTCCGGGGGCGCTTTGATCTGTGTCAACTGGGTAAATTCCTTGTTCCCGGGATGTTCGGCGTTTGCCGGCCGCTGACCGCGCGTACTACCTTCTGCGTTCGCGTGTCCTGGGGAGGGAGTGCCGATGGCGCGAAAATCCGCGAACCGCATCGATATCGACCGCTTCCGCGTGCCCGCCGGCGGCAAGCGATTTCGCCTGAAGGACGTCGATCCCGACAGCAAGCACGGCCTGCCGGACCGCGCGCGGGCCGAACGCGACATGGCCGATGACGTCGCGCGCATCGATGTCCTGCAGGAGCTGATGTACGCGCAGGGCAAGCACGCGCTGCTCTGCGTCTTCCAGGCGGTCGACTCCGGCGGCAAGGACGGCACGATCCGCAAGGTGTTCGGCGACGTCGACCCGATGGGCATCACCTCCATCAGCTTCAAGGCGCCGAGCGCCACCGAGCAAGTGCACGACTACCTCTGGCGCGTGCACAAGGCGGTGCCCGGGCGCGGCTATCTCGGCATCTTCAACCGCTCGCACTACGAAGAGGTGCTGATCGTGCGCGTGCACGGCCTGGCGTCGCCCGCCGAGATCGAGCAGCGCTACGAGCAGATCAACACCTTCGAGAAATACCTGACGGAGAACGCCATCACGATTCTCAAGTTCTACCTCCACATTTCCAAGGACGAGCAGAAGCAGCGCCTGCAGGAGCGCATCGCCGACCCGAAGAAGCGCTGGAAGTTCAGGCCCGGCGATCTCGAGGAACGCGCCTGGTGGGACCACTACATGGAGGCCTACGACATCGCGCTGCGCCGCTGCAGTACGCCGTGGGCGCCCTGGTACGTGATTCCGGCCAACCGCAACTGGTATCGCAATGCCCTGGTGGCCCGCATCATCCGGCGGACGCTGGAGGGCATGAACCTCAAGTACCCGAAGCCGAGCGGGGATTTCTCGAAGCTCGTGGTCGAGTAGCGCCGGTCGCCCGCGGCGGCGCGCTCAGCGCGGCCGGAACGCGACGTGGTTGTCCCATTGGCCGCCGGCCAGGGCGGCGCAGTCCATCGTCTGAGCGCGCCGCGGCCCGGGGCAGCTCACGCGCTCGACCGTGCCGGTGCCGCCCGTCAGCAGGAACTCGCCGGCCCCTGACGTGCGGCTGATGCCGCAGCCGTCGGCGATGTCGATGCCGCCGGCAAAGGCCCCGCTCTCGGAATCCCAGAACAACACGACGTTGCCGCGCGGCGCCGAGGCCGCCAGCCAGCGCCCGCTCGCGTCGGCCGCGACGCTGCCGATGTACTGGCGCACGCGCGTCGCGTACTCCTCCGGCATGTCCAGCAGCCGCACGCCGCCGTCCGCGGCCAGGATCCCCACGAGCGGCACGTCGTCCGCCGGCGAACCCTGATATTGCATGCCGAAGGCGACGGCTCCGCCGGACAGCAGGGCGAGGTGACGGATCGAGAGCTGGTGCAGCTCGGGGCTCAGCCGCACCTGGCGCTGCAGCGACCCGTCGGCGGCGTCGATCAGCGCCAGCGACGGCTGCATGACGTCGATGTTCAGCGGGGCGCGCCCGCTGTCCGGGTTGATGAGGATGCCGCCGTTGGCGACCGCCAGCGTGCGCCTATCGGCCGACCACAGCAGCTCGTGCGGGCCGATCCCGTGCGTGCGGAAGTCGCCGGCGATCCGGTAGCCGTCGTCGACGGCGCGCACGGAGACGAAGCCCTCCTCGCGGTCGGCGTTGTCCTCGGTCAGCAGGAGCCGGCGGCCGTCGGCCGAGAACACGGCGTGGCCGGCGAAGGTCCGGCCGGGCGTCGCGGCGAGCTGCTGTGCAACCGTGCGCTGCGCCAGATCGATGACGACCGCGAAGGTGCCGGGCCGGCGCGCCACGGCGACGCACTGCGCGCCGTCTGGCCGCACCGCGATGGCGTGGCAGCGCGCCGGCAGATCGCAGTCGACCAGGATTTCGCCGCCGCCGTCGAAGCCGACGGTCTGGTAGCGGCCCGTGCCGGCCGCCCGCCCGCTGAAGAAGGTCTCGTCCGAGCGCGCGGCCATGCCGGCCGCCGGGCCGCCCTGCGCCCCCAGCAGGACGGCCGCGGACCCCGCGAGGAATCGTCGCCGATCAATCGCCATCGAGCGCATTGAACCCCACGGTCAGGCCGATCGCGGACGGCAGCTGCTGTCCCACGAGATCGCGCAGATGCCGGATGTCGGTCAGCAGCGCCTCGACCTTCGGCCGTCCGCCGGAATCGGCCACGGCGGCGTCCAAGGGCATGGGCACCGCCGACAGCGACGACGCCGCGTCGACGAACGCCTCGATGATCTTCTCGTCCAGGCCGTCGCTATCGCCGCCCGCCGGCATGAGCGAGCGGAAGCCGGCGCTCCGGTCCTTGCCGTACATCGCCTGCGCGCTCGCGAGGTTGAGCCCGACGTTGCGCAGCGAGCGCCCGCTGCGCCAGCTCTCCGCGAGCTTCGGCTTCGGGTCCTGCAGCGACTGCCCCAGCGGGAGCGCGAGCTTCAGGTCGCCGACCAGCTGGAACAGCGTCAGCAGATCGGCGAACAGCTGCTGCGCCGTCTCCTTCGCCGAGGGCGGCAGGCCGTACTTGGCACCGGGCTCAGTGGATCTGGCCATCATCTCGATCACCACAGCCCACTCCGCCACGAGTTGGCCGGCAATCTTCGTCAGATTGTGGGCGACGGCGGAGCCATAGGCGCAGCGGTAGACGGCGGTTTGATCCGCAGACAGAAATGCCTGGTCGGGATCATCCCCGCCATACAGCAGGAGCTGCAAGGCCGGGAAACCCTGAACAGCGACGCTGGCCACGGCAATACGATCGGGTGCCAGCGCCGCGGTGTCGCCGGACTGCAACAGCGCGGCGACCTGCCTGGCCACGGCGTTCTTGCGCTCGGGCCAGAAATAGATGCGATCAATGCGCGATTGCAGCGATGCTGGACCAGTGTGGACGTGCTGCAGGGGAATCCAGGCGTCCATTGCCGTCTGGAAGGCCCATCGCAACGTGCTCACTCCCTCCGCCGAAGGATGCTGACAGAACACGGTCCAAGTGCGCTCCTGAATAGCGGTTGCCGTTAATAGGGTTGTGTAGCGCGGCAGGAGATAGTCGCGTGCCATCGCCAGGTCGAACGCCCGGTAGCGAGCGTCATCGGCGGAAGAGTCGGCCTGCGCAGAGGGCGCCAGCGCGGCAATGGCCAGGAAGAACCAAAGGTGGGGGCGCCGCAGCAATGACATCACCGAGAGACCTCACAGGGATCGCAGGAACGCCAATAGGGCGTCCCATTCGGGGACCGTCAATGCCTTGGCGCGCGCGACGGCCCGTGCCGCCTCGCCGCCGTGCCAGAGGATGGCCTCCTCCAGCGAGCGGGCGCGGCCGTCATGCAGATAGGCCTTCGGACCCGCCGCGCGCTCGATCGTGCCGAGGCCCCAAAGCGGCGCGGTCCGCCATTCGCCGGCGGCGCCCGGCGCGTCGCGCAGCCCGTCGCCGAGATCGTGGAGCAGCAGATCGCTATAAGGCGAGATGACCTGCGACCCGCCGTCCGCCGCGGCGATCGTATAGGTCGCCCGGTGGCAGGCGGCGCAGCCGATGTCCGCGAAGATCGCGGCACCGCTCGCCGCTGTCGCCGAGCCCGTCTCGAGCCTCTCTGGCGCGCGCTCGGCGCGCACGAACTCATCGAGCAGGGCGATCAGCTGCGGCGCGATCTCGGTCCCGCCTGCTGCGGCGTCGGCGCCGTGCGGCGCGCGGATGCAGTCGCTTTCTCTATTGGTGCAGTCGCCCCAGGGCGCCGGTTGCCGCGGCGTCGACATTCCGATGTCCAGGCTGAAGGCGAGGGCGTTCTGGTCGTCGATGGTCGCGGTGGCTGCCTTCCAGCCGAAGCGGCCGATGCAGCGCGGCTGTCCTGCGCATTCGGGCGGCCGGCTCGGCTCGCCGGAAACGCCCGCTGCCCTCTCTTTCGCCGCCCAGGCCAGGATGGTATCGGCGTCGATCCGCTCGAGCAGGCCGACGCCGGCCAGCGACGGCGGCACGCGCGGCGACAGCAGAGCCGCGGGATCGAGCGGACCGTAGCCGAGATCGGTGACGCGGTAGGACGGCTTCTGCAAGCGCACCACGCGGCCGTCGGCGAACGTCACGGGCATCGCTGTGTAGGAAATGCTGACCTGCCCTTCGGCGGCCAGCCCGCGCACCGCGGCCGTCTGCAGCTGCGCGCCGTAGGTGGGATCGGGCCCGGCCGCGCCCGTGAATTTGAAGACGATCGCCGAGGGCACCGCGCGTCCCGAGGCATCCGCCGGCGGGCGGCGGGCGGCTGCGGTGTGGCAGGCGGCGCAGGAGCGGGCGTTGTAGAGCGGGCCCAGGCCGTCCGTGGACTTGGTCGAGGCCGGCGCCGAGACCCAGGTGAACTCGAACAGCGCGCGACCGAGCGCGTGGTCCAGCTCCGAGGCGCCGACCAAGCTCGTTTGCAACGCATCCTCGCCGGCATGCGCGCGCAGCGGCGCCAGGGCGAGGGCCATAGCCAGCGCGGCCGTCGCACAGGCCGCGCGCATGCGGCCGTCAGGCGACGCGGACATAGCCCATCATGCCCGTGTCCTGGTGCTCGATGATGTGGCAGTGGAGCATCCAGTCGCCGGGATTATCGGCCACGAAGGCGATCTTCACGCGCTCCTTGGTGTGAATGAGCACGGTGTCCGTGTGGTAGGGCGTGACCGTCCGCTTGTTCGATTCGATCACCAGGAATGTATGCCCATGAAGGTGGATCGGGTGGGTGTGCGGCGTAGCGTTGATCAGCTCGAAGATGTAGCTGCGGCCGCGCCTCAGCGTCGCCAGCGGCGGCGGCACATGCCCACCCGCCTGGCCCGGCCAGGGCCGCTTGTTGATGGCCCAGAAGATCCGCTGGGAACGGCAGAGGAGGTCTGCAGCCGGAACATCGGCGCCGATCGCCGACTGCAGGTCGGTCAGCGCGGGCGGCAGATCGTTCGGGTCGAGCGCCGTCGCGCTGGCGGCCGAGAAGGTGAACTGCAGCGTCTCCGCGTGATCGAGGTTCGGGCGGGGGATCGGACTCGCCTGCAACGCCGGCACGTCCGCGGTCGCAGCCGACTTTGCCGGACCGATCGTGCGGAAGGTCGCCAGCACCCACGGCTCGGCGGCGAAGTTGTTCATCAGTGCGAAGGTCGCGCCCTCCCGCGCGGGCGCGCGCAGCGCCAGGTCCAAGCGCATCGCCGGTCCCATCTGCCATTCGCCGAACGCCGCCGGCGCCACCGGATTGCCGTCGATCGCGATCACCGCCGCCGCCTGGTTCGGCATCGCCAGCGTGACGATGCGCGCGTTGTCGAGGTTGAGGATGCGCAGGCGGACGAGGCCGCCGGCCGGCAGGCCGATCGCCGGCTGCGTGACGCCGTTCACGCTGTGCAGGCTGCCCATCGTGCCGGCGCGCCCGGCGCCTTCGTCGGTCGAGAAGGCGGTGAAATTGCCGCGCTCGTCGACGTGCCAGTCGCGGTAGAGGCAGACGATATCGGCGTCGAAGGGCGGATCGTCGAGATTCTCCACCACCAGCGCGCCCGTCAGGCCGCGCCCCATCTGCTCGATGCTGTTGCAATGGGGATGGAACCAGAAGGTGCCGGCATCGGGCGGGCTGAACTCGTACAGGAAGTCGGCGCCCGGCTCGACCGGCGCCTGCGTCAGATAGGGAACGCCGTCCATGGCGTTCGGCAGGCGGATGCCGTGCCAGTGGATGCTGGTGTGCTCGGGCAGCCTGTTGACCAGGCGGACGCGCAGCGTCTCGCCCCGTTTCACCCGCAGCGTCGGCGGCGGAAAGGCATCGGCATAGCCCCAGCCGGCCGTGACGACCGATGGGTCACCGGTCAGCCTGTAGGAGCGCGGCGCCGCGACGATCTGCCGTTCGTCCGGCGCCGCCGCGCGGCCGAGAGGCAGGCCGGCCAGCCCGCCACCGATGGCGAGGCCCGCCCCGAGCATGACGCTGCGGCGCGCCGGTCGCATGGTCGTCCCGGCCAAGCGGGGTCCCGCGCGCTCCACTCGGTTACTGCGTCTTGACCGCAGACGGATTGTCGAGGCTGTCGGACCCTTCGAGCTTGATCTTGAGGCCGAGCGCGCCGACCACGGCCTCGACGGAGTGGGCCTGCGTCACCAGCGCCTGCACGGCGGCATCGACCATCTTGTTCCCCTCGGGATTGTCCGGGCCGATCATCTGGTCGTAGGCCATGCGGCCGCTGTCGGCCGTGTCCTTGATGACCTTCAGGGCTGCCAGGGTCTTGTCCATGTCGTCTGTGAGCCGCTGCCCCTCCGCTGGCGCCTTCGCCTTGACGTAGTCGGCGATGCCGGCGCCGCCCACCTTGGTGCCGTCGAGCCGCGTGTAGCGCCCGTAGTAGATGTTCATCATCCCGACTTCGTCGTAGTAGTGCGAGTTGTGGGTGTTGTCGCTGAAGCAGTCGTGCTCCTGCTCGGGATCATGCAGCATCAGCCCCAGCTTCATGCGCTCCCCCGCCAGCTCGCCGTAGGACAGGCTTCCGAGACCGGTCAGGATCTTGGTGAGGCCCTGGTCGGGGCCGCCTTCGGCCAGCTGCTTGCGGGCCGCGCCGCCAGGCGCCCAGTCGGCCTCCATCTCCTTGAGGTCGGAGACCAGCAGCTGCGTGGCGACGGTCAGGTAGGCCGCGCGCCGGTCGCAGTTGCCGTGGGTGCAATGGGCGACGTCGTAGTCGCTGGCCGGCCGCTCGCCGGCGCCGGGGCCGGTGCCGTGGAGGTCCTGCCCCCATAGCAGGAACTCGATGGCGTGATAGCCGGTGGCGACGTTGGCCTCGACCTCGCCGGCCTCCTGCAGCCGCTCGGAGAGGAGCTGCGGCGTGATCTTGCTGGCGTTGATCTCCTTGCCGGCGATCTTCAGGTGCGGGTTGGCGATCACGTTGGCGCGGTAATAGGGGTTCTCGTCCGACGATTCGCCGTAGCTGGGGTCGACGTAATCGATCAGCCCCTCGTCGAGCGGCCAGGAATTCACCTTGCCCTCCCAGTCGTCGACGATGGCGTTGCCGAAGCGATAGCCCTCGGTCTGCATGTAGGGCGGCCGCGCGTCCTTCCAGGCCTGGCGCGCGGCCGCCAGCGTCTCCGTGCCCGGCTTGGCGGTCAGCGCCGTGACAGCATCGAGCAGCTTCTCGGCCGCGATCCGCGCGTCGCCATATTCGGCGTACGCGATGTCCGCATAGCTGGCGAGCACCTCATCCGCAGTCGGGGCCGCCGACGCACCGGTCGCCGCCGCGGCCGACAAGCCGACGGCCAGGAAAGTCGACGCCCACAACCCCTGCCTTCGCATGGTCCCCGTCTCCAGCTTATTTTCTGAAAATGCGTGTCAGTCGCAACAACTATGCTGGCCGCTAGGCTGAAATGCAAGTGCAAATTAGTCGCATCAGCCGCCAAAGGGGTGCCTAGCGCGCTGCACACCCGCTCGGTTGTCACGCCTGCGTTGTGGACGCCGGCATTTGCAGGACCGCCCTGCGTCCTTCGACCGGCTCAGGATGAGGGAAAACCTTCGTGGCACGAAGAAAAGCCCTCATCCTGAGCCTGTCGAAGGACGCACAGCGGCGATCCCAGTCTCATGCAAACCATTGAGTCGGCTCAGTCGACTCGCAAACTTGTGTGCATGCAGTAGCGACTTTCGTCGGGGTGACAACCGAGACGTGAATTGTCTGAAGGTGCGCGCTCACACCGCCCGGGCGAGCGCGAGTTTGCGCGGCAGGCGCACGCGGAAGGCGGCGCCCTTGCCCGGCTCGCTCTCGACCCAGATGCGGCCGCCATGGTGGTCGACGATCATCCGGCAGATCGCGAGCCCGAGGCCGGTGCCCTGCGGTTTCGCCGTCAGGGTGTCGCCGACCTGGCGGAACGGCTCGAACACGGTCTCGTGGTGCTCGCGCGCGATCCCCGGCCCGTTGTCGGCGACGGCGAGGATGACGTCGTCGGCGTCGCTGGCAACCGTGAGAGTCACGCGCCCGCCCGCCCGCGGACAGAACTTCGCGGCGTTCGACAGCAGGTTCACGGTCACTTGCATCAGGCGGTCGCGGTCAGCGACAACCAGCGGGGCCGTCTCCGGGACCATGAGATCGAGCCGCGCGCTCTTGTCGTCGAACAGCTGGCTGGTGGCGGCGGCGGCGTCGCGCGCCACCTCGGCCAGATCGACGTCGGACATCTGCCAGTCGGGCTTGCCCGACTCGATCTTCGACAGGTCGAGCATCTGGTTGATCAGCCGCGTCAGCCGCTCGCTCTCCTTGACGACGATGGCCAGGAACTCGCGCCGCTTGTCAGGGGCGAGATCAGGGCTGTTGTGGAGGATCTCCGAGAACGAGCGGATGGAGGTGAGCGGCGTGCGCAGCTCGTGGCTGACGGTCGAGACGAAGTCGTCCTTCAGACGGTCGAGCTCCTTCAGCCGCTCGTTGGCGGCGCGCAGCTCGGCGCTCGCCGTCTCCAGCTCGCGCGACTTCTCCTCGAGCCGCCGGCTGTATTCGATCACCTGCGACGTCTCGTCGAGGATGCGCATGACCTCGTCGATGCCGAGCGGCTCCTCCTCGGCCACGGTCGCGATCATCACCCGCGCCGATGCCGTGCCGATGGCGCCGGCGAGCAGGCGCTCGGTATGCCGGACGAGCTCGCCATCGACGGCCAGCTCCGTGACGCCGACGCCGCGCCGTGCTGCATAATCCTGGAACGCTTCGTCGGCGCGCCCTGGCCCGAGAAATCGCGCAACGAGCTCGCGGAGGTCCGCCAGCCTGGCCGTGCCGCGCCACAGACGGCCGGCCTCGGCATGCTCGAGCGCATCGACGAATAGGGCGGCCTGCGCGCGCTCCAACGCCGATTGGCCCGTCAGCAGCGACACGCCGACAAGCGCGCCGATGTTGACGAGCATCGACCAGAACAGGCTGTGGGTGATGGGATCCAAGCCGGTGAGGCCGAACAGCGCGTAGGGCTTCAGGAGGGCAATGCCGAAGGGCCCCTGCGCGATGAACGCGCTCGACAGCCAGCCCGAGCCGGCGAGCGACGGCAGCAGCAGCGTATAGGCCCAGACGAGAAAGCCGCCGCCGATGGCGGCGAAGGCGGCGGTCGTGGTGGCATGCCGCCAGAACAGGCCGAACAGGATGGCCGGGCAGAACTGGGCGACCGCGGCGAAGGAGACCAGCCCGATCGCGACCAGCGCATAGCTCTCGCCGACCAGTCGCATGTAGGCATAGCCGAGCAGCAGCAGCACCGGGATCGACATCCGCCGGACCTTCAGCAGGAACGGCGCCAGGTCGGGCCAGTCCGCCACGCCGAGGCGGCGCCAGCGCAGCAGCAGCGGCATCACCAGGTCGTTGGAGACCATCGTGCTGAGCGCCACCGTCTCCACGATCACCATGCCGGTCGCCGCCGAGAACCCGCCGATGAAGACGAACAGCGCCAGCGCGTATTGCTGCGCCGCCATCGGCAGCGTCAACACGAGGGTGTCGGGGTCGACGCCGGCCGGCACGGTGAGGCGGCCGGCAAGCGCGATGGGCAGGACGAACAGGTTGATAAGGAACAGATAGAGCGGGAACAGCCAGAGCGCGCGGTCGAGATGACGCTCGTCGATGTTCTCGACGACGATCACCTGGAACTGGCGCGGCAGGCAGATGACGGCCGCCATGGCCAGCAGCGTGAGCGTAATCCAGCTGAAGCCGCCGCCGGTCGCCTCGAAGCGGAGCAGGCGCGCCAGCTCGGGCGCGGCGGCGGCGCGCGCGAACAGGTCGGGGAGGCCGTCGAACAGCACCGCGACGACGAAGATGCCGGCCGCCAGGAAGGCGACGAGTTTGATGATCGACTCGAAGGCGATGGCCGCGACCAGGCCCTGGTGATGCTCGCTCGCCTCGATGGTGCGGGTGCCGAACAGAATCGCGAAGGCCGCCAGGCACACGGCCGCCCAGAAGGCGGTGTCGTGGAAGGCGGAGTCCGGCCCACCCTCGACCATGCCGCCGACCGTCGGATAGTGCAGCAGCACGGTGAAGCTGGTGGAAACCGCCTTCAGCTGCAGCGCGATGTAGGGCACCACGCCGATGACCGCGATGATGGCCACCAGGCCGGCGAGGGCCGCGTTCTTGCCGTAGCGCGAGCCGATGAAGTCGGCGATGGTGGTGATCCGGTTGGCCTTGCTGACGCGCAGGATCTTCCGCAGCAGCAGCCAGCCGAGGCAGAAGACGAGGGTCGGCCCCAGATAGATCGGCAGGAAGGCGATGCCGCTCTGCGTCGCCCGCCCGACGCTGCCGTAGAAGGTCCAGGAGGTGCAGTAGACCGCGATCGAGAGCGCGTAGACCGCGCTCGAATCGATCAGGCTGCGCCCCTGGTCGGCGCGCTTGTCGCCGTAGTACGCGATGGCGAACAGCAGGCCGATATAGCCCGCCGCCATCAGGATGATGAACCAGCCGGCGACCATGCTCAGCCGTCCGCGCCGCGCCGCCGCCGCGCCGCTCGCCGCTCGGCGATCCAGGCGACGGCCGCGATGATCAGCAGCCAGGTGACGAAGATGTAGAGGTAGAGAAGCGGCAGGCCGAAGACGGTCGCGCCGCCGCCGAACAGCATCAGCAGCGGCGGATTCAGCAGCGCCAGCGCCAGCAGGAACAGGCCGATCAGGCGGTCGCGGCGGCGGACGTCGTCGGGCATGACGGTCCTAGGCGCGGCGCGCGGCGAGCAATTGACGCACGCGTTCCACCACCTCGCGATTGGAGAACGGCTTGGTCAGATAGTCGTCGGCGCCGAGGGCGAGGCCCTTCTCGCGCTCGGCGTCGCTGCCCTTCGCGGTCAGCATCAGGATGCGCACGCCTCCCCAGGCGGGATTGGCCCGCACCGTCCCGCAGACGTCGAAGCCGTCGCGCTTGGGCATCATGGCGTCAAGCACGAGCAGATCCGGCGGCTCCTCTCCGATTGCGGCCAGCGCCGCTTCGCCGTCGGGCGCCGCGCGCACGCGATAGCCCGCCTGCTTCAGAATGAACTCCAGCGACAGCACGATGTTGGGCTCGTCGTCGGCGACCAGGATCGAGGCGGGCATAGGCACCCAGGCTGCTGCTGAACGCAGAATCCGTATCTCGATGCTAGCACAGCCCTCGCCAGCCTTGACCACAGCAGCCAGAGTTCCTCTAATGTTCTAGCCAGTGGATACCATCCACCGGCTCGATCTTTGACATCGTGAATCAGACAGAACCGGCGCGGGCCCTTTGTTGGCTGCTCGGAGTGCTCCTGTAGGGCGACCCCACGTTGGTCGCCCCCGGCCACACTCGTCGCCCGCCAAGAGGGCGCCCACGCGGGGGCGCCCCTACGAGCCGGGTCATCGCTCCGCTGGGCATGGGGTCCATCGCTCAAATCCGAGGCCAGCCATCGGCCTTCACCGGCGGCCTGCCCCCTGTTCTCCGCTTGGCATGGGGTCCATCGCTCGGATCGCGTCGGGCGGGGGCAGGCCCTCGCTCCCGGCCCGGTCGTAGAGACGGTCCAAGGCGGTGCCGTAGCGCTCGCGGATCTTGTGGCGGCGGATCTTGAGCGAGGGCGTCATCATGGCGTTGTCGGTGGTGAAGGGCTCGCCGGCGACGCAGAAGCGACGGATGCGCTCGATCTGTGACAGCTTGGCGTTGACCCGGGCGACCGCAGCGGCCAGCGCCTCGTGCAGATCGGGATCGTCGACCAGCGCCGCCAGCTCGTTCGGCCGGCCGGCGCGCTGCGCCCAGCCCCTGACGAAGTCGGTGTCGGGGACGAGCAGCGCGACCAGATGCGCGCGCCGGTCGCCATGCACCATCGCCTGGGCGATCTCCGGCTCGAGGCAGAGGAAGCCCTCGACGCGCGCCGGCGAGACGTTGTCGCCGCCGGAGAACACGATGATGTCCTTCTTGCGGTCGGTGATCTGCAGATAGCCGTCGCCGTCGATGACGCCGATGTCGCCGGTATGCAGCCAGCCGTCGCGGACGGCGGCCGCCGTGCCCTCGGCATCTCGCCAGTACCCCTGCATCACCGCCTCGCCGCGCACGAGGATCTCGCCGTCCTCGGCGATCCTGACCTCGATGCCCTGGAGTGGCGGCCCCACGGTGTGCAGCTTCACCTTGTGCGGCGGGTTGACGCTCACGATCGGCGAGGTCTCGGTCTGGCCGTAGCCCTGCAGCAGGCGCACGCCGAGGGCGGTGAAGAACAGGCCGATCTCGAGGTTGAGCGCGGCGCCGCCGGAGATCATCGCCCGCAGCCGCCCGCCGAAACGCTGCCGCACCTTGTCGCGCACCAACCGCTCGACCAGGCGGTCGAGGAGCCGCTCGGGCACCGACAGGCCGCGCGGCTGCTCGTAGCGCTTGCGCCCGAGGGCGAGCGCGCGGTCGAACAGCCAGCGGCGCAGGCCCTTGGTGCGCTCGACCGAGCGCATGATGCGCTGATGCATCACCTCGTAGAGACGCGGCACCGCCAGCATCAGAGTGGGGCGGGCCGCGGCCAGGTCGTCGATCAGCTTGTCGACATGCTCGGCGTAGTAGATCTGCGCGCCCAGCGAGATCGGCAGGAACTGCCCGGCGGTGTGCTCGTAGGAATGGGACAGCGGCAGGAACGAGAGGAAGACCTCCTCGCCGAGCCCGAAATCACGCAGCAGGTGATGGCAGCCCATGAGATTGCAGAGGATCGACCCATGGGTGAGCACGACGCCGCGCGGCACGCCGCCGGTGCCGGAGGTGTAGATGAAGCAGCAGGGATCGCCGCGGCCGAGTCGTGCGACGCGCTCCTGCACCTCGCTCTCCGGCCGTTTGGCGCCCTGCGCCAGCAGCTGGGCCCAGCCGAAGACGCGCACCGGCGGCTCCTGCGCCAGGTCCAGGGCCTCCATGCTGATGATGAAGCGCAGGTCGGGGCTTTCGAGAGCGGCCGGGAGGAAGCGGCGGGCGAGCGCCTTGCCCGAGATGATGGCGCCCTTCGCCCCGCTGTTCGTCAGCACATGCAGATGGTCGGCCGGCGTGTTGGTGGTGAAGGCCGGCACGGTGATCGCGCCCGCGGCCATGATGGCGTGGTCGGCGATCAGCCACTCCGGCCGGTTCTCCGCCACCAGCGCCACCCGATCGCCGGGGCCGACGCCGAGGTCGATCAGCCCGCGCGCGAGCAGGCCGGCCTGATAGCCCGCCTCGCCATAGGTGAGCGGCCGGTAGACGCCGTCCTGCTTGCGCCACAGGAACGGCTTGTCGGCGAGACTCCGACTCTGCAGGAAGAACATCTCCGGCAGGCTGCGCAGGGCTTGGTAATCCATGACGGCTGAGGGCGGATGCGGCTGAATCTTGGGACGCCAGCTATAGCGCGTCGGCCGTCGTTGCGGAACATGCCTGTTCACTCCGCCGCACGGTTGCTAGGGTCGTCGCCAAACAAGGCGCGATTGGGGCGATTGGGGGAGGACGATGATCGAGCGCTATCTGGCGGGCCGCGCAGCGATGGTGACGGGCGGGGCGTCGGGTCAGGGCCGGGCCATTGCACTGGCGCTGGCCGAACACGGTGCCGACGTGGCCGTCGGATCGTATCTGGCGACACACGGGCCGGCAGCCGCGGAGGAGGATACCTACCTCCCGCCGCGCGGCGAGCTGGACACGGTCTGCCACGAGATCATGGCGCGCGGGGCCGGCGCCGTCGGCTGCGACCTCGACGTGCGCCGGACGGATTCGGTCGAGGCCTTCTATGCCGCTGCCGTCAACGCCTTCGGCAAGGTCGACATCCTCGTGAACGCCGCCGGCGTCGCCGCCGAGCAGCCGATCTGCGGCCATAGCGAGGCGCTTTGGCTCGACATCATCGACACGAACCTGACCGGCTATTTCCGCACCACCCGCATCTGCCTGCCCGGCATGATCGAGCGCGGCTGGGGCCGCATCGTCAACATCGCCTCGACCGCGGCCGCGGTCGGCGCCAAGGACAACCCGGCCTATTGCGCCTCCAAGTCCGGCATCCTCGGCCTGACCCGCTGCGTGGCGCTCGAGGGCGCGCCGCACGGCGTCACCTGCAACGCCATCAGCCCGGGCTTCGTGAACACGAAGATGCTGCGGGCCTCGGTGAAGCGGTGGCTGGCCGCCGAAGGCAGCAAGCGGACGGAAGCCGAGTACCTCGCCGGCATCGCGGCGAGCTATCCGCGCAAGAGCATCATCGAGCCGGAGGAGATCGGCAATGTCGCCGCCTTCCTCTGCCGCGACGAGTCCTCCGGCGTCAACGGCCAGGACATCACGGTCTCGACCGGCGCGCTGTGGTGAGCGCCATGTCCAATGTCAGGTTCGACTTCCGCGGCAAGGCCGTGCTCGTCACCGGCGGCACGCGCGGTATCGGCGCGGCGACCGTGCGCGCCTTCCTCGCCGCCGGCGCGCGCGTCGCCGTCAACGGCCACAGCAGCGAGTCGACGCGCCGCGCGGTCGATCAGCTCGGCGCGGGTGTCGTGGCCGCGCCCGGCGACATCGGCACGGTCGCCGGCTGCCGCGCCGCGGTGGAGGCGGCGCTGGCGGCCTTTGGGGGGCTCGACGTGCTCGTCAACAACGCCGGCGTCTTCCGCGAGGTGCTCATGGAGGACAGCGACGAGGCCCTCTGGGACCAGACCATCAACATCAACCTGAAGGGCACGTTCTTCGCCTCCCAGGCGGCGCTGCCGAGCCTGCGCCAGCGGCGCGGCAGTATCGTCAATGTCGCCTCGGAGTCCGGCATCATGGGCAACCCGCGCTGCACCGTGTACTGCGCGTCCAAGGGCGGCGTGGTCAACCTGACGCGCTCGATGGCGATCGAGCTGGCGCCGGACGTGCGCGTCAACGCTGTCTGCCCCGGCCCGATCGAGACCGACATGACCCGCGCTGGCGCGCCCGCCGGTGTGGACTACGCAGCCTATCATCAGGCGCTGACGCAGTACCCCTATCTGAAGCGCATCGGCACGGCAGAGGAGGTGGCCGATGCCATCCTCTATCTCGCGTCCGACGCCGCGGCCTTCGTCACGGGCGCGATGCTGTCGATCGACGGCGGCAGCACGGTGGGCCGCTGACGGCTACGACCGCGGCGGCGCAGTCGTGCCGCGGTGTATCAGGGTCGGCGCCACCACGATGTCGGCAGGCCCGTTGGCAGTCTTGTCGATGCGGGCGAGCAGGGCCTCGGCCGTGCGCTTGCCGAGCTCGCGGCTGTGCGGGTTGAGCGTCGTGAGGTCGATCCAGGGCAGGGCCGAGACGAAGATGTCGTCGAAGCCGGTCACGGACATGTCGCGCGGCACGGTCAGCCCGCGCTCGCGCAGCGCCGCCATGGCGCCGATGGCCATGAAGTCGTTGGCCGAGACGATCGCGGTCGGCGGCTGGTCGAGGGCGAGGAACTGGCCACCGGCGCGATGGCCGGCCTCGATCGAGTAGTCACCGGGCGCGATCAGCCGCTCGTCGAAGACCGCGAAGCGCCGCCGCATTTCGTCCAGATAGCCGCTGAGTCGGTCCTCGGCGGCACTCGAGTCCTTCGGCCCGCGGATGAAGGCGATGCGGCTGTGGCCGAGCTCGGCCAGGTGCTGGACTGCCGTAGCCGTACCCCGGCGGTTGTCGATGCCGACATAGTCGGTCGCCAGCGTGCGGTGGCGCCGGTTCAGCATGACGAAGGGCATGCCGCGCTCGCGCAGCACCAGGACCTCCGGGCTGTCGGCGGCCGTCGAGGCCAGGATCAGCCCGTCGAGCCGCTTGTCGACGAGATGGCGCAGATAGGCGGCCTCCTTCGCCTTGTCGTAGTCGGTGTTGCAGAGCATGAGGTTGTAGCCCCGCGCCCACAGCACGTCCTCCATGCCCCGTACCAGATCGGGAAAGAACGGGTTGGCGATGTCGGCCAGCAGCACGCCCACGGTCCAGGTGCGCTGCAGCCGCAGGCTGCGGGCCAGCGACGAGGCGCGGTAGCCGAGCCGCGCCGCCGCTGCGATGACCTGGTCGCGCGTCTTCGCTCGCACATAACCCTTGCCACTCAGGGCATTCGACACGGTCGAGGGCGCCACGCCGCAGGCCTGCGCGACATCCTTGATGGTGACAGGGGGCTGCCGAAGGTTGGTCATCTGTCGGGCCGTCCACGCTCACGCGACGATAGCATGGAAATCGATTTCCGAAATCGTTTTCTCATGATAATCTCCGCTCCGGAGAAGAGGCGGAAAACGCCGACTGCGGATGCCCGCAATTGCTGGCGCCGTACCAACGGGGAGGGAAAAAAGCGATGATGCCGAGCGATATCTTTTCGCAGCTACGCGCGGGTGGCCGCGGCCGCCGCGAGGTTCTGCGCCTGCTGGGCTCCCTCGGCCTGGCGGCAGTGAGCATTCCACTGGTCGGTCGCGGCGCGCGCGCCGACGAGGATCTCACCGTCATGGATTGGAGCGGCTACGAGATCCCGGAGCTGCACAAGCCCTACATCGCCAAGTACGGCAAGTCGCCGAGCATCACGATCTTCGCCGACGACGAGGAGGCCTACGTCAAGATCAAGGGCGGCTTCCGCTGCGACCTTGTCCATCCCACCAGCTACGCGGTCGGCCGCTATCGCGACCAGGGCATGCTGAAGGCGATCGACGTCTCGCGCCTGTCGAACTGGCCCGACATCATGCCGGAGGTCGCCAACGTGCATGGCTTTACCACCGGCGACCAGCGCTGGTTCGCGCCGGCCGGCTGGGGCTACAACTCCGTCATCTATCGCAGCGACATCGTCCAGCCGAAGGAGAACTCCTGGAACCTGCTGTGGGACGAGCGCTATTCAGGGCGCATCGCCAACGCGGTCGAAATGGACGGCTCCGTGATCCCGGCCGCGATGGTGCTGGGCATCCCCGATCCCTACAACATGAACGACGAGCAGCTGGCGCAGGTGAAGGCCTTCCTCGAGAAGCAGCGGCCGCTGCTGCGCTTCTACTGGACCGATCCGGCCGAGCTGGAGCAGGCCATCGCGTCGGGCGAGGTCGTCGCGGCCTATGCCTGGGCGGCCTCGGCCTCCACGCTGAAGTCCAAGGGCGTGCCCATCACCTACATGACGCCGAAGGAAGGCGTCGTGGTCTGGATCGACGGCTTCATCATGTTGAAGGACGGGCCGGGCAAGGAGCAGAACGCCTACGACTTCGTCGACGCCTGGCTGTCGCCGGAGACCGGCGAGTACATGCTCAACACCTACGGCTACGCCCATTCCAACCGCAAGTCGTTCGAGCGCGTGAAGCCGGAGCGGCTGAAGGACATCGGCATCTCCTCGCCGCAGGACCTGCTGGCCCGCGGCATCTTCCTGCGGGAGATGGACCCGGCGCTGCGGCAGAAGTACGTTCAGATGTACGAGAGCGTGCGAGCCGGCATGTAGAACCGGCGCCGCGAGGGGAGGATGAACGATCGAAACGCTGCGGCGCCACCGGCGCGCCGCAACGCAACCGTTGCGCAGGCGATGGCGGCGGCGCTCCGGCGCCACGGCGTGGAGCTCGTCTTCGGGCAGTCGATTCCGTCCCAGCTGCATCTGGCGGCGCCCGAGTGCGGCATCCGGCAGGTCGCCTATCGCACGGAGAATGCCGGCGCGGTCATGGCCGACGCCTTCGCGCGCGTGTCGCATCAGGTCGGCGTGGTCACGGCGCAGAACGGCCCGGCGGCGACGCTGCTGGTGCCCGGGCTGGCGGAGGCGCTGACCGCCTCGATCCCGCTGGTGGCGATCGTGCAGGACGTGGCGCGCGGCAATTTCGACCGCAACGCGTTCCAGGAACTCGACCACCTCAAGCTGTTCGCGGGCTGCGCCAAGTGGGTGCGGCGCATGCACACGGCGGATCGCGTCGACGACTATGTCGACATGGCCTTCGCGGCCGCGGCCGGCGGCCGCCCGGGACCGGCCGTGCTGCTGGTGCCGTACGATCTGTTCGGCGAAGCCGCGGGGGCGGCGCCGGCGCGGACAGCTTCGCTTGGCCGCTATCCGCTCGATCGCGTGGCACCCGACCCGGCGCAGGTGGCGGCCGCCGCCGATATGCTGGCGCGGGCAGAGCGGCCGCTGGTCGTGGCCGGAGGGGGCGTCCATCTCTCGGATGCGGCGCCGGAGCTGGCGCGGCTGCAGGAGGTCGCGGCGCTGCCCGTGGCCACGACGACGATGGGCAAGGGCACGGTCGACGAATCCCATCCGCTCGCGGTCGGCGTCATCGGTTACTTCATGGGGACGGGCGGGATGGCGAAGTTCCAGCGCCCTATGATTGCCGATGCTGACGTCGTCCTGTTCGTCGGCACGCGTACCAACCAGAATGGGACCGATTCCTGGACGCTGTTTCCGCGCGGCGCCCGCTACATCCATTGCGACATCGACGGTCAGGAGGTCGGCCGAAACTACGAGGCGCTACGGCTGGTGGGCGACGCCAAGCTGACGCTCGCGGCCTTGGCGGACGCGCTCGAACGGCGCGATCTCCTGCAGCGGCAAGGCGCGCGCCGCGCGCTGGCGGAGCGGATCGCCGACGGCCGTCGAAAGCATCTGGCGGAGGCCGCGGCGCTGCTCGCCGCGCGCGGAAAGCCGGCGCGGCCGGAGCGGCTGATGGCAGAACTCGCGCGCCGGCTCAGCGACGAGTCCATCGTCGTCGCCGACGCCAGCTATGCCTCGATCTGGATCGCCAATTACCTGTCGGCGCGCACGGCCGGCATGCGCTTCCTCACGCCGCGCGGGCTGGCGGGCCTCGGCTGGGGCCTGCCGATGGCGCTCGGCGCGAAGCTGGCGCGCCCGGACAGCCCGGTGCTCTGCGTGGTCGGTGACGGCGGCTTCGCTCATGTCTGGTCGGAGCTGGAGACGGCCCGCCGCAATCGCCTCAACGTCGTCGTCACCGTGCTCAACAACCAGATCCTCGGCTATCAGAAGCACGCGGAAGACGTCCTGTTCGGCGCCCATACCTCCGCTATCTATTTCGAGCCGGTCGACCACGCGGCCATCGCGCGCGCCTGCGGCCTGAACGGCGTGCGCGTGGAGGACGCGGCCGAATACGGCCCTGCGCTCGACCGCGCGCTGGCATCCGACACCGCGACGGTGGTCGACGTCATCACCGATCCCGGTGCCTATCCGCCGATTACCTCGTTCGAAAACAGACTCTGACCGACCGAAGGGCGTTTCATGATCTATGCCGAATACATCGAGCGCGATCGCTTCATGCCGCTGGAGATCTTTCGTCATCTCGGCGACCAGTCGGCCTGGACCGATCCGGAGGACGCGCTGGTCGGTTCGTTCGGCCGCACCATGCGGCTGGGCCGTCTGCCGGCCTATATGGCGTTCTGGAAGTGCAAGGGCATGAAGCGGCTGGACGAGTGGGAGGCGCATTTCAACAGCCCGGAGGCCGCGCACGACCACGCCGAGCGCGCCACCCACAAGGCGATCCATCTGCAATATGCCGGCTGCTACGACGAGGTCGTCGAGGGGCCGGCGGTCGACCGCGATGCGCTGCACTACATCGAGTATTTCGGCGCCCGCGCCAAGGTGCCGGATG
>Ga0335082_10001322_pt1 | contig 26548 bp, 23 predicted proteins | sample Lox_Sample_41_FD_206718 | JGI IMG/M metagenome (GOLD analysis project Ga0335082, IMG submission 206718) | Soil microbial communities from Loxahatchee National Wildlife Refuge, Florida, United States - Lox_Sample_4.1 | ecosystem: Environmental > Terrestrial > Soil > Wetlands | place: USA... | reverse complement strand
GCCGCAGGCCGGCCTGGTCGGTCTTGGCGTCGGAAGGCGATGGAGCACCGTGCGGACGCCGCTGACGATACGGTAGATCGCAGCGCAGCACGGTCAAGCCCGAGGTCGCGAACTTCTCTGCCAGCGCCACCAGCAGCGGCGCGTTGCAGTTACCGCCTGCTCCGTGTGTGAGCACCAGAAATCCCCTGCCTGGAGACGCGACGAGATGAAGATAGCCGCGCACCGGGGCTTCGCCCGGCGTGTTGTCAGCGAACGGTTGTACGTTGGTGGTCATGAGTTCAGCAGTTCACAAGCTTATCAGAAGGAAAAGACCTCTTGCCCTTGACGGGTGCCGGCAGGTTTTTCGCTGGCCGATGGCTGAAAGCCGATGGCTGACGGCGCACGTCGAACAGCATCCGCCGATGGCTAATTCCGGCAACAGCTATAATGAACTCCAATGAAGTACGCATTAACGTTGTTTACACTGGCGGCGTTATCGTGGGGGCTGGCCGCTCAGAACACGCCACAGCAGCTTCCGACAGCTCCTTCCGCGACCAAGTTTCCTCCGCCGCAGGCTGCTCCCACCGCGGCGGAGAGTCAGGAGAGCGGCAAGCCCGCTCCGGCGCCACCAGCCGCCGATCCCAGTCCTGCGCCAACCGGCATAAGCAACAATTCGGCCAGTCAGGCCAATACGCCGCAGCCGTCGGCGACCGAGCCTGCGAAGTCCAATGCGTCTCCCATCGCCGCCGCCAAGCCCGCGGAAAAGGTTGACGCAGGTGACAACCCCGAGGACCAGCTCACCGTCATCCGCAAGCGGGTAGATGAGGTCAACGTGGTGTTCACCGTCACCGACAAGCGCGGCCACTTCGTGAAGGACCTTACGCAGAACGATTTCAAGGTTTACGATGACAACAAGCCGGCGGAGAGCGTGCGCTCGTTCAGCCGCGAGACCAACCTTCCGCTGCGCGTGGGCCTGCTGATTGATGCCAGCAACTCCATTCGCGACCGCTTTAAGTTCGAGCAGGAGGCGGCAATCGAGTTCCTCAATCAGATCATCCAACGCGTCTCCGACAAGGCTTTCGTCATCGGTTTTGACACCACACCGGAAGTCACGCAGGACATGACCGAGGACACCGAGAAGCTTGCGCACGGGGTCCGCATGCTGCGGCCAGGCGGCGGCACAGCGATGTACGACGCCATCTACTACGCCTGCCGCGACAAGCTCATGCAGGACAAAAGCAGCGGCGCTACGCGTCGGGCCATCATTCTGCTAAGCGATGGCGAGGACAATCAAAGCCGTGTCTCGCGCGAGGAAGCGGTGGAGATGGCGCAGCGGGCCGATGTCATCATCTACGCGATCTCGACCAATACCAGCGGCCTGAAAACGCGTGGCGACAAGGTCATGGAGCACTTTGCCGACGAGACTGGCGGGAAAGCGTTCTTTCCGTTCAAGATTCAGGACGTCGCTGACGCCTTCTCGCAAATCCAGGACGAGTTGCGCAGCCAATATGACGTGGCCTACAAGCCGGCCGACTTCGAACCCAACGGCAAGTATCGCAAGATCGAGATTCTGGCCGACAACAAGAAGTACAAAGTGCGGTCGCGCAAGGGATACTACGCTCCACGACAGTAGGCAGAGTAGTCGGTAGCCAGCACTCAGTTGTACCCGGAACGTACTATTAAGCTTACCTGCAACGCGAATTTCCAGTCACTCAGCAAGTGAAGTGGAGGAGCAGAATCGTGAGTACGAGCTTGGAAGGTGTGAGCCTGCACGTCGCCGATGTAGAGAAGTCAGTCGCGTTCTACTCGAAGTTGCCTGGTGCGGAGTTGATAATGCACCGCACGGGTCAGTTCGCCAAGTTCAAGTTTGGTGACGGGCACATTCAAGTGGTTGGGATTCCGCAAAGCGAGAAGAGCTTCCATATCGAAATGAACGCCCCAGACTTGCAGGTGCTTTACGGCAACCTGAAGGCTGCCGGCGTCGAGCCGGATGGGCCGCCGACTGAACGCTCCTTCGGGAGGACAAACTTCAGGGTACACGATCCTGATGGCAACATCTTAGAGTTCGACGTGGCTTGAGCGCATCTGCAAGCCGCCCGGAAATTCTAACTGAGACACTTGCCTAGTTAACAACTGGCTACTGACTACTGAATCATGGGCCGCATCCACGTCCTTTCCGAAAACGTAGCCAACAAGATCGCCGCGGGCGAGGTAGTGGAACGTCCGGCGTCGGTAGTCAAGGAACTGCTGGAGAACGCGCTCGACGCCGGAGCGCAACGGATCCGAGTCAACGTTGAAGCTGGCGGCAAGAAGCTCATTGAGGTGACCGATGACGGCTGCGGCATGGTTCGCGACGATGCCATGCTCGCCTTCGAGCGCCACGCGACCTCGAAGATTCGCAACACTGACGACCTACTGAACATCGCGACGCTGGGCTTTCGCGGCGAGGCTCTACCATCCATCGCGTCGGTAAGCCGGCTGCGGCTGGAGACCCACGCGCCGGAAGAGGCCGCCGGGACGGTAATCGAAATCGCTGGCGGCAAACTGTTGACTGTCGAAGAGGCGGGCCTGCCGCCGGGTACTGCTGTCACCGTGCGCGACTTGTTCTTCAATATCCCTGCGCGCCGGAAATTCCTCAAGGCCGAGTCCACCGAGCTCTCGCACGTAGCCTCGCTGGTCACGCACTACGCGCTGGCGCATCCCGAAATGCACTGGGAGCTGCATTCAGCGACCAACGCCATGCTGGTTGCCCCGCCGGTGGGTGATCATTCGCAGCGCATTTACCAGGTCTTCGGCAAAGAGACACTCGATCAGCTCATCGCGCTAAGCGCGCTGCTGCCGCTCGAGCGCATTGGCCTGCCGCAGCCTCCGCCTTGGCGGCGCAGCGAGCAAGAGGAGCGACAAGACCCCGTCAAGGGCGAGGTTAAGCTCCACGGTTTTGTCTCCCGCCCGGAGATCCAGAAGCTTAACCGCAACTCGATTTTCATCTTCGTAAACGGCCGCCTGATTCGCGACCGGTTGGTGCAACACGCGCTGACCGAAGCGTACCGCAACATCATTCCGCCGACGGTCTATCCTGTGGTGCTGTTGTTCCTGGAGATGCCCTTCACCGAAGTGGACGTCAACGTACATCCATCGAAGACCGAGGTGCGTTTCCGGCAATCGTCTCTGTTACACGACTTCATCCGGGATTCGGTGCGCGCGGTGCTGATGAAGTCACGCCCGGTTCCGGCATTCATGACGGAGATCCACGCGCAACCGACGGCATCGCCTTCGCTTACGCCGGGCGCGCGTGATTTTACCGGCAACGGACTGCATGTGACGGCCGCTGATGCCGCCTTCGCGCTGCGTCCGCAAGAAATCCCCCCTTTCAGCGGTCGCTTACAGTTTGAAGGCAGCGGATTCACTGTCGAAGGCAACGCCGCAGTTCCGGTCGCACGTTTCGGGCCGCAGACGTTCGGCGGACCAGCTACAGCGGTAGCTGCGACAACCGCTCGCGGAGAGAACTCGTGTTCTTCAATTTTGATTGAGGATGAAGCGCCGTCGGGTCTGGAGTCTTTGTCATCACTGAAGCCGGTCGGGCAGGTTCGCGACTCGTTCATTTTGGCCGTCAATCCCCAGGGTCTGTGGATCATTGACCAGCACGTCGCCCACGAGCGTGTCCTGTTCGAAAAAATCTGCAAACAGCGGCTGGCGGAGTCACCTGAGAAGCAGCAACTCCTCATGCCTCTGATTGTTGAACTGACGCCCGGCCAGATGGCGGTCTTCGCCGAAATCTCCGACGAACTGCATCGCAACGGATTTGACGTGGAGCCGTTCGGCTCGCGTACGATTGCCGTGAAGACTACGGCAGCAGGAGTGGCGGCTGCCGACGTCGAACATCTATTGCACGAGATCCTCGATCAGTTTGAACGCGAAGAGCAATCGCTGAACCTGGAGAAGATCCGCACCAACATTGCGGCCAGTATTGCCTGCCACGCCGCCATCAAGATCAACATGCCTCTGGAGCAGCACAAAATGGAGTGGCTGCTGAGCGAATTGGCAAAGACCGATTGCCCCATGAGCTGTCCTCACGGCCGCCCGGTGGTTCTGCGATATTCTGTTAGAGACATACAGCGGGCGTTCAAGCGAATTTAGCAACCAGCAAGGGGTAACTCGCAACCGTCATCGCCGCAAGGCCGGTTCGGGCTACTCCCGGCGTCTTGCAGCTCCCGGCCAAGTTGCTTCCTTATGCACGAATCACAACTCCAGGATCTTCGCCGGGAAAAGTGGCGTCTGAACAACCAGGCGATGCGCTCGCTGGAGGACGCGCGCGCGTTCGTCGAATCGGTCGGATTCTGTCTCCTCTATCCGCAGCGACCACCTGTGCTGGCGCCAACTTTTGTGGGCGCATACAAGGGTAGTGACGGAAAACTGCCCACGGCACAGATGGCATTCGCTGATCGTGAGGCGCTTGACGCCAAGGAGTTAATGGTTCGTCTGCTGCGGGAGAAGTCTGCCTACGAAGCCAGTGTGTTTCCGGACAACAACTTTATTTTGTCGGCCTCGGTGTTCCCTTACTTCTACGGCTTGGTCGGCGACCGAAATCCGAAGCAGCCGCCCAAGGCGGGCGCGCGCTCGGGTTACTCTCAGCTTGCAGTAGATGCATTCCCAATCATTCAGAAAGACGGGCCGATCGCAAAGCAGCGCCTGCGCGAGTTGCTCGGGCGAGACATCTCGGAAGCCGCTCTGGACCGCGCGCTTGACGAGTTGTGGGCGAGGCTGCGCATCACGCGCGTAGATTACAAGCAGGACGAGGGCATCTTTTGGGACGTACTGTTCCGCTGGGCTCCGGAGGCGGTGAAACAGGGCATGCATGTGTCGGTGGCCGAGTCTCTGACAGCGCTGATTTCGAAATATCTGGACTGCGTGCTGGCGGCACAGGAGGAGGAGATCGAACAATTCTTCTCCAGAATCATTGGAAGTGCGCGCGTGCGCGAGGGTATCCATGCACTGCAGGCCACCCGTCAATTGCGTTACGCGCACGTGGGCGGACGCGTGATGCTACAAGTTTCGTCGCAGCAAATCCCACAATCGTCGCCAGCAGATCCAGCATTCAAGCAGAACGCTCTTATGGGTGCACATCCGCCTGAACGAGGGAGGCCCCTGGTGGACCGCCGGCCTCACATATCCGCTGGTTCGGCTAAATCAGATCCGCCCATACGCGGGACTGGCAAGGAATGAACGCTGGCCGCAAGGTAGTCATAGCGATTGACGGCCCGGCAGGCTCGGGTAAGAGCACGATTGCTGCCCGTCTGGCGAACAAGCTCGGCTACGTCAATCTGGAGAGCGGCGCCATGTATCGCGCGCTCGCGCTTAAGGCGTTGGAGCGAGAAGTGGCACTCGACGATGGCAAAGCGCTCCGCAGACTGGCGGACGATACCACCATCCAGCTCGAACCGCGCGGAGATGGGAACCGGGTATTGCTCGACGGCCGCGACGTTTCGCAACGAATTCGCGAAGCGGATGTCACCACCGCGGCGTCACGCGTTTCGGTGCATCGACCGGTTAGGCAGCTGATGGTCGCTCGCCAGCGCGAGTTGGGTAAGGACGGCGGCGTGGTGATGGAAGGCCGCGACATCGGGACTGCCGTATTTCCCAACGCCGAGGTCAAGATCTTCCTCGATGCCGATGCAAACATTCGCGCCGAGCGTCGCATCTTGCAGGATGGCTCACGTTCGGCCGCCGAGTCGCAGCGTGTGCTGGCTGAACTGGCGGCGCGCGATCAGAGAGACCGCACGCGTGAGGCCTCGCCTCTTGTACCTGCGCCCGATGCCGTGGTCGTTGACACCACTCACAAGAGCGTTGACGAGGTCGTCGCTGAGGTGGAGGGAATCGTAAAAGCAGCCAATCTTAAGTAGACCGAATACGAGCTGCCGTCAGTACCGCTTTTCTATGATAGCGGCAAAAAATCCGTCACAAGGCTGTAGGCCTGGCAAAGTGCGCAGGAATTTTCCACTGAGCAGCGAATCCAGATCCTCCCAAACCATTTCGCCCTCACCGCGCAGCCGTTTCAACTCTTCGCGGCAGTTGACGAGTTGGTTTGTGGGATCGCCGCTAAGAGCCTCCTCCACCACGTCTTCGTTCTCTTCGCGCTCCAGCGAGCACGTGGAGTAAACGGCACGTCCGCCAGGGGCGAGCTGTTGCAATGCGGCGCGTAAAATGCGCACCTGCCGCGCATGCAAATCAGCGAGATCCGCCGCGCAGAGCCGCCACTTGATCTCTGGATTGCGCGCCAGAGTTCCTGTCCCTGAGCACGGCACGTCGGCCAGAGCGCGATCGAAGCCGCCTTGCAATGGAAGGCTCAGCGCATCGGCAGTGATAACCCGAACGTTATCGGCGCGCACACGTTTGCGCAGCAGGTCTGCCCGATGAGGGTGCAGCTCCACGGCAACGATTTGCGATGCGGGATTGCGTGCTGCGAGCGCCGCGGTCTTGCTCCCGGGAGCAGCACAGCAATCGAGCAGGCGCGAACCGGTTCCAACCAGAGCAGCCACAAGTTGCGAGCCCTCGTCCTGAATGAAAACGGATCCCTCACGAAAAGGGCGCGTCCGCGTTATGTCTCCGCCGGTGACGATACGCGCAGAGGCAAGCAGCGCACCGGGCGCGAGCGCAACACCTTCATTTGCCAGCTCGCGCTCGATCTCGGGAACATCGAGGCGAATCGCCGTGATCGGAACGCGTTGGTCGTATCGGCAAATCGTTAGCGTATGCTCCAGCCCGAAAGCGGCCACCCAGCGCGTTACTAGCCACTCGGGATGCGCAAACTCCAGGGTCAAGAACTGAACAGGATCGCCAACAACCGCCTGCGGCACGGCTTCGATTTTCGCCTCGACCAGCCTGCGAAGCACGGCATTTACAAATGGTGCTGCGGACCGCTTCCTTGCGAGCTTCACCAGCTCTACGCTTTCGTTAAGAGCAGCGCGTGCCGGCACCCGCGTCAGGAAACCCAACTGATAGGCCGCCAGCCGCAGCGAAGTGAGCACCTCGAAATCAAGCTTGCCCAGCGGGCGCGCGGAAGATCCCTTAATCATCTCATCCAGTCGCGAGCGCCAGCGCAATACCCCCATCACCAACTCTGTTGCGAGAGCGCGATCGGCGGTGCTGAGCTGGTCGAGCCTCTCCGAATGCAACAGTTCGCCGGCGTATGCGTCGGTTCGTTCGACGCGCAGGAGGATTTCGAAGGCAGCAGAACGGGCGGGTGAAAGGGAACCTGGCATTAGGTAATTGATATTCAGTAATTGGTTGCTGCTTGGCAGCCGGCTCCAGGAACCACTGACTACCGAAGTCTAAATACCAAATGAGTCGCTAATCGCTTCCCAGAACTTCATCACTGTTTGGTCGGTATCCGTTGATGAAATCCCGCGCGCTCATGCGCTTTTTGCCCTCAGGTTGGAGCTCCCGGACCTCCAGGACCGTGGCATGCGCGAAGCCCAGCAGCAAGCGCTCACCCTCGATTTTGAAATGACCGGGAGGCGCGACCGAGGCAATCTCGGCCACCGGCACCGCTACGTGCAAGTGCAGCGTCTTGCCGCGAAAGGTGGTGAACGCTCCGGGCCACGGCTGAAATCCTCGCATTCGGTTCCACCCATCAACGGCGGTGCGCGAGAAGTCAATTTGCCCGTCCTCGCGCTTTAGAAGCGGTGCGAGCGTCGCCCTCGAATCGTCCTGCTTCCGCGGCGTGATCGTGCAGCTTTTCAAGCCGGCGAGCGTGCGAATCATCAGTTCGGCGCCGGTTTGCGCCAGCCGTGGTGCCAGCGTTAGAGCCGTGTCCTCTGGCTTAATGCGCTCCTCCGCTTGCAAAAGAATATCGCCGGTATCGAGCCCTGCATCAATGCGCATCGTAGTCACGCCGGTAATGGTCTCTCCGTGCGCAATGGCCCACTGGATCGGCGCCGCACCGCGATACCTGGGTAGCAACGACGCATGCAGGTTGAGGTTTCCCAGCTTCGGCAGGTCAATCATCCACGGCGGAATGATGCGCCCGTAACCGACAACGATAATTGCTTCCGGTGCGATGCTCTCCAGTTGTGCTCGAAATTCCCGATTGTTCTTGATCTTTTCCGGCTGAGTGAAAGGCAAGCCCAGGGTCAAAGCCGTCTCCTTCACCGGCGACGCAGTCAGCTCCATGCCTCGTCCGCTGGGCCGGTCAGGCTGGGTCGCCACGAGCTTTACGCGAAAACCAGCGCACACCAGTTTCTCCAGTGTCGGCACCGCGAAAATCGGCGTCCCGCAGAACACCACGTCCAGCATGGCTGCGCTACCATTCCCCCTGCTTCATCAGTTTGTGGATCTTGCGCTTCATCATGTCTCGCTTCAGCGCGCTGATGTGGTTGAAGTAGAGCTTGCCGTTGAGGTGATCGGTTTCGTGCACCAGAGCCCGCGCCAGCAAGTCCTCTCCCGTCACCTCGATCGTCTTGCCCTCGGCATCTTGTGCACGTGCGGTAACTTTGCGAGGCCGCGTCACCTTCTCGCGGAATTCCGGTAGGCTGAGGCAGCCTTCGTTCGAGCTAAGCCGTCCTTCAGTATGAACGATCTCCGGATTTACCAGCACAATCTTGGCGTTGGGATCTTCCTTGAAGGTGACATCAATGACGGCGATGCGCTTGCTGATGCCGATCTGCGGCGCCGCCAGACCAACGCCATGTGCGGCATACATGCTCTCGAACATGTCTTCCACCAGCTTGCGCAGTTCGTCGTCAAATACTGTGATGGGGGCGGCCGGCTTTTCCAGGACCGGATCGCCGAATTTCACGATGGAATAGATCATTTAGAAGTTTCGCAACTGTTGGCAGTAGCCTTCAAAGTTCCTCCGCACTTCCAGCATCGAGTCGCCCCCGAACTTTTCCAGCGCACAGCGCACGAGAGTGAGCGCGACCATGGCCTCACCCGCCACTCCAGCGGCGGGCACCACACATACATCCGAGCGCTCATAAGCCGCCTTTACCGGTTCGCGCGTGGCGAAGTCCACCGAGCCCAGCGGCCGCCGCAGCGTAGAAATCGGCTTCAGGTAGCCGCGCACACGAATGTCCTGGCCGTTGGATACGCCGCCCTCCAGCCCACCGGCATGGTTCGACCGGCGGGTAAAGCCAGTGAATGGAGGTGCCGGTTCGGTTTCGTAGTCTATCTCATCATGCACTTCGGAACCGAGTGAAGTCGCCGCCCGTACGGCATTGCCGAGTTCGACCGCCTTTACCGCCTGCAAAGACATCACCGCAGCCGCGAGTTGCGCGTCCAGGCGCTCATCCCAGTTCGCGTAGGTACCAAGACCGGGCGGTACGTTGTGCGCCACCACTTCGAAGATGCCCCCCACCGAGTCGCCGCTGCGCAGCACGAGATCCACCTGCTCCTTCATGCGCTCTTCCGTCTGCGGATCCGCGCAGTTAAGCAGCACTCGATCCTTCTCCCCCAGTCCCCGGATGGCCTCCCATGACACGTGTGCGTCAAGCTTTGCACTGCCGACCGCGATCACGTGACTCAGTACTTCGATCCCCAATTCGCGGAGCAGCAATTTGGCGATCGCGCCTAGTGAAACCCGTGCTGCCGATTCACGCGCCGAAGCCCTCTCCAGAACGTAACGGGCTTCTGGAAAGTTGTATTTCAGCGCACCTGCCAAGTCAGCGTGGCCCGGTCGCGGCGATGCCACGCGCTTGTGTTTCGCAGGATCGCCTTCCGCTACAGGCAGCGCCTCCGTCCAGTTCTGCCAGTCTTTGTTGGCAAGCAAGATGGCGATAGGCGAGCCGATGGTTCTGCCATGCCGCACGCCGCTCAGGATGTGGGCCTGATCGCGTTCAATCCGCATCCGCCCGCCACGGCCATAACCCTGCTGGCGGCGCCACAGCTCGCGATTTACGAAATCGAGATCGACCGCCAGACCGGCGGGGATGCCCGAAAGCAGCGCTATCAGCGCCTCTCCGTGCGACTCACCGGCTGTTGAAAAACGCAGCATGGGAAGGGAGATTGTAGCCGATAATCTCTGTCCTTAGCATTTGGCGCTCGGCCTTAGCCCCCGCGTGTGTGGGAGCAGGCGCTTGAACGCCCGACAAATCTTTGTGTGTTATTACTGGCCGTTGATTGCGGATGAGCGCATTTTGCGACTCCAACGCCAGATTGTTCATCTCATTGCACAAGATTCGTGGTTGCAGTCCGGCCATTGGGTGTGCGAGAGTTGGAATTTGCGGCCTCGTGCGGCGTTGAGTGCAATGACAGAGAAGATCAAAACGAGATCTTTCGAAGAAGTAGTGGCTTGGTTTCGCGACCACGGTTTCGATGTGCTGGAAGCTCCAAGCACTGGCCACCGTGTTTTCTTAAAGAAGTATCATTGTTCGGCGGCCATTGAACCGAGTCCGGGCGGTGGAGTGAAGATCTTCGCCTATCCCGGCTACCTCATCGGCGGCGAAATCTCAAAGCTCGTAGACCTGGGACATCAGAAGGTATTGCGGACCAGCAAAGCCGATTACGCGGCCACGGCCGATCACCTGAAAGCGTTGCACGATTTTGCTGAGGAACTGAAAGAGGGAATCGGGGCCGTCAGTCTGTACAACGAAGGTCTGGGGACGGTGAGCGAATCCTACCATTACGACCGTCTGTGCAACCGTGACCTGCCGGAAGCCGAACGTCCTCAGCGTCCGTGGCAGGAACCTGCGGCCGCCAAGCGCGCGTAGTCGCCGCACTTCCTCCCACAACGTAGTAGAACGCCGTGCCGATTTATACCGCTGCAATCACTAAAGTCCCTCCAGACGGCCAACCCCCGCGGTCACATGCGCTATCCAAGTTAACGGAAAGAGATTATGGCCGAATTTGCCGCCAAAAGGGGTAGGAAAAGCTTATGAGACGAATGGGAATTTTGCTAACTGTCCTGCTGTTCTGCGCATTTGGGTTCTGTTCGCCAAATGTCAGCGTGGCCCAGGATGACAATGCGCAACGCGACGCGCACAAAGCAGCGGCGCAGAATGACTCAAACACCGCCGAACAGGAGAAACAGGACGCCAAGGACGCGAAGAATGCCGGAAATGCATCTGCTTCGGAGCATGACAAGGTCCTGGCCCGTTTGGACGATTCCTCGAAGATTCTGAATGAATTGCTGGGGGCTCCTGATAAGGGCATTCCTGACAAGGTCTTTGAGGACGCCAAGTGCGTGGCTGTAGTCCCGTCAATGATAAAGGGCGGCTTCGTCTTTGGCGCCGAGCATGGCCGCGGAGTGGCCACGTGCCGTACCGCCAAGGGTTGGAGCGCGCCGGCGTTTTTCGTGATTACCGGTGGAAGTTGGGGCCTGCAGATCGGTGTCGAAGGAGTTGACCTGGTCATGCTCATCATGAACGACGAGGGCATGAATGATTTGCTGAGCTCCAAGTTTAAGCTTGGCGGATCGGGGAGTGTAGCTGCAGGCCCTGTGGGCCGTGAGGCCAGCGCCAGCACCGACTGGAAATTCAAGTCGGAGGTGCTGGTTTACTCGCGCACGCGCGGCATATTTGCAGGTTTGACACTGAATGGCGCGGTCATCAAGCAGGATGAGGACTCGACCCGCGCCCTGTACGGACGAATGGAGGAGTTCCGTCCAACTCTGACCGGCGAAGTAGCGGCTCCTGCTGCGGCTGACAGTTTCCTGGCGACCGTACGCAGGAGCAAGACCGAAGCAATGGAACGCGGAAAGTAGTCAACGACCCCATCAACCAGCCAATGCGGCGGGTTCCACCCCGCCGCTTTGCTTTGCCGTCACGGGTTGTGATGCCCAACCAGTCTCCCTTTTTCGGCATCGCTGACCACCCGCCTACATCCAAAAGGTCATTGACGATTACCCTGGCGGGTGTAGAATGCAACCGGCTCTCAGGCTGGATGTAGCTTCTCCCTGGCAGGCCATAACAGGCGGCATCCCGCGAAGCGGGAACTGCACTGGAGGACATTGTGAGTATTACCACCGGCGACTTTCGCTCGAAGATTACTGCTTCCACTCTTCTCGAAAAGAAACAACGTCACGAACTCATCACCTGCCTGACCGCCTACGACTACGCTGGCGCGCGCCTGGTGGACGAAGCCGGCATCGACATGATCCTGGTCGGCGACTCTCTCGGCATGGTGATGCTGGGCTACGAAAACACCCTGCCCGTAACCATGCAGGAGATGCTGCATCACACGCGCGCGGTACGCCGCGGCGTGAAGCATGCATTCCTGGTCGCTGATATGCCATTCGCTTCGTATCACGTCAGCCAGCGCGAGGCGCTGCGCAACGCCGCACGCTTCGTCAAAGACGCCGGCGCCGAGGCCGTGAAGATCGAAGGCGGCGAGAAGCGCGCCCGCCTGGTGGAGCGACTGGTTGAGGCCGAAATTCCCGTGGTCGGCCACATCGGGCTGACACCGCAGTCGCTGCATGCCATGGGCGGTTACAAGGTGCAGGGCAAGACCCTGAAGGCCGTTGAACAGCTGATGCGCGACGCCCTCGCACTTGAACGCGCTGGCGCATGCTGCGTGGTGCTGGAGGGCATCCCCCGCGAAGTCGCGGCCATGATCACAGGCGAGTTGGAGATTCCCACCATCGGCATCGGGGCCGGGCCTGAATGCGATGGGCAAGTACTCGTTTTCCACGATCTGCTTGGATTGACCTTCTCGCCACCAGCCAAGTTTGTACGCCGCTATGCTGACCTTGGTTCCGCCGTTACCACGGCCGTGCTGGCTTTCAAGGACGATGTAAAGTCGGGCGGCTACCCGTCCGATGCGGAGTCCTACCACCTGCCCAAGGAGACGTTGTCGTCGCTGCAGATGATTGCCGAACGCAAACGGGTTGTGCAAGTGTAAGGCATGAGGTTCTTGTTCTGGGGGTTGCTACTCGCCGCACTGCTTGGCGGATCCCGCATTGCGGCGGATCAGAAGCCCTCTTCCACCCCACGCGCAAAGCCTGTGGCCTGGAAGCGCTACTGCCAGCCGACAGGCGGGTTCTGTTTCAAGTATCCGAACTCATGGTCTGTGCTGGGCGAGATCTTCGCCGGGCACGGTGTCGTGGTCGCGCCGCCGCAGACGCAAGACCGTTCCTTGTGGAATGCAATCACCCTGGCAATGGTTGTACCGCCGCCGGAAGGAGACCGGGAGCCACTGGGCTTAGACGCAGTCATCCAGGAAGCGACATCGGGACTGCGGGAACGCGGACAGGATTTCGTGACCGAGCAGCGCCAGCAGCGTACCGTGGACCACAAACCGGCGGAGTTGCTGAAGGTGAGCTACCATGACAAATCTAACGAGCACGACTGGATCGAAGAGCTGGTATTCATTGAGGGGCCGAACAACGAGATTTACTCGGTGGCGCTGAAGAGCTCTCCGCAAGACCTCGCGCGTATGGAGTTGGCATTCGCGCAGGTGCTGGCAAGCTGGATATTGCCGGAGCCGGAGTCCCCACCCGGCGCAACTGACGAAACTCCCCCAAAACCGAAGACCGTGCCACCTGCCAAACCACACTAAGGTCATGCAGCGCTTTGAAACCATCGTCGCCATGAAAGCCGCGTGCCGGCAAGCGCAGCGCGAAGGCAAGACACTGGGATTCGTGCCCACTATGGGAGCGTTGCACGACGGGCATCTGTCGCTGGTGCGCGCCTCGAAGGCACGCTGCGATGTGACCGCGGTCTCCATCTTCGTTAACCCGCTGCAATTTGGCCCATCCGAAGACTTGGCGAAGTATCCACGGATGTTGGAGCGCGACGCCCACCTTTTGATAGAGCTGGGTACGGAGCTGCTTTTCGTTCCGAGCGTGGACGAGATGTATCCACAGGGAGCTACAACCTATGTGCTTGTAGACGAGCTCAGCGACAAGCTTGACGGCGCTTCGCGTCCAGGCCACTTTCGCGGCGTCGCAACTGTCGTTGCAAAATTGTTCGAGATTGTGCGTCCTGACTTTGCCTTCTTCGGCCAGAAGGATGCTGCACAGGTGGCTATCCTGCGCAAGATGGTGCCCGACCTCAACCTCGATGTCGAGCTTATCGTTTGTCCCATCGTGCGCGAGCCCGATGGCCTCGCTATGAGTTCGCGCAATGCTTATCTTACGACGCGGCAGCGGCAGCACGCGCTGGTGCTCCATCGCTCGCTGATGAAGGTGCAGGCTGCAGCCGAGGCTGGCGAGCGCGATGCCGCGAGGCTGATCGAAATTGGAACCCACGTGATTACGGAAGAGGCAGGTGCGCGCCTGGACTACTTTGCGATTGTTGATCCCGAGACGCTTGATCCCGTCGCGAAAATTTCCCGTGGAATGCTGGTCGCCGTCGCTGCCTGGGTAGGCACGACGCGACTGATAGACAATGTTCTCCTCTAGCGTCTACCACACCCGACACGCCGGTTCGCGCACCATCGGCTGGCCGGCTTTGCAGCCAAATGCCTTCTGAAATGCATCCGAGTTCTGTACCGCGCCGTTGACACGCCAGCGTCCCGGTGAGTGCGGGTCAATGATCGCAAGCACTCGTGCCTGCTGGTCGGTCACGTTCTGGCACCAGATCTGGCCGTAAGCAAGAAAGAAGCGTTGCTGTGGCGTATAGCCGTCAAGGGACTTTTCCGGTGTATTTCCGAGCATGTTCATCAGCGCCATATAGGCGAGTTTCAGCCCGCCGTTGTCGGCGGTGTTTTCGCCCAGGGTAAGCTTTCCGTTGAGCTTCACTTCGCCCTTGTCGTCCTTCACTGCGGTGAAGCTGGAATATTCTTCCACGGTGCAGTTGGCAAGTTCCTCGAACTTCTTGCCGTCCTCCGCCGTCCACCAGTCCGTCAGATTGCCTACTGCATCGTACTTGCGGCCCTGATCGTCGAAGCCGTGCGTCAGCTCGTGCCCGATGACCACGCCAATGGCGCCGAAGTTAACGGCGTCATCCATGCTGGTGCCGTAGAACGGAGGCTGTAGAATACCAGCCGGAAAGTTGATGTCGTTCATCCATGGACGGTAGTAGGCATTCACCGTCGGCGGTGTCATGCTCCAGTCTTTGCGGTCGGTGGGCTTTTCGATTTTGTTGTACTGGCGTTGCACCTCGAAGGCGGCAGCTCGCATGTGGTTGCCCGCGTAGTCGTCGCGAGTTACAACCACCGAGCTGTAATCGCGCCATTTGTCCGGATACCCAATGTTGTTGACGATGGCTTGCAGCTTTTTGTAGGCCTGCTGCTTGGTGGCATCCGACATCCAGGTCAACTGCCCGATGTCAGTGTGCATGGCCTGCTCGATGGCTTGCACCATCTTTGCGGTGCGTGCTTTGTCATCCGGCCCGAAAACCTTGTCAACATAAAGCTCGCCCAGGGCCATGCCTAGGGCCCGGTCCGACGCGCGCACGCAGCGCTTCCAGCGCGGCTCAATCTCCTTCGTTCCCTGCATGTAGGCGTTCTTGAATTGGAAGTCTTCATCTACAAAGGCCTTGGACAACGTCGGTGCCATCGCGTCAATGGTCCGCCAACGCAGATAGGTCTTCCAGTCGTCGAGCGGTGCCGCGTTGAGCTGCTCGTTCACCGCCTTGAAGAAGGCAGGATTGCCCACGTTCAGGCTGGTGAACTTTGGCGACCCATTGTCTGCGAAATACTGGGTCAACTCGAAATTGGGAGCGGCGGTGGCAATCTCGGTCACTTGCATCATGTGATCGCGCTTGTGAGGATCGCGGCGCTCAGTGCGGTCCATCGAGGCTTTGGCCAGTCCGGTTTCGATGGCCAGGACGGTTTTGGCCTCGGCGGCCGCGGCGTCAGGCTTGTCACCCGCCAGTTCGAACATCTTTTGCACATGTTCCTCATACTTCTGGCGGGTCTCGACCGATTTCGCGTCGTCCTTGATGTAGTAGTCCCGGTCGGGAAGCGTAATCCCACCCTGATCAAGGTTGGCGATGGTCAGGGTTGAATCGTGCATGTCCGGCATGGAGTAAAACGCGAACAACGCTTGTATCCCGCTTCGGTGCATCTGCGCTACCTGCGGAATGATTTCCTGCTTCGATTTGATGGCGGCGATGCCCTTCATCTCCGGTTCCAGCGGCGTAGCGCCCTTCTTCTCGACGGCCGCTTCATCCATGCACGCAGCGTAATAATCACCGACTTTCTGCTCGGTGGCGGTGTGCTGCCCCGACGCCTGTGCTTTCTCCAGAATGGCGCGCAGGACATACAAGTTCCGCTCCGCTAGCGCGTCAAAGCGCCCCCAACGGGCTTTGTCGGGCGGGATGGGATTGTTCTTCATCCAGCTTCCGCAGGAGTACTGATAGAAATCCACACACGGATCGGCGGTCTTGTCCATGGCTGTCGGGTCGAATCCCGGGACCTGCCTGGGGACGTCAGACGATGAAGCCCCCGTCTGCGCCGCAGAAAGAACCGCGCCAAGGATCAAGGGGAGCAGAAAGAACATGGTTCGAATACGCATGGCTACCTCACGACAAAGATATTGCTGCGCCGCGCACCACCGCGAGCGGCCTTCCAAAAGACTTATCCCCTCAAAAGATCTTGAGGTGGATTGTAAGATACTTTTTGGGATCTTTGCGCACGGCTGCTATCAGGTTCCGCGTTTCCACCAGGAGTTGGTCGGCATTGTTGTACAGGGAAGGATCGTTGATGAGCTTGCCGGCCGTTCCCTGTCCCTGGTCCAGCTTGTCCGCAATGGCGTTCAGGCGGGTAATGGTAGCGTCAATCTTGTTGGCCAGCGCTTCATCCTTTGCAAGTCTGCCCAGCGTCCCTTTGCCGGCATTGATGTCTCCAACAAGCTGGTTGGCCTGAAGCACGGTCTTGTTCGCGTTGTTGTATAGTGCCGGGTCCTTCAGGAACTTGCCGATCGTGCCCTGGCCGCTGTTGACCTCGTCGATAATCTTGTTCACATTGTCGACGGCTCCATTGACTTTGTTGTACAGTTCCTCGCTGTTGATGAGCTTCCCGATGGTTCCTTGCTGCGAGTTGATTTGTTTCACCACCTCTTGCAGCTGAGCCAGCATCGCATTGGCGCGATCAAAAAGCGCCGGGTCGTAGATAACCTTGCCAATCGACCCCTGTCCGCTCTGGACGTAGGTGAGAATGCTGTCCAGCCGCTTGACCAAAGTGTCAACATTTTGCAGCGTACCCTGGCTGGCACGGACCACGTCTTGCAACTGCGGCACTTCCCGGGTAGGCAGTTCCACATAGTTGTGTAACGGCCCGCCCTTAGCCTCCCGGCAATCCAAGTCCACAAAGACTTCACCCAGCACGCCGGCGGTGGATAGCAGGACCTTGCAGTCTGTGTTCATGGTGGCCGCATACTTGGTCGTGACTTTCATGAAGATTTCCACCGGCGTCAGGGCACGGCTGGGCTCGGAGACTACCCGAATGCCGGTGACATTCCCGATGTCCACACCTTCGAGCCGCACCGGCGCGCCCACGCGTAGGCCGCCGGCATTGTCCACAAAAGCTCGAAGCATGATTTTCTTGGTGAATAGACCAGTGGTGCCGGTCATCAGGAAAATCAGAATGGCCAGCGTCACCAGCGCGAAAAGTACCGTGATTCCAACTCGGAGTTGCGACCACTTTACCTGTTTTTCGCTTGGCACGCTTTCTCGATCGCCCCTTGAAGTCGCTCGCCGCAAACACTCAGCCAGCGCGATGCGGGTGCTGGTTGGAGAACCTCATTATCGCGGCAAGCGCTGTGAATTGCCATCCTGCAAGTTTCGAATCATAACATGCCGCTGCGGGGCTACGTGGCGGGCTGCCCGGCTTTAGCTTTGAGGGCTTTAGCTTTGTGCCACGGTACCGCCATGGCGGTAAAATCAACCTATAAATCAAGTTCCGCCCGAATCATGTTGTCTTCCAGGTTCGAATACATCTTGAACCCGGTTTTTACGCAGACAGCTCGCATTTCCCGGTTCTCGGGCAGCATGTTGGAGATGACTCGCTTCAGTTTTTCATTGCGCGCAATTTGAATCAGCCGCCGGTAAAGCTCCGTCCCCAGCCCCTTGTGCTGAGCGGCGTCGATAGCCACAGCCGCCATCTCGGCTTCGTCTCGGCCATGCAGCTTGCTGAGGCGGCCGACGGCCAGGATCTCGGAGTGATCGCTGTCGATCCTGCGCTCGGCCACCAGCGCCATCTCGCGGTTGTAGTCGATGAAGCAGGTCCGGGTCAGCCGTTCATGCGCTGTGCGCTGCGTCAGCTTCAATGGCTGGAAGTACCGCAGATAGACGCTCCGCTCTGACAGCTTCTTGTGGAACTCGATCATGGCCGGCTCGTCCTCGGGCCGAATCGGCCGGATGGTCACCGGTTTGTCATCCTTCATCGTCCACTCACTGACCAGATGAATGGGGTACGGCCGAATGGCGGTTTCCGGCAGGTCATCCTCGTGCATTTCAGGCCCGTGCACGACCACTCTGGCGTCCAGCGCCAGCAGGCGCTCCGGTGAGGCCAGCAAGGGATTGATGTCAATTTCCCTTATCCAGCGCTGTTCCACTACCAACTGGCTGAAGCGCACCAGCAAATCCTCCAGTGCCGATATATCCACTGGCTTGCGCCCCCGCACGCCTTTCAGGGCCGTCAGGATTTTCGTCTGCTCCATCAGGCGCAGCGCCAGCGTGGAGTTCAGCGGAGGCAGTGCCAGCGCACTGTCTTTGAAGACTTCCACCAACTGGCCGCCGGCTCCGAATAGAATGACCGGACCAAATTGCCCATCGAGAGTGCTGCCGACGATCAGCTCATAGCCGTCGAGCTTTACCATCGGCTGCACGGTCACGCCCTGGAAATGTTCGGCGCCTGCTTTCTCCGTGACCCCTTGTTTGATCGCCTGGAAAGCAGTCTTTACGGCGTTGGCATCGCGCAGGCTGAGCTGCACTCCGCCCACGTCGGTCTTGTGCGTGATGCTGAGGGAATAAAGCTTCAGGACCACTGGATAGCCGATCTCCTCCGCCGCTTGCAGCGCGTCCCGCTCGGTAACGGCGATCCGGGTCTCGACGGTGGAAATGTCGTAGGCCTGGAGCAATTGCTTCGATTCATACTCAGTGAGGATCGTGCGCCCAGCTTCGCGTGCGTCGCGAATGATTCGCTCGGCCTTCTCGCGATGCAGTGCCGCGTCAGCATGGTGCGGCAAGGTCGGAGTCTCATAGATGCCCTTCAAGTTGTAGGAATAACGCCACATGTAGTTGAAGGCTCGCACGGCGCTGTCGGGGAAGTGGAATGTCGGAATGCCCGCCTGGTTCAGGATCTGCTCGCCGGCCGCGACTTCTGCGCCGCCCATCCAGCTCGCCAGCACGGGCTTACCAAGCCCCTTGGCGTAAGGCTTCAGCTTCTCTGCGATCTGGGTGGGGTTGGTCATGTCCTGCGGCGTGAGGATCACCAGCATGCCGTCTATGCCGGGATCTTTCGCAGCGATTTCCAGCGATTTGGCATACCGTTCCGGCTCGGCATCGCCAAGGATGTCCACCGGATTGTTGTGGCTCCACTGCTCCGGCAAGATCGCGTCGAAAGCCTTCATCGTCTCTTCCGACAGCTCGGCCAATTCGCCTCCGTTGGCTACCAGAGCATCGGTTGCCAGCACCCCTGGCCCGCCCGCGTTGGTCAGAATACATAGCCGTTTGCCGCGCGGCCTGGGCTGCTTGGCAAGCACGTCGGACATGTAAAAAATATCGGCGATGCTGTTGACACGAAGCACGCCACAGCGGCGGAAGGCAGCGTCAAGCACGTCATCGCTGCCGGTCAGCGCGCCAGTATGCGATGCCGCAGCCTTGGCAGCAGCGTCGGTCCGCCCTGCCTTAATGACGATAACGGGCTTGTTAAGCGATACCTCACGGGCGGCGGAGAGGAACGACCGCGCGTCGCCGATCGATTCCATGTAGATGACAATGCTGTGCGTGCGTGAATCGCTGCCGAAGTAGTCCACCAGGTCGCCCCAGTTGACGTCCAGCATGGAGCCGATGGAGACGAAGCCGCTGAACCCAACATTCTCGCGCAGGCTCCAGTCCAGCACTGCCGTGCAAAGCGCGCCGCTCTGGCTGATGAACGCGACGTTGCCCGGGCGCGCGACGGAGTGTGCGAAGGTCGCATTCAGCCCGCGTACGGGGTTCATCACTCCCAGGCAGTTCGGACCGACTAGCCGCATCTTCCCGCGAATCGTCTGGGCGATCTGGCGCTCCAGTTCCCTGCCGTGCTCTCCATGCTCCTTGAAGCCCGCCGAAATTACGATGCCGGCCGGAATGCCTAACTCCACGGCCTCAGCGATGATGCCGGGTACGGTGTCGGCAGGGGTAGAGACGACGACGAGATCGACCCGGTCTGGCAAGTCCTTGAGGCTGGGATACGCCTTGATGCCCAGCACGTTCGACCGCTTGGAATTGACCGGAAAGACCGTGCCGCCGAACGGGCTGCTCAGCAGGTTCCAGAGAATTGAACGGCCAACACTACCCGGGCGCTCCGACGCACCGATGACGGCGACGCTTTGAGGCATGAACAACGGATCGAGCGGATGGCTCTCGGAACGGTAAACGTCAGACGAAGGGTCGACTTTGACAGTGGGTTTGCCTACGGGGCCTTTGGTGGCCGCAATCGTACTCATAACGCCTCGCTATAACGACATTCCAGTTTAATCGCGTGCGCACGGCGAATGGAAACGGCTAGTCACAGGGAGGCGTGACCGGACTCACATAGACGCGCTCAATTTCCTGGCGCTCCCCTGGAATTTTCGTGGCGCGACAGGCGAGAAAGAGCTACGATTCGGGCAGGCAGTCCACTCTTTAAACGCTAACACCTGGCCCCTGACTCGGAGGTGCACCGTGCGTTTTCTGCGTCAAGTTATCGTCTCATTGTCGATCTTCTCTTCATGCCTTGTTTGGTCCCAGAACGTCAAGATCGTTATTCCCGCCGGAACGCCGGAAGACAAAGACCTCTCCGCCATTGCGGCGGAAAATGATGCCCAGAAACGTATCGCGTCCTACCTGGAGTTCATCCAGAAGTACGGCGACAACAAACCTGCGCTGGCTTACGGCGAGTGGCAGCTCTCAATCCAGTACCTTTCTGCAGGCGACGCAGCCAAGGCATTGCAATATGGCGACAAGGCGCTGGAGGTTTATCCCAACAATCTTGACATCATCGTATCGCAGGCCGGCATCGCCCAGGCGATGAAGGACAATAGCAAGGTTGTGGACTACTCAGTGCAAGGCGCCAAAGTGTTCCATTCCATCGCAACCCAGCCAAAACCGGCGGATGTTTCGGATGCGCAATGGGCGACGCAGGTGAAAGAGGAGGAGAGTTCGGCCAAGTCCGGATATGAGTTCCTCGAAGCCGCTGCCTACAGCGCCATCGCCGCCGAGCAGGATCCTGCAAAACGCATGGCAGAGATCGAGAAGTTCACGCCGGCTTTTCCGAAATCGCAATACGAGCTGCAGGTCTCGCAGCTTGCACTGTACAGCCTGCAACAGTTGAATCAGCCGCAGCGCTTGGAGGCCTACGGTGAAAAGGCGCTGGCCGCCAACCCCGACAGCATCCCCACGCTGTTAATGCTGGCTAACGCCTACGCCGAAGATCCCAAGCAGGCAGCGAAGGCCATCATGTACTGCAACAAGGTGCTCTCACTGACCAGCGGAGCGAGCGCTGACAAGAACCCTAAGCTGTCCGCAGGTTTGGCACACTCCACGCTGGGATATGCCTACCTGCAACAGGAAAAGCTGGTGGCTGCCGTTCCCGAGCTTAAAACTGCAGTGAGCATGCTGGAGAACGATCCCCAGGCCCAGCAGGCGGCGCTCTTTCGGCTGGGATGGGCGTACGCCAAGCGCAATGACAAAGCTGACTCCGTCAAGGCGCTGCAGAAGGCCGCGGCCATCGAAGGGCCCTACCAGGGTCCGGCGAAAGAGATGCTGGCTAAAGTCAGCGCGGCCGGAAAGAGATAGAAGTTATAGCGATGCCATCACTTCTTGACGAGAGCATCGGAGAGCAATTGCGCCTTCTTCGCGAGATTGTAGGCGCGTTCGAAGTCACCGTCGCTGGTGGCCTTGCGCGATTGCGCGATATACGACCGGATTTGCGCTAACATGACGTCCTCATCATGCGTGAGCCCACGGTTCAGGTTCTTGATGTCCTTTTCGACGGCGTCGAGCAATTCAGTGGTCGTCTGCTTCTGCCAGTTGAGCTGCTGGCTGTTGGCCGCGGCGATTGCGGGGTCCGGCGCGGGAGAGTCGACCGGCGGACTGGCCGGTGGATGATTCGTGGCAACCACAGGCGCGGCTTGATTCGCGGCGGGAGCCGGAGCTGGTTTCTTGGCATTCTTTCGTTTCGGTGGGGCTTTTTTTGGGGCCGGCTCCTCCACCGCCACTTCCTGTTGAGGCGCAGGGGCTATCGGGGCTGGCGCGATCTCAGGAATCCTATCTGGGACCGATTCGGTGATAGTGGGTGCTTGCATCTTCGGGGGGAGCTGCGGTTTCTGCTTTTCGCAACCGAAACCGAAAAGCACCCCCAATGCCACCAGACCGACAGCGAATTGGCGCGGCAACATCATGCGAAGTGGAATCTGTTGTAACGCTGGCTTGTGCAGGGAGGCAGCCGTAGCCAGCGGGTGGAATCGCTTAGCACATCATAAACCCCGCCGTGGGCTTCTTGCTTGTCAGGTGCGGACAAGGGCTTCCAAGGTCTCACGCTCCCTGGCGGCGGTCAGAGGAAGCAGCAGCCGAAAGGTAGTACCGCGACCCATTTCGGTGACGAAATCGAGGGCGCCGTTGTGCAGTTGCATCACCCGGTAGCTCATCGCCAAGCCGATGCCGCTGCCGGCGCGCTTAGTCGTGAAATAGAGATTAAAGATCTTGTCCCGAATCTCCGGCGCAATGCCGCCTCCCTGATCACGTACCTCGATGGTGGCCGCGACGTCGTTGCGGTAGGCAGAGATGCTGAGTACTCCGCCGTCAGCCATCGCCTGGACGCCATTCAAAACAACATTGAGCAACGCCTGTTTGATCAGATCCGCATCAGCCCGCACGAGCAGGGACTCGCGCGGAAAATTGGTCTTCATGTCAACACCCTGGCGCGCGGCTTCCGGTGACGCCAGCGAGACCACGTCTTCTGCCAGGCGTCGAAGGTCGAAGTCGGAGAGGCGTAAATCAACCGGACGGTTGAAGTCCACCAACGTCTGCACCACACGATCCAGCCGGTGGATCTCCCGTCCAATGATATTCAAGTGCCGGCTTGTGTCGGGATCAATGGTCCGCATCTTCTCGCGCAGTAATTCGAGATGCACAACGATGGCATTGATCGGGTTCTTCACCTCATGAGCGACCCCTGAGGTGAGACGTCCAATCGCGGCCAGGCGGCGCGAAAGCTCGATCTCATTTTCGATCTGGCGGACGGTTTCGGCGTCGCGCATCGTGAGCAGGGCACCAATACGCTCTCCCCGTTCTGCAATGAAGTCCAGAGCGACCTGCACGCGACGACCGTTCTCCATTTCAATCTCACGTGGCGGAATCGGACGATGAAGAGCGAACGCGTCGAGGACAAGACGGCCGAGTCGGTTGGCGTCACTGAAAGCCTCTTCCACCATCTTGCCCAGTATCTCGCCGCGCGCCCGGCCGATAAAGCGTTCAGCCGACGTGCTTACAAGGACCACGCGACTGTCGCGTGTGAACAGGACGAGTCCGTCCTGCAAAGTCCCCATAATCTGGTCAAGATTTTCCTTCAGCGCGCTGAACACTTCTCTGACGTCGCGGATCTGTCTCCCCAAACGATCAATTTTGGTGTTGACCAGTCCATATTCGTCGGTGACCTTAAGGTCTGGTTCCGGTGCGACGTCCGGGACGCCGGCCGTCACCTGGTCGAGACGGCGGCCGATCGCCTCAAGCGGACGAAGTGCGATGTTGGAGACCCCCGCCGCCAGGGCGAGCGATACCAAAATGGCCATGATGGAGAATGCGATGGCCCGGCGCAATTGCTGCTGCACTTCATTCTTCAGGAAAACCGTGGAAATGCCAACCCTGACCTCCCCGAAAGGCCGCCCTTCCCGCTGAAGCGGTAACTTGACATCAAAGACGCTGGGCGGGCCATAAACGACCCTCAATTGCTGTAGGAAATCGCCACTGCGGATCCTGTCAAAATCCTCACGTTTCGCCAGTTGAGTGTCCATGGCGTTGGAATCGGTGTGCACAATCGCACGACCGTTTACATCGGCGATGGCGGCGTCGTAGATTGTCTGAGAGTAACCAACGATCGACTGCAGAAGGACGTTGAGTCCGGAATCGTGACGCAACCTCCAGTCGAGGATCGTTTGCACTTGTTTGGGATCGCTGATTTCGGCAAGGGTGCTGGCAAGGTCAGTCTGGGTGGCTTCCCGGGCGCTCTCCCTGATCTCCTTGGCGACAAAAGCCGCACCGTCATAAGCCTCGGCGGTACGTTGTCGCACCAGGTGCGACACATACAGATACGAGAACATCGCGACCAGCACGACCACCATACCGCTGATGGCTAGCACCAGCTTCGCTTTCAGCCGGATTCGACCCATGGGGACACGACCCTGCGGGGAAGTATTGGCGGAATGATATCAGTATGACGCCGTGGCAGGAAATCCGGACTTTAGGATTCCGTCACGAAATTCGAATCTTGCTTGCTGATGAGAGGGCCCTATCCGGGTTTTACTTTGGGCGAACGCCGGTTTGCAATGTGCTGCAACTGTCGGCGGTCGGTCAGGCACACAATCCATGGACCGTTGGATTAGTATGTAAAGCTCGTGACGTTGCAGCGGTCCGTGCATCTGATTATTGTTGCGGAATTCGTAACGAGGAAGGCGCAGCAGGAATGGAACAAGACGGCAAGGCGCAGAGTGACACCATCACCACGCTCCGGACGCTCGCCCACGATCTCAGTAACTCCATCGAGACCATCACGCAAGCGGCTTATCTGCTTGCCCAAGCCAAGCTTGACGACGGCAACCGAAAGTGGCTTGAATTGATCGACAAAGCCGCTCAGGACGCAGCGCGCATCAATCGCGAAATACGCGACATCCTCCGCTCGCAGAGTTGATTGTCGCAAGCCTGGTCAAGGCCGAGCAGTGCTCTTCGCTGCGCAAGGTTGGCCAGTCCCAAGCCGAGCTAAATGATCATGACTCCAACCTGGCAGTCATGGTTATGTTGGCTTTGAGCACTCGAGAGACCGGGCAACCCTTTTCGGCGTTCTGCGCGGCCTGATCGAACTTCTGTTTGTCGGCGCCCGGGATCTTCGCTACGACATCAAGCTGCACCGCCGTGATCGTGAATCCTGCATCAGTCTTTTCCAGGGTTAAGGTCGCCTTGGTATCAATACTGTCAGCCTTCATGCCCGCTTCACCGAGTTGCGCGGAAAGGGCCATGGAAAAGCAACCAGCGTGAGCGGCCGCGATCAATTCTTCGGGGTTTGTGCCCACACCGTTCTCAAAGCGCGTGCTGAATGAGTATTGCGTTTGGCTGAGGACGCCACTTTGTGTGGATACGCTCCCCTTGCCATCTTTCAGGCCACCCGCCCAGTGGGCGCTTGCTGTGCGTTGCATGTGGTCCTCCTAAGAAGTCGAATTCATTTTATCCCATGGCGGAAAACACTTTGCGGCTTGGCGAGCCGAGCCCCGAGACCAGCGCCTCCATTGGAGGAAACTTAAAATCTTGGCCATTCTCTTGCCTGAATTCGTCAGTAGAAGTCTGAACAACTGAGGAAGTATCCACGGGGCAGACCAGCTTGCAAACCCTCGAGATCCGGAGGACAAGTTAGAGCAGATTTGGTACATGTACCTTCGTAACACACCGGCTTCTAGGAATTTGCTGGAATTCTGTCCTCGGCGCAATATAATGCGAGGCAGGACTCCAAGTATTCCTGCGTCCGTGCGGGCGTGTCCCCGGGACGCGATTGGAGGCTGTGTCCATGCACCACAGGATTTGGGCATCAGCGCGAAAGTGCTACTTCGCCGCTTTTTTTTATCGCGAAAAGTTTCAGGCTCCACCCGGCCCTAATTGCCACAGAACCATTTCGGAGGTTGTGACTATGAAAAAGACGATGATTGCTACCCTTGCCGCTTTGATGCTAGCTGGAGCTTTGAGTGCTCTTGGCGGCGCAACCTCCGTAGACGGCGCCACCGCTGTCAACATACTCGGGGAGGGCTCTGCGCCCATGCCAAGCATGCTGCCCTCCGCGGCTCCCAACGGCGTTTCCACGTCGCTCACCACCAATTTCTAAATTCAGGTCGAACTGACCCAAGGAGACGTTTATGAAGAATCTGCTATTCGTCACTCTCGTCGCGTCAACACTCGTTGGCACTATCTGTACAGGCCCACGAACAGCTCTCGCTGCCGACAACGCAGCTTCCCCTCCAATTTATCAGGATTTCCTGGCGGCGCCACAGTACAACGTTTACGGTTTCCCTGGCACTAACGTGCTCGCTATGGCGCCAGGAGATGGCTCGCCGATGCCATCGTGCCGTCCCGGCTCGCAGGGGTGCGACCAGAACCAGCTTCAGTTGAGAGCGGGAGATGGCTCGCCGATGCCGAGGTGCCGTCCCGGCTCGCAGGGATGCGACCAGAACCAGCTTCAGTTGAGAGCGGGAGATGGCTCGCCGATGCCGAGGTGCCGTCCCGGCTCCCAGGGATGCGACCAGAACCAGCTT
>Ga0335082_10001320_pt1 | contig 26567 bp, 32 predicted proteins | sample Lox_Sample_41_FD_206718 | JGI IMG/M metagenome (GOLD analysis project Ga0335082, IMG submission 206718) | Soil microbial communities from Loxahatchee National Wildlife Refuge, Florida, United States - Lox_Sample_4.1 | ecosystem: Environmental > Terrestrial > Soil > Wetlands | place: USA... | reverse complement strand
ATTCACTAGGGAATCGAGCGATGAATATTGAGAAGATCAGAAACTTGACCGATGCCGAGCTGATTCATCAGCAGCGCGAGCTCTCTGACCAGCTCTTCAAGATGAAGTTTCAGCTGAAGATGGGACAGACCGAGAGCCTGAAGAAGATTCGCGAGCTGAAGAAGGATATTGCACGCATCAAGACGGTAGTTCGCCAGAAAGAGCTGGCAGGTGGCAACGGAGGGTCGGCGCCGGCAGCGACTGAGGTCAAAGTTGAAGCGGCGACCAGCAAGCCGGCAAGAACCAAGAGAGCGGCCAAAAAGGCTGCGGCGGAGACGAAGTAAGTCATGGCTGAAACAACCACAACCAGCAACGCACTCGAAACCGGCCGGCGCAAGACCATGATTGGGAAGGTGGTCTCAACCAAGATGGCGAAGACCATCGTGGTGGAAGTTCGGCGGCAGAAGGCGCATCCGTTTTACAAACGGGTCGTGACCCGCAGCAAGAAGTTCTATGCGCACGATGAGAAGGGCACAGCACATCTGGGCGATTTCGTGAAGATCGAGGAGACCCGTCCGCTCTCCAAATTGAAGCGGTGGCAGTTGAAGGAGATCGTACAGCGCGCAGCACTGGTCGCGCCGGTCGCGGAGCAGGCGGTCAACTAGTCCGGACGGAAGGAGATACGACTATGGCAGTGATGATGAGAACGATGCTGGATGTGGCCGATAACTCCGGCGCACGCAAGCTGCAAATGATTCTGCCATTGGGCGGATCGACCGGGCTGGTGGCCGGACTCGGCGACATCGTGACCGCTGCGGTAAAAGAATCTGCTCCCGACGGCACCGCCAAGAAGGGCACGGTGGTGAAGGCGGTCATCGTGCGGACGCGCAAGGAGCATCGCCGCCGCGACGGTACGTATATCCGCTTCGATCAGAACGCTGCGGTGCTGATTAACGATGTGCACGAACCGGTCGGGACGCGCGTATTTGGTCCCGTGGCGCGCGAGCTTCGCGAGAAGAAGTTCTTGAAGATTGTGTCGCTAGCGCCGGAAGTACTGTAGCAACTGGCAGCTGGCGATTAGCCGCCAGTTGTCGTTGGGACGAAGATTTGAGATCGGCGGCGGCCAACAGCGCCTAGCTGGTTGGTAGTTGCTGACAGGTTGGAGAGCAATGCAGAAGACAGTTGACATTCGCCGCAACGATCAGGTGCGGGTGATTACCGGACGGGACAAGGGTAAGCAGGGCCGCGTGCTGCGGGTCATGCCGGACGAGAGCAAGGTCCTGGTGGAGCACGTGATGATGGTGAAGAAGAACGTGCGCCCCAATCCGCAGCGCAACATTAAGGGCGGCATTGCCGAGCAGGAGAGCCCGGTTTCCATCAGCAACGTGATGCTGATGTGTGCCTCGTGCAACCGGCCGGTACGCGTCGGCCATGAGAAACACGGCGATCGCCATGTGCGGGTGTGCCGGCGCTGCGGCGCGACGTTGGAGAAATAGCGGCTCGTGGCTGGTACTCACGAACCGGTGTAAAACCCGAAACCGTGAGAAAGGTAGATAGGGATTAATGACAGACGAGAAGAAGCAGAAAGGACAGCAGTCGGGCGCCGCGGGCAAGCCGCAGGGCAAGAAAGCTAAGCCCGAAGTGGAAGCGGCGGCGGAGCAGCCTGCCGGCAAGCCGGCGCGGCCCAAGGCAAACAATCCCGCGACGGCGCGTTTGCGTGAACGATACATCAAGGAAGTGCGTCCGGCCCTGATGAAGGAGTTCAACCTTGCAAACCCCATGGCTGCCCCGAGACTGGAGAAGATCGTGGTCAACATGGGTGTCGGTGACGCAACGCAGAACGCGAAGCTGATTGATCCTGCGGCGACCGAGGTCGGTCAGATCACAGGGCAGAAACCGGTGGTGACCAAGGCGCGCAAGTCCATCGCGGCCTTCAAGGTAAGAGAAGGCATGCCCATCGGTGTGATGGTCACGCTGCGCGGCGATCGCATGTATGAGTTCCTGGACCGGCTGGTCAACATTGCGCTGCCGCGCGTGCGCGACTTTCGCGGAGTGGGAACGAAATCGTTCGATGGCCGCGGCAACTACACGCTCGGCGTGCGCGACCAGTTGATCTTCCCGGAGATTGATTACTCCAAGGTGGAAAAACTGAAGGGCATGAACATCACGATCGTGACTTCGGCCGGCAACGACGACCAGGCACGCGCCCTGTTGAAACATATGGGCATGCCATTCCGGCAGTAGCAACTAGCGACTGGCAACTAGCAGCTAGTCGTGAGAGCGGGAAGGAAAAGTGCTTAGAAGATTGCAGCGGCTAGCGGCTAGCGGCTGGCTGCTCCGAACTCAAGGAAACAATGGCCAGAACATCACATGTAGCAAAGGCAAACAAGAAGCCCAAGTTCTCCACCCGTCAGCATAACCGCTGCAAGATTTGCGGACGCCCGCGCGCCTACCTGCGCAAGTTCGGCATTTGCCGTCTGTGCTTCCGCGGGCTGGCGCTGAAGGGCGAGATACCCGGGGTTTCGAAGTCGAGCTGGTAACCAGTAGTTAGTCCGTCGCGGCCGGTTCTTACATTGCTCCACCGAGCGATTTGATGGCGCTCTCTGGATACGGGCCACTGAGGGCGATGATGAGTAGGCTAACGCGCGACGATTTGAGGAGATGCAAAACACATGAGTTTGACCGATCCGGTCTCGGATTTCCTGACGCGAGTGCGTAACGCGATCAAGGCACGCCATCAGAAAGTTGACGTCCCTTACTCGAAGCTCAAGGTCGAGATTGCCCGCATTTTGAAGGAAGAGGGCTATATCGCCAACTTCAAGGCGCTTGATGAAGAGGGCCGCAAGGTCCTGCGCGTGCACTTGAAGTACAGTTCCGACAATTCGTCGCCCATTTCGGACCTGAAGCGGGTCTCACGTCCTGGCTGCCGCGTCTATGTGGGGCACACCGAAATTCCGCGCGTGCTCGGTGGCCTGGGGATCAACATTCTGACCACGCCTAAGGGTGTCATGACCGGGCGGCAGGCGCGCAAGGAAGGCGTCGGCGGTGAAGTGCTGTGCGAGATTTACTGAGTTGCTGTCAGCCTTCGGCCGTCAGCTACCAGTAAGAACACGGAAGCACAGTCAAATCATGTGAACTGGGCTTCAATGCCCGGGTAGAAGGAACAAGCTGAAGGCTGAGAGCTAAACGTTATGTCGAGAATTGGAAACAAACCGATCCCGCTGCCGAAGGGCGTGACTTACGCGGTGGAAGGCAACACGGTCCGGGTGAAGGGGCCGAAGGGCGAAGTCACCACGCACATGCCGGCCGGGGTGAAACTGGAACAGAAGGACGGCAATATCGTCGCCATCCGGGAAGACGATTCCAGGGCTGCGGTACACGGCCTGGTGCGCGCGTTGGTCCACAATTCCGTGGAAGGCGTCACCAAAGGCTGGAGCAAGGAACTGGACATCGTCGGCATCGGCTACCGTGCCGAAATGAAAGGCAAGGACACAGTGGTATTTACTCTGGGATATTCGCACCCCATTGAGTACCCGCTGCCGAACGGCATTCAGGTGACGATTGATCCCAAGCAGACCCATCTGACCGTCAGTGGTATTGATCGCCAGAAGGTAGGGTTCGTCGCGGCGGAGATGCGATCGTTGCGTCCGCCCGATCCGTACAAAAATAAAGGCGTGCGCTATACGGGCGAGCGTTTGAAAAAGAAGGTCGGCAAGACCGGAGCCAAATAGCGGTCAGTGGCTGGTGGCTGGCTAAGGACTTGTGAGCAAGAGCTAAAGGCGAAAACGGACCAGCGAAGAGCGAGCAATGATTACCAAGACTTCCAAAGATCAGACGCGGCAGAAGGTTCATAGCCGGATCCGCAAGAAGATGCTGGGTACGGCGGAGCGGCCGCGACTCAATGTGTACCGTTCGGTGAACCATATCTACGCCCAGGTGATTGACGACACACAGGGTGTCACACTGGCGTCAGCCACCTCGGTGGAAAAGGGCAAAGGCATCAAGGGCGACAAACGGCCAACCGGCGGCAATGTAAGTTCGGCGAAAGAAGTCGGCAAGTTGATTGCCGAGCGTGCCAAGCAGAAAGGCATCAACAAGGTGGTCTTCGACCGCGGCGGGTATCTTTATCACGGAAGGGTCAAGGCGCTGGCCGACGCGGCCCGCGAAGCCGGGCTCGAATTCTAAGAACAGTGGCTGGCGGCCAGTGGTTAGCCCAGGAGCCGTAAGTACTAGCTCATAGCAAAGAGCGAATAGCGAAGGACGAACAGAGTAATGCCAACAGTGAAGAAAAAGCTTGACGCAGGTCAATATCAGCTCAAAGACCAGGTGGTGTCGATCAACCGCGTCACCAAGGTCGTTAAGGGCGGCAAGAACCTGTCGTTTGCGGCCTTGGTGGTGGTTGGCGATCCAGCCTCCGCGGTGGTGGGCTATGGCTCCGGTAAGGCCAAGGAAGTTCCGCAAGCCATCCGCAAGGGCATCGAGGCAGCCAAGAAGAACCTGCTGCGCGTGAACCTGACGCAGACCACCATTCCGCATCAGGTGCTAGGGCGGTATGGCTCCGGTATGGTATTGCTGAAGCCGGCGGCGGAAGGTACGGGCGTTATCGCCGGCGGCGCGGTCCGTGCCGTAATGACCTCAGCGGGAGTGCAGAACGTGCTCACCAAGTCCATAGGTACGACCAACCCCCACAACGTGATCAAGGCCACGTTCGACGCGCTCGGCAAGCTGCGTGATCGCAATGATGTGGCGGCGCAGCGTGGCAAGGCAGTCGAGGAGCTGTAATCATGGCGCGTAGTCGAAGGAAAACGGAAGCAAGAGCGGCAACGCCTGGCGCGAAGATGCGGCTCAAGTGGGTGCGTTCGGCGATTGCGTCGCCGGTCAAGCACAAGCTGGTGATCAAGGGACTGGGTTTTACGCGTCTGAACCAGGTCATCGAGCGCGAGGATACGCCCTCGATGCGCGGCATGGTGGCCAAGGTTCCGCACCTGGTCGTAATCGTAGAATAGTTGTTACTGGACGGTAGAGATGAACCTCAGCAATTTACGTGCACCACGGAAGGCTTCGGAGAAGCGCAAGCGCGTGGGCCGCGGCATGGGCTCGGGCATGGGCAAGACTTCGACCCGCGGCCATAAAGGCCAGAGGTCGCGAAGCGGTTCGCGCATGATGCGCGGCTTTGAAGGTGGCCAGATGCCACTGCACCGCCGCCTGCCCAAGCGCGGCTTTACGAACATCTTCAAGATGCAATACGAGATCGTGAACCTTGAGCGTCTGGCTGGCCTGGGAGACAGCGAGATTACCCCCGAGTCGCTGCACAAGGCAGGCGTGGTTAGTTCGAAGAAGACGCTTGTGAAGGTGCTCGGACACGGCGAGTTAAAGGGCGCCATCACGGTACGAGCACATAGATTTTCCAAGTCGGCCAAAGACAAGATCGAAAAAGCCGGCGGCAAGGTCGAACTTCTGTAATGAGGTTGCTGCATGCTTGAGAAGTTGGCCAATATATTCCGGGTTCCTGACCTGCGGAAGCGTATTCTCTTCACGCTTGGGCTGCTGGCGGTTTACCGGCTCGGCGGTCACATTCCTACGCCGGGCATCAACGCCGAATTGCTCTCCCAGTTCTTCGATCAGAACCGTGGAAGCTTCCTAGGGTTCGTGGACTTGTTCAGCGGAGGGCAGCTGCGCCGCTTGACCATCTTCGCGCTGGGCATCATGCCGTACATCACGGCTTCCATCATCCTGCAGTTGATGACCGTGGTTTATGAGCCCTTGGCCAAGCTGCAGAAGGAAGGCGAACTGGGCCGCAAAAAGATCACACAGTGGACGCGTTATCTGACGCTTCTGCTCAGTTCGGTGCAGTCCCTGGGGATTGCCATTACGTTGCAACGGCAGACGTTGAGCGGCGGAGTGGCCTTTGTCAACAATCCGGGTATTGGTTTCATTTTGATGACCATGCTCACCCTAACCACGGGCAGTGTGTTCATCATGTGGCTGGGCGAGCAGATCACGGAGCGCGGTGTCGGCAACGGTATGTCGCTGCTGATTTTTGCGGGTATCGTGGTTGGCCTGCCGCGCGGCGTGGCCGATCTTTGGGACAAGGCCAAGACTCAGGCCTGGGGCGCTTTCACCGTTCCGGCGATGTTACTGCTGGTGGTGCTGATGATCGCCGTCGTTGCCTTCATCGTGTTCGTCGAGCGCAGTGAGCGCCGTATTCCGGTGCAGTACGCCAAGCGCGTGGTCGGCCGCAAGATCATGGGTGGACAGTCCACCTTCCTGCCTCTGAGAGTGAACTCCGGCGGTGTCATGCCTGTCATCTTCGCGTCCTCAGTGTTGACTCTGCCGCAGACGGCTGGGGCGTTCTTCAGGGACAACCGTTACTTTGGGCCGATGCTGCGTGCGCTGTCGTGGGGCGAGCCGCTGTACACGTTGCTTTATGCAATAGGCATCATTTTCTTCGCATACTTCTATATCTCGATTGTCTTCAACCCCAACGAGGTTGCCGACAACATGCGGAAGTACGGCGGATTCATTCCCGGTATCCGGCCGGGAGCCCGGACGGCAAACTTCATCAACGACATATTGACGCGAATCACCCTCGTAGGCGCACTGTATCTGATTCTGATTTCTTTCATTCCCGAGTGGATGATCACCGGCATTCACCTCAATCACCTATATGGGCCCGTCGGTGCATTCTTCGAGCGACTGCCAACGTGGGTTACCAACGGTCTGGGAGTGAATTTCTACTTCGGTGGAACGTCACTGCTGATCGTCGTTGGTGTTGCGATGGATACGGTGAACCAGGTCGAATCGCAGCTGGTAATGCGGCACTACGAAGGATTCACTCCACGTAGCGGACGCATCCGAGGACGCAGGGCAACGTGGTAAGGAAGCGACTAGCGCCTGGCAACTAGTCGATGTTGATTCCACGATTGCGCAAACTAAATGGCTAGTCTCTAATCGCTGGCTGCCGGCTCGGAGCAACCGGGACGCTCCGGGCCCGCCGCAGCGGGCAGAAAGAGCCGATATTCGGCTCGCAGGACACAAAGATGGGAGCGCAGAGTTCAGCCGCGGTGGATGTTAACAAGAAAGCACGTATCGTCGGTCCCATTATCCTGTTGGGACCGCCGGGCGCGGGTAAGGGGACGCAGGCCAAGCAGATCGTGGAAGCCTATGGGATTCCGCAAATCTCTACCGGAGATCTCCTGCGGGATAACGTAGCCCGCAAAACTGAGCTGGGCATGAAGGCCAAGGGCATCATGGAGCGCGGCGATCTGGTGACGGATGAGTTGGTTTGCGACATGGTAGCCGACCGGCTCCAACAGCCCGATTGTGCTCGCGGTTTCATTCTGGATGGCTTTCCTCGTACGGTGCGGCAGGCCGAATGGCTGGATGGGCACCTGGAGAAGATGCGGACAGGGAAGGACGAGCGCGGCCGGCAAGCGCTGGCGCCGCCGGTTGTGATCCGCCTTGTAGTAGAGTATAATCAACTACTGCAACGGCTTACCGGACGTCGTTCGTGTCCCACCTGCGGGCTGATTTACAACGTCTATTACCAGCCTCCCAAAGTCTCGGGCGTGTGTGATTGTGACGGTACCCCATTGGTGCAACGCCGGGACGATACGGAAGAGGTCATCGCGGAGCGCTTGAAAGCCTACGAGCAGCTGACGCTGCCCCTGGTGGACTATTACGGCTCGCGTGACCGCCTGATCGAAGTGAACGGTGATCAGTCGGTGGAAGCGGTAGCGGCACAGATGTTCGGCGCGCTTGAGAATGTCAATCGTGTGTAAGTCACAGTCGGAGATCGACAAGATGCGTCGCAGCGGTCGCATCGTCCGCCAGGTCCTGGAGGCGGCAAAGGAAATGGTCGCGCCTGGCGTCTCCACGATGGACTTGGAGCGGGTGGCCGAACGCAGGATTCGGGACTTGGGCGCCAAGCCGGCGTTTAAAGGATATTACGACTACCCCTGTGTGCTTTGTACTTCGGTGAATGACGAGATCGTACACGGCATTCCCTCAGAGCAGCGGGTGCTGAAGGCAGGAGATATTGTTTCACTCGATTGCGGTGTGGTGCTGGACGGCTACTACGGCGATGCGGCCATTACTGTTCCAGTGGGCGAACCGGTTTCGCCAGAGCTGCAAAAGCTCATCGAGGTAACGCGCCAGTCGTTGCTGCTGGGAATTCAAGTGGCGCGCGCCGGAAACACCGTCGGCGATATTGGAGCAGCGGTGCAGCAGCATGTGGAGGCCAACGGCTTTAGCGTGGTCCGCGAGTTCGTTGGGCACGGGATCGGCACCCGGCTGCATGAGGATCCCCAGATCCCGAACTTCGGGAAGCCTGGGCATGGCGACAAGCTGCGCACCGGCATGGTGCTGGCAATTGAGCCGATGGTCAACGCTGGAGGGCCTGGCACGCGAGTGCTTGACGACAAGTGGACTGCCGTAACCGAAGACGGCAGCTACAGCGCCCACTTCGAACACTGCGTAGCGGTGACGAGGAACGGGCCGATGATTTTAACCGAATAGTGGCTGGTGGTCAGTGGCTAGTGGCCAGAAGCATTTTTACTACTAGCCACTAACCACTGACCACCGGGAGTTGAATGAGTAAGGAAGACGCGATTGAAGTCATGGCAACGGTGATTGAGCCGTTGCCCAATGCGATGTTCCGGGTTGAGTTGGAGAATAAGCATCAGGTGCTGGCTCATATCTCCGGCAAGATGCGCAAGAATTTCATTAAGATACTTCCGGGTGACCGGGTCGCAGTGGAGCTTTCACCCTACGACCTGACCCGGGGCAGAATTGTGTACCGCTATAAATAGAAATGCGCAGCGGTCAGTTGTCGGCCACTCCAGATGCAACTGACTACCGGCTACTGAGGTTTTTATGAAGGTTCGGGCATCGGTCAAGAAAATGTGCGACAAGTGCAAGGTCATCACCCGTCACGGAGTGGTACGCGTGATCTGCGAGAACGCTAAGCACAAACAACGGCAAGGATAGCGAATAGTGATTCGCAGCTAGCGACTAGCCTTGTGTTAACAGAAGAAGAACTTCGGGCAACGGGTTAGCTGATTGCTAATTGCCGGTTGCTAATTGCTACGGAGTAACAATGGCACGTATTGCAGGCGTGGACCTTCCACGCAATAAGCATACCGTTATCGCGTTGACCTACATTTACGGCATTGGGAATTCGCGCGCGAAGAGCATTCTCGCCTCGGCCGATGTGGAACCGGCCAAGAAGGTGAGCGACCTCAATGAAGACGAGGTCAACCGCATCCGTCAGGTCATAGAGCAGGAAGGCAACGTCGAAGGCGACTTGCGCAAGGACACTTCGATGCACATCAAGCGGCTCATCGAAATCGGTTCCTATCGCGGATATCGTCACCGCCGCAGCCTGCCGGTCCGCGGCCAGCGCACCCATACCAACGCGCGCACTCGCAAGGGACCGCGTAAGGGTACGGTCGCACAGAAAAAGAAATCAACGGCGAAGACATAAGCTATGGCTAAACCAGCAGGTTCCGCGGGAGCGGACAAGAAGGGCAAGACCAAGAAGTTCAAGAAAAAGGAACGCAAGCACATTCCTCACGGACTGGTGCACATTCAGGCGTCCTTCAACAACACCATTGTCACCATCTCCGATCCGACGGGGAACACGGTGTCGTGGAAGAGTTCAGGCTCCCTGGGCTTCCGCGGGTCCCGCAAGGGCACGCCGTTTGCCGCCCAGCAAGCCGCCATGAACGCCGCCAACCAGGCGCGCGATCACGGCATGCGCAGCGTGGATGTGCAGGTCAGCGGTCCGGGCTCGGGGCGCGAGTCGGCAGTTCGCGCACTCTCGGCCGCAGGGCTGGACGTGCGCTCGATAAAGGACGTAACCCCGGTGCCGCATAATGGCTGTCGGCCACCCAAGCGCCGCAGAGTGTAACGGTAGTGGATAGTGGGCAGTGGATAGTGGAACAGAACACTGGCTGCAATCCCTTGACAGCTGATTCGAAACGGGTCCGAGAGGCATCTAAATTGTGTCCACTGACAATTTGGGATGCGATGTTGGTTAATCGGAAATGTGGTCGCGCTGACTATCCACCGACCGCCATCCGCTAACCACTGATTTCTGATCGGGACGAAAGGCCGCCAAGCGCCCGTAAACCGATCGATAGCCGGACGAACAAGCTTCGTCCGAACAAGGAGAAAGTAACTTGGCACGGTATAAAGACGCAGTATGCCGCCTTTGCCGCCGCGAGGGCATGAAGCTGTTCCTCAAAGGCTCAAAGTGCTTCACGGACAAGTGCCCGATCGAAAAGCGCAATTTCGCTCCCGGGCAGCACGGCAAGGATCGTAAAGCGAAGATCGTGGGTTACGGCATCTACTTCACCCAGGAAGGCCAATTCCGCAACTACTTCGAGCGCGCCGCGCGTGCCAAGGGCGTCACCGGTGAGATGTTGCTTCAGCAGCTCGAGCGCCGGCTTGATAATGTAGTGTACCGCCTCGGATTCGCGGTAGCGCGCCGTCAGGCACGCCAGCTTGTCCGTCACGGTCACGTTACTGTCAACGGCAAGAAGGTGAACATCCCTTCCTTCCAGGTGAACGTCGGCGATGAAATCGCAGTGCGCGAAGCCAGCACCAAGCTGGCCATGCTGGAAATCGCCAAGGACTTTGCCAGCCACCAGCCGCCGCCGGCCTGGCTGGAGGTGGACCGCGATGCCTATAAGGGAAGAGTGCTTTCGCTGCCCACTCGCAACGACATCAATCTGCCCATAAACGAGCAGTTGATCGTAGAACTGTACAGCAAGTAATGACTGGCGACACGGAGTGATCCATGTCGCATTTTCCTACAATCTTCGCGCCAGATCAGCCGGGCACGGCCCGTGCAGCATGGCCGAACTGACAGATAGGAGCTACGAATGCTTTGGAAGGGATTTCAAAAACCGAAACGGCTTGCCACTGACACCGAGACCCTGACCGACAAGTACGGTCACTTCTGGGCGCAGCCGTTCGAACGTGGTTTCGGTACCACCATTGGCAACGCGTTGCGCCGCGTGTTGCTGTCCTCGATTGAGGGCGCTGCCGTGACCGCGGTCAAGATTGAGGGCGTACTTCACGAATTTCAGTCGATTCCGGGAGTTGTCGAGGATGCGACCGACATCATCCTCAACCTGAAGCAGGTTCCGTTCCGGATGAATGGCGATGCTCCCAAGGCGATTTACCTCCGTGCCGACAAACCTGGTGTCGTCACCTCCGGCATGATCGAGGCCGACGCCGATGTTGAAGTACTCGACAAAGACGTTTACGTTGCCACCATTAGCGAGGGCGGCAAGCTTGAAATGGAGATGCGCCTGAAGAAGGGCCGTGGCTATGTCTCCGCCGACAAGAACTTCGACGAGGACCTAGGCCTCGGGTTCATTCCTATCGACTCCGTGCACTCGCCGGTGCGCAAGTGCAATTACTCGGTGGAAGCGGCTCGTCTGGGGCAGATCACCGATTACGACAAGCTGGCCCTGGAAGTCTGGACCAACGGCTCGGTTACGCCCGCCGATGCGCTCGGCCTCGCCGCGAAGTTGCTGAAGGACCACATGAACATCTTCATCAACTTCGAAGAGGAGCTGGAGCAGCAGGCGGCGCACGCTGCCGACAAGCCGGAAAAGTTGAACGAAAACCTGAACCGCTCGGTCGAGGAGCTGGAGTTGTCGGTGCGCAGCTACAACTGCCTGAAGAACGCCAACATTCAGACCATAGGTGAGCTGGTGCAGAAGACCGAAGCCGAGATGCTGAAGACCAAGAATTTCGGCCGCAAATCGCTCAACGAGATCAAGGAGATTCTCTCCTCAATGGGCTTGAGCCTGGGCATGAAAATCGACGAGCACGGCAACGCGGTGCCCGGCAGCCAGCCAATCTCGCCCGCGCTCTCCCTGCCCTCGATTTACGGTGGCGAAGGGAATTACTGAGTTGCAGTAGCCGGTGGCCAGTAGTCAGTTGCCAGTGACTGCTGGGCTGCCGGCAACTGGACTGACAACGGCAATTTCTCAACCGGAACTGGCTACTGACTACTGGGAACTAAAACATGCGTCATCGTAGAGCAGGATGGAAACTGGGACGGAACACCGAACACCGGCGTGCACTGCTGCGCAACCTGGTGACCTCCCTCATTGTGGAAGAACGAATCGAAACCACCATCACCAAGGCCAAGGCCATGCGCCCGCACGTGGAGAAGATGATCACCCTCGGCAAGCGCGGCGACGTGGCAGCGCGGCGGCAGGCCGCCGCCTACCTCATGACCCGCGAGGCCGTGAGCAAGCTGTTTGATACCATCTCGCCGCGCTATGGCGACCGCGAGGGCGGTTATCTGCGCATCATTCGCCGGGGTTTCCGCCGCGGTGATGGCGGCGAGCTGGCCTTCGTCGAGTTGCTGGGCAGCGAGAAGACCCTCGACGAGAAGCGCCAGAAGCGTGCCGAACTCCGCGCCAAGCGTGCTGAAGAAGCCCGCAAGACGATGGAATCCGCCGAAGCCGAGCAACCGCCGGCAGCCGAAGAGCCCGCCGCCAAAGAAGAGAAGAAAGAATAGCAGCGCTTGGAATTTCTAGATTGTAGCGGCGCACCCGATGTAAGGGTGCGCCGTTTGTCATGAGGATGGTTATGGCTTCCGTGGCCCGCCGCTGGTTGCGCAGCCCGGTGGTTCTGCTGGCGCTGGTCGCCGGCCTGAGCGCGTTCGTTATTCAGTCGGGCGAGCTGGGTACCAGCGACACCACGCATCGGCGGCAAGCTGTACACGTACTACGGCATGGGGCAGTCGCTGATGATGCTGCCCGCCGACATCGTCGGCACCTACCTGGCGCAACTGCCGGCCTTCGCCAACTACGATGTCGATCCCGGCGTGAAGAGCATTGTGGTCAGCTACAGCACTAACATCCTTGTCAACGTTCTGACAGCGCTGGTGTGTTTTCGTTTTCTGCGCATGCTGGGTTTCAGCACCTGCCAGTCGGCTGCAGGTGTGCTCGCGCTGCTGTTCTGCACCACGCACCTGCACTACACGCAGAACCTGATGGAAAACAACTACATCATGCTTCTGACGCTCACCGGCCTGGCGTTTCAGTACGAATGGCTGCTCACCGGGAGCAAACGCGCTCTGCTGGCGGGCTCGGCAGCATTCGGACTGAATCTGCTGACGCGGCTTACGACTGGCCTGGATTTGATTGGCGGCGGCGTTTTTCTATGGCTGGTGTTGTGGTTCGACAATGTGCGAGGTCACAGGCTGTGGCAGTGCCTTATCGCCTATGTCAAGATCGCTGCGCCCGTTTACGTATTTTTCCTGCTCATCGATCGTTGGTATCAGTACCACCGTTTCGGATCTTGGACAAACACCTACGTTTCAATATTCGCCGAGGAAATGCGAATGTTGAATCCGTCGTTGCCGGCGAATTATCCCTGGGAGACCCCGTTCCATGTGGGCTTCTTGGGTGCGCTGTTCAAGCCGGAAAAATCCATCTTCCTGTTCGATCCATTGCTCTTGCTGACCATCCTTGTGTGCACGTTGGTTTGGAAACGTGTCCGCCGCGACGTCAAAGCCTACGTGATCACCGCTTGTGTGCTGCTGTTGGCATACATCTGCTTTTACGCAAAGTACACGGTCTGGAGCGGTGACTTCGCCTGGGGTGATCGTTATGTTTCAACTGCGGCTGAAATGGCGGCGTTCATGTCCGTACCATTGCTATTGCGTCACCGCGCCGAGCATGGAAAGCTCGTATGGATGACCGGAACCGCGTTAATCGCCGTTAGCTGCATGGTTCAGATCGCTTCGCTCGCCTTTTGGCTGCCGCTGGAAATCTATCAGATGGATACGCTCGGCCATCCCACGTTCGTCGTTGCACTGCGGTTCAAGAACATCGTCGCGTTTGCATTCGGCAAAATGCAAGCTTGGGGTTTGACCAATGACTCGATGACCTACGATCCCTGGGACTACGTTCACATCACCACCTGGAACTTCCTTCCCTTCCTGTTACGACGTGTCGGAGTTGCGCCGAGGTGGGTCGTCAACGTGGCGTTTGCCGCCTTGTGTGCCGGAATCGCAGCGTTCGGCTGGGCATTGTGGCGGCTGCGCGAGGTACTGCACTACGGCGAGTTCGATGGCGGCACCGATACGCCTGTCATCCGGTCACACCCATGCGCTGCGTGGCTGGACAAGACGCCGCGAAGTGGCTGCTAGAGACTCTTCCGTTATGATGTGTCGTTCTGGCAATTTCTGCTGGTATACGACTGATGGAAACCGCAAGGATCTTCGGGCTGCCCGCGGCACTTCTGGTGTTGGCGTTCGTTGCCAACCGGCTTTCCAAGCTTACTCGTGTACCCGATCTGATTGTGCTGTTGCTGATGGGAGTTGCCCTTGGTCCCATCCTGCACATGGTCAACCCGCAGATGTTCAAGGGCGCGATCCACATTCTCGGGATGCTCGCTCTCACCCTGATCCTGTTCGAAGGGGGACTCGAACTCAGATTGCGCCAGGCCTTGCGATATTTCCCCGCCGGGCTGTTGCTGGTGGTGACGAGTATCGGTCTGAGCATGGGACTCATTGCGTTGATTGGCCGATTCCTGCTGCACCTGGACTGGCTAGACTGCCTGCTCATGGGAGCTGCCTTGGGATGCACCAGCGGGGCCATTGTCATACCAGCGTTGCAACAGATCTCCGCCCCCGAAGCGGTGAAGACGACGCTTACCATCGAAGCGGCCCTGGGAGAGGTCATCGCCGTGCTTATTGTGGGCAGCATGCTCAATCTGGTGCCCAACCAGTCGGTGATTACCGGACTGGCCCTGGACTTCTCGCAAAACATCGTTGTGGCGGTGATTATCGGGCTCGTATCTGCCCTGATCTGGTCCCGATTGTGGCCGCTGGCGGCCCCTCAGCCTTACAGCAACGTGCTAAATCTGGGCATTGTTCTGGGAGTCTTCGCAGTCATTCGCTACGCCGGTGGAAGCAGTCTTTTGGGCGAGCTGGTATTTGGGATCACCCTGGCGAATATGCCGCTGACGCCGCACGCCATACGGCAGGGCGTGCGAATGCTCGCATTTCACTCCGAACTTAGCTTCCTCGTGCGGTCGTTCTTTTTTGTCATGCTCGGCGTTGTGGCCGAATTTGTCGGCCGCGGGCACATCATTCCCATTCTCGGGATCCTCGCCGCCATAGTACTGGCGCGATTCGCGGCCGCTCAGCTTACCCGGTTTGCCGTTCGCGGTGTGACCGGCAGAGAGGCTGAACTGTTATTTTGGATGCTGCCGCGCGGACTGGTCACGGCCGTATTGGCCCTGGAAATCGTCGCCGCTCGCGGCATGGTGTTCAGATTCCTGCCCGCAGTGGCCTTCACGGTCGTACTGGTAAGTAACCTTTTCATCATTTGCGGCGCAATCCGATCCGGCCGCGCTCCGGTCGTCACACATTTGCCTCCAGATGAGGTCTTAGCAGTCGAAAAGGTCAAGTCCGCGGTGGCTGGCTCAGGAGCTGCTCCCACGCCGGCCGGGACTGAGCAATGATGCGCGAGACCCTGGGTCATCGATTGCTGGAGCTGGAGTCAAGCAGGCTTCGTTACGGACGTGGTTGCGCCTTGGCTGTAGAGAAGCTCCTCACATCGTGTAAAGGCACGCGCCTCGACGATGCAGAGTCTCTGATTCGCTTTCACGATGTGCTGCTTTTCCTGCGCGCCTTTCCGCAAAGCCGAAAGATAGTGCAACTGACGGAGAACCTGCTTTCAGGAATTGCGGAGCAAGTCCGAAGGCTTCGTGATTCTGGCGCGGACATGGAGCGATTTGATCCGGAGCAAGTATCCGGTATAGCAGGCACTGTCATTACCGACACCTTTACCTACGAGATTGCTCGCCGGCTGGCGCACCGTTATCCGAAGCAGGTGCGCGTCCAGTGGGACGTCGACGAGCAAGGCCGGCAGATAGGCGTAAGTCTGCCTCGCTTTCTTCCGCTGTTGGCCGATGACTCGATGGTTGAAGCTGACACACCCTATCTGGATTGGATGGGGAAAGCCTCTGGCGGAGCAAAGCGAATTCTGCGCTGGCTGATGGTGCGCCTCGAAGGATTGCCCGGAACCATGCTGCAGAAGACCGCCTGGTACGACGCGCTGAAGATCAACATAACGTGGGAGCTGGGCGATTCCGCCGCAAGCCGCACATGCGCACGCCGTAATCCCAAGGAGATGTTCGTTCACCGCGAGCCGCTCATTCGCCGCAACCAGGTGTCTCTCGAGGCAGAACTCAACTCGCCGCCGTTGCCGGCCAGGAGCCTGTTGCGGGAAGACGGCGAGGAAGTCCTCGATTTGGTGCGCGACGCGCTCACCGTCCGCTATCGCGAGCTTTACGGCACAACCCGTGGCGACCCGGACAGCGTCGTGGAAGCCGACGTCGGCCGCGGGGTACACATCTTCCTTTGGGGACTGCCGCCGGAACGCCGCTTACCGCTTCGCGCCTATCACGCTGGAATCACACTGAAGAACGGGGTGCCCATCAACTACATCGAGGGCATCTCGCTGTTCGAGTGGATGGAAGTCGGATTTAACACCTTCTATGCCTTCCGTGACGGCGAAACCGCATGGATCTATTCCAAGGTCTTACATCTGCTTCATCAGCTCACGAATGTGTCCTGCTTCTCGATCTATCCCTACCAACTCGGCGAGCAGAACGAAGAAGCGATTAAGTCGGGTGCTTTCTGGTTCTATCGCAAGCTAGGGTTTCGACCTGGTCGTCCGGAATTGCTGAAGACTACTCAACGAGAAGAAGCAAGAATGGCGAAGCGCCCGGGCCATCGGACCTCGGCGCGCACCCTTCGCAAGCTGGCCGCCGGCCATGTTTTCTACGAATTCGGCAGCAAGCCGCATGGCCTTTGGGACACCTTCTCAGTACGCAAGATTGGCCTGACGGTGCAGCAGCGCATGGCGGAAAAGTTCGGCGGAGATCCGGAAAACATGTGCCGGGAATGTTCCGCCGCGCTCGCCGCCACGCTGCAGATCGATCCGGGACGATGGCATCCGCTTGAACAATCGGCGTTCAAGGAATTCGCTTTTGTAATGTCGCTTGTGTCTGAAATGGAAAGCTGGACCAGCAACCAGAAGCAGGGCCTGATTGCGATAATCCAAGCCAAGGTGTCCGCCACCGAAGCAGACTACCTTCGTTTGTTACAACAGCACGATGCTCTCAGAGCAGCGCTTGTCAGGTTGGGTTCAGCGGTCGAAGCTGCCGATTTCTAACAGTTTGACCTCAGCCATTACCCCATGCTGGCCATGATGAACAGCGGTTTCATCTGAAAGCTGGTATAAAGCGGCCGCAGCCGTTCTGTATTGTAGTGCTCTTTCACATTCACCAGCTTTTTTGTAGCCACAACCGCTTCAATCGGCACATTGTCGTAACGGCCATCGTTGAGGACGACCAGCCTTCCGTGCATTCCATTCAGCAGCAGATCAAGGGCGAGATTACCGAAGGCCATTGGGACGATGGAGTCGATGGCATCAGGATCGCCACAACGCACCAGATAACCCAGCTTCTGATGCATGACGTCCACAGTTTTGCCGTCGTTGTACTTCGCCGAAAGCTCTTTCAGCCTGTGCGAAACAAGGTCGCCGATCCCGCCCAGCTTTTTATGTCCGTAAGCGTCGGCAGCGTCCTCCTCAAAGACCATTTCGCCACCTTCAAACATTGCGCCTTCGGATATGAGCACGACCGAGTATTTGCTGGGATTGCGGCGGCGGTCCAGCATAAGCAAATCAGCCAGCAAGTCCATTTGGAACCTGTATTCCGGAATCACGCAGCGGTGCGCTGCCCCCGCCATGGTGGGCAGTATCGCAGTGAATCCGGCGTAGCGTCCGAACACCTCCAGTACCAGCAAACGCTCATGCGAGCCGGCGGAGGTCCGTAGCCGGTTGGTCATCTCAATGGTGCGCGTCACACAGGTGCTGAAGCCGATGCAATAGTCCGTTCCCGGAACGTCGTTGTCCATGGTTTTGGGAATGGCGATCACTTTGACGCCTTCCTGCGACATTCGCACCGCGTAGCTCAGGGTGTCGTCACCGCCGATCGGAATCAGATATTTGATTCCGAGCCATTCCAGGTTCTTCAGCACTTCGGGTGTGAGGTCATTTCTCTCAGCGTTGTAACTGCCCTGGAGATGCGGCGGGACGTTGGACTTCTTCACCCTTGAGGGATTGGTGCGTGATGTATGTAGAAACGTCCCGCCGCTGCGACCGACCCGGTTGACCAGCTCTTCCGACAGCTTCTGGAAATTATCGCTGTTGTCATGGTTTTTTTGGCGCACCATGTCCATCAGCCCGGCCCAACCTCGCCGGATGCCAATCACATCGTAGCCTTCGCCCAGGGCCCGAATAGTGACAGCACGGATCGCGGGATTCAGACCGGGCACATCCCCTCCCCCAGTCAAAATTGCAATCACCCCCTTGGAGCCGCTCGCCATGCCTATCCCCTCGTCCAGGATCGATTCACGTCAAACCCTTTACGAATAGTTTAGCCTCAATTTTCAGAAGGCGCGATCACGCCCGCCTCAGCCCGCCTTTTGTGTATCAGCGGTGCGAAAGCTCGTCCATGTAAGCCATACCACGGCCAGCAAGGCCAACAGCGCTATGATCCCCTGTGAAATGACGCAGTACAAACACCAGACCTCTAGAACGCGGGCTTCAATGCTGGTGAGATACAGCGAAAAGCCGAGGCCGACAAAGACGGCCAGCACCAGCCAGGCGCGACGCTGTAGAAACCCCAGAACCGCGATGAGCAAGTACCCTCCAATGCCGACGGACGCCACGGGCACGCCATGGAAAACCGCGTACGGGCTGTGGTTCACCACACCGCAGTCCCACTTGTCGTTGATGCTGCAGGGCTCAGTACCGGTGTTGTAGTGGACTTTCAGGGCCAGTCCGGAGACAACGACTCCAGCGATGGCGAGCAACACGATCAGGTAACGCACAAGGTCCCTCCCGCTTGCGATTGTAACTTGCGAATGCTACCTACAGCCCGCACGTGGGCTGCGCTCTCACAGCCGTCGATGACGATGTAGTACAATCCCGTTATTCATGCGGCGTGTCTCGGCAAGTCTGTTAATTGCGCTGCTGTGGTTCGGGATTGCCTTGCCACTCCTGCAAGCGCAGCCGAACGCGCTTCCCGCTTGCTGCCGGCGTAACGGCAAGCACCACTGCGCAATGTCTGTGAAGGGCGGCGGTTTCCGTGCCATTGCGCCCAATTGTCCCTATCGAGGCTTTCGCGCGCTGATTCCACCCGCGAGGGCCCTGAAAGTCTCGTCCACCGTCCTGACCGTCAGCACACAGGCACGGGGTCTTGTGCAAAGCGCTCCGCCAATGATCGCGTGGCGCGCGATGGACAATACGCAACAACGCGGCCCGCCTCCCTCGTAGTTTCTCATTCGACCTCCCAACGTTTGCTGTAACATCGCGCTCAACTGCAGAGCCACGATGGCCTGCTTTGCGGTGGCCGTATAGCTGGATGATTCGTGGTCCGTTTTTCGCGCCACGAAGCATAGCCGTCCGTTTGTGGAGATGTCTCATGCTGCCCGCACCAACCAGACTGCACTTGCGGTATCCGCGGCGTTGTCTCGAGTACGTGTTTTTTGTCCTCGGCCTGACCATTTTTTTCAGTTCCTCCGCTCTTGCCACGGTCTTCGGCAACGTTCGCGGAGTTGTGCATGATCCGCAGCATCAGCCGGTCAACGCTGTTCAGGCCACGATTGAGGCCACCGACTCGGCCTACAAGCTGACGACCGAGACCGGCATTAACGGTCAGTTTCATTTCGATGCGGTGCCGCTCGGCAAGTACAAGGTAACGGTCCAGGCCTCCGGATTCGCCTCTCAGACGCAGGTGCTGGTTGTGGTTTCGGGATCGGCGCCAGTGCTGCACTTCCAACTCGAGATTGCCGCGGCGAAGGAAAGTGTTACGGTGACCGCCTCTCCCGCAGACCTTAATCCGGATTCGCCGCGTCGCGACATTCTCATCTCCCAGCAGCAGATCGAGCGTTACGCCGGAGTCGACTCCAGCAACAGTTTCAAAATCATCACTGATTTCGTTCCCGGCTCGTACATGGTGCACGACCAGTTGCACATTCGCGGCGGCCATCAGGTCACGTGGGCCCTGGACGGCGTTCCCATTCCCAATACCAACATCGCCTCCAACGTCGGGCCGCAGTTCAACCCCAAGGACGTCTCCTACCTGCAGGCGGAGACCGGCAGCTACGCCGCCGAATACGGCGACCGCACCTACGGCGTCTTTAACGTCGCCCCCAACACCGGCTTTGAACGAAATCGCCAGGCCGAACTCATTACCAGCTTCGGCAACTATAACCAAACCGACGACCTGCTGAGCTTCGGCGACCACACCGCGAAATTTGCTTATTACGTTAGCGCCGGCGGTAACAATAGCAACTGGGGGTTGGAGCCGCCAACCCCCGCCAACCTCCACAATCAGGCCTATGGCGGGGGAGGCTTTACCTCGCTGATCTATAACCCCAACCCCAGGGACCAGATCCGCTTCGATGGCGGCTTACGCCTCGACTACTACCAGGTACCGAACGATCCCGATATGCAGGCCGCAGGCGTGAACGACCGTGAGCGCGAGCAGGACATCTTCGCCACCACGACCTGGCTGCACACTTTTTCGCCCGGCCTTATGTTAACGGCGTCGCCCTTCTATCACTTCAACCGGGCGGCCTACGAAGGCGGCGCGAACGATGTTCCCATCACGACGGACAATCGCGCCTCCAATTACGAAGGAGGCCAGATTACCCTGGCTGCCATCAACCGCCGGAACAACGCTCGCTTTGGTATTTATGCCTTCGGGCAGCAGGACAACACCTACTTCTCTGTGATTGCCAACGACGGCTCCGGGCAGCAGTTCAACCAGCGCGTCTATCCCGGCGGTTACCTGTTTGCCGGCTTCCTGGAAGACCAGTTCAAAGCGGCCTCCTGGCTTACCTTCACGGGTGGCCTTCGTCTTACCCACTTCTCGGGAGGAGTGACTGAGAATGCGGTCGATCCACGTCTGGGAGTGGCCATTCAGCTACCCAGGCTGAACTGGGTGCTGCGCGCGGCCTATTCCTATTACTACCAGCCACCGCCGCTCGACACCGTCGCCGGCTCGCTGCTTGACTACACGGAGGCCCAAGGGCTGGGATTCCTCCCGCTAAAGGGCGAACGTGATATTCAGCAGGAGTACGGAATCACGATTCCGATCCGCAATTGGGTTTCGAGCTTCACTTACTTTCACACCAGCGCGCGCAACTTCTTCGATCACGACGCACTCGGCAACTCCAACATCTTTCTGCCACTCACCATCGAAGGGGCCATCATCGAGGGCGAAGAAGTCACCCTCCGCTCGCCTCTCATCAGCAATCATTATCGCGCCCACTTGGCGTATTCCCACCAAATCGCCCAGGGTGTGGGAGCGGTGACGGGCGGCCTGACGGATTTCTCGCCTCCCGAGGAGGGCAACCTCTATCTCGACCACGACCAGCGCAACACGCTCTCAGCGGGCGTCGAGGGCGATTTGCCCTGGCACAGCTTTGCAGCCTTCACCATCAACTACGGCTCCGGCTTCCTGAATGGCGATGGTCCCGATCATCTGCCCGCTTACACAACCTTCGACCTGTCGATCGGCAAATCCTTCGGCGAAAACTGGATGGTTCGCGTTGCCGGCACCAACATCTTCAATGTGAGCTACCAGCTCGACAACAGCAACACCTTCGGTGGCACGCATTGGGGCGCACCCGCCATGGTCTCGGTGCAGGTTAAGTACAGATTCCGGTATTGAGGCCTGGCCGGGGCCACGCACTTTGCCGAGACCGGTGCTCGCAAATCGTTGAGCTATTCGTGACCTTCGGTAATTCTTCCGATAATTTTTCGGCCTACATTGCCCACAAAAACCGGCAGTTGTAGCACAATAGAACTTCCAAGTTATGCGGGTATCCCCTAGGGGAGGGGCAAATGGTAATCGGGTATAACCGTGGCAGCGACAAATCGACTTTCGAACTTCGAACCTTTGACCGCTTGACGCTGATATTCATTGGCATGGGAGTAATCTTCGCTTCGCTGGGCGCCGGCGAAGCCGTCTACCGGCTCGCGTTCTTCCAGTTTGACGGCGCAACTGACCGCCTTCCGATCGAGATGTTGTTCGGACTGGCCTTTGCCTGGATGACGATGAAGGTGGTTCGAAGGATTTATCGGCACCGAATCGAAACCAGCGCCAAGATCGACCTGATATGGGACCGCAGCAACAGGATTCGCCATGCCGTAGAAGCCATTACCCCTCTTCCATATCCGGGCAACCAGCAGGCAATCCGAGTGATCCGCGAAGAAGTGGATCGCATCGAGTGGGCGCTCACCGACCTTCATCCGCGATAGCAGCCTGTGCGCGACCTTGCTAATTTGCTCTAATGCTTATGCTTGGAATGCGAATGCATGTGAGGATGCGAGTGCACGTAAGTCCCGTGGGAGTGACGATGAGCGTGCACCAGGTTAGCGCGCAGCAGTAACTCCTGGTTCGACAAGATCTCTGCCGGTCCGCCGCTGGCTGCGACCCTGCCTTCCTCCAGTACCACAACGCGACTGGCAATGTCTTCTACGATCTCAAGTTGATTGGTGGCCGTAATCACGGTCTTCGCCGCCCCTTTCCATTCCTGAATCAGGTCGATGATTTGACTTTGGCTGCGCGGATCCAGCGCTGCCGTTGGCTCGTCAAGCAGCAGGACCTCGGGTTCGAGCACAATCACGGATGCAAGGGCCACGCGCTTCTTCTCCCCACCGGACAGCCGGTACGGGGGGCGATCACGCAGGTGCGCAATCTTGAGCAATTCTAAAGTAGCGGCGACCTTAGCTAAGACCTGTTCTCTTGGCCGGCGCAGCTGCAAAGGTCCGAAAGCGACTTCATCGAAGACCGTCGGATTGAACAGTTGTGCATCCGGATTCTGGAAAACCAGCGCCACTTGCCGTCGAAACGAAATCGCGTAACCGTCTTGCCGAAACAGTTCTTGCGTCAGGCTCTGCCCGCGAAAGAACACGGAGCCGCGCGAGGAAAAGCAAAGTGCGTCAAGAATGCGCAACAGCGTTGACTTGCCCGAACCGTTGGCCCCGAGAACGGCGATACTCTCCCCTTCCGCCATGTCCAGCGACAATCCATCCAGAGCCGGAATTCCCTCATATTCGAAGCCGACATCCTTCAACTGGAAGAGCGTAGGCACGTGTCGATCACCTGCCCATCCAAATCGCGACGATGCTCGCGCACAGAAAAGCGAACAAGCCGGCATAGTCCAATGGCTTCATGCGAAAATCGCGCAGAATATAGAACTCGCCCTGAAAACCGCGGGACTGCATGGCGAGATAGACATCGTTGCTAAGGGCGACGCTTTTGCTCAGCAGAACGCCAGCGGTGCGGGCTGCCATGCGACGCTGTTCTGCTCCTGACAGACGGCCGACCGTCCGGCTCTGTCGTGACTCCAGCATCTGGCCGGCGATCTCGACCAGCAGAAAGACATACCGGTGGGTCATGGCCAGCATCGCGGTCAGCTCGCGTGGAAGCCGGAACGAATTCAGGGCCTTGAGTACGTGCGTCCATTCCGTGCAGAGCATGGACAAAGTGGCGAAGGTCACCGCAGTCACCACCCGGGCGATCAGCAAGACTGCGGCCGCTAAGCCCTGTCTGCTGACCTGGACGCCGCCGGGAAGTGTCGCGATAGGATCCCCCGGCGTCACGAAGACTGCCGGCAAGGCGATGATTCCGGTAAATACCAGGGCTACAAGCAACACCCGTTTGGCGAGAGTTTCGATGGAGACCTTGGAGAGGACCGCAATCAGCAACGCCACCAGGAACAGCGCCAACACAACCGTAAGCCGGTGAGCCAGCGTAACCGCCAGGATCAGGGCAAACAGGCCAAGCAAGCGTACCCGAGGATCGAGCGCCTGCAGCAGACCGTGCTCACGCGCAATCTCTTCCGACATGAGCGCGCGCGACAAGGCTCGAGCGAACCCCACTGTGGTCGACGCAATGAATCCTTGGCGGCTCATCGGGAGAATCTCGCCGCCCGTCGTCGCTCCATGTATTGTTGGGCAAGGAGCGAAAGCGAGAGCAGGATGCCGACGCCGAACATGGCGGAAAGGAGGTACCCAAACGCTGCACTCTTTACGAATGCGGGAGCATAGGCCGGGAATGGCGCGGTCCACAGACTTGCCAGCCGCTGCATTCCAGCGGGAGTTGCCGCTGCCGGCATGGTGGCCGCTGCTGCAACCTGTGCCTGCGACCCAGCCACAGCAAATTCGACTGGCGACCACTCGCTCCATGCTTTGCCTGCTGCGAGAATTCCGAGCGGCGTTAATAGCATGAGGAGCGCCACCTCCAACCGCAATCGGCGCGCAGAGGTTCCTGCCACAGGCGCAAGGGCTGGCGACTCGGCCCTGTTCGTGACCACTCCCGAAGTGTAGAGCAGCAATCCGGGATCAGCGGCTTGCAGGTATGCGACCAGCCCCGCCGAAATGACAGCCTCAGCCATGCCTGCGAAAGTCAGGTGGCCGATCATCATAGCGGGCAAGGCAATGTGGAGAGGATAAGGTGCATACAGCGGAACTCCCGCGGAATCGTGAAACAGCAGCGGCTGAATCCCTAACTCGATGCCTGCCACCAAGGCTGAGGCGTTAATGGCGAGATAACCGGCGATCGCGGCCGCTGCGATTCTGCGGTTCGACTCAATTTTCGCACCGGCTGCGATCAGTCGATACGTTCCGTAACCGACGAGCGATCCGACAATTGCCATATTGAAGCAATTCGCACCCAACGTGGTAATTCCACCATCGCCGAAGAAGAGAGCTTGAATCGCAAGTGCGATCGAGAGGGCGAGAATGGCTCCCGACGGGCCGAGCACGATGGCCGCAATCGTCACGCCGACCGCATGACCGGTCGTGCTGCCGGGCAGGGGAAGATTGAACATCATCACCACGAATGCAAAGGCAGCAAAGACGGAGATCAGCGGGACCGCACGGTTCAGCAGGGCGCGCTTGACCCGCTTGAGAGCGGCATACCATCCCGCCACTGCGCCCCCATAGAGCGTCACACACGTGGACGGACTCAAGTATCCATCGGGAATGTGCATCCAAACCTGCCGTCCGCAAAAACTGTTCTAATCCTAGCTCATGGCGCCGGCGAATTGTCGCTTCGGGCCGGCCCGCGCCGTTCTGGAGGCAGCACGCTCTCAATGGCGCCGCTCACCGCAGTCATCAACTCCTGCCGATCAGGAAATTTGCCTGGATCGACCGGAGGGTGAAAGACAACCGTTGCGGTTCCCGGACGCAGAGTAAAACGAGCCTTCGGCCAACTCTCGAACGTGCCTAACACCGTCACGGGAACTACAAACACTCCTGACTCAGTCGCGAGGTGAAACGGGCCCTTCTTGAACGGCCGCAGACGACCGTCTTCAGAGCGCGTACCTTCAGGAAAAACGACCATGTGTAATCCCTGCTTCAAGACCCGGATGGCGGCATTTACGCTTTCAATGGCAGCCTCGCGATCGCTGCGATCGACCGGGACGAGATCGGCAACTTTCATACCGGTTCCGAGGATTGGAATTCGGAAAAGCTCCTTCTTGACCAGCACAGAGCAGCGGCCTGGAATGACGGGAATGAGCACCGGCGGATCAAGATTCGAAACGTGATTCGACATGAAGATGTAGTTCCGGCCAGGCTCGAGATATTCACCACCATGTACCTCAATCCTCACACCTGCCAGTCGCACACCGAGTTGCCCCAGCCTGGTCGCGACCCAGTAGAGCGGCATGACGCGGCCGGTGACCAGTGCCAACAACAGTCCGGGAGGGCCGACAACGAGCGTTGACAAACCCCAAAAGGTCAGCATGAAAACGGCGCGGATCAAGGCGCGCCTCCGGCCTCGTCATCGCCGTGAATCCAAGCCCACCGATGGGCCCGCTGCTCCCCGGTTACGGCGGGCAGGTCCTCCAGATCGTAGGTTTGCTCTCCTCGGGCGCCCAGCCGCAAACTTACTTCCCGCTTGCCCTGCTTGTTCTCCATCAACAGGCGAATGATCGAGCCGGCGGGCATTAGAGCGATTCTTTCGTCCACAAAACTCTCTGCGGTTGCGCCGTCGAGCATCAGTATGCGGTCACCCGCAACGATGCCGGCTCGTTGCGCTTCGCTGTTGGGTTCGACGCGAAGCACCTCCGGCTGGCCACCCAGATTGGTAGTCGTGGTGAAGCCCGGGGTGGCCACCTGCACCGTCCGCACCACTACATGCAGCCCGACGAACCGAAAGAACTCGTCGTATGGAATTTCCTTGACTCCCGCAACATAGTCACGAAAGAAGTCGGCAAAGCTCTGACCGGTAACTGTCTCCGCTGCAAGCCGGACGCCTGCCGAATCGGGGAAGAAACGGTGCTCCTTGGCGTAATGCTCGTTCATCCACCGGAACAGGTCGCGCAACGATCTTTTACCACCGGTCAGCCGGCGGATGCGCAAATCCAGCATCACGCCAAGAATGTCGCCTTTGTTGTAGTAGCTGATGCTTCGCTCCGGTGAGCGGTAGAACGAGATCCCTTCGAACCAGGCATT
>Ga0335082_10001319_pt1 | contig 26567 bp, 25 predicted proteins | sample Lox_Sample_41_FD_206718 | JGI IMG/M metagenome (GOLD analysis project Ga0335082, IMG submission 206718) | Soil microbial communities from Loxahatchee National Wildlife Refuge, Florida, United States - Lox_Sample_4.1 | ecosystem: Environmental > Terrestrial > Soil > Wetlands | place: USA... | reverse complement strand
ACCGAGCACACCGCGCTGTTCGCATCGAAGATGTGCGCCACTTGCGCAATTGCTGACTTAGTGTGAATGGCCTTGGTGGCGACGATCCCATAGTCGCAACGCGGAAGCTCTTTGGGATCACTGGTGGCTTGAAGTTTGACAGTGAAATCGGCGGCGCCCGAGAGGCGCAGACCGTTCTTGCGAATGGCTTCGGTGTGCTCCTCCCACACGTCGTAGGCCCAGACTTCTGCTTCCCCAGCCTTAGCCAGGTGAGCGGCAAATAAACTGCCGACCGCCCCGCAACCGATGATGCAGATCTTCATATCGACCCAAAGTAGAAATGCAAAATTCAGAAGGCAGAAGTTGACCACGTTTTATTTCTTACTTCTACTTTCTTTGCCCGTATAGAACTTCCACGGCACATCGGCCAGGCACTCGCCTTCGCTCTTGCCGATGCGGTAAGTATCCTGGGTGTAGAGACAGACCTTGCCATCTTGGTCGACCACCTGTGGGTGGAGGGAGAAGATCATATTCTCCTGCAGCTCCACGTCGCTCTTGGCCCCAATGGCAGGATATTCCAGCATGGTTGCACCGATTCCATGTCCCGAAAGATGTCCCAGCGCGAATCCGTGCTTGGCGAAGGTATCGGCCACCGCCCGGTGGACGGTGCTGGCGAGTTCCCCTGCGCGCATCAGCATGCGGGCCGACTCAAGTGCCGCCGGATAGGCGTCCGCCATGGCTTGGGTCCGAGCGCTCAGTTTGCCGCGAATGAGCGGGCGCGAAAATTCCACCCAGTATCCGCCGGCACCGGTGATTTCCAACGAATAGAGCAAGAGATCGTCGACCTCAACCACGCGATGCCCTGGAACTTTGAAGGAGGCTTCTGCTTCGCCGTGCGCTCCGGACAGCAAGATATTCATCATGCGGGGACCGGCGCCCCGAGCGAAGAAGCGTTCAACCGCGGGGGCCATAATCTCCGCTTCAGTCTTTCCCGGTTCATAGGCCGCAACCAGGGCCCAGAACCCGTCGACGATAATCTCCATCGCATCGCGGATTTCCGCCAGCTCTTCCTCACTCTTCACCGCACGCGCCATATCGAACTGGTGGTCGAAGGGCACTAACTCGAAAGGGGTGTTCGTCAATTCGCGGTAATCGCGAACTGCCATCACGAAATTCATGCCATAGACGCCAATCCGTTTCCAGTTGCGTTCGCGGGCGCGATCGGCGATCCATTGCCCGGGAACGTCCGGCCACACCTGATCTCTTACCCAGGGCTTTTTCTTGTCGCCGATCCAGCGGGCTTCGCGCGGGAACACCAGGGTCGGCTCGCCATTCAAAGGAAGGACGAGGTACACGTAGCGATGCACAATCTCGAAACCTGACACATAGAAGACTGCACCCTCAAACCCGGCGTACTGATTGCCGCAGACGATGAGCGCGTCCAATCCTTCGCGCTGCATGGCGCTGCGGATATTCCTGTAGCGCCGTTCGATTTCAGGTTGGCTTGGCAATGAGGTCCCTAGGGTTTGGTCAGGATTGCACGCCGCAGAGCTCCGCTGCAACCAGGGCGTAGATTTTGGTGATGTCTACCAAGGTCTTGATCTGGACTTTCTCTCCTTCGTGGTCGCGCGGACCGCTGGATGGACCGTAGTTCACCGTCTCAACCCCGTACCGGCTCAGCACGCTGGCGTCGGAGCACCAGGTCACCACTTCGCGCTCCGGCCGTTTGCCCATGATCTGTTCGTGGTTGGCTTCGATGGCCTTGATCATCTCATGCTCTTCGCTGATGCGGGCGCCGGGAACCGAAACGTAAGTTTCGAATTCGAGGCCCCAGTCCGCATGTTTCTTCTCCAACTCGAAGAACATCTGCTGAATGTTTCTGCGGGCTTCGCTCATGGGAATGGTCGGCGGGACGCGCACGTCGAGAAACAGGTCGGTCTTCTCCGGAGTTCGGCTGGCCCGCCAGGCATGGCCGCCGCGAATGCCGCCCAGATTCACCAGCGCTTTCTTGCCACCATGCGAGGCGTTCTTCTCCCACGCAGCGATCCACTTCATGACAGTTTCCATGAGCTCGTACATGCGACGGATGGAATTCATTTCTTCGCGACCTTCGCAGAACGCGGTGTGCACGTAGATCCCCTTGCAGGAGATGCGTACCCACATGGAACCGAAGTGCTCGAGCACGACGTGCATGTCGGTCGGCTCACCGAGGATGCACATGTCGGGCAACACCCCATGATTGACCAGATAGTGCGTACCGTAACCGTAGCCGCGATACTCCTTGCCTTTGAAGTCTCCCCACTGGGTCTTTTCAATCTCGCCGGCCACGGCGGCAATAATCACGTCGCCCTTCAGCCGGACCCCCGCGCGCTGCAGCGCTTTCACCGCATGGGTGTAGCAAACCAACGCGCCCTTCATGTTATAGATGCCGAGGCCATAAATGAAACCGTTCTTTACAACCGCATTGGACTTGTAGCCGACGCCGGTGAGGAAGTCCTCGCGGCCGGTGTTCGACGTGTCCATGTGACCGTTGAACATCAGGTTCTTGCCGCCGCCGCCTCCAATCCAGCGGCCAACTACGTTGGCGCGACCGTCCTCCACCTCCTGCCACGTGACATTCAATCCGAGTCCCTGCAGCGTCCGCTGCATGTATTCCGCCATGTGGAGTTCTTCGCCGGTGGGGCTCGGAATATTGATCACGTCGCAGGCCATGGCGACGATTTCCTCTTCGCGCACTTCGGCGGTTATCCGGGAGATCAGGTTGGGATCGAGCTTGGTTGTCGGTTTGGACACAGTTCCTTTCCCAGTTCTCAGTTCTCAGCGCGCCAGGCGGAAGTCATCGGGATATGAACAAAGCTTTTCGTTGCCGTGCTCAGTGATCAGGAAGTCGTCTTCCAAACGCAAACCGCCTCCGCCTTCCCAGTAGATGCCCGGCTCGATTGCGAGCACCATCCCTTTCTTAATCGTTCCGCTCCCAGCTTGATGGGCGTAAGGCGGTTCGTGCGCGCGTGCGCCTACTCCGTGGCAGATCGGGTGCGAGGGCTGCCCAGCGTATCCGCCCTCGGCAATGCGAGCACGAATTAAGCGATCCAATTCCGGAAAGCTCGCGCCATCACGCACAAAAACCACTCCTTCGTTAAACACCTGGAGCAGCAAATCCAGCAGCTTATGATATTGCGGCGTGAGCTCGCCAGGACAAGCATTCTTGGTCAGGTCGGTCCAGTAGCCGTCCACGCACACCCAAATTTCAAAAAGCGTGGGCTCGTTCTTCTGAATGGGGCGATCCCCGGTCGCCGTGAAGGTGGCGATGCCCTTCCCTGACCACACCAGGGTGAAGGCCCTAGCCATCTCGACTTTTCCCTTGTAGCCCACTCCCAGCCCGTGCACGAATCCTTCATACATGCCACCAACTTCGCTCTCCTTCATACCGGGGCGCATGTGCTCGCGGGTGTGTTCCATGGCTAAGGCGGCCAGTTCGTTAGCCAGCTTCATCCGCTCGATTTCCTGAAACGTCTTGATGGCGCGGGCTTCGTTCAGCAGCAGCGTCGCGTCCACGACCTGACCCGCGACTTCGCCGAAAGCATCGAAGTACATCTGTGTGGGAGTCGTAGGCTCGCCCACCATACGATCGGCGGACTGCGTCCCCATGTTCAGCTCGATGGCAACCTTGTCGGTTAGCCCACGCTCTTTGAGCACGGAAAGTGCGACGTCGAGCGCGCGGTATTGCGGCGGCCGCGGGTCGCTCGGGTGGTAACCCTTGAACAGGCGGATATCCTTCGTCCAGGAGTTGCGTTGTGCGTCCGCCAGTTGCGGCTCGAGCGCGATCAACGTCGCCGCCCCTTCACGAGGAAAAACGACGGCATCATACCCTTTCATGCACCAGTAGTTCGTGAGGTAAAGGACGTTGTCCGGTGCGCGCACCACCAAAGCGCTGACGTCCTGGTCTTTCATCAGGGCGCGAACACGCTGCAACTTGGCTTCATCGACCGGCCAGGACATAGTCAGTCTTGTTTTCTCTCTCCGTGCGCCACGACGGCACGGTTCTCATCAACAAACTTCCACGAAGCTTCTTTCCCCTTGATCAATCGGTAAACGGCAGTATGCAGCGGCGCCTTCACGCCCGCCCGCCCAGCTTCGCGGGCAATCGCTCCGCTGAGGAAATCCACCTCTGTCGGCAGTTGATGCCGCACGTCATACAACATCGAAGGAGGATGGTTGGTCATGGCGCCGATTTTGTTCATCTCCCACGGGTCTTCGTGCAGTTCCACTCCCGCCGCCGCGGCCACTCGTTTGCCTTCATCGATCAAGTCGTGCAGCAGATGTCCAAGGTCGGCAAAATGCGACTCGTCAGCGAAATGCGGCGAGTGCGGCAATCCGGTCAGCGCCGAGGCTCCGTTCACAGAAGCGTTGAAGATCAACTTTGACCATTGCGCCGGACGCGCGTCCGGCAAAGCCTCGGCTTTCAGGCCACCGGCCTTAATCAGTTCTGCCGCTTCCTTCACCAGGGCAAGCGGCGTATTACGCGGCTCGAATGGACCGATCCAGGTGGGTGTATCGAGTTCGAGCTGCACCTGGGTGTCGCTATGCCGGGTTCCGCTCATGAACGTCGTGCCTCGAATCACCTGCCCGCGTGTGTGTTTGGCAATGATTTCTTCACTGCCAAGCCCATTCTGTGCCGAGATCACTGCACCCCGATCACAGCACGAGCCGACTTGCAACATCGATTCTTCCACCTGGGTTGCCTTCGTGGCCACGATTCCCCACTGGCAATTGGGAAGCTCTTCGGGCCGCGTCGTCGCTTTGACCGTGGCGTGAAATTCGTGTCTGCCAGAAACGCTCAGGCCCTCCCGGTTCAGCGCACGGGCATGATCTTCACGGCGGACAAAAGCCCATACTTCAGCCACGCGCGCCAGGTGCGCGGCATAGAGACTGCCGATGGCCCCACAGCCGACGATGCAAACTCGGGTCATGCACCTCAGAACCACCCGGACCTCTGCGGGCGAGGGCGCCCGCACCCCATGCTTCTAGCGCTTCTCCATCTTGATCAGCTTGCCAGCCTGACAGATCTCTTTTGCCACCAATGCCCGAAACAGGCTGTCCGGGTTGTTAAACGAGTCGTCTATGAAAACGCCGCTGGCAAAGAGTGCGTCCTGCAGCGCTGCAGAGATCGTGTGCACCGGCGCAGCGCCACCCTCCCCCATGCCCTTCGCGCCACTATAGCTGTGCGGCGAGGGGGTCTCGATGTGGTCGTACTTCACCTTCGGCATGTTCACCGCCGTGATCGGCGTGTAATCGCTGAAGGTGCTGGTCAGCATATTGCCGACGGCATCGTAGACGCAGTTCTCCATCAGCGCCGCGCCAATGCCATGGGCCGTCGCGCCGTACACTTGCCCCTCGACGATGGGTGGATTAATGACTGTGCCGCAGTCATCCACGGCAACGTAGTCGAGAATCCTCGGTATGAACGTGTCCCGTTCCACCTCGACCACCGCGATGTGCAGCTGAGAGGCGTAGGTCAGCGTCAGGTTGCCGTACTTCTTTTGCTTGTCAGGGACTTTGAACGGCGCCCGCCAGACGTAGCGGCAGTTCAGGGTCACATCGTACAGTTCTTCGGGCAGGGCCGCGCTGTTGGCATTCACAAGGTTCGACAGTCCCCAGTAGTTGATCGCCTTGCCCGTGCTTTTGGCACGAAGTTCCGGCCCCTGTGCTCCGACACCGAATTCCAGGTCGTCGGGCGTGGTCTGCAACGCGAACGAACCCAGACGCTTCATCTCAGCTTTCAGCTTTTGTGCGGCTCCATGAACCGCAGAGAGTCCCGACACCGCGAATTGACTGGCGTAGGTTCCCGAGAACCCTGTGTGCACGTTGCGCTCGGTATCGAACCCGGTGCGCACAGTAATGAGGTCTGGATGGATGTTCAGCACATCCGCGACGACCTGGGCAGCCGTCGTTTCATGTCCCTGGCCCTGCGGGCAGGAACCAACAGCCACGACCACCTCCCCGTAGATATCCAGCTTGCAGTTCGCCCCTTGTGAATTGCCCGAATAAGGCAATCCGGGATTCACGATCTGCGATTGCCCAAAATTGTTGGTCCCGGAATCAAGCGTCGTGCCAATGCCAATCCCGATCAGTCGTCCTTGTTTACGCCACTCTGCCTGCTTCTTCCGCCACTCGTCCCACCCAAGGCGTTGCTTCGCCAGTTGGAGCATTCGCGGGTAGTTTCCCGAGTCGTACACGCAGCCGTTCGGGGTCAGGTAGGGGAACTCCTCGGGCCGGATGTAATTGCGCATCCGCATCTCGTCAGAGGAGATACCGGTTTCGTGCGCGCAAATATCCACCACCCGCTCCAGAAACCAGAGGTGCTGCATGCGGGAGTAGCCGCGGTTCGGGCCAACCGGGCATTTGTTGGTCACCGCCTGCGAGAAATCAATACGCGCATTCTTGAAGCGATACACGCCAGGAAAGACCTGCGACCAGATCACGCAACCCAGTGGTTCGTAGCGTGGATACGCACCGCAGTCGTCAATGTGGCGGGAGACGATCGCTGTGATCACACCGTTTTTATCCAGCGCAACTTTGGTGTCGCGGAAGGTTCTCTCATTCCCGTGAGCGCTGGAGGTCATGTGCTCGGAACGGGTCTCCACCCACTTCACCGGACGTCCGCCGGCTTTCCTGGACGCCAGCGCGCACACCGCCATCTGGGGATAACTGGTGATCTTGATGCCGAAGCTGCCCCCAATGTCAGAGGTCTCGACCCGGATCCGGTCAATATGAACGCCCAGATGCGCCGCCAGGAACTGGATGGCGAACGAGGGAAAGGAGTTATTGCACTCGTAATAAATCCGCTCGTCCTTCGGGTCCCATTCCCCGATCACAACGTTGTTTTCCAACGGAGTGCTGGAGAAGCGGTGGAAGTGCATCCTGTCGATGCTGACAACAAACGCGGCTTCCTTGAACGCCTTCTCGACTTCGCCGTACTCGAAGACTCCGTTCCACACCAGGTTGGTGGCGGCCTCGTCGTGGAGAATGCTCTTGTTGATCAACGCATCTTCCGCGTCCACCACCGGGTCAAGCGCTTCGTAATCCACCTGCACCAGTTCAGCGCCATCGTCGGCGAGCGCTGACGACTCGGCCACGACAGCGGCCACTGGTTCGCCCTGGTAGCGGACCTTGGCAACCGCCAGCGGATAGTCTTTGATGCGCGCAAAGGGTTCCGGACCGATCTCGATGAAGGGCTGAGTCAGTGGTACGATTTCCGCACCCGTCAGGCTGCAGACCACGCCCGGAAGCGCCTCGGCGGCCGAAGTATCAACGCTGACGATTTTGGCGTGCGCATAGGGCGACCGCACAAAACGCACATACAGCATCTCCCGCAGCTTGACGTCGTCAGAGAACTTGCCGCGGCCACGAAGCAAGCGGTTCTCTTCCTTGCGCGGAAGGGGTTTGCCAACCCAGTTCTTTTTGTCCGCCGCCTCAGCCACCCTGCGTCTCCGTCTTGACGTTTTCGACAGCAGATGGACTGGGCACAACCTGGGCAGGGCCCTGTACGCTCGTACCTTCTTTCATCGCGGCCTGCAGGGCGTTGATTAGCTTCTGAATGTTTTTCTTCCCCAGCGGTTCCAACAAACCTCCGGCGACGGAAGCCAACTTTCCGAAGATCTGCGCCTCACCCTGCCAGGCAACTTTCGTCCCGCTTGGGATCGGCGACAGATCAAAACTGGCGGTCAGCGAGACATTGCCTCCGGCCACACTTCCCTGGCCCTTATACTGCGCACGCTGCGGGCGATCGGCCTGCGCCAGTTCCATCTTCACGTCCGCGGTGCCCTTGATGTGCGAGATCCCGACGGCCACCTTGACGTTGAAGTGCGTGGCGTCCTGCACGGAGAGGCTTTGAAAGTCCGGCAGAAGCGGCGCGAACCGCTTGGGATCAACCAGGAACTCGTACACCTCTTCCGGCGTCTTAGTGACCTCGAAATCACCGCCAAACTTGATCGCCACTTATCGCGCCTCCTTCATGTTCCGCGCCGCCAGCTGGATTGCCTTGAAGATGTTCTGGTACCCCGTACAGCGACAGGTGTTTCCGGAGATCGCTTTGCGGATGTCATGTTCGGAGGGCGCCGGGTTTCCCGACAGCAACTGCATGGCCGACAACATGAAACCGGGAGTGCAGTATCCGCACTGCAACCCGTACGAATCGCCAAAGGCCTTCTGGATGGGATGGAGTTGTCCGTCACGTTCCATGCCTTCGACCGTAGTGATCTCAGCGCCATCCCCCTGCACGGCAAACATGGTGCACGACTTCACCGCCGCACCGTTCAGCAACACGGTGCACGCCCCACAATAGGTCGTGTCGCAGCCGATGTGCGTGCCGGTGAGATCGAGATGTTCTCGCAGCAATTCCACCAGCAGGGTGCGCGGCTCGACGCTGACCGTGCGCTCCTTGCCGTTGACCTTCAGCGAGACGGTCACCTTGGGGATGGCCTCAGGCATAAATGTGCCCCGATTCGACCTGCTCGCCACGCGCCCTCCGGAGGGCGATCCCGATCGCACGCTGGACCAACGCCCCGATTAGGTTGCGCTTGTATTCGACAGATCCCCGCATGTCGGGCTGAGGATCGGCCGCGGCCTGCCCCGCCTCGGCGGCGGCAGCCACTTCCCTACCCGTTACGGTTTTTCCGCGCAAGGCAGCTTCGGCTTCACTTGCCCGGATCGCAGTGAGCCCAACGCAGCCAAGTGCAATCGCGGCATCGGTGCAGGTGTCGCCATGCATCGTAAGTTGCACAGCTACACTCGCCGTTGGATACACCGGCGCCGCGCGCTTGAACGCGAGATACGCGCCGCCGCTTCCCTTCGCTGGGACCTGGACCGACACTTCGCTGACGATCTCTTCCGGCGCGAGCGCCGTCGTGTATGCGTCTTTAATGAAATCTTTGAGGGAAATCGTGTGCTCGCTGGACTTCCCGAGACATCGGACTTCCGTGCTGAGCGTGGCCAGGGCGACCGCCCAGTCGCCGCTGGGGTCGGCTTCGGCCAGCGATCCACCGATGGTGCCGCGATTGCGTACCTGAACATCGGCGATGCCGGCTGCGCAATCATGCAGGATGGGAACCTTCGCAACCAGGGATGAGTCTGCAATCTCGGAGTGGCGAGTCAGCGGCCCGAAGCGTAGTGTGCCTGCATCCTCACGAATGTAGGAGGTTCCGGAGATGAAGTTCAAGTCCACAAGATCGGAAGGATTGGTGAACCGCAGCTTCATCAACGGGATCAGGCTCTGCCCGCCGGCCAGCAGCCTGGCCTCGCTTCCCAACTGCGAAAGCATTGTCACCGCTTCCTTGAGGGACCCGGCACGGTGATAGCGAAACGCTCGCGGATACATTTCTGTTGGTTCCCGACGCCTTGCAGAAGAGCACCGGCCAAGCCGGGCCCATAAGCTTAACAAAGATTCGGATGACGCGCCTACCGGCAGCTTCGCTCGCCGCCGGCAATAATCACAGTTCCGGTTTCGCCGCCCCAATCTCCCGGTACTGTCCGCGGAAATATAGCAGTGGGCTGCCTTCCCGGACCACGACATCTTCCACCTCGGCGATGAAGATTGTGTGGTCGCCAGCATCTTGGGCGGTATGCAGGCGGCACTCCAGGTAAGCTAGGGCGCCATGTAAGACCGGCGTTGCGTGGGCGGTACGGTCAAAGACTGCCCCGGCTTCCTCTTCGGCCTGACGATGGGTCCCAGTCGGGCGGGCGTAGTATTCCGAGATGACTCGCTGGTTGTCCGCCAGAACGTTCACTCCAAACCGCTTCCGGGCATGCAAGTGGGCGTGCGTCCGGGCGCGGTGATCCACGCAGACCAAGACCAGCAACGGGTCGAGCGACACCGAGGCAAAGGCATTCGCCGTCATGCCATGGACTTCACCGTCGTTGTCGACCGTGATCACGGTGACTCCGGTGGCGAAAGTTCCCATCGCCCTGCGAAATTCTGACTGGGAAACGCTCATATCCTGGATTGTGCGCTGGCGGACCGACCAATCCGTTCCTTAGAGTTTTACCACGTCTCCCTCTCGAATGATTCCGCTGGCTGGAGGACAAAATTCCTTTAGAATCGGACATAGCGTGAGTGCGGGGCTCACAACCCGGACGGAGCCGGATTCGGCAAATCATCTTGAGGATGGTTGGCAACCTGGTTCGCCGCCGACCCGTGAGCAAGCTTGCCGCCTGATTCGCTGCCCAGACCAAGAACTGCCAGCTCTCTTGGCTGCTGCCAGGGAAGTTCGACAGCAACACAAAGGAAGCGTCATCACCTACTCGCGCAAGGTTTTCATCCCGCTTACGAACCTGTGCCGCGACTACTGCGGGTACTGCACCTTCCGTCGCGACCCTGGCCAACCCGGCGCGCATACCATGACACCTGAGCAAGTTCTGGAGGTCGCGCACGCGGGCGAGCGCTTGGGATGCACGGAGGCTTTGTTCAGCCTGGGAGACAAGCCGGAGCTTGTCTTCCCCGAGATGCGCGACATCCTGCAGAAGCTCGGGTATAAGTCGACGCTGCATTACCTTGAGGCGATGTGCGAGCTGGTGTTGCGCGAAACCAGCCTGCTGCCGCACCCCAACCCAGGATTGCTGAGCGCGGAATGGATTGAGCGCCTGGCCGCAGTGTCGCCGAGCATGGGCTTGATGCTCGAGACAACCAATACTTCGTTGCTGGCTGCAGGCGCTGCGCACGACAACGCGCCCGACAAGGTCCCGGCGAAGCGTCTGCGCACCATCGAAGAAGCGGGAAAGCAGAGTGTTCCCTTCACTACCGGACTGCTGATCGGAATCGGCGAGACTCGGGAAGATCGTGTGGACGCCCTGTTTGCGATCCGCGAGTTGCATCAACGCTACGGACACATTCAGGAAGTGATCATTCAGAACTTTCGCGTGAAACCTGAGATTCCCATGGCCAATTGGCCTGAACCTGGGGAAGGCGAAATGCTACGGACCATTGCAATTGCGCGCCTTCTGATGCCGGAGATAAACATTCAGGCGCCGCCCAATCTCTCCGCGCCAACCTACCCGAACCTGCTGGACGGCGGAATCAATGACTGGGGCGGAATCTCCCCGCTGACCCCGGATTTCATCAACCCGGAAAGACCCTGGCCGCATCTCGAGGACTTGCAAGAGCGCACCGAATCAAAGGGGTACCTCTTCCGTCAGAGGCTTCCTGTGTATCCTGAGTTTTCTTCGGCAGTCATATCGCGACCGGGTCTATTGGGAGAGAAAGTGCGGGCGGTAGCCGATTCCGAACTCTATGCGCGGAGGGCGGCATGATTGTCGTTCTGACCGGCGGCACAGGAGGCGCGAAGTTCGTGGACGGATTGCGCCAGGTTGCCTCCGCGCAGCAACTCACCTTCATCGTGAACACCGGCGACGATCTGGAGTGGTGGGGGCTGCACATCTCGCCCGACCTTGACTCCATCACTTACGCTCTGGCCGGCTTGCTCAGCCGGGAGCGTGGCTGGGGCGTGAAAGGAGACACGTTCTTCTGCCTGCAAGCCATGGGAGAGTTGTCGGAGCCGATCTGGTTCCACGTGGGTGATCGCGACCTGGCCGTGCACTTGCTGCGCTCCAGATTGCTGGCGCAGGGCAAGACTCTGACCGAAGCCACCAACGAAATCTGCAACAAGCTGGGTGTGCAGGCGCGCATCCTGCCGATGAGCGACGCGCCGGTCGAAACCCGCGTCGACACGCCCGTCGGCGAACTCAGCTTCCAGGAGTATTTCGTACAGCGTTGGTACCAGGATCCGGTGAAGTCGGTTCGATTTGCCGGAGCCAGCGAAGCACAGCCGGCGCCGGGCGTGGTCGAAGCCATCCACTCCGCCAGCGCGATCATTCTGGCCCCCAGCAATCCGGTAACGAGTATCGGCCCCATTCTCGCCGTGCCGGGAATCCGTGAGGCTTTGCGCGAGACCCGCGCGAAAGTAGCGGCCATCAGCCCGATCGTGGGAGACACGGCGGTCTCAGGCCCGGCAGGCACTTTGATGGCCGCGCAGGGATTGCCCGTCTCCATCGCGGGCGTTGTGCAGGCTTACCAGGACTTCCTCGACATTTTGATTGCGGATCTTCGTGACCTCGAAGCATCGAGGAAGATCGACCGGCCGGAACTGCGGGTGCACTGCACCAATACCATCATGCGGACCTCGGACGACAAGGCCAAACTGGCGCGCACCGTGCTCGCGTTACTCACCGCAGAGAACGCCGCCCGGGCGGGAGCCGATCCTGCATGATCCTTATCCCGGTCAAGAACCTTGCCCACGCCAAGCAGCGGCTGGCCGCAGCCCTCGATCAAGCCACCCGCACCCGCCTGGCCCAGGCCATGTTGCTGGACGTCATGGAGGCACTCGGGACATGGCAAAATCGGCCCGAGGTTGCAGTTGTGACCAGCGATCCCTTTGCCCTTGAAGCTGCGCAGCAATACGGGTTCGGAGTCATCGTCGACAACGCCAACCGCAGCGAGACGGACGCCATCGAGATGGCGACCCAGCTCTGCGTGTCGCGCGGAGTCGAGAGCACACTGGTGATTCCGGGAGATATACCTCTGATTCAGGCTGTGGAGCTCGAACAGGTTCTCGCGGCAGCTCCGGAGCAAGGTTCGGTGCTGTCTCCGGCGGCAGACGGCCGTGGCACGAATGCCGCCTTCCGTCGTCCGGCTGGACTGTTCCCGCTGCGTTTCGGCAATAATAGCTTTCAGCCGCACTTATCGGCTGCCCACGCGACCGGAACCCCGTGTGTCGTGCTGCCGCTCCCCGGCGTCGCCTTGGACATCGACAATCTTGCCGACCTGCGGCAACTCGCCCGATCGCCAGGGAACACGCGCTCGCAACGCATGGCGCGGGAATGGGACCTGGCCGAACTCCCGTTGGCAGCCAGCGAATAATGAGCAAGGCAACTGCAGGCGCGCTGCATGTCATCCCTGTCTCATTGCGCGAGGAGATCTCGCCCGGAGTGTCAATTCCGGAGAAGATCCTGCAGGCGCTAAAGAGCAAGCGGCTCTCTCTCAAGAAGGGCGACATCCTGGTCGTGAAGCACAAGATCGTCTCCAAAGCCGAAGGGCAACTGGTGAAACTCGACCGCATCAGGCCTTCGGCCAGCTCGCGGACCTGGGCCCGGCGGTATAAGCTCGATGCGCGCGTTACCGAGTTGGCCTTGGCCCAAAGCCAGAATGTGCTGCGGCGCAAGCGGGGCGTGCTCATTACTGAGACCAGGCACGGCTTGATCTGCGCCAACAGCGGCATTGACGTGTCGAATGTCGACGGCGGACGCCATGCTCTGCTGCTGCCGGAGGATCCGGACCGCTCGGCCGCCCACATTCACCAAGAACTGAAGAAACGTCTGAGTCTTGCCGTCCCTGTGATTATCACGGACTCGTTCGGCCGGCCCTGGCGCGAGGGCCTGACCGAGGTCGCCATCGGGGTTGCTGGCATGCAGACCCTCCACGACTACCGGGGCAAGAGTGATCCCTACGGCTATCCCCTGCGGGTTAGTATTGAGGCGGTCGCGGATGAACTGGCTTGCGCAGCGGGTCTGCTATGCGGCAAGCTAAATCGTACACCGGTCTGTATTGTTCGCGGCTTCCGGTACCGGCAGGGACGAGGCAGCGCTCGTGATCTGATTCGCGCGGCAGCAACGGATTTGTTTCGTTGAGCTCGAAGGAGGAGTTGTGGCGCGTCTTCTGACCCAGTTAGAGCTCGAAGGCTTTGCGTCGCTCGAGTGGACCGATGTCGCTCCGCGCCTGAGCACTGCACGGCGCGGCGCCTTAGAGCAGGTGATGGAATCCCTCGACGGTGGCACTCTCACGCCAGCCCAATGCCTGCTGTTGGCCAACTCCCAGGGAGATGATCTTCTGGGTCTGCTGATCGCAGCAGATTCCTTGCGTCGGGAGTTAGTTGGGAATCTGGTCACCTACGTCGTCAATCGCAACATCAACTTCACAAATATCTGCTTTGTGGGATGCAAGTTCTGCGCCTTCAGCCGTGGGCCGCGAGAACCCGACACCTACTTCCTGAGCCCCGACCAGGTTGCGCAGAAGGCGATTGAGGCCTGGAATCTGGGAGCGACCGAAGTCTGTATCCAGGGGGGGCTGCCTCACGGCCTGCCGCCTTTCTACTATCGCGATATCCTGCGTGCGGTGAAGCGGGCTGTGCCGGGCATGCACATCCACGCCTTTTCGCCGATGGAAATCGTTTACGGCGTCGAACTCACGGGCATGAAACTCGAAGACTACCTGTGCATGTTGCGGGACAACGGTCTCGACACTCTGCCGGGTACCGCCGCGGAAATCCTCGACGATCAGGTGCGTTTCGTTCTGTCCCGCAACAAGCTGTCGGCTGAGCAATGGCAGCAGGTCATCCGTACTGCCCATCGCTGCGGAATCCGCAGCACCTCCACCCTGATGTATGGACACGTGGAGACTCCCAGCCACTGGGTCAACCAACTGCTGCTGTTCCGCAAAATTCAACGCGAGACGGGCGGCTTCACCGAATTCGTGCCCTTGGGATTCGTGCACCAGAACACCTTGCTTTTCCACCAGGGGATCGCGCGTCCTGGACCGACTCTGGCTGAACATCTTAAGATTCACGCCCTGGCTCGCGTGATCCTGACTGGCTCCATCAACAACATCCAGGTTTCCTGGGTGAAGCTCAACCGTCAACTCTCGCAGCTCTGTCTGCACGCAGGCGCCAACGATTACGGCGGAACCCTGATGGAAGAAAACATTTCGCGCGAGGCCGGAGCCACTGCCGGGCAGTACACCAGTCCGGAAGACTTCCAATCTCTTATTCTTGAAGCGGGACGGATTCCCGCCGAGCGCAATACGACTTACACCCGTCTTAGTATTAAGCAACAAGCTGACACGATAATCGCCGAGCAAGCGCTGGAAGCGGAGTTTGCATGAGCCGGCCGGTCGCGGTCCTTGGCGGCACGGGTCCAGAAGGTTTCGGCCTCGCTTTGCGCTGGGCGCAAGCGGGCGAGACGGTCATCATCGGATCGAGGGACGCCAAGCGTGCCCAGGAGGCCGCAGACAGAATCAAGCAACGCACCGCGAAGGCCAACGTTTCCGGCCTCGAGAACCCAGCAGCCTGCGCAGCCTCCGACCTGCTGGTGCTCACGATCCCCTATGAAGGCCATGCCGCATTACTGAAACAACTGAAACCGGCCATTCGTCCAGGCAGCATTCTGATCGACACGACCGTGCCGCTCGCCGCGAGTGTCGGCGGCCGCGCCACGCGCACGCTGGGCATCTGGCAGGGATCGGCCGCGCAAGAAACTGCCGAACTCGCTCCCAAAGGGGTTGCCGTAGTAGCCGCCTTTCAAAACGTTGGCTCGGAAATACTCAACGCCGACGGCCCGGTGGATTGTGATGTTATCGTTTGTAGCGACGATTCCGCGGCAGGTGGAGTTGTGTGCGGACTGGCTGCGAAGATCTCGGGCGTACGTGCTCTCGACGGAGGCAAGCTGGAAAATGCTCGTACCCTGGAGCAGATCACGGCTCTGCTGATCGGCTTCAACATTCGGCACAAGGGCCATTCGGGAATTCGCATTACCGGTCTGCCGGCAACAGCGTATGTTTCTCTGTAAATCGGCTCACTTCGGGTGGGCTTCACGGTCGCTATGGAGTTCACTCCCAACGACGCTCCCGCCATCGAGTTTCGACATGTCTCCTATAGCCTGAACAACACCCATGAGTTGGTACGGGATCTGAATCTCACCATCTCCCGCGGCGAAACCCTGGTGCTCCTCGGCCGCAGCGGATCGGGAAAGACCACCACGCTGAAGCTTGTCAACCATCTGCTCACCCCCAGCGCCGGCGAGATTGTCGTCGATGGCCGCCCACTCACTGAATGGGACGTCATCCGCCTGCGGCGCATCATTGGCTACGTGATCCAGGAAGGTGGTCTGTTTCCCCACTTCACCGTGGGAAGCAACATCGGCCTCGTGCCAAAGATTGAAGGGTGGCCGGCAACGCGAATCGAAAACCGAGTGCGCGAGTTGCTCCAATTGGTTGGACTGTCGCCTGATGTCGCCGGACGCTATCCGAGTCAGCTCTCTGGCGGACAACGACAAAGGGTCGGCGTGGCTCGGGCCCTGGCTGCCGATCCGCCTTTTCTCCTGATGGATGAACCCTTCGGCGCTCTCGACCCCCTTACCCGCGCTGAACTGCAGACCGAGTTCCTCGCGCTGCAGAACCGATTGCGTAAGACCATCGTGTTCGTCACCCACGATCTGCGGGAAGCGTTGCTGTTTGGAACCAGGATCGCCCTCATGGAGGCGGGGCAACTGGTGGCCATCGGCACTAAAGAAGAGTTTGAAAAATCCACGCATCCGTTCGTGGTCGCGTACCGGGAGGCGTTTCGCACTCAAGGAGGCCAGCCATGAACGTCTGGCAATTCATGCTGCAAAATCGCTTGGAAGTGCTGGACCTCACACTCGAGCATTTGTGGCTCGTCGGGGTATCGACGCTGCTTTCTGTACTTATCGGGGTTCCCCTGGGCATCTGGATTACGCGCTGGCCGGGGCTCAACAAACCAATCCTCGGCACTGCGAACGTGATCCAAACCATCCCCAGCCTGGCTTTCTTCGGCTTCCTGCTTCCGGCCCCGTGGATCGGGACCCGCGCCGACCGCCTGGCGATTCTCGCCCTTACCCTCTACGCGCTGCTGCCACTGATTCGCAACACCTGTGCCGGGATCAAAGGGGTTGATCCGGCGGTGGTGGAAGCGGGAAGAGGCATGGGGCTCACCGACCGGCAACTCTTATTCCAGGTCGAACTCCCTCTGGCGTTGGGCGTGATCATTGCCGGCATTCGTGTGGCTACGGTGATCTCAGTTGGTCTTGCGACGATTGCAGCGGCGATTGGGGCGGGGGGACTGGGCGAGTACATCTTTCGCGGTCTGGCGATGGTCAACAATTCCGTCATTCTTGCCGGTGCGATCCCCGCGGCCGCTATGGCGTTGCTGGCTGATGTGGGTCTAGGGTGGCTGGAACGTAAGCTCAGCCCCAACTGAGAGCCGAAAACTGAGAACTGGCTGTTATAACTCGAAAATCACAATGGCTCGGCTCCTTCCGATTCTGCTCTGCACGTTCTTCTTCGCTGCCTGCGGCCCGTCGCGCCACGACCGCATGGTCATCGGCTCCAAGAACTTTACCGAGCAACTGGTCCTTGGCGAGTTGATGGCCCAGCAGATCGAAAATAAAACGCACTTGCCTGTCGAACGGCGTTTCTATCTGGCGGGAACCTACATCTGCCACCAGGCCATTCTGGCTGGAAGAATTGACATTTATCCCGAATACACCGGCACGGCACTCAGCGCGGTGCTGAAAGATAACTCTCGGGGAACACGCCAGCAGGTCTACGAACAGGTTCGAAGGGAGTACGAGCAGCGCTTTGGCCTCAGGGTTGGGCAAGCGTTGGGATTCGACAACACTTTTGCCATCGAGATTCGCGGAGAGGATGCCCGCCGTCTTGGACTGAAGACTCTGTCCCAAGCCGCAGCCTACACGCCGCAGTGGCGCGCCGGCTTCGGATACGAATTCATGGAGCGGCCCGACGGATACAAGGGACTGGCCTCGAGGTATGGGCTACATTTCGCCGAGGCACCGCGCATTATGGATCTTGGCCTGCTAAGCCGTGCTCTGAAAGACAAGCAAGTGGACCTGATCGCCGGCAACATGACCGATGGCCTGATCCCGGTGCTCGATCTGTTCGTTCTGCAGGACGATCGCCATTACTTCCCGCCTTATGAAGCCGTGCCGATAGTGCGTGGGGATCTCGTGACCCGGCATCCAGAGGTTTTGGCAGCACTGAATGAACTTGCGGGAAAGATCTCCGACGAGGAGATGCGGCGCATGAACTATGCAGTGGACGGAGAACATCGGGATGCGAAGGAGGTGGTGCGCATGTTCCTGCGGACCCTCACATCAGCCAGACCGGATCTACATCCACAATGACCTGGGTCCGCGGTATCTTTTGTTGGGCAGCGTAGGCCAGCATGGCCCTCAGCAGCGCATTCAGTTTCTTCCGGCTCTCCGACTTCAGTACCAGGTGATAGCGGTAGTCCTGCTTCAAGCGCAAGATGGGCGCCGCTGCCGGGCCGAGCACCCTTATACCTTCGTGTGGTGTGCGGTCGAACCACTTTCCCAGCAAGCCTGACCAACGCAGTGCATCATCCAGCTTGTTACTTCGCACCAGCACATTGCCCACTGCGGTGAAAGGCGGGTAGTGCATCACCCGCCGGAACCAGAGCTCTTTTTCATAAAAGCCAACAAAGTCATGCTGCGCGGCAAATTGCACTGCGTAATGGTCCGGAAAATAGGCTTGCAGGATGACTTTGCCCGGCACCTGCCCGCGCCCCGCACGTCCGGCCACCTGGGTCAGCAACTGGAAGGTTCGCTCAGCGGCACGAAAGTCGGGGAATCCCAGAGCCGCATCCGCGCCCACTACGCCCACCAACGTCACGCCATGAATATCGTGGCCCTTGGCAATCATCTGCGTGCCCACGAGCAGGTCGAGTTCGCCTTCGTCCAGGGCATTGAGCATGCGCTCGAAATCCTCACGCCCGCGTACCGTGTCACGATCGAGGCGTCCGATACGGGCCTGGGGAAAGGACCCATGCAGCAATTCCTCCAGTTTCTCCGAGCCGGTCCCGAGGAAGTACATATACTCGCTGCCGCAGTGCACACACGCTTTCGGCACGGGCGCGGCGTACCCGCAGTAGTGACACTCCATGCGGTGGGAGCGCTTGTGGTGGGTCAAGGCAATCGCGCAGTTCTTGCATTCCAGGCTCTTGCCGCACGTCCGGCACAGCACGAGCGGAGAGTAGCCGCGGCGGTTGAGCAGAACCATGACCTGCTCCTGGCGCTCCAGCCGCTGTCGAATCTCTTCAATCAGCTTGCGAGAGATTACCTGTTCGTGCCCGGTCTCCTGGAACTCCACTCGCATGTCGACGATCTCGACCTCGGGCAACGGGCGTTGCTCCACCCGATCTGGCAGCTCCAGAAGAGCGTATTTGTTCTTCTTGGCGTTGAAATAGGACTCGAGCGAAGGCGTGGCCGAACCCAGCACCACGACCGCATTGGCCATCTTGGCGCGCATCACGGCGACGTCGCGGGCGTGGTAGCGAGGAGTCTCCTCCTGCTTATATGAAGAGTCCTGCTCCTCATCGACAATCACCAGCGCCAGATCAGATACAGGCGCAAACACTGCCGACCGCGTGCCGACAACGATACGGGCTCCGCGGCGACGAATCCGGTGCCACTGCTCGGCGCGTTCCGCGTCGGAGAGTCCGGAATGCAGAATGGCGACTTCATCTCCGAAGACTTCATGTAAGTCGGCGGCAACCGCGGGAGTGAGGCCGATCTCCGGAACCAGTAAGATCGCCGATCGTCCCGCCTCGAGCACGGACCGCATGGCTGCAAAGTAAATAGCCGTTTTCCCCGATCCGGTGACTCCGTGGATCAAGACGCCGGAAAATACTCCCCGGCCAACGCCCTCGCGGATCCTAACCAGCGCGGTCTGCTGGGCCGAGGTAAAACGGAAGTCCGGCGGCAACGGCCGGGCCTTCATCTTCGACACGGTGAACTCGGCAGGCCTTTCGAATATCTCCACCAGGCCACGTTTTACCAGCGTCCCGAGAGTAGTTCTCGGCACCTCCAATTCCTGCAAAGCCTCGACGGCCAAGGTCCCCCCGGCGGCGCTCAGTGTCTCGACCAACATGCGTTGATTCGAGTTGAGCTTACCTTCGGCGCTCTTCAGCACGGCCATCCTTACAGTGCGGACGACAGGACCTGCGCTCGATACGTCCTCACGAAGAATCCATTTCTTCGCGGCCAATCCTGCGAGTACAGACTTGGACGCACGGGTCGCGGCACGCAGGGTCTCTTCCCGCACCATTTCCCGTTCGGCCAGATAATCCAGCAGGCGAAATTCTGCCAGTTGTTCCTCGGGAGTCTTGCGCGACCGGGCCGACGATCCGGACATGCCAGCCAGGTGCAACGCCATTTGCCCTTCTTGGGTGATGCGATAGCCGACCGATCGTTTGAATTCAGTCGCGAGCGGGAGCATTGTGCGAAAGACTTCCCCCAGCGGAGCGAGATAGTAGTCGGAGAGCCACTTCCCAAGTTGCAGGAGATGTTCCTCGAGGACCGGTTCCTCATCCAGCACGCCGACCAGATTCTTGGCCTGCACGCCGGGCGGCTGGTCATGCAAGGCGGTCACCACCCCGAGCATCCGCTGCTGCCGGAACGGCACAAGAGCGCGACCGCCCACCACCGGGTGCATCCCCGGGGGAATGCGGTAGGTGAACACGGCGTCCAGCGGGACAGGCACGGCAACGTCGCAGAACTCAGTCATGAGCGCTCGTTCAGATGTTTGGCATCCTAGCACTCCCGCGAGACGGGACTGAAAAATGCATTTTGGCGTGGACTAGCGAGGGGTGGCCGTCCCTGCTAACATCGCTGAAGATGCCCCCGCGAAAACTGGCCAGGAAGTCGCCCCGAACCTCAGGCAGGTCCCGCAGCAAACGGGCCCCGCAAGATCTTCGCACGCCCGCTGAACTGGTCATCATCACGGGGATGAGCGGGTCAGGCAAGGCTTCCGTGCTGAAGGCTTTCGAAGACCTGGGCTACTATTGTGTCGACAACCTTCCGGTGGGCCTGATTCCGCGCTTCGCGGAGCTGGTGGGAGAGTCTTCTGAGATTAAGCGGACGGCTTTGGTCGTCGACGTCCGTGAGGGCGCTCAACTGGAAGATCTTCCTGAGATCGTCAAGTCAGTGAAGCGCATGCTCCCCACGAAGATGATTTTTCTCGAAGCAGCGGACGCAGTTCTGGTGCGGCGTTTCAGTGAGACCAGGCGTCCGCATCCCTTGGGCAAAGATAGTCCGGTAAAAGCGTCCCTCTCGGCGGAGCGGCGGCATCTCCAACCTATCCGGGCCATCGCTGACCTGGTGATTGACACCTCCAAATTCAACGTACACGAACTTCGAGCCTACATAACCGAGCGTTTCCAGAAGCAGGAATCCAGCAAGAACATTCTGGTTTCTTGCGTCAGCTTTGGCTTCCGCCGGGGCGTTCCCGAGGATGCGGACCTTGTGTTTGACGTACGTTTTCTGCCGAATCCGCACTTTGTGCCGGAATTCCGCCCGCTCACCGGGCGTGACCCGAAGGTCGCCAAGTATATCCGCTCGTTTCCCCAGTCGCGGGAGTTCATCAAGCGGATCTCCGACCTCTTGGTTTACCTCCTTCCGCACTACATCCGCGAGGGCAAAAGCTATCTGACGATCTCTTTCGGTTGCACCGGAGGCCAGCACCGCTCGGTGATGATCGCCGAAGACGTCAGCAAGCACTTGAGCAAGGCAGGCTACCGGGTGAAGGTGGTTCACCGGGACAGTCCGGGATAAGGACTTTCGTAGGTTTTCCCCTCCGGGAGTGTTCCTCGAAGACCAACGACGAACAGCCTACAACTCAAGTAGAATAAAGCCTTGCGACGCATGCCGATTTCATCCGCCGCAGGCCGGGCCTGGCGGCGCATCGGGAGCCTCCAATGCGGCAACTGACGCGCCTCATCCGCTATGTCGTCCCCTACTGGTGGCAGTTGTCGTTGTCGGTCGTGTTGATGGCGCTGGTTGGTCTGCTGGATGCGTTCCGCGTTCTGCTGGTGGGGCCGGTTCTGGATCGCGTGCTGAATCCTTCCTCTGGCTCGAATGACATCCGCCTCTTCTCCCTGCCAGGGTCAGGCCACGTGATCTATTTGCAGCGCTTTGTGCCCTCGCATTTTCATAATGCCTGGACCATCGTCGCCTACGCGCTGGTGGCCTCCACGATCCTGAAGGGCATCTTCGACTACATCGGGACCTATCTGGTGAATTACGCCGGCTTCGGGATGATCACTGATCTGCGCAACAGCCTGTACGATTCGATCCTGCGGCGCTCGGCAGCTTTCTTTCAGAAGCACACTTCCGGCACCTTGATCTCCACCATCGTGAACGACATCGAGCGGGTGCAGTATGCGATGTCGAGCGTGTTGGCGGAATTTCTGCAGCAACTTTTCACGTTAGTCTTTACTGCGATCGTAGTCGTGCTGCTGGGAGGCCGGCTGGCCTGGGTGCTGGTGCTGTTTGTGCCTTTCATCATTTACTCGGCAGGAAGGATCGGGCAGCGCGTGCGGCACACCACCCGGCGCGGGCAGGACAAACTGGCCGATATCCAGAACATCCTCCATGAGACCATCACGGGAAACCGGATCGTGAAGGCGTTCAACATGGAGTCCTGGGAGATCGCCCGTTTCCAGAAGGCCGCGCGGCGCTTGTTCTGGGCCAACCTGCGTGCGGTGGCGGCCGCTGCCGTAAGTTCTCCCCTGATGGATATCTTCGGCGCCATCGCCATTGCCCTGCTCCTGCTGCTCGGACGCCAGCAGATCAGCCATCAGCGCATGACCGCGGGAGTGTTCTTCGCCTTTATTGTCGCGGTCTTCAAACTCTACGACCCGGTGCGCAAGTTCGCTCTCTTCAATAACAACTTCCAGCAGGCGCTTGGAGCTTCCTCCGAGATCTTCAAGTTCATGGACACCGAAGATGGCGTGCGTGAGCGGCCAGGCGCCAAGCCCTTGCCTGCGTTCTCGCGCAGCGTTCAGTTTGACAATGTCGGCTTCTCCTACGAGCCCAACGGTGAGGAAGCCCGCGAAATTCTGCGGAATATCAACCTGGAAGTGCGTGCCGGCGAGGTGCTGGCGGTCGTCGGCTCGAGCGGCGCGGGCAAGAGTACCCTGGTGCATCTGGTTCCGCGCTTCTTTGATGTGACCTCAGGAAATCTACGGATCGACGGTTGCGACGTCCGCGACGTCACTCTGGCCTCGCTGCGCGCGCAGATTGGCGTCGTGTCTCAGGAGACCGTGCTGTTCAACGACACCGTGCGCAACAACATTGCCTATGGGCGGCCCAACGTTCCGCAGAAATCAGTCGAGGAAGCGGCCAAGGCTGCACTGGCCCACGATTTCATCAGCGATCTTCCTTCCGGTTACGACACCATGATCGGCGAACGCGGTCTGCGTCTCTCCGGGGGGGAGCGGCAGCGTATCGCGATTGCCCGAGCCCTGCTCAAGAATGCGCCGGTCCTGATTCTGGACGAAGCCACCTCCGCGCTGGACGGCGAGTCGGAGGCCCTGGTGCAATCGGCTTTGCACAATCTGATGTCCGGCCGCACCGTGATCGTGATTGCGCACCGGCTTTCCACCGTGCGCCGCGCCGACCGCATCGTGGTTCTGGAAAACGGAACCATCAGCGACATCGGGGCGCACGAGGATCTGATGAAGAAGTTTGGCACTTACCGGCGGTTGTACGATTTGCAGTTCGTGGACCTTGAGCAGGCTCAAATGAGTGCTGCTCCGGCGAGAGACTAACCCACATGGCGCTTCGTTCCATGACCGGCTTTGCGCAGGTGAAGGGGCAAGTCAACGGAGGACTGGGCTTCACTCTGTCGCTGAAGTCGGTGAACCACCGTTTTCTCGACCTGCACTTCCGCATGCCCGCCGACAGTGATTCCCTCGAAATGAAACTACGCCGCCGACTGAAAGAGAAGCTGGCCCGCGGCCACATCGAACTGACGCTCAGCCTCGAGCATGCCGGCAGCGACTCCGCCTCCCTCAACCGAGAGTTGGTGGGAGGTTACATCCAGGCTTTTCGCACGGCCGCCGCAGAATTTGGCCTCGCAGCCGAACCCGATCTGAACGTCATCCTGCGAATTCCCGGGGCGCTGCAGAGCGGAGCCCTACCGGCAGACGGCGAACTCGAAGGAGCTGTGCTGGGCAAGACGGAAGAAGTGCTCGATCGCCTTAACGGAATGCGCGAGGAGGAAGGCCGCAGCGCGGAACAAGAACTGCGCCGCTGCATGACCCAGGTCGACAAGGCCTGCGAAGAGGTCCAAAAGCACCGCCAGGCCACCTTACGGAGTTATGCCGACAGGCTGAAGACGCGTATCCAGGAGCTGATCGGCTCGCAGGTGGAACCGGAACGCATTCTGCAGGAAGCCGCGCTGCTGGTGGACCGCAGCGACATCCAGGAGGAACTGGTCCGCCTGGACACCCATGTGAAGCACTTCCTCGGACTGCTCGACGAGGGAGGAGAGGTGGGCAAGAAGCTGGACTTCCTGCTGCAGGAGATGAACCGCGAGGCCAATACACTGCTTTCCAAGACTTCCGGCCTGGCCGGCGAGGCTCTCAAGATTACCGAATTTGGATTGTCCATGAAGTCCAACATCGAAAAGGCCCGCGAGCAGGTGCAGAACCTCGAATGACGAACGTTTACATCATTTCCGCGCCTTCCGGATCGGGTAAATCCACGCTGGTCGACAAAGTACGGCAGCTTGTGCCCAGCCTCGAGTTTTCCATCTCCTACACAACGCGTGCTCCACGTGGAAAAGAACAGGATGGGCGCGAGTACTTTTTCGTGGAACGCCCTGCCTTTGAGGAGATGATCGGGCGTAATGAGTTCTTGGAACACGCCGAAGTCTTCGGAAACTTCTACGGCACGGCGCGGCGCTTCCTTAAGCAGGCGGAGCAAAACGGCCATGATTTGTTGCTCGACATTGATGTCCAGGGCGCCGCGCAAATCAAGCGGAAGCTGCCGGAAGCGGCGAGCATCTTCATCTTGCCGCCCGACCGCAAGACACTCGAGCAGCGCCTGCGCAACCGCAGCCTGGACACGGAAGAAGTCATCCAGCGGCGTCTGGTGACGGCCAGCCGGGAGATTGAGAATTACGGCAAATACGACTATATTTTGGTTAACGACCGTCTGGAAGATTCGGTGGCGAAATTGCGATCGATTCTCCTTGCGGAACGGCTGAAGCGCTCAGGAGTTACACCTTCCGCTGGCGACGCAGAAATCCTGGCCACGGCAGAGGGTTGCCGTCTCGAAAAAGTTCGGGAGCGATTGCAGCCCATCCTGGCCTCGTTCGTGGCGACAGCGGTACCCGGCATACGTTAGCGACAGGGGAGAAGATCATGAAGTTGATGGACGGGTTCGACAGCAACTATCGATATATTCTGGTGGCCGCCCGGCGCGCACGTCAACTGCAGGGCGGCGCCCCACCGGTCATTGATACCAGTTCCCGCAAACCCTGCCGCATCGCGCAGGACGAGATCAAGGCAGGTAAGGTGAAGTGGGTCATCCCCGAAACCCCTAAGTCCGCCGCCGAGATCGCCCACGAGACGTTGGACAAGGCCTTGGGGCAAGAGTAAGGGATTGATGATTTGTGATGGTTGATTTCCAGCCTGGAACCAAATCGACAATCTGAGATCAGCAACTATGAAGGTCGCACTCGGTGTCAGTGGTGGAATCGCAGCGTATAAGGCGGCGGAAATCGTGCGCCTGCTGCAGGAGCGCGGCATCCGTGTGCAGGTCGTGATGACCCGCGCCGCGCAGGAATTCGTCAAGCCTCTCACCTTTGCCGCCCTCTCCGGCGAAAAAGTCATCACCGACATGTTTGCAGCGGGCAACGAGCCGCCAAACATTGACTCGGCGGTGGAACACATTGCCGTTGCCCAGTCGATTGATGCCCTGCTGGTCGCTCCGGCGACTGCCGATGTGATCAGTAAGTTTGCGCAAGGCATCGCCACGGATTTCCTGACGACCCTTTATCTTGCGACTACCGCGCCGGTAGTGGTTGCCCCGGCGATGAACGTCAACATGTGGAACCATCCGGCCACGCAGGCCAATGTAGAGACGTTGAAGAAGCGCGGTGTGCGCCTGGTGGAACCGGGAACCGGCTACCTGGCTTGCGGAATGACGGGCGCCGGCCGCCTGGCGGAAAACGAGATGATCGTCGGGGCCACCCTCGAGGCGCTCGGCGCTTCCCAGGAACTGGCGGGTGAGACCGTGCTGATCACTGCTGGGCCGACCCGCGAAAAGATAGACCCCGTGCGTTACTTGACGAACCGTTCGAGCGGGCGCATGGGATATGCGCTGGCGGAAGCCGCGCTGCGGCGAGGCGCCCGCGTGCTTTTGGTCAGCGGCCCGACTTCGCTTACTCCTCCCGGTGCTGCCGAGGTCATCAAGGTCGAGACAGCGGAAGAAATGCGGCAGGCGGTATTAAGACTTCTGCCCCAAGCAACCATCGTGATCAAGACCGCTGCCGTCGCAGACTACCGGCCAAAGTCCGCGGCATCGCAAAAAATCAAACGCACGGGACCGATGAGCTTGGAACTCGAACCCACGACCGACATCCTGGCCGAGCTGTCCCGTCACAAACAGTCACAGATCATCATTGGTTTTGCGGCGGAGACGCAGAACGTTTTGGAAAACGCCCGCAAGAAGCTGGCTTCGAAATCCCTCGATGCCATCGTCGTAAACGACGTTTCCCAGGAAGGCGTTGGCTTCGACTCCGACCGCAACGCGGTAACGATCATCACGCAAGATGACGTGGTCGAAGTGCCCGAGACAACAAAGTGGGAAGTGGCGCAGCGGGTGCTCGCTCAAGTAGTGAAACTGAAAGAGCAAAAACAGACATTGCAGACGTAACATTCGACTGAGAACTGGGAACTGAGATCCGGGAACTGATTCCTTGCCTG
>Ga0335082_10001317_pt1 | contig 26590 bp, 21 predicted proteins | sample Lox_Sample_41_FD_206718 | JGI IMG/M metagenome (GOLD analysis project Ga0335082, IMG submission 206718) | Soil microbial communities from Loxahatchee National Wildlife Refuge, Florida, United States - Lox_Sample_4.1 | ecosystem: Environmental > Terrestrial > Soil > Wetlands | place: USA... | reverse complement strand
AGCCTGTCTGGCAGGCCAGTTCTTTTCCGGGAATGTCCGGAACGGAATGGGTGGCCCATATCTGGCAGTGGGGATGGGGGTTGCTTGCTCCCATCATGGCGCCGCGATTCTCGAAGATCTGCACGTGCTTGATCTGCGGCATTGCCCCCAGTTCATGAAATTGGGCCGTCCAGGTGTGAAGCACACCTTCGATGTCCTTGGGCGACATGATAGCGAGGGTCAGGTTATGGCGCGGGGAAAAGCAGATTACCCGGCACAACCCAGGTTCGCCTTCCGCGACCAGCAATCCCCGGTTTTCGAGGTCCAGACGGTCGTCGCGAACCGTGGGTTTGAGGGCGGCAAAGTCATTGTCAAAAACAAAGGTGCCTGTGTAACCCGGATTAAGCACGCCTCCCGCCCGGGCATTGCCCGGACACAGGTAGCAGGTGGGGTCATATTCGGGTTCGGCGTGAGTAGAAACCTTCTCCAGCTGTCCCTGCCAGGGCCTGCCGGCGCGGTGCGGAGATACCAGTAACCACTCGCCGGTGAGAGGGTTGAATCTGCGATGTGGATCTTCGGTAAGCTTCAATAACGTGCCTCCGAACCTTGAGTTACAATGTACCCGAAAGCCTGTCACCGGCTGGAAAAACGATAGATAAAAGGGGTTTGACAGACAGCCCAAGGCCGCCTATTGTGGCAGCTTGTAATCGCTTACAAAGTATTTCATACTCCCAACCCGGATTTCACGCCCTGTTTTTTGCTTGGCTCTGGTTTCATTCGGAACGGTATGAAGTCAGCAGAATTGACTCAACATTTTGAGAACGCCTTCGGGTCTCCGCCCCGCATCTTCTGTGCCCCGGGACGAGTCAATCTGTTAGGTGAACACACCGATTACAACGACGGCTTCGTGATGCCCTGTGCCATCGGCTTTTCTACCCGGGTGGCCATCTCTTCCCGGTCGGATCGCAAGCTGGTAATTCGATCAGAAGAATTTTCTCAGCAGTTTGAATTCGATCTGGATAACCTGCCCAGCCATGGCAACGGCGCTTGGGCAGATTATGTTTTGGGTATTGCGGTGATGCTGGCTGAGATCGGGCATCCGACGCCGGGCGCCAGCCTGTTGGTGCGGGGTGAAGTACCCATCGGAGCCGGCCTCAGTTCCTCGGCCGCGATTGAAGTGGCCAGTGCACTCGCCCTGATGAGCCTCAACGGCGCCCGCCTTTCACTGCCCGAAGTAGCCAAGTTGTGCCGGCGAGCGGAAAACGTATTTATCGGCGCGCGAGTCGGCATCATGGACCAATTTGTCTCTTGTCTCGGCCGCGCCGGACACGCCTTGCTGCTGGACTGCCGCTCCCTGGAATACAAGTTGATTCCCATTCCGGAGAACGTGCGTTTGGTGATTTGTAACACCATGGTGAAGCATGAGCACGCCAACGGCGCCTACAATCGCCGCCGTGAGGAATGCGATGAAGGAGTGCGGATCTTGAGCGAATGGTATCCCAATGCGCGTGCTCTGCGAGACATTTCCGTGGAGCAGCTCGACCAACACCGCGCGGCCATGCCGGACATTATTTACAAGCGCTGTCTGCACGTGGTCTCGGAGAACCAGCGGGTGCTGGAAGGCGCCAAGCACCTGGCAGCCGGTGATGTGAGCCGATTTGGAAGCCTGATGCGCGAATCTCATCGCAGCCTCCGCGACCTATTCGAGGTCAGTTGCCGGGAACTGGACATCATGGTGGAAATTGCGGAATCCCTGGAAGGCTACTGTGGCGGACGCATGACCGGCGGGGGCTTCGGCGGCTGCACCGTGAACCTGGTGAAGAGCGCTGACGCCTCTAGATTTGCCGCACAGATTTCCGAGCGATATCAAACCGCCACTGGGATCAAGCCTGATATATACGTTTGCTCGGCGGCCAACGGCGCCAGCGCCGAATAGCTCGAAACAAGCCGAGGGAGCCAGACCTCCCGACTCGTAATATCTGGCGCACCGGCCCGGTCACAAAATCCCCAATATTCAGACCGTTGTCCGAGATATAGGGGGCCTTCGACTAGCTGCTTCGCCAGGCGAAGCAGCTACTTTGCTCAGGATGACAACGGAACTCTAGATGGCGCGAGTGGAGCCGCGCATCACCAGGTGGGTCGGAATCGAGTAATCGACGTGCGGCCCCTCGTCTTTTCGGATGAGGGCCTCGAGCGCGGCAAAAGCCGTGACGGCAAGCTGGGTTCGCGACAGGATCACGGTGGTCAGCGGAGGCTGGGTAAGGTGCGCGAACGAAATATCGTCAAAGCCGATCAGCGACATGTCCTCCGGAACTTTCAATCCGGCGTGCAGAATCGCGCCCAGGGCTCCAATCGCAGTCAGGTCGTTCGAGGTGATGACTGCGGTGGGGCGCTGAGGCAATTTCAGCAAGCTCCTCATGGCCATGGCGCCGCCCTCGATCCGGTGGTCTCCCTTTTCGACCATCGCCTTGTCAGAGAGTCCTCGGAACTTAAGTCCCGAAAGATAAGCGTCGCGCCGCATGCGGGCGGACTCCAGATTCATCGGACCCGCGATAAAGGCTATGCGTCGATGGTTGAGCGAAAAGAGATGTTGCATGGCCTCGTGAATGCCCTGGGCGTAATCGATGCGAATGTTGGCGCTGTGGAGGCCAGTTTTGCCCGTGTCCATGAAGACAGTAGGAATGTTGCGGCGGGTCAGCTCGGTCACGAGGGCTGGATCGGCCTCAGACGTCATGATGGCCACGCCATCGACCTTGCGCTCCACCATGCGCCGGATGCATCCCGCCATCCGCTTGGGATTGTAATCCGTGTTTCCAATGATGACTTCCTGGCCGCGCTCGACCGCCTGATCTTCAAAACTCTTCACCAGTTCGGGGAAAAAAGGGTTCGTGATGTCGGAGATGATGAGACCCAGCATGCGGCTTCGTCCCGAAACCAGGGTGCGAGCGTGGGTGTTGGGATAGAAGTTCAGTTCTTCGATGGCCTGGCGCACCCGCGCCGCAGTGTCGGGGCGCACTTTCTCGGAATCATTGATAGTGCGCGAAACCGTGGCGGTTGAGACTTTTGCACGCTTCGCGACTTCTTTAATGTTCATGCATGCCCACGAGGAAGATCTCGGGAAGAGAGCTCTATTTTAGCAACGATTGCCGGACAAAAGGAATCCGAGGTGCACCGGGTTGTATGTGGGTCGGACACTCTTGTCCGACGCCTTTGAACTGGATCTTCAGTCCTTGACTTCTATCAAAAGATTAGCTTGGAACCGCAGAGTCAAAAGTCAAAAGTGGCGGACAGGAGTGTCCCCCCATACATACCCTTTGTGTAAGCGTTTACAGGGGCGGCCCAATATTAGATAATGCACCCGCAATCATTCCACAGGCACCTCGAGGGAAACCATGGACCGACGCAACTTTCTCAAGACTACGGGCACGTTCATTGCGGGTGCGACCATTGCCCGCTCGGGATTAGCCACCAGCGCTGCAGAGGCCAATGCCGCCCCGGGACGCCTGGTTCTGCCTTTGAATCGGAACTGGCGCTATAGCCGCACGGTCGCGGATGGGGCGCACGCCCGCGATTTCGATGACTCCCAATACGAGCGCGTCGTGATTCCTCATACCAACGTCCGCCTGCCCTGGCACAGCTTCGACGAAAAGAGTTATGAGCTCGTCTCCAGCTACCGCCGCCGTTTCAAACTGCCGCCCGAGGCCCGGGGCAAGCGTGTCTTCGTGGACTTTGAAGGGGCCATGACGGCTTCCACCGTCTGGATCAATGGCCAGCGACTGGGCGAGTACAAGGGCGGATACACGCCGTTTTCTTTTGAGCTCACCCCGCACCTTGATTTCGACGGCGAGAACGTGCTGGCCGTGGACCTGGATTCCAGCGAGCGTCCGGACATTCCCCCCTTCGGTTATGAGATTGACTACCTGACTTTCGGAGGCATTTACCGCGAGGTTTCTCTTCGCATCGTGCCGACAACTTTTATCGAGAATGTTTTCGCCAAGCCAAAAGACGTGCTGACTGATCACCCCAGCCTGGATGTGGATTGCTACATTCAGCGCACGGAGACGTCGCGGGAGCCACTGACCCTCGAAGTCAGTCTCCGCGAGGGTGATCGCGTGCTGGCAAAGGCGACGCAGCGCGTTCCCGCTGCTTCAGCCGCAGCCGAGCCCGCTACGTTCACTGTCCACCTGGACAAACTTGGCTCCATCAAGCTATGGGACCTGGCGCATCCGAACCTCTATAGCGTACAGGTCCGTCTGCTGCGCGGGACGCAAGCGGTGGATGAAGTCTCACGCACCATCGGCTTTCGCGAAGCGCAATTCACCGATCACGGCTTCGCACTCAACGGCAAAGTGATCAAGCTGCGTGGCCTCGACCGGCATCAGACCTTCCCCTGGGTCGGACAGGCCATGCCTGGCCGCGCCCAACGCAGCGATGCGAAGATTCTCCGCTACCAGCTCAAATGCAATATCGTGCGGACCTCGCACTATCCGCAATCCCGCCACTTTCTCGATGCCTGCGACGAAATCGGGTTGCTGGTGCTGGAGGAAATACCGGGCTGGCAGCATATCGGCGACGAGCCCTGGAAACTGATATCGATTGACAATGTCGGCCGCATGATTCGCCGCGACTGGAACCATCCCTCAATCATCCTGTGGGGGGTGCGGATTAACGAGTCGAAAGACGACCACGATTTCTACGTTCGCACCAACACGCTGGCGCACAAGCTGGACCCGACCCGTCAGACCGGCGGCATCCGCTATTTTCAGGAATCGGAATTCCTGGAAGACGTGTTCACCATGAACGACTTCGGTTTTCCCCTGAAGCCGCCCAATCACTCTCGCTACCTGAACACCGAGTTTGTTGGGCACACTTATCCCACCAAAACTATCGACCAGGTGGAGCGGCTTACTGAACATACCTTGCGCCACGCCCGTATCCACGATCAGCTGGCTTCGAATCCGCAATACGCCGGCGGCATCGGCTGGTGCGCCTTCGACTACAACACCCACGGCGATTTCGGCTCCGGCGATCGCATCTGCTATCACGGCGTCACCGACATTTTCCGCGAGCCCAAGCCGGCGGCCGGTTTCTACAAATCGCAATGCGATCCCGCCGAAGAGGTCGTGCTCGAGCCGGCCTTCCACTGGGCGCGCGGCGACGCATCCGTAGGGTTTTCTACGGCGGTGATCTGTTCCAACTGCGACCAGGTGAAGCTCTACATCGCAGATGAGCTGGTCGCCACGATTGATCCCGACCGCAAGCAATTTGCGCATCTTCAGTACGCCCCATTCGTCGTGGAGCTTGGCGAACTCTTTCACAAGTGGGGCGACTTGCGGCTCGAAGGCTACATTCAAGGCAAACAGGTCATTGTGAAGAAGTACTCGGGCAAAGGCGTCGATCAGAAATTCACGCTGTTGCCCGACGACACCAGCCTGATCGCCGATGGGGCCGACACAACGCGGGTGGTGCTGCGGGTGACCGATGAATTTGACGCCATCCGGCCATTTGCCAATGACGCCATCCAGTTTGATCTGGAAGGCCCGGCGGAACTTATCGGCGACAATCCTTTCGCGTTGATAGGCGGAACCGGTGCGGTTTGGATTCGAGCCAAAGAACAGCCCGGAACAGTCCGGCTGACGGCCACCCACCCCGTGTTGGGAAAGCAGCAGGTAGCGTTTGAGATTGCTGCGGCCGCTCCGGAGGTTGTGTAGCCGCAGATCAAAAGTGCGTTCGGTCCAGGCGCGAAGCGGCGCAAGAATGCAGTTCCTGGCGTAAGCCCGGGATCAACTTGCGAAATGATGTCCAGCCCCGGCGGGGCGTCCGTCCCTACGTGGTTTGTTGACGGATCAGATCCTCGACGTCGCCGATCTTGTCTCCCAATAAATTGAGCTTGCGGGCCAAACCTTGAATTTCGGACTCTGCACGGCGGTTCACATTGTAATCGAGCTCGCCCCGCAGGCGGTCTTTTGTGTCTTGCCGGTTCTGGCTCATCATGATGACCGGTGCCTGGATGGCGGCTAGCATGGAAAGGAACAGGTTCAGCAAAATAAAGGGATAGGGATCCCAGGCCCTTCCTCGTAACACGACATTCAGAGTGGTGTAGACGGTAATGGCCAGGGAGAAAATAATGATGAATGTCCACGAACCGCCAAAGGCAGCAACCCGGTCCGCGATGCGTTCGCCGAAGGTCATGTCTTCTTCGATGATGTCGTTAGGGTTGCGGCTGGCCCGCAAGCGCACCAATTGCTGCGAGGCGTGGAATTGGCGGCCCAGCACGGTCAACATGTCCATCCCGGCGTGAGGTTTGCGCTGTAGCAGAGTGGCGATATCGTCGCGGGACACTTCCAGGCACACGGCTTCTGTAAGGGCGAGGGCCTCGGTCTGGTGGGGCGTTTGCTCCAGCATGGAAGCGAAACCAAAGAATTCGCCCTCGGCGGGTTGATCAACCACGACCTCCTGGTTGTCCTCATCCACAGTGGTGATCCGAACCGTGCCGGATATCATCACATAAGCTTGTCCGCCCGGGTCGCCGATTTTCCAGATGCGCTGGCGCGGAGCGAAGGTCTTGATTTCGACCTGGGCGGCTAAAACCGCGGTCTCATCGTCGTCGAGCAGTGCAAACAGGGGAACACCTTTTAATATCGCGGGGCTACACGCCATCGATCACCTCGGGGGATAGAAATGAATCGCACCTGATCCGTCCAGAAGGATGTCATAAAAGCACAAAAGACAACAACTGGCAGCGGTGCCTCTTGCGGATATTGCAGTGATAGCGCTGCAGCTTTTTTGCGTTCTTTGCGGTTGGGTTTTTAGGGTCTGGGCGAGAGTCAAACTCTTTAACCGCGAAGGACGCCGAGAAAAGCCGCAAAGGACGCAAAGAGACTACTTCTGCTCCCCGAAAACCCGGGAGTGAAACTCCATGACCTCGCCCATATGGGACAGGAAGTAGTTCAGGCTATGATCGCCGGCGTAGAGGTGGTATTCATGCCTTACGCCTTCCGCCTGCAATTGGCGGTGCAAAGCGGCTGCGCCATCTTCAAATCCAAAGTCATCTTGCTGCCCGCAATTGAAGTAAATGGCCAAACCCCTCAACGCCGGCCCGTTCTTTCTGGCAAGCAGAAAAATATTGTTCTGTTTCCAGTGCGGCAGGTTGATGGGCTCGCCGAAAGCCGGCCCCAGGACCCGTCCCAGGGGCGTACCGGAACGCCCGGCATCCGACAGTTCTTGCGGAGTCTGCGTGATCAGAGCAGCGCTTTGCGCGCTCACAGCGGAAAACAGTTCGGGGTGGGCAAAAGCAAAGCGCAGCGCCCCGTAGCCCCCCATCGAGACCCCGGTGATGGCCCGGCCTTTCCGTCCCGGACGGACGCGATACCGGCTTTCGATCTGGGGCATGAATTCCTGTAGGAAGAAATCGCTGTAGCGATGCTTGTTGCCGGGCGAGTTGATATAGAAGCTGTGCTTGCCTTCCGGCGCCGCCACCAAAAAGTCGGCAATCTTGTGCTGCCGCCGCAGGTCTTCAATTACGCTCCATCCTCCGGTGCTGAACAGCGTCTGCTCGTTCTGGCCAAGGCCGTGCAGGAAGTACAGCACCGGGTAGCGCCGTTGTGCGGACCCTTTGGCGTCATAGTCCGGCGGTAATTGCACACAGTAGTGAACCGCCTGTTGGAGGATTTGGCTGTTGATGATGTTGCAGTCGGTCCGGCTCTGCGCGTTCGCTACCAGCGGAGGAAGGATGCTCAGCGCGAGCCATAGCCGCCACCATCGAGACATGGATCTCAGTTTACTCGTAACGCAGCGCCTGTACGGGATCGAGACGGGCTGCGCGCGCAGCCGGATACAGGCCCGAAACCAGGCTGACGATAAAGGCAAAAATGATGGCAGCCCCGACCAGCCACCACGGCACCGACCAGAAGCTTTCGGGCGGGAGGGCCTGGCGCCTCAGATAGATATTCGTTCCCAGGTTGATGACATGGCCGATGGCCCAGCCCAGCATTACTCCTACTACCCCGCCCAGCAGGCCCATGGCCCCAGCCTCGGCAAAGAAGAGTTTTTTTACGTCGCTGTCGCTGGCGCCGATGGCCTTCATGATTCCGATTTCGCGGCGCCGCTCCAGGATGGCCATGACCAGCGTGTTCACTATGCCGATCGAAGCCACGGCCAACGCCAGGCTGCCAAAGATTCCCAGGAACAGATCGAGCACGGCGAAGAATTGCCGCAAGCTGCGGGTGGCATCCAGAATGGAAAACGTGTTGAATCCCAATTTCTTGATGGCCTGTTCAACCTCTTCCACGTTCTTGGGATTTCTTACGCGTACGCTCACCGTAGAGTAGCTGGGCTGCTTGCCGAAGCCGCGCATGCTGTCGCGCACGTCGGAAGGCTGCATGACGCGCAAGTCCTGAGCCAGCTTCAGGGGCAGGAACACCCGCGCCCGGGCAGCGCCCCGCATGCTGTCCGGATCCAGATCGGAGATGCCGACAATTTTCAATTTCTGCTCGCGCGAGACTACGGAATACGCCGCATCGGATTCAGTCGACGCTCCGGATGTCGCAGCAGTGTTTTCTGCGGCGGACTCCGGCGCGGAAACGCGCTGTGCGTAGTGCATGGTCAACTCTTTACCCAAAAGGGGTTTGGCCAGGTCGCTGACCGGAACATCGTCTTCGTGGCCGGGCGGCGGCGTTTTACCCAGCAGCTCCAGGGCGAATGACTTCTGCAAAATGACCTCGGGCGCCGTTTCAGAAGAGAAGAAACTGCCCGGGATTCCAGTGAAAGCATCGTTCGACCGCGCCGAGTCCGGAATTCCGGATACCATGGTCAGGTGGGTCTTGTCCTGGTAGCTGAGTTCAGTAATGAAGCGGATGTCAGGATAAGCTTCCAGCACGTTGGGCAGGCGTTCGATTTCCTGGCGCGCCGGTTCATCGAGGGTGCGGCTTTCAGCGGCGGAGGCAGTGCTTGGTTGGTCCTCACGGTTAAAGCCACGCAACTCGCGGCGTGAAGTCACGACCACGGTATCGAACAGTCCAGACTTTGCCAGGTGCCGGGTGGCCAGCTTTTGCAGGCCGATGCCGAGCGAAAGCATGGCAACCAGCGACGCCACTCCGACCGAAATACCAATCGTGGTCAGTGAATTGCGTAACGACGACTCCCGCAGGTTGCGCAGGGCGAGTTCGGAGAGGTCGTAAGTCTTCATTGCTGCTCCTCCTGCAGGCTGGCTGAAACCGCGCTATTGGGCCGATCGTCCACCAGTTTGCCATCGGCCAGCAGGATCATGCGCCTGGCGTAGCGCTCGGCCAGGGCGCGTTCGTGGGTCACCATCACAATCGTCATGCCCAGAGACTGATTGAATTCGCGGATGAAATTCATGATCTCGGTGCCGGTGTGGCTATCCAGATTGCCGGTGGGTTCATCCGCCAGCAGAAGCTTCGGCTGGTTGATTAATGCGCGGGCCAGTGCCGCGCGTTGCTGCTCGCCGCCGGAAAGTTCACTGGGCCGGTGAGACATACGAGCGCTCAGGCCGACGCGCTCCAGCGCCTGCCGGGTGAGTGCCTGGCGCTGGCTGCGGTCCACTTCCGCGAAGCGCAGCGGCAGGTCCACATTCTCGGCCAGGGTCATTCGTGAAACCAGGTTGAACGATTGAAAGACCATGCCGACGGTGCGCAGGCGATGCTTGGCCAACTCTTCCCGTGAGAGTTGGGCCAGGTCACGGTCTTCGACGATGACCGCTCCGGACGTAGGCCGATCAAGGCCTGCAATAAGATTCAGCAGGGAAGACTTGCCGGAACCGGAACTGCCCAGCAGCGCGACGAACTCCCCGGACTGAATTTGAAGCGACACGCCATCCACGGCGGGTATCAATGCCTCGCCCATCTGGTAATGCCGGCACAGATCGACGATGCGGACTGCCGGCGCTCCGGTTTGGCGGTTCGGTTGGCTGACGGGGAGGGTCATTGATAGGCTGGTTTTACCTCTGTGTTCTTCGTGTCCTCTGTGGCGGGCTGAATCGCGGGAGCTGACACAACACAAAGTCCCTCCACTGTGCTCGCTGCGCTTCGCTCCGGTCGGGATGACAGTCCATCAACGGACCTCTCCTCTTATCAGACGCAAAGCATCGGCCGAACTGACATCGCCATCGCCATTTTTTGTGGCCGCGCCGTCGTCGGCAGGCAATGCGGCATCACCCTCGCCCGGCGCCAGGAAGAGATTATTCTGCAGGCCTTGCTGCTTGGTGTAGAGATCGAAGTAGCGGCCCTGCAAAGCGTACAGTTCTTCGTGCGTGCCGCGTTCGACGATCTGGCCCTGCTCGACTACCAGAATCTGGTCAGCCCGGCGGATGGTGGAGAGGCGGTGGGCAATCACAAACGTGGTACGGCCCTGCATCAGATACGAGAGCCCATGCTGAATCATCTCTTCCGACTCCGAATCCAGGCTGGAAGTGGCTTCATCCAGGATCAGAATGCGAGGCTCCGCCAGGATGGCGCGGGCGATCGAAATCCTTTGGCGTTGTCCTCCGGAAAGTTTTACGCCGCGCTCGCCGACGATGGTGTCGTACTTTTCCGGAAAGCTTTCTGCGAATTCGTCCACCCGCGCGATGTGGCATGCCCGCATGATCTCTTCCTCGCTGGCCTGTGGGCGAGAAAAAGCCACATTCTCTCGAATGCTGCCGTCAAACAAGAACGACTCCTGCAGCACCACTCCCAGGCTAGTGCGATACGAGTCGAGGCGGGCCGTACTGAGGTCAACTCCATCGACCAGCACCCTCCCGTGCGTAGGCACATAAAACGCGGAAATCAGCCCGATAATGGTGCTCTTGCCCGAACCCGACGAACCGACCAGCGCGGTAACCGTTCCCGGCTCAGCCTGAAAATCTACATCGTGCAATACCATGCGGCTGCCATCGTAACTGAAGCTCACGTGGTCAAATTCCACCTTGCCGTAGATGTCATCCAGCGTCACGGTCCGCTTGGGGTCCTGATCTTCGGGGCGTTCGCGAAGAATTTCCTGGGTCCGCTCCAGGCCGGCGAGAGCCTCCGTGATTTGTGTCCCGATATTCACGATCTGAACGATAGGCGCCACCAGGAACCCGAGAAAAAGAGTGTAGGTAAAGAAGCTGCCGATGGTGAGCGTGCCGGCCATGATCTGGTGCGCGCCCATGTACATGATGATCGCTCCTACCACGCCCATAAGCAGGCTGGCGGAAAGGCTCATGACGGACGTGGCGGTCAGGGTTTTCATCACGTTGTCCAACAGACGGCGAACGCCGCCGGCGAAAACTGCCTCCTCGCGCTCTTCCGCGTGATATCCCTTGATCACCCGCACCCCGCCCAGCGACTCGGCCAGGCGGCCAGTCACTTCGGCGTTGATTTTCCCCCGCTGCCGGAAGATCGGCCGGATCGTTCTGAAGGCCTTATTCAATGCGATGGCGAAACAAAGCAGGAAGCTGAATGCCAGGATGGTCATGGCCGGGCTGATGCGAAAAAGCACGACCATCGCGATGCCGGAGGTAAGCAGCCCGCCGACCAGATCGACCAATCCAGTCCCCAGCAGGTTCCGCACCCCCTCCACGTCAGTCATGATGCGCGAGACCAGCGTGCCGGTCTTGTTGGAATCGTAGAACGCGACCGGCAGATGCGAAATGTGTACCTGCACTTTCTGGCGAAGCTCAGCGATCAGGCGTTGTGCCGCTTTCGATAACAATTGGGTGAGCGCGAATGACGTGATTCCCTGGATGAACGTGGCCAGCAATACGACCGAAACCAGACGTCTCAGTAATTCGACGTGATGTTTGGCGATGACGCTGTCGATCAGGAATTTGGTCGAATACGGAAGCACCAGCCCCGACACCCGGTTGATGACCATCAGAACAAAACCCAGGGCGAGCAGGCCTCGGCGCGGGCGCATCAGTTCCCAGACCGCGGGCAGAACATGCCGCAGCCTTTCGGTGGTCATCGCCGGCTTAGGCTTCGCGGTAGAAGGCGCGCTCACTGCTGTGTTTAGACTGGGATGGGGAGCGGAAGGGTTCATTTTTGCGGGATGCCGGATGCCGCGGCCATTGAAAAAGCGCGGCCTGTGCAGCCGCGCCTTTCTGCCTTGAATCGAAGATTGCCCGTCTACTCGTCCAGGTGTGAATTGGGAAGCGCCAGTTGTTCAGTGGCGGCCGCAAAGTCCTCGGCGGAGATTTCGAAAGATCCGTCGGATTCGCTTGCCGGTTTCTCCAACTTTCGCTGGATCTTGCGCTCGGCCTTTTCCCGCTGTTTTTCCTGCCGTGAGCGCTCTTTCTGACGCTTGGTGAAGCTGGAACGGCCTCGACCAGACATAGACACCTCCAAGGGACATTTTTTTGGCAGATCGTTTTTCCGGCAGATCATTGCCCGTGAAATCCTGCAACGGCTCTACCGGTCTTGCTCCTTTACCAGCGCGGCTCTCGAGGCTGACGCGCATGGCCCTGATAGTCGTCACGCCCACCCCCGCCGCCGGAGCGCCCACCGCCGCCGGGGCGTCCACCACTTGGGCGTCCGCCGCCGCGGGGCGGGCCACCGCGATCGGTCTTGGGACGGGCCTCGTTAATGTTCAGGGCACGCCCACCCAGTTCTTTGCCATTGAGCGCCGCAATTGCCTTTTCGGCCTCGGCGGAATCGGTCATTTCGACGAACGCAAAGCCGCGCGAACGGCCGGTATCGCGATCGGTCACGATGCTGACTTGCTCGATGGCCCCGTGGGGTTCGAACAACGCCCGCAACTCTGCTTCCGTGGTGCTGTGGGGGATATTGCCAACAAACAGCTTCTTCATATAGTTCCTCTTGCTGCAGCCTAGAGTGTAACTCAATTTTCAAGACGCGGTTTTTTGGGCAGTGCCGCGGGGCTTCTTGCTGGCCTCGGGCTTGGCGGCGTTGAACCCAGTCGCCTGGAGCAGTTCCCGGGTGCGTAGCCGGCGGCGAATGTTCTGTTTCCGCTCGCGGTTGGATCGGGCCTTGTCTCCATTAAATTGTGACATCTTTATTCACTCCCCTTAGGCGTAACAGCTCAAGAGCAAGCTCTTCCTCAAGGCTGCTCGAACCCTACCGAGCCACTAACGATCTGCGAAGCGCTCCTGCATCCGGTCAAGGACTGTACTTTAGGGCAGCGTAGATGGCGCGCCTACAGAGAAGCAGGTCCTCTCAATCGCGAAGGCGCAGGATGGTTCTAGTGATGTGTCTTCGTGGTTAAGTAACTTCCAGCCTTAGAATTATACCTGCTGAATAAGGAAGTAAAAGAAAATACTGGGAAAGGGCCTGTTCTTGGCGGTTTAGCGGGTCCTGTAGGACGCGTGCGGTCAAGTGCTTGAGCGGAAAGGCAGGCCGCCAAGAAGGGGGTCAGGTTACTGAAGTCTTGGTCGCCCCGGCGACCAGCAGCATTTTGTCCACCCAAATTTGGACTTTTCTGCTAAACTAATGATGCGTTTGATTAGAATCGGTTGTTGAGCAGCTTCTTGCATACCAGCTTGAACCGCCCTTTAGTACCTCCGATCTCACAGCGTAAATCGATTGAAAAGGAAACAGTAACAAAATGGCAGAACAAGGAACAGTAAAGTGGTTTAACGACGCCAAAGGCTACGGTTTTATCAGCCGTCAGAGTGGCGAAGATGTATTTGTGCACTTCTCGGCGATCCAGGCAGGAGGCTTTCGCAGCCTGCAGGAGGGCCAGAGTGTAGAGTTTGATGTGACCAAGGGGCCAAAGGGCTGGCAAGCTGAGAACGTCCGTCCGCTGTAAGCAGAGCGGAAACTCTAGATAGAAAGCGTGCCCGTAGCGGAAACCACCGAGCGGGCACGCTCTCCGACCAACCAAACGCAAGATTTCCACCAGCCAAGCGGGGTGTCTCTGACACGCGACGAAACCAAGTCTTCATACGCCATAATCCGCCACAACATCCGGACCTACGAATCCGGAGGAGTAGTGCTGGTGGTCAAAGGCAAAGAAAACGCAGAACTTAAAGTAAAGCACTTCGAGACCGGGCAGAGCTCGGAGGATCGTCATGCCGGTTGGCGCTACTTTGTCGAGAAGTCCGACCTCAAGGCCGGAATGGACCCCGCCGAGGCGACCAACCTCCGGCAGATGAAACTGGAAATCAGAGAATCGGAAGCCCAACCCGACCCCATGTCGGTTGCCAACCCTCCGCGTCACAACTAACCTCAGATCACGTAGGCCCGGACGCCCTCGTCCGGGTGGACGAGCGGAAGCTCGTCTGGTTTTTTCCTTCTGACACTTCAAAATCCTGCCAAGCTGCGCTTGGCCAGGGCGGACGAGGGCGTCCGCCCCTGCGAGTTCTGTGCTAGTGCCGGCGCTCGGTTTCTTTCAGAATGACGGCGAAGCTGCGACCGCCGAAACTGAATCCCTGCGAAACCGTTCCTCGCACGCCCACCTTGGCGCCGTTGCTGGGCACTCCGTACCTTTGGCTGAACACCCAGATCTGGCCCGTACCGTCCTCCACCTGGTAGACCCCGGAACCGAGCAGCCCGAATGAATTGCTCACCCGCCCCCCGATGGCAACCTCCCGCCCGGCGTAGCGTCCGGGATCACGGTTGATTTTTTCGATGCTGGTGTGCGTAGGACATCCCGCCAGAACCAGTGTCCCCGCCACGAGCAGCAGGGCAAGTGAGAACCTGTTAAGCAGTCTGACCACGCCTGACCTCCCAAACCATCAAGATTGAAGTTCTAACCGGCATTTTATCCGAACGGTCTGCCCACCACCGGCACGAGGGCAGGAACTTTCAACTATGATGCAATCCGAAATTTTATTGATGGACGACATTTCCCCGGAGTATATTTCCGTAGCCGGATTGCACACGAATTCGCAGTCGAAGGGAGCGCCGATGGAGCGCTCCCTTCGTATTTTAAGGCTGGCTTAACAAAACAGTGTTTCGTCTAAGGAGGAGTGCCATGCAGGAGACGCCGCAGCAGTACACGCAACGCATGCTCAATCACAGCCGCGGGAAGGAGCCGCTGCGCCTGCAGCAGGCCACTCCGCGCAAGCTGACCGCCCTGACCAAAGGGCTCAGCAAGAAACAGTTGACCCGGCGTCCAGGGCCGGGAAAGTGGTCGATCGCCGAAATCCTCGCTCACCTTGCAGACGCGGAGTTGGTCGTCGGTTTTCGCCTCCGCCTGATGCTGGCGTCGAACGGTACCCCGATTCAAGCCTTCGATCAGGACGCCTGGGCCGAGACTTTCAGCTATAGCCGCCGCGACCCGAAGATTTCGCTCGAAACCTTCAGCACGCTGCGTAAGAACAATCTGCGGCTGCTGAGCTCCGTGCCCCGCCGGCTATGGGAGAACTACGGCCAGCACTCGGAGCGCGGAAAGGAAACCGTGGACCATGTGATGCGAATGATGGCCGGCCACGACCTCAATCATCTACAGCAGGTGGAGAAGATCGCAAGAGGCTGACTTGAGTAGCGCCGGCGGGACGCCGGCGCTATAAAGGGGCCTCGGTAAAGTTGTGGCCCCTCAGTGTTCTGATTTCTCCAACTGCTGCGCCTGGGTCAAGCCTAGTTGAGCTTCCGCATTGTTCGGCTGCAATAGCAATGCAGCCTCAAACTGGTCTTCAGCGTTTTTTGGATCTTTGAGAGCGAGATAAACCCGGCCCAGCAGGACTCGCGCGGCGAACTGGCTGGGAGCAAGCTTCAGGCTGGCCTCGAGCGCGTCACGTGCGCCAGCGAAGTCACCGGTCTTTTCCCGGGCCTGGCCTTCATAGATGGCGGCGGTCGAGTCCTCGGGACGGACTTCCCTGGCCTGCTTCAGATGCTCAGCCGACCGGGCGTAGTCTCCGGCGTGGAGTTCCAGTTCGCCCAGTTGTCGTAACGCTGTGGGCGATTTGGCATCGAGTTGCAGCACTTTTTCCAGCGCCTGCCGCGCTTCGTCAGTACGATTGTCGTCCGAGGCCATCATCGCGGTGTGCAACAGGTTCTGCTCGTCGATCTTGTCCTTGGGGTCGGGCAGGTTCGACGCTGGCTCAGATGGATGGCCCTTGATCTGCGCCAGCATGTCGTGAAGTTTCTGTGCTGTGGCATTCGACGGCTGGTAGCGGTTAGCCATCTCTCCCGGATCGGAGTGCAGATCGTATAACTCCGGCCGCGGCGCCTCAATGAACTTGAATCCCTGGGCACGTACCGAGCGCAGAGGCGCCCAGCCGAAGCGCAGAGGATAGTCGGTTTCGCCGATGGCGGTGCGATCTTTGCTCTCGGCGCCAACCAGATAAGGCTGCAGCGATTCGCCGTCCAGGACCGCGGGCGGAGCGACCCCCAGCAGGCCGGTGATCGTGGGCAGGATGTCCGTGGTTCGCACCTGGGCGTCAACGATCTTCCCCGCATTGCCGCCGGGCAGCTTGGCGGGCATCTTTATGATAAGGGGCACGTGAGTGGTGGAGTCGTAGAGAAAGATTCCGTGCGTCTCCTCGCGATGCTCACCCAGGCCTTCGCCATGATCGCCGACTACGACGATGAGCGCGTTGTCGTACCGGCCCGTCTTCTTCAGATACCCGACAAATCCAGCCAGGACGGAATCCGCATAGGCAATCTCGCCGTCGTACAGGCGATCTTTGTAGGTCTGTGAATAGGGTGGAGGCGGCTCGTAGGGATCATGGGGGTCGTAGAGATGGATCCAAACGAAATGCGGCGCCGCGGCATGGGCGGCCATCCATGCCTCTGCGTGCTGCACCACCTCCTGACCTCGCCGTTCCACACGCCCCCAGCGTGATTTCGTCTTGGGCTGGGCAGGGAAATTGTCATAGAAATCGAATCCGCGATCCAGACCCGGGGCGAGCGTCGTGCTATCCAGAATGACCGCACCGATGAAGGCGGCGGTGTGATAGCCGTTCGACTTCAGCAGCGTAGCCAGAGCGGGATGCGTCGGCGCCAGAGGCACGGCGAAATCGGTGACGCCATGGCTGCTGGGTAGCAGGCCCGTCAGGATGCTGGTGTGCGAAGTGTTAGTGATCGGACTGGGAGTGAACGCCTGCGTGAAACGAATGCCATCTTTTGCCAGGCCATCGAGCGCCGGAGTCTGAATGTTTGCGTAGCCGTAGCAGTGCACGTGGTCGGCGCGGAGGGTGTCGATGGTGACCAGAAAAACGTCAGGCTTGGCGGCTCTTTTCTGCGTCTGCCCAGCCCCGATCGGGGCGGCGGCTAGCAGGAAAACGACCAGTATTCGAGCGGCCCTCACGCATTTCAGACTAGCACAATCACCCCAGGCGATCGCTTGGAGCGCCGCGTTGCTGGGATATAATTTTGCCATCCGATGATTTTCTTCCGGTCTCTTGCACTCCTCGTGACCGCTAGCCTGTTGCCCTGGTCAATTGCCGCATTCGGGGCGCCGGTTGCGGCGCCCAATGTGGTGGTTATTACTATCGACACCCTGCGCGCCGATCATCTTGGCTGTTACGGCTACAAGCAGATTCGCACTCCGAACATTGATGCTTTGGCTGCCGGCAGTGCGCGCTTCGAGCGGGCCTACACCGCGGTGCCGGTCACGCTACCCTCCCATACGGTGATGTTTACCGGGGCGTATCCCATGCGGAGCGGCATGCACGATTTTGCCGCCAACAAGCTTGGTCCGGGCCAGCCCACCCTGGCTTCCATGCTTAAAGAGCACGGATACGTCACCGGTGCGGTGATCGGCTCGGCAGTGCTGGATTCGCGCTTTGGACTGAATCGCGGATTCGATTTCTACTACGACCACTTCGATTTCAACCGCCTGCAGGAATCGAACCTCGAAGAAATGGAGCGTCCCGGCAACTTGGTGGCCGACGCGGCTCTGGATTGGCTTAGTCAGAATTACCAGAAGAAATTCTTTCTCTGGATGCACCTCTACGACCCCCACTACCCGTATCGTCCTCCGGCGCCGTATGCGGCCGAATACAAGGACCATCCCTACGACGGTGAGATCGCCTTCGCAGATTCGCAGGTAGGACGCCTCATTCAATTCCTCAAATCCAAAGGCCTTTATGAGAACACAATTGTTGTTCTCAGCGGCGATCACGGCGAGAGCCTGGGCGAGCACGGAGAGAAATACCATGGCTTCTTCATCTACAACGCCACGCTCCACGTGCCGTTCATCATTCATCTGCCGGACGGGTCTCCCCGGGTCGTGCCTGGCCTGGTGAATCTTGCCGACCTGATGCCTACCGTACTGCACGAATTGAAAATAGATGTTCCCACTCAGGTGCAGGGTCAAAACCTGCTTCCCCTGATAAAAACAAAAGAGCCGGGCGAAGACCGAACGCTGTACGCTGAGACCTTTCTGCCCCGTCTGCACTTCAACTGGAGCGAGCTGCGCGGGGTCGAAACCGAAAATTACCATTTTATCGATGCGCCTAAACCCGAACTTTACGACCTGGCCCAAGACCCGGGCGAAACCCATAATCTGTTTGCCGACAAGAAGGCTGTGGCGGAGGTCATGCGGGCGCGCCTGGCAAAGGTCATTCAACTGTACAGCGCCGGCCCTGAACTGGCGGAAAAGACCGGCCTCGATCCTGCCCTGATGGAGCGGCTGAAATCGCTCGGCTATGCTGGGTTTTCCGGCGGCGGCAGTCCCACCATTACCGACCGCGCCTTGCCCGATCCCAAGGACCGGATCCAGGTGTACGAACTGATTTCAGACGCCATTGCCGAGAGCCAACACGGCGACTATGCCGCCTCGACCGAGAAGTTCAATCAGGCCCTGAAAAGCGATCCCAATTCCGTTCCCGTGCACTATCTGCTGGGATTGAACTACTATCGCATGCACGACTTTCCCAGGTCAGTGGAGCACTTGCAGCGCGTAGTGCAACTCAGCCCGGATTATGCTTTGGCAAGTTTTCAGCTGGGTCTGGCGTATGCACGCTTGGGCGACTTTGATCACGCAGTCGAAACCCTGAAGCGGACGCTGGAGCTCGACCCCAGTAATTTCTCCGCGGCTTACAACCTCGGAGCGGCCTATGTGCAGAAGCAGATGATGACGGAGGCTGCGGGCGCGTTTCGCTCCTCGGTCACGATTGCGCCCGAGTATGCCCCCGGGCACCGCGCATTGGGGGAAGTCTTGCTATACCAGGGGCAGGTTGATGATGCGCTCACCGAGCTTCGCCGTGCGGTGGAGCTGGCGCCGCAGGACTCGGGCAATCATGCTGCTTTGGCAAAAGCCTTGTCGGCGAAGGGACTGACCGCCGAGGCCCAGGAAGAAATGCGCAAGGCGCAGCCGGGACAGTCACAGTAATTCGATCCGTACCCATAATTCATTGAAGCCCATTCTCCATCGTCTGACGCTTCTGCTCCTCGTGGCTCTCATGTTCCCGAGTGGACTGGCGGCAGCTGCCCCGCCCCGACGTAAATCCCCGAATGTGATTCTCATCACCATTGATACCGTTCGTGCCGACCACCTTGGCTGTTACGGCGCGAAGGACGTCAAGACCCCTACCCTGGACGGCCTGGCTCGCGACGGTATTCTCTTCGAGCACGCCATCTCCCAGGTGCCGTTGACCTGGCCCTCCCATGCCGCGATCCTGACAGGTACTTATCCCTTTCAGAACGGCGTGCAGGACTTTACCGGGCAGCCTCTCGATCCGCGCTTCCGTTCCGTGGCCCAGGTTTTCAAGCAGCAAGGCTATGCCACCGGAGCGGTGGTCAGCGCGTTTGTGTTGGATCGCAGCTGGGGGCTATCGCGTGGCTTCGACTTCTACGATGACGCGTTCTCGGCTGAGACATTTCGTCAGAAAGACATTGGCCTGGTGGATCGCAAGGCGGGCGAGAGCGTTACCCATGCGATTTCATGGTTGCAGAAGCCGACGCGACGGCCGTTTTTCCTCTGGCTGCATTTGTATGATCCGCACAGTCCGTACGATCCCCCTGAGCCTTTTCGCACGCAGTACCGCTCGCATCCCTATGACGGCGAAATCGCCTACGCCGACCACGAGCTGGGGCGCCTGATCGCATGGCTCAAGCAAAGCAGGCTTTACGATCGCACCGCGATCGTGGTGCTCAGCGATCACGGAGAATCTCTGGGAGAGCACGGCGAAAAGGAACATGGATTCTTTGTTTACAACTCGACAGTGCACATTCCGCTGATCGTGAAACCGCCCGCGGGAAGCGAGTTTCGGCCCGACCGCGTGCCCACACCGGTGGAAACGGTGGCGGTGGCCCCAACCCTTACCCGTCTGGCAGGAATGAAAGACGAGGTTCAAAAGCAGTTCGCGTCGCCCGGCCTGCTGGGGAAGAAACCTAAGAGCGACGACGCAGCGTACAGCGAAAGTTTTTATGCCTTCAGCTCGTTCGGCTGGAGCCCGCTGCACTCGCTGCAGACCAGCCGCTACCACTACATCGAGGCGCCGGTCCCTGAACTCTACGACGTGCAGGCCGATCCTGAGGAGAGGAACAACCTGGCTCCGCAGCAGAGGGCGACGCTCGCGGTGCTCGAGGACAAGCTGCAATCGTTGCTCCGGCAGAATCCGTTCAAACCAGGAGAGCCTGGTGCCTCCGGTCTAAGTCCCGATGCACTGGAAAAGCTGCAGGCGCTGGGCTACGTCGCCTCTCGCTCGCCGGTTTCTGCGGAAGCGCTGGCGGCAGGCCTGCCCGACCCCAAGAGCAAGTTGTGGGAATTTAATTCCATCCTGGAGGCGGCCGATGCGTTCCAGGTCGACGACATTGATCGCGGCAAGGACCTGCTGGCCAAGGTGCGCGAGAGCGATCCCACAATGTATGTCGTGTCTTTCATGCTGGGTGAGAATGCGCTGCGCCGACGGGCCTGGGACGAGGCCGCAACCGAACTGCAAGAGTGTTTGGACTTGAATCCCAATTTTGACCAGGCCATGGCCGCCCTGGCGCGCGCCTTGCTGAATCTGGGCCGGGCGGACGAGGCCAAGGCATGGCTGGACAAAGCGCTGAAGTTCAATCCGCAGAACTACCGCGCCTGGTACGAGCGTGGATTCATCGAATCAAAGACGGACAAGGCCGCTGCCATCGCCGACATGGAAAAAGCCGTCTCCATCCAGTCAAATTTTGCTTCCCTGCGGCGCGATCTCGGCATGCTGCAATTTCAGCAGCAGAACTACACCGAGGCGGCGAAACATCTGGCTAAAGCGGCTGAGCTGGGAGTGGACGACGCTCCACTCTACAATTTTCTCGGCATCTCGCTGAGCCGGACCGGACAGTTGCGGAAGGCAGTCGACAGCTACAAGCACGCTCTGAAACTCGACCCCAATCTGGCCGAGGCCCATCTCAATCTGGCCTTCGCATATCAGCGGCTGAACGATCTCCAGAATGCGCATAAGGAGTATCAGGAAGCCTGCCGGCAAGAAAAGAAGTTCTGCCAATTTGTGCGTCCCTAGCAGGTTGCGGAAGACCCTGAGCAGTTCCCAGGCATGACCGTGTGGGTCGGACACTCCTGTCCGACGCCTTTGAAGTTGATCTTGCCTTGGCAATTTTTTTGACGCTCCTTCGCTGAGCCAGATCTTGCCTTTGGCAACTTCTCTGAAGCTACTCCGGGGCACAAGACTTCGACCGATCCCTGCCCTGCACACAGTCAAGGTCAAAGGCGGCGGACAAGAGTGTCCGCCCCACACATCAGCAGGTGGGGCTTGGACTACGAAAGAATAATGTTGAGGGCCGCATATTCCTACTGGCTGGCCTTGGCGTTACTCCCCTTGAGCCTCTTCAACACCTCGCGGACCTTCGGCGCCAGAGGATCGTTTGGAAGAATCTTGAGAAAGGCCTGCAGTTCACCCTCGGCCTCCGGGTTTCGCTTCTGCCGCAGATACAGATTCACCAGGGCGAGATGTGACTTTGCCAGCTTCGGGTCAAGCTCCAAAGATCTCTGCAACTCCTTTTCTGCCTGTGGAGAGTCACCGGTTGCCGACATCAGGGAGCCCTTGAGAAAGTGTCCGAAGGCTGAGGACGGCTCCTTGGTCAATCCCTGATTCACCCAGTTCAGTCCTTCGTCATAGTGGTGTGTAAGGTAGTGCAGGTTCCCCAGGTTGAAATACGCTGCGGCATCATTGGAGTTGAGGCTGATGGCATGCCGGAACTGTGCCTCGGCGGCTGCATAGGATCCCTTGTTCAGGTAAGCGGTGCCCAGGTTGTTGCACGCCGGATAAAAATCGGGCGCGATGTGCAGCGCCTTCTCGTAATGCTTGATGGCGTCATCAGGATTGTGGTGGTTGTCCGCCTTTACGCCGGCGTCAAATTCCTTCATCGCCTCCCGGGGGAAAAGTTTCTTAAGGTCCGCAGAACTGGTCAGATGAGGATTACCGCCAGTCACCTCGCGTGAATCCGCCTTCTCCGGATTGCGTGGGTTCAGGAATATGTTGAGCATGCGTACCGAGTTGGTTTCGGGATCGATGTTTACGGTCTCGCTGGCGGGGAAGTAAGCCTCGTCGTTGATTCTGATCTGGTAAATATTGCCGGGCAGTCCGTTGAAGCCGAAGCGGCCTTCGCCGTCGGTGTAAACGGTGTTCACGACTGCCCCCCGGCTTTCCAGACTAATCAGAACCGGACTGGGAAGCTCGGTGCCCGGGCTCACTTTTACCTGTCCGGCAATGCTGCCGCCACTTACCTGCGCCCGGAGCATGATGGGAAAAAGAAGAAGCGCGAAACCAGCCAGGAGTGGCGGGAGCCGACGTCGGGCGTTGACGGATCTAGGCATAGGACCGGCCCAAATGAAAACGGGGTCTGCTCCGTAGCGGCGGAACAGACCCCGGTCAGATCAACTGAGCTGGTTTAGAAAGCGATCTTCAAACCAAACTGCAGGTTGCGGGGATTGAAAGTGCCGCCCGCCTGGCCAAAGCTGCCGGAGTTGGTTCGATTATTGTTTGTGCCCGCTCCGGGAAGTTGGAAGTTGGTGTGGTTCAGCACATTGAATGCTTCCGCACGGAATTCCATTTTCACTCGCTCCGTGATCCGGATGTTCTTGAACAAGGACGTTTCCCAGGACACATAGCTCGGTCCAACAAAGCTATTTCGTGCCATGTTCCCGTTGCAGCCCAGGCAGGGAACGCTGAAGAAGCCATTCGCGCTGCTCAAGCTGCTCTCAGAGTCCGTGCTCGGCGCTAGCTGGAATGCCGAACCCCAGCCGTTTGCCCACTGATCGTGGCTAGGAGTGAAGTGGCCGGCGGAGGCGTTGGGCCGGTCATTGCGAACACCGTCCAGGTTGTAGTCGCCGCCGGCGTTAACACAGACCTTGCTGTCGATTTGGGCCTGGGTGCATCCCGCCACGAAAGTATTCGGGCCCGTGAACACCCCGATGCTGCCCACTGGATCTCCACCGTTGGTGTATGTCCAGGGTTCCCAGTGCGCGCCGGTCTGCCAGGAGACAATCCCGTTATACTGCCATCCGCCGAGAATGTGTCCCAGGATGCCTTCCTGCGACTTGTAGAAGGGAAGTTCGAAAATATAGTTCGCCACCAGCCGCTGACGGATATCGTAAATCGAGTTACCGCGGTCGAGGCCAGGGAGCAAAAGGTCTGTGGTGTAGCCATCACCCCCGCCCGCGCCATTGGAACTGGTGGAGCCGCTATGCCAGGTGGACCCGTCGTCGATGGCATGACTCCAGGTGTAGTTGAGATTGAACGCCATTCCGTGGCTGGTCTGCTTCTTCAGCGAAAGTTGCAGCGCATTGTAGTTGGAGTTCACTGAGTTCGACCACACGCGCAGTGTGCCAAAGTTTGGATTCAGGCGCCCTACGGCGTTGCCCGGGCTATTGACGGTGTCAATCTGGCTGCACAGTCTGCGCCCTAGATTGTCGGTCACACAATCGCCCTCGGGTAACCGCCCACCGGGAATCCGGTTCACGTTCTGCGCCCGGAACAACTTGTGCCCCGTCGTGCCGACATAATTGGCTTCCAGGGTCAGTTTGGGCATGATCTCCCGCTGCACACCCAGGTAATAGTTATAGACGTAGGGATCGCGAATGCCTTCCGGGAAGACGATTCCCGTGAGGTAGCCCAGATTGGCGTTGGAGGGGTCCCAGCCGGTAAGGTTACCGGAGGCCTGCGCGCCCGTTCCCTGATTCGGATTGGTCGCCGGACCGCTGAACGTCGGCGTCGCCGTGGTGTCGGGTGCGCAGGTGGGGGTGCAGGCGTACGGCCCGTAAATGACCGTGCTCACGTCTCCTGCCAGAAAATTGGTGGCCAAGTTAAATGAATAATACGGCAGGTTCCAGCGCGAGTTCGACAGCGGGTTATATAAGGTTCCTTCGTAGGACACACCGAAGCCGCCCCGGAGAGATGTCTTCGCGTCTCCAAACACGTCCCAGGCGAAACCGACCCGGGGTCCAAAGTTATTGTGGTCGCCCTTGCCCAGACTCTTGGCGGTGGTGAACCCTCCCGGACCGCAAACGCCCGCCAGTTGGGCTTGCGGATCGGTGCAAGGCACGCTGGCGTCCTTGATCTGACCGGCGCCGGTGGTGATGTTGTCGATAAAGCTGCTGCCCGGGCCCTTGATAAACGTCGTTACCTGGTTGTTCAACTCGGTGTGCCGACCATAAAGATCGTAGCGCATACCCAGATTGAGGGTGAGCCGGCGGGTAACTTTCCAGTCATCCTGGAAGAAGGCTCCCATTTCCAGGTTCCGCCAGTGGCGGGCGTTGCTGGCCAAATGGGCGGGCTGATTAGTGAGGATTCCAGGGTCTACGCCCGCTGCCATGGTGTAGGGCGAGTCCGCCGCGAAGAACAGGTAGTCGGTAAAGTAGTAGGACGGCCGGGCCACGCTGAACTCGCTGTTCTCGATATTCCGGCGGAAGTCAACTCCCACCTTCATGTTGTGATTGCCGTGCGATATCGAAACCATGTCGGAATAGCTGTAAATGTTTTCGTGGAAAGTCTGCGGGTATCCCGAGTAAGAACCGAAGCCCATGGAGCCATCGTCGAACCGGATATCCGGAACTCCGGGCAGCGCGGTATTGACGTCAGGACTCAGGTTGCCCGCATATCCTGCCCGAAATTCGTTCAGCACCGACGGGCTGAATGTATGAATTAAGCTGATCTGCCCGTTTGGATTTCGGATCAGAACTGGATTGAGGAAGCCCACCCCCCGGCCATTGCTGTTGCTGGTGTTGGGAAATCCAAATTTGTCTGGCAAGCGATTCCAGGCAAACTGCGCAAACATCCGATCCTTGGCAGAGATGTTGTAATCGAAGCGCCCAGAGGCTTCTTTTCCGTTGTACAGATTTCCCGCTCCACTATTGTTCTGATTCTGCGAACCACTGATGGCGATGGTATTGAGTTGGAACGGAACTCCGGTGCGGGCAAAGGTACCGGCCTGAAGGCCTGGAATTGCACCGCAACCGGCCGTAGCCATCGCCGCTTGATCTTCCGCGGTAACTCCTATGACGGCAGCCATTCTGCCGGCGATCAGCGCATTCGAGTTGTCCGGGCACAAATATCCGGAGAGAGTGCTCTCCGCAGCCGCGTGGCCGCCGTAGTAGGTCTCCATATCGATGGCATCATGTCCGGGCGAAGTTGGCGCGAAGTTCTTATACAGCAAGGCGGCGGTAGAATTTGGCAGTCCAGCGATAACGGCTCGACGAAATTCCGGAGTCTCCGCCGTTACCGTGTTAGGGGGTTGAGACTCGGTGAAGCGGCTGTCCTGGTAGGACAGGAAGAAGAAAAGCTTGTCCTTGATGAGCGCGCCGCCGAAGGTTCCGCCAAACTGGTTAAAGCGCAGCGCCTGCCGCGGCGTTCCGGTCTGGTTGGCGAAGAAGTAGTTGGCGTCGAAGAAATCATTTCGGCCGAAGTACCAGCCGCTTCCGTGATACTGATTGGTCCCTGACTTGGTGATCAGATTGGTCACCGAGCCGGCGCTGTTGCCGTATTGCGCCGACATGTTCAGGGTCAACTCCTGAAATTCCTGGACCGTGTCTTCAATCGGCTGATTCACTGAACCCCCGCTCAACCCCTTGTTGGAGGAGCCGTTGATCAGGAACCCATTGAAGTCCTCACGCAGACCGTTGACCACGGTGTTAGCGCCAGCCTCAGTCAGCACGCCGCGCACATTCACCGCGCCGGGCGCCAGTTGGATCAGGTCGTAAACGTTGCGGCCATTCAGCGGCAGATTCGCCACCTGGGAGACCGCGACCGTGTTCGCCAGCTTCGAATCTTCAGTATTAACCGCAGCCGCTTCGCCGGTGACTTCGATCACCTCGCGCGTCTGACCCAATTGCATGGCGAAGTCGGCACGCTGAATAGTGCCGGCGTTGAGTACCAGGCCTTTGTTTGTGGTGGTCTTGAAGCCTTGCGCTTCAGCCGTGATCTGGTAAGTTCCGGCGGGCAATTCGTTGAATTTGTAGAGCCCGGTCGGCCCCGTCGTGGTGGTAACCGATAAATTGGTTCCAATGTTGGTCACGGTGACCTTGGCGTTCGAAATGGCCGCGCCCGACGGATCGGTCACGGTCCCGGTAAACTGGCCATTCTGAATTTGCGCGAACGCGCCCAGAGACAGCACCAGTAACGACAATGACAGAAGGCTGAAATGCAGTTTCTTCATTGACCTACCCCTCTCGCACCTTGAAGATGTGTTCTGACGGAAAACACAGGGCCCGAGCTTTCCGACGGGCACCAAAACGTAGGGTGTGCCGGATCGCTCCTAACAACAGACTGTCATCGCCTGTTATGTGTATAGTATTG
>Ga0335082_10001316_pt1 | contig 26593 bp, 28 predicted proteins | sample Lox_Sample_41_FD_206718 | JGI IMG/M metagenome (GOLD analysis project Ga0335082, IMG submission 206718) | Soil microbial communities from Loxahatchee National Wildlife Refuge, Florida, United States - Lox_Sample_4.1 | ecosystem: Environmental > Terrestrial > Soil > Wetlands | place: USA... | reverse complement strand
TCAACCTACTGATTAAGAGTCAGTTGCTCTGCCAATTGAGCTACGCGCCCACTGCGGTCAGCGAGGTGGGACCAAACTTTAATTATAGCATCCGATCTGCGGCTGCTCGCCAGCCGGCACTGCCGATAGCTCCAGGCACGTTGCCTGTCGGCGCCGGTTGATCTGTGCGATTTGCCATACTGACGATCCCGTCGCTGGTTTCGTGTGAGGAATTTTTCTCGATGCGGCCTATGGTAAGCGACTTGGTTTCATCCGTCGAATGTCGCAATGGACACTACTTCACGGCTCCGATCCTCCGAAGCGTCCGGAACGACTTCGCGAATCGGCCCAATTCGCGCCCTCGCGCGCTGCTATTTCGAAATGCGGTCTGCCACAAAGATGAACGCTACCGGACTCGCCGGCGGTTGATAGTTGGTGTTGCTGTATTGCGATCCGGCAAAAAGCAACCCGCGCACTTTGACAAAGTCGCCATCCACAAACGTCGGGTTATTGCGCAGGTAGGTCTGGGGCAACTGGCGAACCGTGATCGAGAGGAGGCCTCCGTTAAGAGTCTTGATCATCGAGTCGGAGGCGACGGCAAGAGTGAACGTTCCGGTCTGTGTCTCCGCATGGTAGACGTAGCCGAAGACCTGGCCGGTAAGCGTTTGTTCCTCGAGTTCGAACATGCGCGGCTGCATGAATCCGGCATTGGCCCCGTCAGGGTCGGGCACCAGCAGAGAATCGCCGGACACCGCTACAAACTGGCCAGGAAACGCGTGGGTCTCGTCAAAAACCAGGTCGTCGTCGGTGATGAGATCCAAACCAAGGTGGGCAGTGTTGACCGAATAGCTCGCGGCGAGCCAATCCAGGGTGACATTCTTGCCAATCAAGCTGGAGCTTGTGTTCAGGCCGGCGCCGCCCGCAACGATCAAGTTGTAGTCAATCGCGTCCGGAGCGTATCCACCCAGCAGTCCATAGAGTTCAGAACTGGAAGCGCTGGGGCCGACTAACGAGACCATGCTGGCGAGAACTGTTCCGCTTGCCTGTGTCCCACTTTCGACTTCGACCATCATCCCCGTCAGCATGGACGGATCGCAGTCCACGAATTCCGTTCCACCAGCATTGTCGTAGGCGATTTGCACTGCTTCGCCTGAACTCGGCTGCAGCGAGATCGTGTGATTGTTTGTGTCGACAGCGGTGACCGTTCCCACCATGAAGCTGATGTTTCCGGTTTCCGGCTGGCCGATGGCGGGCGCGACGGGCGGCGCCGGCGTTGCACTCGAAGCCGTTACCACCAACGGGTTGACAGTTACGGAACTCGAACCAACGGCGAAGGTTTGCGCAAGATCGAGCGAGGCGCTGACCACTTGCGGCGTGCTACCGAGAGTGACGCTGGGGCTCAAAGTGATGGTCTGTGCCGGGATGCTAAGCGCTTGCGCGGCCAGTTGACCATTCGAGTCGAAGAAGACCACCTGGCCGGTCATGTCAGGAAAGATGAGGGTCGAGTAAGTGTCCTGGTAGATCTCGCGGATGACGACCGGCTCGGTAACGATCGCGCTATGCGTGAATTCCACAGTTCGCGGGGCGGTGAGAAGTTCCAGATCCTCATTGCCCGAGTTCGTCGCTTTCAACGAGGAGATCGTGAACGACACCGACACGATACGATCGCTCGGTTCGCCGCCCAACCGAAGTTCGATGATCTGAGGATCTGTGGAACCTTGGGGGCCGGGCGTTACCCCCAGGTGCAGGGGATCACCACTCGGATGACCCGAATTGGCGATCGCGCCCCCGCACCCGACGTTGGCCGCAGTTGTCGACAGGAATGCAGCCAAAATCAAAGCGCTGCTGATTCGACGGAGCCAGGTGATCCGGATAAGCGACATCGTAGCCCTCCAAGACAGACGCGCCGGCCGTGAGGGTCGCCGACAGCGGGTTGAAGTTGACTGCCAATGCGAGGGCACGAACCGACAGCCACTCGAACCAACAGGACACAGCAATTCCTGCACATGCGTCGCCCGCGCACGGAGCCACGGCGACTGCCGATTCCTCATCGGTCCATGCTGGAACGTGTATCAGTTACGCCTGTACGTCCCGAACGGTCCGATGGAAGGTGGGACGATTGCACTAGTGGGTGATCCCGGCGTCTGGCTGGAGGGAGTGGACGATGTGTATGACTTTCGTGCTGAAGGAGGTGACTGGACATTACCGATAAAGCGCGTACTGCGTGACTTTTCAGGACAACTCTATGACGATCCTCGTAATCGACGACAGCCGGTTCCTGCAACTTGGAATTCAGAAGGCCCTTCAACAAGGGGGCTACCGAACGCTGATGGCAACGGATGGCGAGCAGGGAGTGCGCATGGCGGTCGAGAGGCGTCCCGACCTGATCCTGCTCGATATCATGCTGCCCGGGTTGCCGGGCACGACGGTCCTGCACAGCCTGAAGCGAAATTCCATTACTTCGAGCATCCCTGTGATCGTGCTGACCGGACTGACGCGCCTGGATGAAGGCAAGCTGAAGCACGAGGGGGCGGACGGCTATTTGAAGAAATCAGATCTTGGATTGCAGGAGGGTGGCCAGCCTCTGTTGCACCTCATTGAAGCGATGTCGAAGAGCGCTCCCAAAGAAGCAAGATCCAACTGATTGAATCCGAAAACGGGTGAGGGATCGAAGGACCCGGCCGCGCCATCTACGCACCGGCGCTCTGAGCGCCAGTCGCTGGTTCCTCGGCAACACCGTGTGTGATTTGTTGCGCCCACTCCACCGCCTGCCACCAAGTCGCGCTGGCCTGCTCCTCGGGGAGGCCAAGCTGCCGTGCCAGGGCGCTACATTCATCCCATTCCCCGGACTCCTGCGCGAGCAGAAGCTGGTAAAGAGGACGCAAGCTGCTGGGCTGACTGGAGAGAACCGCCTTGGTCTCGTGGTCTACCGGGACCTGCTCGAGGATCGTCGCCATCGATACCTCGAGGATGGCATCCATCAGGGACAACAGCCCGAGAAGGAACAGGTCGCCTTTGCGCTGCAGGCGTTGGGACATGAGTTCACAGAAGCGGGCGCGAATCAGCGCCGAGATGACCAACTCGGGCGATTTCTCGCTGCTCGCCGTCAGGGTCACCAGCAAGCGTACCCAGCGCCGGAGTTCGCGTTCGCCGAGGATGGCCAGCGCATGGCGCACGCTGCGAATTTCGTTGCGAAAGCCGAATGCCGGGGAATTCAGATGCCGGAGTAAGCGATAGCAAATCGTGGCATCGTGCTTGAAGACCTTCTCGAGGTCGTCGAGGTCGAGCGTGGGACGAGAGACCATTTCCAGAAGGCGGAGAAAGGTTACCCGATTGGCCGGAATCTGTTTCACCGCAACGATTTCAGGGCGCCGGAAGAAGAAGCCCTGGAATTGAGAGAAGCCAAGGTCGAAGCATTCACGAAATTCCTCCTGGCTCTCGACCTTCTCCGCCAGCATCTCGCACGCTCCGCGGTAGCGCGACATCAGGGCGCTCCGATCGGCGGCCGTGGTGGCTCGAATATCAACCTTGATGACATCGGCAAGTTCGGCCAGTTGGGCGCGTGGATCGTCGACACCAAAATCGTCGAGTGCGATGGCGTAGCCGTTTTCCTTGAGCCTGCGAATCGCGGCGATAATCCGTTCATCGGGTTCGACGGTTTCCAGGACCTCCACCACTGTCTGATTGGGCGGCAGGAGGGTCACCAGGTCTTTCAAGAGAACGGCGGAAGTGCAGTTTACAAAAGCTCTGCGCCCATCGCAGAGCGTGTCCAGCCCGATGACCAAAGAAGTATCCAGCGTACTGCGGGCCGCGTTCTCCGTCTCGCCGCGGAAATACTCTTCGAACCCGTTGCGAAAAAGGAGTTCGTATCCCAGGACTTTCTGGGACCGGTCGAGAATCGGTTGGCGCGCAACAAACCGCTGGGAGCCGCCAGCGCCGCCCTTACCCTGGCCGGCAGGATCTTGAGCCGTGGAATCCACGTTCCCCTTTTCGGTCCAGCGCGGAGGAAACTTTAGCGCCGGCACACCGCACGATCCCTTGGAGTTCCGGCGTGTGGGATTTGGCTAAGTCGACCATGGATTTGGGCCGATAAGAGAGCGCCTCGATACGACAGGCTAGACCCTCGTGTGTGGGTGTATCAAGGCAGGGGGCCCGCAGGGGATGTTCGTCATCATCGGGATTCTGGTGGTCTTTGGGGCGGTCGTGGGCGGCTTCCTGATGGAACACGGACCCATACGGGTCCTGATCCAACCCTCGGAGCTGCTCATCATCGCCGGTGCGGCAGCTGGAACGGTGCTGACCGCCAATCCGGTCCACCTGTTGAAAGCCATCGGCGCCGGAGTCGCGGGAGCGTTTCGGCCCTCGCCGTTCACGAAGTCCTACTATGTTCAATCGCTGAAGATGCTGTATGACCTGCTGACGAAAGCGCGGAAAGAGGGGTTGGTCGCCCTGGAGTCTGACATCGAGGAGCCGGACAAGAGCCCCATTCTGTCGAAATATCCCGAGTTTCTGAACAACCACCACGTGCGGGACTTCGTGTGCGACACCTTACGAATGGCCTTGACCGGAGGAGTGGAGCCGTTTGACGTCGACCAGCTCCTGGAGCTGGATATGGATGTCCATCACCGCGAGACTCACGCTCCGGCGGCTGCGCTGACAACGACGGCGGACTCGCTCCCCGGACTCGGCATCGTTGCTGCCGTGCTGGGAGTCGTCATCACGATGAGTGCGCTGGGCGGTCCCCCGGAGGAGATCGGGCAGAAGGTGGCGGCGGCTCTGGTGGGGACTTTTCTGGGAATTCTGCTTTGCTACGGGGTTGTGGGCCCGTTGGCGTCGAACATGGCAAAACGAGCGGAAGAGGGACACGCGTATCTGTATGTGCTGCGGGTCCTGATCGTAGCGTATATGAAAGGCACGGCACCCATCATGGCGGTCGAAGTCGCAAGGCGGGCCATCCCCGGGCACGTGCGGCCCTCGTTCAAGGAAGTTGAGGATACCTGCCGTGCGACCAGTGTAGCTGCTGCTGCGGCCGCTTCCGCGTAGGAGACAGAACGATGGCGTCTACCCGCCCAATTGTCGTCATTAAGAAGAAAAGCGGCCACGGTGGGCATCATGGCGGCGCCTGGAAGGTGGCGTATGCCGATTTCGTCACCGCCATGATGGCACTGTTCATTGTCCTCTGGCTGATGAACAGCAGCAAGCAGGTGCAGGAAGCGGTAGGGGGGTATTTCCGCGATCCCACCGGCAAGTCAAAGAAGGCAGGCACCGACCAGGCCGGTTCCGGTGAGAACTTCGCCGTGACGAAAGACAATATGCCGAGGTTGAAAGAGCAGCTGCAGAAGGCGATGAAACAACTGTCCAATTTCGACAAGCTCAAGAATCAGATCGAGATGACGGTCACCGCCGAGGGACTGCGAATCGAACTCATGGAGTCGGCGAATGGCACTTTCTTTGAAAGTGGGAGATCGAAACCCAGCGATAACGGGGTCGAACTGATGACGATGCTCGCCCAGGAACTGGGAAGCATGCCCAACAAAATCTCAATCGAGGGACACACGGACGCAAAACCGTATGCGGGGGACGGAGGCTACTCGAACTGGGAGCTATCGTCAGATCGCGCTAATGCGGCCCGCCGCCTCATGCAAAGCAAAGGACTGGGGTCGAACCAGGTTTCGCAAGTTCGCGGGTATGCCGACCAACGCCTGCGCACACCGTCTAATCCACTCGATCCTACTAACCGCAGAATCTCGCTGATCGTTCAGTATCTCGTGAAGGACGACGATGCAGGGGCGGGGACGGCGGAGCCGGGCACACTCGAAAAGACCGGAGTAAGACCGGAAGCACACCCCTAGGATTCGACTTGCGCTGGCCTTGGTTTCCCCAGTAGGGCGGAACTAAGCCGCGATCCGGCCTGGCAGAGACTCAGCCAGCGCAGTAACGTGCAGGTAGCGATCCGCAAGGCCGCCCGAGGGCGACAGAAGGGTCGGGCAGAACACCGCGACGTTCAACTTCCATTGCGTGACCAGGCACAGGACCTTCAGCCGGAGTGCTCGCTGCAGGATCTCTTCTCCCGAAGCCGCAACCCGGGGATTCGGATCGAGCCGAGCATCCTGTCCGAGTTGCACCAGGCATCCGATCGCCTGGGACAAGGCTGCTACGTATTGGGTCGCCGCTCGCAGGCGCAGCCGCTGGATCCTCCGGAACTCTCGTCTGGACAAGGAAAGTCGCAGGAACTCTTCTTCCCGCGGATCGGTGAGATTGCGGAACGCTTCGATGTCGACCAGCGGGGGGACAACCCGTTCTCCCTCGGGCGTTGCGCGGTAGCGCCTTCGAATCTGCAGGCCAAGGAATAGCAGGAAAGCAAGCGCTAGTAGTGTGAGAACAATGATCGCGGTCACAGTTGCGAAAACCTCCCCAACTCAGCATTCCACGCGCCCACATCCGGCAACGGCTGGGCACGGTGGGTTACGACCCTTTCATCGGGGATGAGCGTAAAGAGGATCCACACCAAAACCGCCACGTGATAGATCCCTGCGCTGATGATATTCGGGGTAACCGACTCGCTCGCGATTTGATACCTCAGAGCATACAGCAAAGGTTCGACGCCGACAATGAGTCCCAAACCTACCGAAATGCCCAGTACCTGATTCGGCATCCTCACATGCAGGAAGCTGTACCACACAAACACCGCTACTAACAGACCGCATTGAGCAACATCCAGGACTTGCTCAATCACGTACGCCGGGACATTCGCCTTCGGGAGTTCGTTGAGATAGACCAGACTAATTACAGCAGCAGCCAATAGCACGAGAAGCAGCGATGCAGAATTGAGCACGCGGGACAACGACCGCCGCAAACCTGGATAGAGAGCGAGGGGCCACTCGAACAACTCTTGAATCACCCCGAAATGAAACGCGGTACTGATGGCGCGTCCAACCAAATCGGTGTTCACATAAGCCGAGACGGAAACCGCTTCCATCTGGACCATGACGAACAGGACGCAGAATTGCAGGGTTTCGAACAGAACATAGGAGAAGAAGACGGGAAAGCGGAGGACCTTTCTCTTGCCGACAAGGCCAATCAGCAGCGCGAAAAGGAGAACATGCGGCGCAATCCAGAGATAGAGTGCCAAGGAGTGCGAATTCATATGCTCTTAGGGCGCTACCGACCGCACTTTACCACTGAGGTACGGCAGCGCTCAAGAGTGTCGAGTCACGACGCTTACAGACAAAGCTTTTTGCCGCACATGGGTACGGGGTTGCCATCAGCGCGGACTTGTACGGGGATTATGGTGAGTACGGCAAGGGCCAGCAGGGCTAGGGCAATCTTCACGCGGTGTGTCAAGGTGTCTCGCTCCTGAAACGGGAATGGGTGTCGATGGCGGTAGATTGGACCAGGTCGGCGAGTTCGTTGGAGAGAAAAGACCGGGCAGTCGGTTTTTGGAAAATGTAAGCCCGGAGGTGGCCGGGGATTGTTATACTTCTGCCTTTAGGGGTGGGGCAGGAGGTTCTGTGGCGCTCAAGTCAGCCTACGACGATCTGCAAGACCGGACACTCTCCAGAATCCGGGGGGCGCTGCGGCAATTGGGCTATGTTGCCGGAACCCGGTCCCCGGACGGGCAGTACGAGCACTGGGGGTTTGAGCGAATCCACGGAGCCGGGATCACGCAATCCACATTCGCCCGGGCCCACCGCGCACTTCTTGATACGGTGCTGCGGACGCGGCTCAGTATCCTGGAGAAAGACCTCTCCCCGTTTAGCGGTGAGGACGAGGAATTTACCCGACGATTCGCCGGGTTGTCGCGGAGCGAATCTCTGCCGAGTCTACTACCGCCGAGCTGCCCGGAGTGGTCAAGAGCTCATCTGTGGTCGATCGTACAAACTCTCGCCGCTCTGGAAGCTCAGGCAGCCGCAGATCGCCGATCTTCATCGCGACACCGACCACCTGCCCGATAACTTCAGCCTCCTGAGGATGTTTGAGGACGCGCACCGGAGTTGTCGAGAGAGGGTGTGGTTGCAGCACCAGGGAGTTGTAGCGTAGCGAGCACCAGCAGCAAACAAACCCTTCGCGTGTTTCCACAAAGTAGATAGGGCGCTCGTATTCAGAGCGCCACTGTCGCCCGATGACCCGGCGCCTCGTTTCATCCACCTGCACAAACGATCCCGGCTGGAGCAAGGGATACATGGTGAAGTCTTCAGTCCCGATGAAGGCGTAGGTATAACGCTGCGACGCCAGACCATTGAGGAATGACAGAGGAACTGAGCCCCACTGTTGAATCATGCGTCCCAGGTCGGACGTCTCGCGAAGGTCGAAACCCGGATCGAGACGGAGGGGAACGCTAAAGACGCTCTCTTCTTCGCTGGTGTCCGCAACGTGCGAGTGTGAGGGATGGGCAGCAGACCAGTCTGCGGACGCTGACGCTGGATCGACGCCATAGAGCAGCAGCAGCTGCCGCAGGGGTTTCCGGTAGATGGCGGACAGAGAGTAAAAACGGTAGACGCTGGGTACGACGCCCTTGGTTTCGATGTCGGAAAGGCGGCTGGGCGGGATCAGGTACTCGTCGCTGCCGTGGACGGTCGCTATCCGTGCGCTCGCATTCTCCACATCGCGCATCGTGAGCCCGAGCCGCTCGCGAATTTTGCGCAGACCTACCCCTGCGGACAACATTGCCCCCTCCGATTACCAAGGAATCGCCCAAAACCTGGTCACGTGCAAAATCACGCTAGTCTGGATGGGAACATGAGCAAGCCGTTCTTGCCACGGCACAACCATAAGAACCGCGTCGAGTCTCTGTTCCTCTAGTGACAGCCCGACTCTCGTTCGTCAAGATGAAAGACTTTGCACTGCCCTGGGCATGCTTATACCGTTTTTCCGTCGCAGTTTCAACGACTATGTTCGCTTTCCGTAAAAAATCTCGAGATGACCGATACAGTGTGCTAACGGCGAGTTCTTTTCGGGGAAGATAATGAATGATGCAAGTGTATGAAAGTTCAAGCCTACCCTGTTCGGATTTCGTAATGAGTTCCGCATTGTAACGCGCAAGTGTATCGCATTCCCCTACGGTAGTTACTTCGCCGCCGGTGGTCGACGGCGAAGAAACGGCACCTCCCCCAGATACCGTTTCGGGAGTAGGCATGAGAGATGCGGCCTTGGTGTTAGCGGCCGCCATGGCGTTCAACGCTGCGGCGGCCTACAAAGCTTGGCGTTACATACGGCAACTGGAAAGGGAAGTCGCAGTGCTTCGCACGTTGCTGAATGGACAGGCCCAATCTCAAGAGCTATGGCACGAAAGCCGGTTCGCGAACGGAGTTGGGAAACTGCAGGTCAGACTGCGATCTCCGGGTGGAGTTGCGGTGGGATCGCGGCCGGAGGCGGTGCAGGCCGACACCGCCTTGGAGAAATGCGGTTGAACTAGCACGCTTCGTCTATGGCAGAACCTACCGTTCACTGGGTGCTCGTGATTGACCCTGATGTTTCAGTGTCAGAAGAGGTCAGTCGTAGTCTTTCGGGCCTGCCAGTTGCAGTTTTAAGGGCAACCGAAAGATCGGAGGCGGTTGACCAATACCACCGTGTCCTGCCCCGCATCATTTTTCTCGACTCCACGCTCGACGACCCCGCGGCGCGATCGGTCCATGATCCCTTTGGGGGCGATGCGGCCGCTGACGTCGTCCTTATGGCGTCGCGCTGGACCGAATCGTGGGCCGAGCAGGCAGTCGTCCGAGGCGCCAGCGACATTCTAGGCAAGCCGCTGAAGTCATCGAGAGTGCGTCAGTTAGTGAGCGCGCTCATTCAGCAGGCGGAAACGCGCCGCCACACCTTTGAACTCGACAATAAGCTGCTCGATGCCTATCAGTTTCAAGGGATCGTGGCGCGCAGTCCCTCGATGCTGCAGGTTTTTTCCAAAGTGCGGCGTATCGCTCCCTACTTCCAAACTGTTTTAGTGAGCGGCCCCACTGGAACAGGCAAAGAGCTGATCGCCAAGGCGCTGCATAGCCTGAGTCTTCGTTCTCACACGCGGCTGACGGTCTGTAATTGTTCTGCTCTCGTCGAAACTTTGCTGGAGAGCGAACTCTTTGGACACGTGAAAGGCGCTTTCACAGGCGCCACCCAGGACAAGGTCGGACTGTTCGAGTATTCCAACCATGGGACCGTGTTTCTGGATGAAATTGGCGAATTGCCGCTGCTGTCCCAAGCCAAATTGCTACGGGTCTTGCAGAGCCAAGAGTTGCAGCGAGTAGGCTCCCCCATCACCCACGTCGTGGATGTTCACGTGATTTGCGCGACGAACCGCAACCTGCGGGCCATGGTCGACGAAGGCAAGTTCCGCAAAGACCTCTATTACCGGCTTTCGATGATTGAGATCGAGTTGCCCCCGCTTCGCGATCGAAAAGAAGATCTGCCTCTGTTGCAGCGATATTTCCTTCAGAGATTCTCCCAGATGTACGGCAAGACCCTGCGAGGAATCTCCCGGCGGGCACAGATACTCCTGAACCGGTATCCTTGGCCGGGCAACGTGCGAGAGTTGGAAAACGTTGTCGGCAACGCCTGCATGATGGCCGACGGAGACGTGATTCGCGACATGGATCTGCCTGAAACGCTGCGGAGCCATCCCATCGCTTCAACCAACGACGACGAGGGGCTCATCAGCTTTGAAGAACTAGAGAACCGCCATCTGGAGTATGTCCTCAAGCGAGTTCACGGAAACAAAGTTCGAGCTGCCGAGATTCTCGGCATCAGCCGTGCCACGTTGTACGAAATGCTCGCCCGCCGTCGCCAGCAAGGCTACCCACGGAACGATCTGTCCGCCTGATTGTCTCAGTTCGTAGTAGCCGGCGTGGCTCACTGATCACGAAGCCTGACGCATCAGCGCTGCGAATGACATCCGGTCACAGTTCTCATGAAGTGGTGCGAGATGTTCCGTTTCGGGAACCCTCGCATGCATGACTCTGGTTTGTTTGAGGCTGTGCGGATTCCAGACACTTTTCCAAATTTCATCCAACGTTTTCTTGTGAACTCTGCTGATTCAGCGGAGATAAATCGTGTGCGTGGTTAGAGATAAATGAAATCGATTATTAAGGCGCACTAATTGCATTAGCCAACCGTTTTCAAATTCACAAACAGAGAGCAGCCGTGAATCGAGATTCCAGCATTCGTCGAGGAAACGAGATGGATCACAGGCTGTCAACGGAGACCACGGGCCATGAGCGTCGAGGCAGCTGTTCGCGAGCCGGTGTTAACGCGGCAATCGGGAAGGATCTTGGTGGCCGAAGATGACATCGCGCTGTCTCATTTTCTGCAAAAAGGACTTTCGAGAGAGAACTTCACAGTCGACCTGGTGCATGACGGGGTAGCTGCCCTGCAGGCAGCCCAGGCCGCTCCTTACGATCTGCTGTTGTTGGACCTCAACCTACCGGAACTCGATGGGCTGGCAGTTCTTGAGAGACTGCGGCCGATTCGTCCACATCTGCCAATTCTCGTCCTGAGCGGGCTGTGTGCCACGGAAGAGCGCGTACGCGCGCTCGACAGCGGCGCCGACGACTACCTCACAAAGCCGTTCTCATTTCACGAGCTGAACGCCAGGGTGCGCGCGCTGTTGAGAAGGATTCGGGGCAACCTGGGGCGCACGATCCGTGTCAGCGATCTGATGATGGACCGCGACCGGAAACGGGCGGAGCGCGCCGGCCGCTGGATCGCGTTGTCGAGCAAAGAATTTGCGGTGCTCGAATGCCTGATGGCGAATGCCGGACGCCCGGTAACACGGGCGATGATTATGGAAGCCGCTTGGGGCACGCCTTACGACGGAACCACCAATCTCGTGGATGTGTACGTGAAATACGTGCGGGACAAGGTCGATGCCGGGGTTGAGGAGAAGCTCATCCACACGGTTCGTGGCATCGGCTATGTCATCGCGCAGGACCGGAGCTATGCGATACCGCCCGTCCCGCAGGAGGCTGAAACTGCGGCGATGGCGGTGTCGTAAGATAGCCGGCCTTCGGCGCGAAATCAGCGAGACATCCCAGCGACAGACTTGACCAGCTATCGACAGGATTCTGGAGAGAAACCCAATGACCCAGGTGAACTTGGCGCCAAGTCCGCGAGCAGGCGACCGCGGCTCGATGAACCTTCTGATCGTGAGCCCAAATGAAATTCTCAGGAATCACCTTGCGTCGCGTTTGCAGTCCGGACGTTGGCATATAGACGAAGCGCTCAGCGGAGCCGAAGCGCTGGAGAAGGCGGAAAGAAGACAGCTATCGGTCGTGCTTCTCGACTCTGGGTTGCCGGACTTGCAGGCGGAGGAATTCAAAGCCCTTCTCCGTTCCCAATGCCCGGACACCGAAGTGCTGCCTTTGCACCCGCACAGTGGACAGCCAGTGTCGCCGGCACCGGCATCCGGAGCCGCGATCCTGGAACTGGCGCGAGAGTTGGAGCGCAGTCATGCCCTCGCTCCTGCGCGGCGGCTCGGTCCGGCAGAAGATGAAATGACGGTCGCCGGCGGCTTGCCGAATATGGTCGGCGACGCTCCTTCGATGCGCCAGCTCTATTCGATGGTCGAGCTCGTTGCGCAGCGTGACACCGCAGTGTTGCTTACCGGAGAGAGCGGGACGGGAAAGGACCTTGTCGCCCGCGCCGTTCACGAGCTGAGCCTGCGTAAACTGAGACCCTTCGTCGTCATCAACTGTGCCGCCATCCCGGAAGCCCTGCTCGAGGCTGAGTTGTTTGGCTATGTGAAAGGCGCGTTCACGGGGGCTGTGCAGTCACGGATCGGGCGCATCCATGCCGCCCAGGGTGGAACGCTGTTTCTCGATGAGATTGGAGATCTCCCCTTAGGCCTGCAATCGAAGCTGTTGCGTTTTCTAGAGCAGGGCGAGGTGCAAAGGCTGGGAAGCACCGATACGTTACGCGTCGATGTGAGAGTGGTTGCGGCGACAAACGCCGACTTGCGGCGATTGATCCAGGAGAAACAGTTTCGAGAGGACCTTTTTTACCGCCTCTCCGTATTTCCGATTAACCTCCCGCCGTTGCGTGAGCGGATGTCCGACCTTCCGCTACTGGTACGGGTATTTCTCAAGGTGTACTCGCGTCGCGAATTGGGGGTCAGCGACGAGGCCATGGCTCGCTTGCAGAGTCACAACTGGCCGGGCAATGTCCGCGAACTGCGAAACGTAGTGGAGCGCGCCTGCATCCTCGCCAACAACGAGTGGGTGGTGAGGGCCGATCACATCCTCCTCTAATCTTCCGGTCAAAAGGCAGAGAAAAAGGCGGAGATACGCGGTCCGCTGTTTGGAACTCACAGTGCACATGAAGTGGGCAGATGTTGCCTAGTTCTCATATGAATCCAATCAACACGCTCGCCGCGCGTGATGCCGAGCCTCTACTAGCGGACGCCTTCTCCGCATTCGCGACTGCCGCCGGACAGCTGGAATATTCCTATCGCGAACTGCAGAAAGAGGTCGTGCGTCTGCGTCGAGAACTGGAGACTCGCAACGCCGCGATGGCTGAGACTCTCAATGAGAACCAGAGCATGCGCCTGGCACTGCGCCGCATCCTGGATATCCTGCCTTGCGGTGTGGCGGTGCTGGAATCGACCGGCGAAGCGGTGTTCCTCAATTTTGAGGCACAGCGCCTACTGGAAACCCCGGAATTTGGAGATCAGCGCGCGGCACATGCGCACGGCGACGCACGGAGGCGACTGGCGGCAATCACCGGCCAGGTTCTTCCTGGTGGTGAAGAGCGAGAGGTCCAGATACCTGGCGCGGCGCAGGCGAAGTGGGTAGCCGCCCGCTCGAGCATGATGCGCTCGACATGCCCGCTCACGCCTGCAGGCAGCAGGTCGGCGCAACACGATCATGTCGTGCTGACGTTCCGGGACATCACCACACAGAAGGAACTGGAGAAGGATCGCGATGAGACAGAGCATCTGATCGCGCTGGCGCGAATGTCCGCCGTTCTGGCGCATGAGATTCGCAATCCGCTTGCCAGCATGGAGTTGCTGGTCGGGCTGCTGTACGGCTGCGAGGGGTTGCAGGCCGAACAGCGGTCCTGGATCGACGGGCTGCGGGCGGGACTGCGATCTCTTTCCGCGACCGTGAACAACGTTCTTCGATACCACTCGCTGGGCACAGCCGTGCTGCTTCCCGTGCAGTTGTCGCAAGTGATTCGGGAGTCGATTCAATTCGTTCAGCCGCTGGCGAAGCAAGCGGAGATCACACTGCTGTTCGACGACGAACTTGGCGAACTCAAGATCGCGGGCAATTCCGGCGAACTGCAACAGGTCCTGTTCAACCTCACGCTGAATGCGTTTCGCCACACCGCCAGAGGCGGAAGCGTGAGAGTTGCCGCCCACCGCGGTCCGAATGGCAATCAGGCGGTGGTCGAAGTGGCGGACACGGGGGAGGGAATTCGGGAAGAAGATTTGCCTCGCCTGTTTGAAGCGGGCTTCAGCGGAACCGGGCAGAATCCCGGCCTCGGTCTGGCCGTCTGCAAGAAGATCGTGGAACAACACCGCGGGGGCATTTCAGTGACGAGTCAAATCGGATCGGGCAGCACATTTCGCATGGAGTTTCCCTTGCTATGAACGAGACCCGAAACAGAGCGGTTCTGGTGGTCGACGATGAGCCTGCGATGCGGATGGCGCTCGCAGCGAATCTTCAGAAGACCGGGTGGCAGGTGGAGACCGCCACCGGCGTACACGACGCTCTACAGAAGATGAATGCGGTGAGTTATCCGCTGGTTGTCACCGATGTCCGCATGCCCGACGGCAGCGGCCTTCAAGTGATGCGAACCGCGCGGACGCTGTCACCGGAGACGGCTGTCATTCTGCTCACGGCGTATGGCACCGTGCCCGAGGCCGTGCAGGCCATTCGCGGCGGGGCGTGCGACTATCTAACCAAACCGGTCTCGTTCGACCTGCTTCAAGGCGCCATCGAACGAGTCCTGGCGGGAGCGCGACGGGCGCCGCGCGAGCCGGAGACTACCGCCGCGCAGATCGTCGGGAACTCGCCGGCACTGCTGCAGGCGTTGCAGCGGGCGGCGAATGCCGCCGCCGCCAACGCGGATGTCCTCATCGAAGCCGAAAGCGGGACGGGTAAGGAACTGCTGGCGCGGTACATCCACGAACACAGCAGCCGGCGCGAGGGACCATTCGTCGCGGTGAATTGCGCCGCCGTGCCGGAACACCTGTTGGAAAGCGAGTTGTTCGGCTATGTCAAGGGCGCGTTCACAGGCGCGGTGACCACCAAAGCGGGAAAGTTCGAACTCGCCGAGCGTGGCACGCTGCTGCTCGACGAGATCGGTGAGATGCCGCTGATGTTGCAGCCTAAACTCCTGCGCGTGCTGCAGGAACGCGAATGCGAGCGACTGGGCGACACGCGCCCGCGGCGACTCAATGTCCGGGTCATCACGTCGACCAATGTCCCCCTTCTGCGCCTGGTCGAACAGGGGAAGTTCAGAGCAGATCTCTACTACCGACTCAATGTGATCCCCCTGACGTTGCCTCCGCTCCGGCACCGTCGCGAGGACATCCCCCAGCTCGCACAGCATTTTGCAGAAACGTTCGCCGCTCATACCGAGCAGCCCGCGCGCCGGCTTCTTCCGGATTTCCTGGCGCAGCTGCAGCGGCAAACCTGGCCCGGGAACATTCGCGAGCTCGGGAACTTCATCCGCAGAGTGTTGACACTGAACGCAGTCGAGGAGATCGGCGCCGATCAGTTCTACGCGGAGTTCGTGCCGCCGGCCTCGGAGATTCACAGCGACCGCAGCCCGGTGCGGCCGGGGACAGCCATGCGTGATCTTGAGCGTCACTTGCTCGAATCCACTCTGGCTGCGACCCACGGCAATCGCACACGCGCCGCCGAGATGCTGGGCATCAGCCTGCGTACGATCCGCAACAAGATCCGCGAGTACGGCCTGCCACCCAGGAGGTACGCCTGATGAACACGATGGAGTTCCTGGAACGTTATCTGTCACTTGCGTCGGAACGCCACACGATGGTGGTCACGAACATGGCCAACATCGATACGCCGGGATATCGCACGCGGGACATTGATTTTCGAACCGAGTTGCAGCGCGTCGCCAACGGATCCCAGTTCACGCTGCAGCCGGCGGGAAGGGAAGTGCGTGGGCTCATCGAACGTCCGGATGGGAACAACGTGAATCTCGACCGGGAAGGCATGGCGATGGCTGAGACACAAATGCAGTACCGCGTTGCCGTCCAACTCCTGAAGTCGGAATTTCGCCGGCTGCTGACCGCCATCAACGAAGGGAAATAGATATGAGCGACATGTTCTCCATGCTTGAAATCAGTGGCTCTGCGATGTCGGCGGAGCGTCAGCGCGCCGAGGTGGTCGCGGCCAATCTTGCCAATGCCAATACCACACGGACAGCGGAGGGCGGTCCGTATCGACGGAAGGAAGTCGTGTTCGCCAGTTCAGGGAACTCGCCTTTCCGGCTGGCGTTTCAGCGGGCGAAAGAGCTGTTGGGATTAGGCCACTCTGCCGTGCGGGTCGAGCGGGTCGTCGCCGATCCCGCCGCGCCGCTGTTGCGATATGAGCCGGGACATCCCGATGCCAACGCCCAGGGGTTTGTGGCATATCCGGCAATTAATCCCATTCAGGAAATGGTGGATCTGATGGGTGCTGTGCGCTCGTACCAGTTGAATGCTTCGGCCGTCAGCGCGTCGAAACAGATGTTCCAGCAGGCGATCGACATTCTGCGCAGCTAGCGAAGGAGAGCGATCTGATGACGAATCCGATTACGAATCTCACAAACACGCTGCCGGTTTCGCCGGCGGTGACGCCGTCCACAGGTGGTTCGGCTAAAACGAACGGGTTCGCGTCGACGCTGGCGAGCGCCATCGAGCAGGTGGAACAACTCCATACCGATGCGCAGGCGAATGCCACGGACATGATGCAGAACGGCGGCCAGGACCTGCATAACGTCATGATCGCCGTCGAGAAGGCCGACATCGCCTTCCAGCTCATGATGCAGGTGCGCAACAAGATTGTGAACGCATACCAGGAGATCTCGCGCCTTCAGTTTTGACGACTGAGGCCCCGGACCAACGATGGCAGCAGCAAATCAAATGATCGACCAGCTTCGAGGAATGGTGAACGACCTTTCGACGAAGCAGAAGCTTATCCTGGCGGGCGGAGCGGTACTGACCATCGCGACTCTGCTGTTCTTTGTACGGACGCTTTCGAAACCGGACTTCAAACCGCTCTACACGAACATGGAGCCGGCCGATGCGCAATCCCTGGCGCAGCGCCTGACGGAGAAACACATCGTCTACGAGCTCACGACCGACGGAAAGTCCATTTCCGTTCCCGCCGACAAGCTGGATGCAGCCCGCCTCGAACTGGCGTCGGAAGGAATGCCGCATACCGGGCGTCTGGGATTTGAGCTCTTCGACAAGATGAACTGGGGCGAGACGGAGTTCGACGAGAAGGTCAACTATCAGCGTGCTCTCGAAGGAGAGCTGGAGCGCACCATCCAGAAGGTGAGAAATGTGCAGAGTGTCCGGGTCCATCTGGTTCTTCCGACCGACTCTCTGTTCGTGGATCGGGAACGCGCTGCGAAGGCATCGGTGATTCTCAATCTGCGCTACGGACATATCACGCCGGAGACACAGCTCGCCATCGCCCGTCTTGTATCGGGCGCGGTCGATAAGCTCTCTCCGGAAAATGTCACGATCATTGACGCCAATGACGATCGCCCCGTGCGGCTTGCCGAGCACGATCCCACATCCGGCGCGGGCCTGGAGAGTGAGCTGAGCACACGCATCCTGGATACGCTTGCTCCGGTGGTAGGGCCGGAAGCTGTCCGGGCCAGCGTCAACGTCGATTACGATTCGAGCACTTCGGAAGAGAATCAGGAAACCTACGATCCCAAGCTGGTTGTCGCCGTCGCGACGCAACGTGCCGATGAACAGGTCGGCGGCGGAGGTACTGGAGGAGTGCCTGGTACCTCAAGCAATGTTCCGGGGGCAAGCGCGAACGCCAAGACTGCGGCGACGCCGAGCGAGTCATTCCAGACTTCCCATTCGGAGTCCAGCTCTTATGCCGTCAGCAAGGTGACGCGAAGAGTATTGCAGCCTGCCGGACGGATCCGCCGAGTCACGGCGGCGGTGGTGGTCGATGACGCGGCGGAGATCACGGCGGCAAACGGGAAGCAGACGGCCTCCCGCCGCAAGAGAACGGCAGAGGAACTGAAGCAAATCGAGCAACTGGCGAGTGCTGCGATCGGGCTGGACAGCACTCGTGGAGACACGCTCACCGTACAAAATCTGTCGTTCCGAAAACCCGAAGCCGAAGTGCCACCCAAGCCCGGACCGGTGGAACGAGTGCGCGTGATCCTGACGGATTGGTCGAGCCTGATTCGCTACGGAACTGTGCTCCTGCTCTTCCTGCTCGCCTACTTCCTGTTGCTGCGGCCGGTAAAGAAACACGCATTGTTGGCATTTCAGGAAGTGCGGTCGCGGGGTGCCCTCAAGGTGGACAGCGAGCGGGCGTCCGACGCCAACCAGTTGACGCCCGGGCAGCAGGCTCTCGTCCTTAAGCAGAGGCTTGTCGAGAAGGTGAAAGCTGAGCCCGGCGCGGCCGGCCAACTTGTGCAAAATCTGTTGCGCGGTGAGGGGCATTGATGGCAGCTCAATCGCAACAGGCGCTCACAGGGCCCCGTAAAGCGGCAATCCTGCTTGCGGCACTCGGGGAAGAGGCCGCCGGTATCGTGCTGAAGAGCTTGGGCACGCGGGAAGCAGAGGTGGTTGCCGGGGAACTGGCGAGCATGAAGACGGTGGAGCTGGACGTCGTCCACCGCGTGCTGGTCGAGGTGGCCGAAGCGAGCGACAGGGTTCCGCCAATCATCGCCGGTTCGGAATATGCCCGGCAGGTGTTACGGCGGGCCTTCAGTGAAGATGAGTGCGCGCGCATTCTGCAACGCATTGGAGGGATGAACCCGCAGCAGTTGCCGTCGATCGATGCCTTGCGCGCCGCCGATCCGCGGGTGCTGGCGACGATGCTGGCTGAAGAGCACCCGCAGGCCATCGCTTTGATTCTGGCCCAACTCGAATCCAGTCAGGCGTCAGCCATTCTGACAAAATTGCCGCAGGAAAGAGCGTCCGATGTGCTCCTGCGGATGGCCCAACTCAAGCAGTTCTCGCCGGAATCGGCCCGGGCCGTATCGGAGTCGCTGCAAGCGCGCCTGCAAACCCTGGGAGAACGGCAGCGGAGAGACTATCCCGGCCTCAAGGGCGCGGCTGACATCATGAACCGCATGCCTGCCAGTACATCGACGCCTCTCCTCGAAGCGGTGGAAAAGGACCAGCCCACGCTTGCCATCGGGATTCGCAACCTGATGTTCACCTTCGAAGACCTGATCAGCGTTCCGGAAGTGTCCATCCGCGAGTGGCTCACGTCGATCGACAAAAAGACACTGGCGGTTGCCTTAAAGGGGGCCAGCGAAGAGGTGAAGAACTACATCTTCAAAGGCATGTCATCGCGGGCCGCGCAGATGCTCAAGGAAGATATCGATGCCCTGGGACCGGTGCGCGGGAAGGAAATCGCGAAAGCGCAGGAAGAAGCGATTGCAGTTGCGCGGCAACTGGAGTCCGAAGGAAGGCTGGTCCTGCGGCCTGAAGGCGAGGACGAGTACGTGGTGTGACCATGGCCCAGAATCGAGCCAAAGCGATGGAAGTGTTCGAGTATCGGGAAGCCCACACGGCCGAATACGAGACTCCAACGGAGCAGCCTCCCGCGGAACCTCCGACTCCAGACGCAGCCGACGATATCGCCTCGCTGCTGCAACGCGCTCATGACGAAGGCGCACGCCAAGCGCGCCAGAAAGCGCGCGACGAGTATGAGCGGACTCTGGCCGAAGAGCGCAACCGCATTGCCGCGGCACTCCATGGATTCGAAAAGGACGTGGCGGAATACTATTCGCGGATCGAGGTCGAAGTTGTGAAGCTTTCGCTGGCGATTGCCTCGAAGGTCCTCCACCGCGAGGCGCAGGTCGATTCATTGCTGGTGGCCGCGCTGGCCCGCGTTGCGCTCGACAAATTCTACAAGAACACCAAAGCTGTGATTCGTGTGCGCCCGGAAGAGACTTCGGGATGGAGGCAGTTTTTCGCCCAGCACATGGAGCAATCCAGCATGCCGGAGATCGTCGAGGACTCGAGCATACAAGCGCACAACTGCGTCCTGGAGACAGACCTCGGGTCCACCGAATTGGGAATCGAGACACAACTCAAGGAAATTGAGAACGGTCTGTTCGATCTTCTCGCGCAAAGGCCACAGCCGCAATGAGCCGCTCGTCGTTGTCACCGTACCTGAGCTGGGTGCGGGCCTGTTCGGGAATGCGATGGACAGGCCGCGTCACGCAGGTCCAGGGCAACCTTGTCGAGTCAGCCGGTCCCTTCTGCTCGGTTGGTGAAACCTGCGAGATTGTCACCGCAAACGACCTGCGATTGCAGGGGGAGATTGTTGGTTTCCGCGATTCGACAGTGCTGGCGATGCCGTTGGAACGACCGACCGGCGTTCGACTTGGCGACCGCATTGTGGCGTGGGGAGCAACGCCCGCGCTGCGCGTCGGCCCGGAACTGCTCGGCCGCGTAATTGACGCTACCGGAGCCCCGCTCGACTCGGACGGCGAGTACCGCGCCGCGACACGCTTGCCGCTGGATGGTTCTGCACCACTACCTCTGGAACGAACTCCCATCCGCGAGCCTCTCGGCTGCGGAATCCGCGCCATCGACGCGTTCCTGACCTGCGGCCGCGGGCAACGTGTCGGCATCTTTGGCGGCAGCGGCGTCGGCAAGAGCATTCTGCTGGGCATGATGGCTCGAAGCACGAACGCGGATATGACCGTCCTGGCACTGGTAGGGGAGCGTGGCCGCGAAGTACGGGAGTTCCTCGAAGACGCCCTGGGAGAAGAAGGGCGCCGCCGTTCGGTGGTCGTCGTCTCGACCTCAGATCAATCGCCTCTATTGCGCGTGCGTGCCGCGCTCGCGGCTACGACAGTGGCAGAGTACTTCTGCCATCGTGGGAAGAATGTGCTGCTGGTGATCGACTCGCTGACACGCTTCGCGATGGCCCAGCGGGAAATCGGACTTGCGGCCGGCGAACCGCCAACGACCAAAGGATATACGCCGTCCGTGCTGGCGATGTTGTCCCGCATCATCGAGCGCGCGGGCAAGTTTTCGCAGGGGAGTATCTCGGCCTTCTACACCGTGCTGATGGAAGGAGACGATCAGCAGGATCCGCTCGTCGATACCGTTCGTTCCTTGCTCGATGGCCACATCGTGCTTGATCGCAATCTCAGCTCCAAAGGGCACTATCCCGCGATCTCGGTGCTCGACAGCCTGAGCCGACTCATGCCGAATGTATGCGACGCGCAACACATGAACAAGTCCCGCGACCTCCGGACGCTGCTCGCTGCCTACGCGCGCTCTGAGGACTTGATCCGGATCGGCGCCTACAGTCCGGGCAGCGACCCACAACTCGATCGCGCCATCGCCGCGCTGCCGCAGATCCATGCATTCCTGCGCCAGCCGCGGGAGGAAATCGCACCGCTGCAGCAGACGCTCGAACAATTCATGGCGCTGCCCTCGTAAACATGGCCTTCCACTTCCCACTGGCAACGGTTCTCCGGGTCCGCGAAAGTCTCGAAAAGAAGGAACAGCAAGCGCTCGACCAGTGCTACCGGCATCTCTACATGGTTCAAAAGCGCCTGTCGGAGACCGACGCCCGGGTGAAGCGGTTGCGCGAGGAATACGCAGATCGCCTCGCCACCGGGACGAAGGCTGCCGGCGCGCAGTGCTTGATCGAGGAACAGCTGCGAGTGGAGCAACTGCGCGACACGATCCTCAAACAGCTCACCCAGGCCCAGCAGGCACTGCAGGAACAGCTGGCACGGTTTCGCGCAGCGCGGCAGCAGCGCGAGGTCATCACCGAATTGCGCCGGTCGGCATACTGGGAATGGTCGCGGCACGAGGCGCAACGCGAACAGCGTCTGGTGGATGATCTGTACTTGTTACGGCGATTGCACCGCAAATAGGCAAGGCTTGCCTAGCGTGACCGGGCAGAAGTTGCCCAGCCGGCAAATAGATTCCGGCTTATCGACTGTCTCTATCGGCGCCATTCGCACAAGTCTTTAGTTTCCAAAGCAATTCTTTCTCACGATGGAACTAGTCCCACTGTGGAATTGTGGCGGGCCACTTGCATAGCACGGAGGTGTGGCCGCTCTAGACCTCAGCCCCGTGAATATGCTAGTGGGCAAGCCCGCGCCTGCCGCGCCCTCGTCGAACGCGGGACATCCGCTGTTCGCCGACGTTCTCGGTGCGCAGCATGCCCAGGAAACCGAGCCATCACCCGAACATGGCAAGGTTCCATCGCGCGATCTACGCGGCGCGCAAAAGGATCCGGCGAAAGAACCAGCAGCAACACAGCAATCGCCAGCCGCCCAGCCTCCCTCTGCGATCAACGCGCCCCTTCCGCTTCCGCTCGAACCTGCGTCGCTGATGATTCCGGGCTTGGGACTTACCACTGCGAACGACCGGTTGGAAAACTCAGAAGGCCAGCAAGGTCCGTCGCCAGAAGCCGTTCCTGGAGTCGCCGCGCATGCGGAAGCGCGGCCGTTTCTTCCAGCGAATATTGAGGGGAACGCCGCACGGCAGGTGCGCTCGCCGGCCAACCCATCGGATGCGTCAAGCCCTGGTGCATCTCTGGAGAACCTGCCGCCAAGTCAGCCGATTGCGATTCCGGATACCACAGCGTTGCCCCCTGCTGTAGCCGGGAACTCAACCCAGGGCATTCCCGCTCAGAACGAGAACACAGTGCAATCCACGCCGGGGCCCAACAATGCGAATCGCCCGAATCAGCCCGAAGGGGATGCGACAAAGCCGGATATACCCGGCTTGTTTGTTCCGGTTGCGCAGGACTCGGTGCCAGCCCCGGGGTCCCCGGTTCAACTGATGCGGCCGTCGCCTGAGAACAACGACAAGCAATCACCTACGCTGGATTCCAAGGCCAACGGCACGGCAGCGCAGAATACTCCTGTCGAAACACAAGCTGTCGCTGCGAACGCAAACTCGCCCGTACCTGTTGCGGTCAATCCCCTGACAGTAACGGTCGCACGTGTCAAAGGGAATCCGGCCCCGTCTTCACAAGCGATCGATCCTGCCATCCGGGCGGCGGCAATCAAGGTCAATGGCTTGCGCGTTCCATCCGGCGCGAAGCTGCCGTCCACGAAGCCTGAGAACCGGAGCGTCGACGGCCGTCCGGCTGCTTCCGAGACACAAGCCGCCGGCAGCTCCAAGCCGGAGCGGGATTCGGTTATCGAATCTCGTACCAAGGCCGACGAATCACACGGCGAAGAGCCCGCGGAGAATTCCGCCTCGACGCATCCGGACGGGGAGCATACGCCCCGGTCTTTCTCGGGGCTGTTGAATTCACAGGCTGGGGGGGAGAAGCCGGCGACGCAAGGCGAGGCTGGGCCAATTCAGGCTCGCCAGGCGGCCGCGCCCATGACTCCCGCGCAGACGGGCTTCGACGCAGGAGTGTCCTTTGCCGGACTCCCTGCCGCCAGCCTGATTGAGCGCTTCCGGAACACCGAACTCCACTTTGGAATGCAGGCCGGCGAGTTTGGGCGGGTCGAAGTCCGTACCAGTCTCGACCAGCACGCAGTGACGGCAAAGATTGTCGTGGAGCGAGCCGATCTTGGGCGCGCCCTGGAAACGGAACTTCCTTCGCTGCACCGGCGGATGAGCGATCTCGACATCCCGGTAGCGAAGATCGCGCTTTACGAGCAGTCGGCCGCGATGGCCGGTGATGCGAACCGCCATTCTCGCGCCCAGGATTGGACCACAACCCAGGCGCCGAGAAATGCGAGATCGGAATCCGACGCCGAGACCAAGACAACCCCGCCACTCGAGCCGACAGAATCGGCCGATGGGCTGAGCATACGAATTTAGAGGTAAAGGAGACACCATGACTATTCAGCCATTTATGAACGTCGCGAGCGCAGCCGCCTCGGGCGCTTCGAACAACAGCAGCACGAAGAGCAACAGCGCCAGCGATACCTCTGCGGCTTACCTGCAGCTGCTGATCACCGAATTGCAGGCGCAGGATCCCACGTCGCCGCTCGATCCGAATCAGATGACGGCGCAGATCGTGTCCTTGAACCAGCTCGATCAGCTCATTCAGATTCGCGAAATCCTGCAAGGAGTAAGCAGCTAAAGATCAGGTATCACCAAGGGAGAAACCACCATGCCGATGTTTTCCATACCGCTCTCAGGACTGGACGCAGCCAGCAACGCGCTCTCTGTCATTGCCAACAACCTCGCCAACCTCAACACGGTCGGCTACAAAGATCAATCCGCATCCTTCCAGGACCTGTTCTATCAGACGATCGGCAGCAACGGAGCCGGGCCGATCCAGGTAGGAGCGGGGGCGACGGTGTCCTCGATCAGCGGCCTGTTCACCAACGGCGCGCTGACGCAGACCGGAGTCGGCAGCGATGTGGCGATCACTGGTAACGGATTCTTTGTGATCCAGGACGCCAACGGCGCGTTGACCTTCACGCGGGATGGACACTTCAATGTCAACGCAAAGGGCCAGCTGATCAGCGACAGTGGCGATTTTGTAATGGGCTATCCGGCGGTGAATGGAGTGATCGTACCCGGACAGACCCTGGCTCCGATCCAGTTGGGGCAAGGGCAGGTTAGTCCGCCGGCGGTTACCTCCACGATGCAGATGACTGCGAACCTCGACGCCTCCGCCGACGTGGGCACGGTATTCTCGACCCCTTTGACGGTGTATGACTCGCTCGGGGTGTCCCATGTGTTGACGTTCAACTACACCAAGACGGGCCCGAATGCCTGGTCGTACGAGGTTACGATACCGGCGGCCGACGTCGGTGGAACCGGCAATCCGGTACAGGTGTCAACCGGCAACCTGACATTCAGCGACACCGGAATTCTGACATCGCCGACGGGGAACGTGACGGGGATCACCATCAACAACCTGGCCAGTGGCGCCGCACCGATGAATGTCACGTGGAACCTCTACGATGTGAACAACAACCCGTTAATGAGTCAGTTCGCCACGCCCAGCTCAACCTCGGCCACCTACCAGGATGGATACGGCGCCGGCAACCTGCTCGGGTTCAGTGTCAATAGTGACGGAACGATCCAGGGCACGTTCAGCAACGGGAAGACCGCCGCGGTCGCTCAAATCGCCCTGGCGAGTTTCGCCAATCTGCAGGGCCTGGAGCGCATCGGCGGCAACCAGTATGCCCAGACGTTGACCTCGGGGGCGGCCACGATCGGCGCGCCGGGCTCGGGCGGCCGCGGAACTCTCACCGGCGGAACGCTGGAGCAGTCGAACGTCGACATCGCCAAGGAATTCTCGAAGATGATCATCACGCAGCGTGGTTTCCAGGCGAACGCCCGCGTCGTGACGACCTTCGACGAGATTACCCAGGACACCATCAACCTGAAGCGTTAGTCGCGAGGGTTGATTCTTTAGTGTTGGATGAGAGGCGATCCCGGCGGCTCCACTCAGGCTGGAGCCGAGATCGCCTCTTCTCTATCCAGGTTCTAATCGAGTTTTCGGTTCACCTAATCCGTGGTCGCGCTTCCGCCGGGTTTCACCGGCGTAAGCCATTGCTCTGGAATGCGTTCCTCGTTGTTTGCTGGATTCCTCGGAATCGTCACCTCGAACCCTGGTCTCGGCAGTGAAGTTGCACACCCGTCGATGAGGGTTGAACTGACTTCATGCCGGAAGCGAAGAACCAGCCGCCGAAATCCCCCAAGTCGATGGTGCTGTGGTTGGTGTTGTTGACTGCCATCGCCAATGCGGGCGCGTTCTACTACTGGAGCCACAAGGCTCCTTCGGTCGCCGGAGCGAGCCAGCCTGCGCCCTCGTCTCTGCCTGCAGTGCTCCACCTGGAAACCTTCACACTGAACATCGACGATCCCGAGCAGAGAACCTACCTGCGTGTGGGGATTGATCTGGGACTCGACCACGATCCCAAGGCAGACAAGGAGTCGAGTCCGCCGACAGCCGTTGTGCGGGACACGATCCTTAACGTGCTGATGGCGACAAAACCGCAGGATGTAACCACGATCGAAGGCAAAAGGAAATTGAAGGAACAGATTCTGGTCGCGCTGCAACAACGCGTGCCGGGACTAGGCGTGCGCGAGATTTATTTCACGGAGTTTCTGGTTCAGCGGTAGAGCACAGGGATATCTGGGGAGCAACGAGGACAGATGAGTCAAGTCGAGCCAGCGGCAACACCCACGCTCAACGAGCCCAGTCCGCTGGTTGAGCTGGCATGGGTTCCGCTCACCGTTTCCTTGGAGGCCGAGCTGGAGAACTTCGCGGTGCGCGATCTGGTCGCGTGCCGGCCAGGAATCGTCGTGAGGAGCGGAATTCCGCAGACCGCGACCATACCCCTGCTCGTCAATGGAAAGCTCATGGCATGGGGCAAGCTCGAAGTGATCGGCGATCACCTGGCTGCCCGCATTGTGGAGTTGGCATGATGACTGAGACACCGGAAAAGAAGACTGGGCGCACAACAGGGAAGCATCCCCGCCCAACGACACGGGTGAGTACGAACCGCA
>Ga0335082_10001315_pt1 | contig 26604 bp, 22 predicted proteins | sample Lox_Sample_41_FD_206718 | JGI IMG/M metagenome (GOLD analysis project Ga0335082, IMG submission 206718) | Soil microbial communities from Loxahatchee National Wildlife Refuge, Florida, United States - Lox_Sample_4.1 | ecosystem: Environmental > Terrestrial > Soil > Wetlands | place: USA... | reverse complement strand
TATCCAGTTCACCGTCAAATGGAAGACGAAGAAGCCCACGCCGAAGCTGCTCGACACGACCGCGCTCGCGGCGACGGGCTCGTCCGGTCTCGACGACGCGACGGGCGCGATCGTGGCCGACACCACGGCGACGCCGATGCCCTCCGGTTCGTTCGTGGCCGACACCCTTGTGCTGCATCTCGTGCTCGACGCCACGGGATCGGCAATTCCGACGATCTGCACCGCGAAGCACGCGACGCACTCGATCAAATTCACCGGGGTGAACGGCGCGTCGACGCTCGACGTCACGGTGCCCGCGGTGCCGCCGTGCCAAGGGAATTTCACTGTCGACCCCGCGCACGGCAGTGACACCAATGCGGGCGATTGCCACGCGCCGTTCAAGACCCTCACGCACGCGTTGAGCGTGGCGACCGGCGGTGACGAGGTGGTCGCCGAACCGGGTGTCTACGGCGCGGACAGCGGTGAGACCTTCCCGCTTGCAGTGCCGACCGGCGTGCAGGTCACGGGCGACGTCACGAACTTCCCCGGTCTCGCCCCGAGCCGGGGCACTGCGCCCAACACGGAGATCGACGGCGACGTCAACCTCGGCGTCGGCGCCGCGCTGTCGAACCTCTTGGTCGTCGGCACGATCGACATGCGAGACGCGACCGTGTTGTTGTCGGCCACGGTCACCACCAACGGTGCCGCGGCATGCGTGTCGCTGGGTACCGGCTCGGCCGTCGTCATGGACAGCACGATGACGAACTGCGACGTCGGGGTGGAGGTCGTGGGTCAATCCGACGTGCAGATCGCGGGCTCGTCGATCACGCACAACACGACGAGTGGCGTGATCGTGAGCTCGCCTGCGACCGCCGATCTCGGTGGCGGCGCCGACGGCAGCACCGGCGGCAACCAGCTGTCGTGCTCCGGGGCCGCCGACCTGATCGACAGCGGCGGGGTGAGCGCGCAGAACGACTTCTGGGACCACGTGCCGCCGACGTTCCAACAGGACGGCGTCCCGTCGGGTGGGGTCGACGTCAACACGTCCGGCCCCAACATCCCTTCGAGCACCGGCGCGCAGCTCGTCGCGTCGCCCTGCGCCTGATCGGCACCGCGGCGCCTCGCGTCTGGCGAGCTCGGGCGACGTGCTCCGCGGCCCTCCCGAACGGATCGCGCCCCTCGCCCTCTTGGCGGTGGGGCTGCGCGGCAGCTGACGAACTCGGCACGCGGGACCCTGGCGCGCGCAAGGCGGCGGCGGTAGGGTGAATCACAGCTGTGTAACTATCCACAGCCCTGTCCACAGTCCTTTCCACAAGCCTTTCACGAAGGCCTTTTCGCACAGCCAGCATGGCGCGGTCCGGGAGCGGAGACCTGAGCGACTCGTTCGTCCACCTGCACTTGCACACCGAGTACTCGATGCTCGACGGCGCCTCCCGGATCGGCGAAGTCGTCGCCGCCGCGGCGGCCGACGGCCAACCCGCGGTCGGAATCACCGACCACGGCAACATGTACGGCGCGCTGCCCATGTACGAAGCGGCGCGGGCGCAGGGCATCAAGCCGGTGCTCGGCATGGAGGGCTACTTCACCAACACGTCGCGCTTCGACCGCCCCAAGCGCGCCGAGCACGAGATCTTCCATCTCACGATGCTCGCGGAGACGAACGAGGGCTACCACAACCTCATCAAGGTCGCGAGCGCGGCGTACGTCGACGGCTACTACTACAAGCCGCGCACCGACTGGGAGCTGCTGGAACGCCACCACGCGGGTATCACCGCAACGACGGGCTGCCTCGGCGGGCTCGTCTCCCAGCTGATCCTCGCCGGCGAGCCCGACGCCGCGTTGCAAGCCGCGGCGCGCTTCCAGGACATCTTCGGGCGCGAGCGCTTCTTCGTCGAGCTGCAGGATCACGGCATCGACGACGACGCGAAGGTGATCCGCCCGCTGCTCGACATCGCCCGCAAGCTGCGCGCGCCGCTGCTCGCCACCAACGACAGTCACTACACGCACAAGCACGACGCCGAGGCGCACGACGCGCTGTTGTGCGTGCAAACGGGCGCGTTGCAGAGCGACGACAAGCGTTTCAAGTTCGACGGCGACGACTTCTACATCAAGAGCGCGGCCGAGATGCGGGCGATCTTCGCCGAGGCGCCCGACGCGTGCGACAACACGTTGCTGATTGCCGAGCGCGCCGACGTGGAGATCGAGTTCGGGCAGGCGATCCTGCCCGCCTTCGAGGTGCCGGAAGGTCACGACGAGAACTCGTACTTGCTCGAGGTCACGATGGCGGGCGCTCGTGAGCGCTACGGCGAACAATTGCCGCCGCAGGTCGTCGAGCGGCTCACGCACGAGCTCGACGTGATCAAGTCGATGGGTTTCTCCGCGTACTTCCTCGTCGTGTGGGACCTCGTGAGCTACGCCCGCAAACAGGGCATCCGCGTCGGCCCGGGGCGGGGAAGCGCGGCCGGCTCGTGCGTCGCATATTGCTTGCGTATCGTCGACGTCGACCCGATCAAGTACGACCTGCTCTTCGAGCGCATGCTGAACCCGGGCCGCCGCCAGATGCCCGACATCGACATGGACTTCGACTCGCGCTACCGCGGCGAGATGATCCGTTACGCCGCGCAGAAGTACGGCCACGACCACGTCGCGCAGATCATCACGTTCTCCACGATCAAGGCGCGCGCCGCGGTGCGCGACGCCGCGCGGGTGCTCGGCTATCCGTACGCGGTCGGCGACAAGATCGCCAAGCTCATGCCGCCGCTCATCATGGGCCGCGACACACCGCTGCACGCGTGCTTCGCGCAGTCCGACAAGTACGCCGACGGCTACAAGATGGCCACGGAGCTGCGCCAGCTCTACGACGACGATCCCGACGCGCACCGTGTCATCGACGTCGCGCGCGGCCTCGAAGGGCTGCGCCGCCAGGACGGCATCCACGCCGCGGCCGTGGTGATCACGCGCGACCCGCTCACCGAGTATCTCCCGATCCAGCGCAAGCCCGAGCCCGGCACCGCGCTCGAAGACGCGCCGATCGTCACGCAGTACGAGATGCACGGCGTCGAAGATCTCGGCCTGCTGAAGATGGACTTCCTCGGGCTGCGCAACCTCGACGTGATGGAGATCGCGCTCGATCTGATCGAGCGCGACACGGGCACGCGTCCCGACATCGACAACCTCCCGCTCGACGACGGGCCGACGTTCGAACTGCTGCGGCGTGCCGACTCGATCGGCGTCTTCCAGCTCGAGGGCACACCGATGCGCGCGCTGTTGCGTTCGCTCGCGCCCACTTCGTTCGAAGACGTCTCCGCGCTCATCGCGTTGTACCGCCCGGGCCCGATGGCGCAGAACTGGCACAACGAATACGCGGATCGCAAGAACGGACGCAAGCCGATCACGTTCGACCATCCCGATCTCGAAGAAATCCTCGGCCCCACCTTCGGGCTGATGGTGTACCAAGAGCAGCTCATGCGCGTGTCGCAGAAGCTCGCGGGCTACTCGCTCGAAGAGGCCGACAACCTGCGCAAGGCCACGGGCAAGAAGAACCGTGAGCTGATCGCCAAGGAGCGAGCGAAGTTCGTCGACGGCTGCATGCGCAACGGTCACTCGAAGGAGTTCGCCGAGCGCTACTTCGACAAGATCGAGCCCTTCGCCGACTACTCGTTCAACAAGTCGCACTCCACCGGCTACGGCAAGGTCACGTACCAGACCGCGTGGTTGAAGGCGAACTACCCGGTGCCGTATCTCGCGGCCTTGCTGACGAGCGTGAAGACGAACCTCGACAAGGCCGCGGTGTATCTCGGCGACTGCCGTCAGCACGACATCCCGGTGCTCGTCCCCGACGTGAACCGCTCGTTCAGCGACTTCACGTGCGAAGGTCACGCCATCCGGTTCGGGCTCTCGGCGGTGCGCAACGTCGGCGAAGGCGTTTCCGGGTTGCTGATCGCCGAGCGCGAGGAGAACGGCCCTTACGCCGATTTCTACGACTTCTGCGCGCGCGTCGATCCGGCCGTGCTCAACAAGCGAACGGTCGAGTCGTTGATCAACGGCGGCGCGTTCGACTCGGTCGGGCATCCGCGCAAAGGCCTGTTGATGGCGTTCGAGCCGATCGTCGACGACGCGTTGCGACGCCGGCGCGAGCGCGACGCGGGCACGATGAGCTTGTTCGACCTCGGCGGCGGTGGGAGCGAGGGCGACGGGCCGTTGTTCGACGACCGGTTGCCGATCCCCGACGTCGAGTTCGCGAAGTCGGATCGCCTGCGGGCCGAAAAGGAGATGCTCGGCCTCTACGTGAGCGACCATCCGCTGATGGGCGCGGAGCGCGCGTTGCGACGGCTCGTCGAGTGCGGCATCGCCGACCTCGCCGACAGCGAGGACGGCGCGATGCGCACGGTCGCGGGCGTGGTCACCGGGCTGCAGCGCAAGTACACGAAGCGCGGCGACCTCATGGCGACGTTCGTGCTCGAAGACCTCGCGGCCGCGATCGAGGTGATGGTGTTCCCGAAGACGATGCTGACCTTCGGCGAGCTGCTCGCGCCCGACGCGATCGTCACGGTGAAGGGTCGCGTCGATCGCCGCGAGGACACACCGAAGCTGATCGCGATGGACGTGACGCGGCCGGAGATCAACGTCGACACGGGGCCGCCCGTCCGGCTGCGGGTGAAGGCCGGCGCGCTCACCGACGACAAGGTGGCCCGCCTGCGCGAGATCCTCGCTGCCAACCCGGGCGACAGTCCGGTCATGCTGACCATCATCGGCCCCGACAAAGAGACCGACCTGCGCCTCGGCGACGAATTCCACTGCGACGCCCGCAACGGCCTGTTTGCCGAGTTGCGGATGCTCTTCGGCGCCGACTGCATCGGCTGACGCGAGGCCACGTCACCTCGGCCGGAGGTAGGCCGGAACCGGTCAGCTTGACCAGTGCAATTGCTCGCGCTTCGTGATAAAGATGCTGCCTTCCGAGGCTGTCGGTGAGGGGGAGTCATGGGATTCTCGCGTCGGATCGGGCGGCGCGCGCGGCTCGCCGGGATTGCAGTGGTCGGGGTCGCGACGCTCACGGTGGCCGCGCTGCCGGCCGCGGCATCGTCGGCGTCCGCGTCACGGGTGCAACTCGCGGGCAGCACCCCGCAGTGGTTGGGCGCGGCGCAGAACCTCGGTGCCGCGCCGAGCGGGGATCAGGTCGACTTCGGTGTGCTGTTGAACATGCGGAACGCGGCCGACGCCGAGACCACGCTCCAAGCCGTCTCCGATCCGACGAGTTCGTCGTACGGGCAGTGGCTCTCGAACGCGCAGTTCAACGCGCGTTACGCGCCGGCACCGTCGGATGTCGCGGCGGTGCAGAGCTGGCTGCACAACCAGGGCTTCACCGTGACGAAGACGCTGCCCAGCGGCATGTACGTCGAGGCGCGCGGCACGGTTGCGCAAATCGAAAAGACGTTCGCCGCCAACGTGAACAAGTACGCGTACCAGGGTCACACCGTGCGCGCGAACGCGAGTCAGCTCTCGCTGCCGTCCGACACGCCCGCAACCGTGAGCGCCGCGATCTCCGGTGTGCTCGGCGTCGACCAGGGGTCCACCTTGAAGCGGGCGGCCGACACCGAGCCCGGCCCGCCGCCGGGCGCGCGCTTCGGTGTGCAACCGTGCTCCGACTACTACGGCCAGAAGATCGCGCGCGACAAGCCGAGCGCGTACGGTCGCAAGCAGCCTTACGCAGTGTGCGGATATGTACCGCAGCAGTACCAGGCCGCGTACGGTGAGAGCGGGCTGCTCTCCGCCGGTATCAACGGCCGCGGTGTAACCGTCGCGATCACCGACGCCTACGCCGCGCCGACGATCCTCGAGGACGCGCAGACGTACAACGTGGTGCACCACCAGCCGTTGTTCAGGCGCGGCCAGTTCAGCCAGATCGTGCCGCCGGCCGACGGCTTCGACTCGGTCGACGAGTGCGACGCGCAAGGGTGGTACGGCGAAGAGACACTCGATGTCGAGGCGGTGCACGCGATGGCGCCGGGCGCGAACATCGTGTTCGTCGGCGCGCCGGACTGCCTCGGTGGGCTCGACGACGCATGGGCCACCACCATCGACAATCACGTCGCCGACGTGATCTCCAACTCGTGGACCGACTTCACCGACGACATCTCGTTGCTCGGTACCGACTACGTCAACTTCTATCAGCAGTTCTCGCTCGAAGCCGCGCTCACGGGGATCACGGTGAACTTCTCCTCGGGCGACGACGGCGACCACACCGCGGGCGGCACCGATCTGCCGTCGAAGTCGGTGGAGTTCCCGGCCGACCTGCCGTACGTGACCGGTGTCGGCGGCACGAGCGTGTTGATCGGCTCGAACGGTCAGCGCCTCGCCGAGTACGGCTGGCAGAACAGCTACTCCGTGCTCGACTCGGGTGCGTGGTCGCCCGCGCCTCCCGGCCCGTACAGCTCGGGCGGCGGCGGCGGTACGAGCCAGCTGTTCAAGCAGCCGTTCTACCAGCGCAACGTCGTGCCGAACAGCATTGCGCGCTACTACGGCGGTCAGCGCATGCGCACGGTGCCCGACATTGCGATGCCGGGCGACCCGAACACGGGCTTCGAGGTGGGCGAGACGCAGGTGTTCCCCGACGGCACGTACTGGGATCAGTACCGCATCGGTGGCACGAGCTTGTCGTCGCCGATGCTCGCGGGCGTCGTGGCGGTAGCCGACCAATTCGCGCGCCGGCCGTTGGGCTTCATCAACCCGCTGTACTACCGGCTGTCGGGGACGCCGGGCATCAACGACGTCGTCGCGCCGGCGTCGCCGCAAGCCGAGGTGCGCACCGAGTACGTGAACGGCGTCGACGCCACCGACGGCTTGTCGTTCCGTTTGCGCACGACCGACGTCCAGAGCTCGACGTTGCACGACACGCCGGGCTACGACGACGAAACGGGCGTCGGGACGCCGAGCGGCCCGGCCTTCTTCTTCGGGGCCGTGTTCGGATCGCACTGACGGACGAACCGGAGGCGCGAAATCCGCAAACCGGTACCCTTTCGGAATGCGGATCGGAATCTTGGGGGCGACCGGGCCCGCGGGGAGCGGGCTCGCCGCCCGTCTCGCGAGCGTCGGTCACGAGGTGCTGTTCGGGTCGCGGGCGGTCGACAAGGCGCGGGCGGCGGTCACCGAGCTCGAAAAGGAGTGGGGCGACCGCGTAGCCGGGCGTCTGATCCCGTGCGACAACGCGTGGGCGTGCGACGCGCCGGTCGTGGTGCTGGCGGTGCATGCCGATTCGGCGATCCCCACGGTGCAGGAGCACGCCGAGCGTCTGCCCGGCAAGATCATCGTGTCGATGGCGAACAACCTGGTGAAGCACGGCACCGAGTTCAACGCGGTGCTGCCGCCGCACGGTTCGGTCGCGGCCGAGATCCAAGCGCTGTTGTGGCGGTCGCGGGTGTGCACCGCGTTCCACCTCGTCCCCGCGGCCGAGTTCGCGGCGATCGACCACGACATGGAAAGCGATGTCGTGGTGCTCGGCGACGACGACGAAGCAAAAGCCACGGTGATGGACATCACGCGCAGCATCCCCAATCTGCGCCCACTCGACGGTGGCTCGCTGCGGAACGCGGTGGGCATGGAGACGTTCGCGGCAGTGTTGCTGACGGTCAACATCCGCCACAAGATGCGCGCCAGCCTGCGGCTCACGCACGTCTGATCTCATGATCGATCTGTCCGATCGCGTGGTGATCGTCACCGGCGCGTCGCGCGGGATCGGCAAAGGACTTGCCATCGGTCTCGCGCAACTCGGCGCAACCGTCGTGTGCGCCGCGCGCACCGCGGTCGAGGCGCCCGACGGGCTACCGGGCACGATCCACGCGACCGTCGACGAGATCACGGAGAACGGTGGGAACGCGCTCGCGGTGCAGTGCGACATCGGCGAGGAGCGCGACATCGATCAGCTTGCGACCACAACGGTTGAACGGCTCGGCCGCATCGACGTGCTCGTGAACAACGCGATGGCGCCGACGCGCACCTCGTTCTCGGATTCGACCGTCGAGGAGTGGGACGAATCGATGCGCGTCAACGTGCGCAGCTTGTACTTGCTCACACAGGCGGTCGTGCCCGCGATGACGAAGGCGGGCGGCGGCAGCATCGTCAACATCTCGTCGGGCGGCGCCGAGCACGCGTCGCAGCCGTTCATGCCGCCCGGCTATCTCTTCTATTCGGTGGCGAAGGCCGCGCTGGAACGATTTACGAGCGCGGTCGCGCCCGAGTTGGCGCCGCTCGGCATCACGATGAATGCGTTGCGGCCCGGCGCGGTGAAGACGGAGCTCGCGACGCGTGAGCTCGGCGACGACTACGACTGGTCGCACTGGAACACGCCGGAATCCGTCGTGCCGTCGGTCGCGTTCCTCGCGTCACAGATCGGCACCGATTTCACCGGCCGAATTCTCGATGTCTCCGGCTTCGGCACGAGCTGGGGCGTCGAAGGCGACGGGTAGGGTCTCGATCGTGACGATGCGCCTCTACGACACGGCCCGGCGGGCGGTCGTGCCGTTCGAGCCGCCCTCGGTCGTGCGTATGTACGTGTGCGGGATCACGCCCTACGACTCGACGCACCTCGGTCACGCCGCGACGTATCTCACATACGACCTGTTGATTCGCCGACTCGTTGAGCTCGGTCACGAGGTGCGCTACGTGCGCAACGTCACCGACGTCGACGACTCGATCTTGCCCAAGGCGCGCGAGCTCGGTGTGCCGTATCTCGAGCTCGCGCAAGCCGAGATGGCGCGCTTTCACAGCGACATGGCCGCGCTCGAGATGCGTGCGCCGATGGCCGAGCCGCGGGCGACCGAGTCGGTGCCGTTGATCGTCGATCTCATCGAGCGTCTGCTCGCGGCCGGGAACGCGTACGAGGTGAACGGTTCGATCTACTTCGACGTCACGACGTTCCCCCGCTTCGGCGAGCTCTCGCACTACAGCGCAGAACAGATGGTGGCGTTCTCACGCGAGCGAGGCGGCAATCCCGACGACCCGCAGCGGCGCAACCCGCTCGACTTCGTGCTATGGCAGCCGTCACTCGCCGATGAGCCGGCGTGGGACGCGCCGTTCGGCCGCGGCCGCCCGGGCTGGCACATCGAGTGCTCGGCGATGGCGATGCACGAGCACGGTCCGACGCTCGACCTGCACGGGGGCGGCACCGACCTCATCTTCCCGCACCATGAATGCGAGATCGCGCAGAGCGAAGCCCTCACCGGCCAGCCGTTCGTGAAGCACTGGATGCACTCGGCGATGGTCGGCTACGAGGGCGAGAAGATGTCGAAGTCGCTCGGCAACCTCGTGTTCGTGAGCGACCTGTTGAAACACGCCGACGCGCGCGCGATCCGCCTTGCCTTGATCCGCCACCACTACCGATCGGGGTTCGAGTGGTTCGCGACCGACCTCGACGAGGGGAGCGCGCTGCTCAACCGCTTGCTCGCGGCGGCGGAACGCGCGACCGGCCCCGACCCGCGCCCGTTCGCGCGGCGCGTGCGGGACGCGATCGACGACGATCTCGACGCACCTCGCGCCCTCGACGCGCTCGACGACTTCGCGAGCGCGATCCTGTCGACCGGCACCGGCGGCGATCCGGCCGCGCACCAGACGCTGTGCGACCTCGGCCAGCTGCTCGGCATCGACCTGACGAGACCCGTGACGGTCGGCGGCGCCGAAATGGGCCGTTGAGCCGAACGGCCGAAGCTAGCCTCGTTCGACGATGAGCGAGCAGATCACGGTCACGCTTCCCGACGGCTCCAGCCGGGAGTACGCGCGTGACACGACGCCGGCCGACGTTGCCGCGTCGATCGGGGCGGGGCTCGCCAAGGCTGCGATCGCGGCGAAGGCCGACGGCGAATGGATCGACCTCGCGTCGCCGCTCACACACGACACGACGCTTTCGCTTGTCGTGCCGAACAGCGACGACGGCCGCGAGGTGCTGCGCCACTCGACTGCGCACGTGATGGCCGAAGCGGTGACACGCTTGTTCCCGGGCGCGAAGGTCGCGATCGGGCCCGCGATCGCCGACGGCTTCTACTACGACTTCGATCTCCCGAACGGTCAGACGTTCAGCGACGACGACCTTGCGCGCATCGAAGACGAGATGCGCACCATCGTGAAGAACGACCAGCAGTTCGTGCGTGAGGAGCTCAGCTACGACGACGCCCTCGCGCTGTTCGCCGACCAGCCGTACAAGCGGGAGATCATCGAGAAGGTGCGCAGCGGCGCGGGCGACGCCGAAGACGCGGGCGAGGCCGGCGGCGACGGCGCGGGCGTATCGGTGTACCGCAACGTCAGCAACGGCGACGTGTGCTTCACCGACCTGTGTCGCGGTCCGCACGTGCCGTCGACGGGCAAGCTCGGCGTGTTCAAGCTGCAGAAGGTCGCGGGCGCGTACTGGCGCGGCAACGAGAAGGGCCCGATGCTGCAACGCATCTACGGCACGGCGTGGGAGTCGAAGCAAGCGCTCGCCGACCATCTGCACCGCCTCGAGGAGGCCGAGCGCCGCGACCACCGCAAGCTCGGCGTCGAGCTCGATCTGTTCTCGTTTCCCGAGGAGATCGGGTCGGGCCTCGCGGTGTTCCATCCGAAGGGTGCGCTCGTGCGGCGCATCATGGAGGAGTACTCGCGGCAACGGCACGAAGCGTCCGGGTACTCGTTCGTGAGCTCGCCGCACATCACGAAGGAGAACCTCTTCCAGATCTCCGGTCACCTCGACTGGTACGCCGACGGCATGTTCCCGCCCATGCATCTCGACGAGGGCGGTCAAGGCGGCGAGGGTGTCAACTACTACCTCAAGCCGATGAACTGCCCGTTCCACATCTTGATCTACCGGCATCGCACGCGTTCGTACCGCGAGCTGCCGCTACGGTTCTTCGAGTTCGGTGCGGTGTATCGCTACGAGAAGTCAGGTGTCGTGCACGGGCTCACGCGCGTCCGGGGGATGACCCAAGACGACGCGCACATCTTCTGCACGCGCGAACAGATGAGCGGCGAGCTCGCATCGATTCTCGATTTCGTGCTCGATCTGCTGCGCGACTACGGCCTCGACGACTTCTACCTCGAGCTCTCGACCAAGCCCGACGTCAAAGCCGTCGGCAGCGACGAGGAGTGGGACGAAGCCACCGAGACGCTGCGTTCGGTCGCGCTCACCAAGGGACTCGAGCTCGTGCTCGATCCCGGTGGCGGCGCGTTCTACGGACCGAAGATCAGCGTGCAAGCGCGCGATGCCATCGGCCGCACGTGGCAGATGTCGACGATCCAGCTCGACTTCCAGCTACCGCAGCGCTTCGATCTGCATTACGTGGGATCCGACAACGAGCGGCACCGGCCGATCATGATCCACCGCGCGTTGTTCGGCTCGGTCGAGCGGTTCTTCGCGATCCTCGTCGAGCACTACGCGGGCGCATTCCCCGCCTGGCTCGCGCCGGTGCAGGCAATCGTGCTACCGCTGAGCGACCGTCACGACGCCTACGCGTACCGGCTCGTCGACCGGTTCAACTCGGAGGGCTTCCGGGCGGAGCTGGTCGACGGTTCCGCCGGCGCGCTCGGTGCTCGCATCCGGCGCGGCAAGCTCGACAAGGTGCCGTACATCTTGGTCGTCGGCGACGCAGACGTCGAGCACGGAACGGTCGGTGTGAACAAGCGGGGGAGCGACGCACCACCCGAGAAGGGCGTGCGCGTCGACGCGTTCATCGAGCAGCTCGCGGCCGAGGTCGAAGAACACCGGTGAGCCTCGACCGGCTCTGGGCCGATTGGCGCGCGTCGTACGTCGCCGACCCCAACACGGGGCGCGACGACAGGGGTTGCGTGATGTGCAATCTCGTCAGCTCCGTCGACGACGTCGCCGCCCTCGTACTCGAACGCACACCGAAAACCATCACCGTGATGAATCTCTACCCGTACGGATCGGGCCATCTCATGATCGCGCCGGCGCGACACGTCGTGAGCTACGAAGACCTCGACGACACCGAGAACATCGACGTGGCACGCGCGCAAGTGCGCGCAATCCGCGCGATTCGCGCCGCATACAACCCCGACGGCGTGAACGTCGGCGCGAACCTCGGACGCGCGGCCGGTGCCGGCGTGCCCGGTCATCTCCACGTGCACGTCCTCCCTCGCTGGAACGGCGATACGAACTTCATGACCTCCGTCGCCGAGACGCGCGTGCTCAGCGAAGGCCTGCACACCGGCTACGAAAAGCTCAAGGCGGTCTGGACATGATGCTTGGTGGCCCCCGCGACTCCACTGGGTCTCCGCGCTCGGCTCCCCTTCAGTCGCTTCGCGCTCGGCTCGCTGGCTCGGGACACCCGCACGGCTGAACGCTCGGGACGGCGGCGAGCTCGCTTCGCGTTGCTTCGCTCGCCGCGGCGTGCGGCTACCTTCGGCATATGCCCGCCGCCCACGACGAGGAACCTGACGGCGACGAGCTCCCCGAGGAGCTCGACGTCACCGCGCTGACGGGGCCGTACGTCTTTCCGAACATCAAGCGCCGCCGCATCGCGGGCGCCATCTATCTCGTCATTTCCGCGCTCGCGCTCTGGGCCGGGCTCGCGAGCGCCAACGTGGGCCTGCTCTTCGGCGCCGTCTTGCTCGGTGCGATTGCCGGATACCACTTCCTCGCGGGCTGGCCCTTGCGCATCGACCAGACCGAAGCGCTCGCGGTCGCGAGCCGCACGGTCGGCTTTCCGGTCGGGCACGCGTCGGCGCAGCTGGCGTGGCGCGGGCTGCGGTCGCGTCCGACGTGGCGCATCCTCGTGTACAGCGCCGACGAGCCGCCGAGCATCCGTGGCCTCGTCGAGCTCGACGGCGTCGACGGCGAGGTGCTTGGCGAATACACCGAACGCAATCCGGAAGACTGGTCCCAGCTCTAACCAGCCACTGTGCCCTTGACCGTATCTTGACGGTACGGCCACTTTGCGTGACGACAGGATGCTGGAAGAGAATGCTGCCCTCGAAGCGCACACGAAGGGGCAGGCACGATGAGGGATTGGCGACGTAGGTCCGGAATGTTCGTCGCGGCGCTCTCCGTGTTCGTGGGAGCGGCCGGCGCGTTGGCGCTGGCGGCACCCGCGGCAACAGCGAGCTCGTCACAGATCACGACGTACGCGGCGACGGTGACGATCCCGGTCCCGCCCGCGTCGAACTACGCCGGTGCGGGTGGCGGCGACGGTTGGGCGGTCGCGTTGACGTCGACCGCCGTGTACAACGTCTTCCATCACAGCGGAACGCTCAACGTCGCGTGCCATCTCCAGAAGGACGCGGCGCCCTGCTTTGCGGGCGCGGTCAAGCTGATCACCGACGGCTCGGGTCACAACTTCTCGACGTCCGGGCAGCCCGGGCTCTTCCTCGACCAGGGGAATGGCCATCTGTTCGTGTACGCCACGCGCGCCAACGACGCGACTGCCGGGGTTGTCTGCATCGACACCACGAAGTCGGCGACGTTCTGCGGCTTCACTGCGCTGACATCGGTTGGTGCCGCTCCGTTCGGGAGTTGGAGTGGTATCACCAACCCAGTCACCGTCGGCACGAAGTGGTACGCGTTCAATTCCGTGCAGGGCTTCGGCGTCGGCAACGACAAGAACGTGATGATGTGCTTCGACCAGGCGACGCTCAAGGCATGCTCGGGTCAGCCATTCGCGGTGAAGGTCGGCTCGGGCACCGTGACCAGCGGGACAAGTCCGTCGACGCCGATCGGCGCGATCGGGAACCAGATCATCGTGCCGATCAGCACCAGTGGCCACGGCGCTGCGCTCGCGTGCTTCAACCCGACCGTTGCGGGCGGCACCTGCGGCGGCTCGTGGCCGGCGACGGCGCCGGCGGGTTACGTCAACAGCCACGGCGCGCCGTTCCCGTTGCTCACCAAGGCCGGCGCGATCACCGGCTTCTGCGTGCCCGACGGCACCGACGAGTGCTTCGGCCTCGATGGGCACTCGGTCGGGACGCCGCCGCACCTGGCGACCACGGTCAACGCGAGCTACGTGTGGAACGGGACCGCGGTCGTGATCGGCCCGCGGGTCTTCGTCCCCACCGGGAATACTGACGCCGTGCAGTGCTACGACTACAGCGCGTCGGCGAGCTGCGCAGGGTATCCGAAACACTTCGTGAACCTCGGCCTGCTCTACACGGTCAATCCCGACCCCGCGCGGTCGACGTGCCTCTGGGTGAACTCCGACGACGGAACGCAACAGATCCAGAACTTCGACGCGTTCAATCCGGCGCAGTCGTGCGGCAAGGGCCCGATCCGAGTGCTCGCGTCGAGCGTGGTCGTGCCGCAGGAGGTGTGTACGCCCACGACGTACACGAGCCTGCAAGTGACCGATCCGGCGCGCAGCAAGTACACGTCGGGCTCGGTCGAATTCGCTGACGCCGCGGGCAACGAGATCCCGGGTATCCCCAAGCAGCCGCTCGACAACACGGGCACGGCGAGTCTCGCCGGACTCAACCTCAATACTGCGACGGGCCTGCCGCAGTTCCTCGTCACCTTGACCGGGGCGGCCACCCAAACCAGCTCGGTGACCGTGAAGCTCGTATGGACCGCCACCTACGACCCGGTCTGCGTACAGGGCACGACGACTGCGGTCGTGCCGACGAACACGACGGTGACCACAGCGGCCGCGCCGACGACGGTCGTTGCGGAGCTGCCCCGCACCGGCAGTGCGAACGGCGGTATCGCGCTGATCGGCGTGTCGGCGCTCGGTTTGGGTATCGCGTTGTCGCTGGTTCGCCGCCGGGGTTCGCGCACGGCATGAGGTGTTGGTCGGCCGGGCGTGTGATGCGTCCGGCCGACCGCTCCCGCGAAGATCCTGACGCCTCGCACTAGCGTCCTCGCGTTCACCGGAGGACGGGAGTGAGGATGCGCAAGTTCTGGATCGACTTCAAGAAGTTCATCCTGCGCGGCAACGTGCTCGATCTCGCGGTCGCGATCATCGTCGGCGCCGCGTTCAACTCCGTCGTGCAGTCGCTCGTGAAGAACATCATGACGCCGCTCATCGGCGCGCTGTTCGGCAAGCCGAACTTCAGCGATCTGCAGCTCACGCTCGGCAAGTGCACGACCACGTCGACCGGTGCGAAGGCGTGTGCCGGAACGGTCATGTACGGCTCGTTCATCACCGACCTCGTGAACTTCCTCATCATCGGATTCTCCGTCTTCATCATCGTGAAGACGTTCGAGAGCCTGCAGAACCTCCGCAAGACGTCGCCGGCCGACGAGCAACCCGATCTCACCGTCGACCAAGAGCTGCTCACCGAGATCCGCGATCTGCTCGCGGCGCGCACCGAGTCGTAGCGACGGCCGACCGGCAGACCATCTCGGCACTCGCGCCAGCCCGTGGAAGGCTCGTGCTCGCGGTTGCGACGTTCTCCGCCGTGCGGTCGTCGAACCGTGCGGCGCGAGTGCCGAGCATGCTCTCCTCGCGGGCGACATCGTCAGGTGACACCATGTGTGTCGTCACCTGTTCGCAGGTTCAGCCCGTCGCGTCACCGTAGGTGTAGTGCGCGCCCTGCGCGTCGACCAAGCGGTAACCGTGGCCGCTCGCGGTCACCGTCATGCTCACGATCGGCGCGGTGTTCTGGCCGCCGGGCGAACCGTAGAAGTGCGCGCCGCCGAACGTGAACACGCCGCCGTTCGCGGCCGCGAGGTAGTAGCCGGTGTTGCTCGGGAGCGACGCGAGCGCAACGATCGAGGTCGGCAAGTTGTCACGGTGCAGATCGCCGAAGAACGGCGCGTCGCCGCTCGGCACGATGAGTCCGTGCGCGTTGAATTCCCAGTAACCGTTGCCGTCGGGCGTCATCACTTTGGTGTACGGGCCGTCGTTCGGACCCGGCGGAACCGGGACGGTCGGGTTCGTCGTCGACGGCACCGACGTGACCGTGACGGGCGGCGCGGTGGTGGGTGGCACCGTTTGCGGCGGCGCGGTCGTCGGCGGCTCGGTGAGAGGTGCCGCAGTCGTCGGCGGAACGGTGGTTGGCGGCACCGTTGTCGGGGACTCGGTCGTCGTCGTGGGCGCGGTCGTCACCGACTCGGTTGTTTCGGGTGCGGCGGCCACGGGCGCGGCGCGCAACGCGACGCGACGCGGTCCGTGGGCGTCCTTGGTGGACAGCGTGACGGCACCTGCCACGCCGCCGGTGCACGCGACGACGGCAGTCGCGGCGCCACCGATACGACGCACCCGATGGCGCCGGCTCAGCCGGCGCAACGTGCTGACCGGGGCGGCTTCGGCCGAGGGTCGGTCGATCATCTTCGCGAACGTGTCGGCGAGCTCGCGCTCCGCGTCATTCATGATCCGTTCCTTCTCAGGTCCGCGGATGCCGCGGCGAGCCGGTGGTGGGCCGCGTCGAGCAGCCGGGTGGCCGCGTTCGCGCTGCAGCCCATGACGACCGCGAGATCGTCGTCGCGCAAGCGGGCGGCGCCGTGCAGTGCGAGCGCAAGCCGCTCGTGCGCCGACAGCCGGCCGAGTGCTGCCCACAGCTCGCGTTTGTCGGCGATCGACGCCGGTGCGCCGTCGGCGCCGATGCGACGGAATCGAGTGCGGCGCCGGAGCTGTTTCACCGCGACGCGGTACGTCCACGCGTTCGGCGACACGGTCGCGCCGACGCGCGGCCACGCGGCCAACGCCCGTGCGAACGCGTCGGCGGTTGCCGCGCGCGCGATGTCGGCATCACGACCGGCAACGGTGAGCGCCGCGAGCATCCGGGGATGCTCGGCGCGGTACCACGACGCGAAGTCCTCGACCGCGCCGACGGTCGCCACGGCGTCGACCGGCGGCTCCTCGGCGATTGCGGGCTCGGCCGCTTCGGTCACGGTCATCGTGGGTGTATCGACCGCCGCCGACAGCTAACTTTCGGCGGGAAATGTGACCTCTGCCGCAGTTGGCGTCAGCTGCGGGGCGCGAGCACGGCCTGCGACTGCGTCACACGCGCGATCAACCGACCCTCGTCGTCGCGGAGCTCGGTGTCGACCACGATGACCTGCCGTCCGGCGTGCAGCGGTCGCGCCGTCGCGACGACGGATCCGCCCCGCGACGCGCGCAGGAAATTCGTCTTCGATTCGATGGTCGTCGTGTTCGACCCGTCGGGCAGGTTCAAGAACGCGCACCACGCGCCGACGGTGTCGGCCAGCGTCATGAGCACGCCGCCGTGGAGCACTCCTGCTGTCGTGCAACGCGAGGGATCCCATTCGACGCGAGCCGACACCTCGTCCGCCGAAGCGCGGATTGCCTCGGCACCGATGACGGCGCTGAACGGCATCGTCTCGTGCAAGAACCTCGTCAAGTCGGCCGTCATGCCCGCAGGCTACGGCGCCGTCCAGATTGCGCGAACAGTGCTAGGCGCCACATTCCGGACGCGCGGGAGTTCGACGCGAATGCCATCGTTCCACTCGAGCAACATTGCGGTCGACGCGCTCAAGCCCACGCACCGCCGGGCCGACTGATCGCATGAGATGGCACCTCGGAGCGCAAACGCGAGTGCGGACGGGTGAAGCCCATGTCGGAACCTTCGGAGCTGCGACCCGACCGAGAAGCGGCGCGGGTCCTCGAGGAGCTCGAGCGCATCGCGGCCGTCCGCCGGGCCCGGTCGACATCGCAGCAGCTTGCTGCGGGCCCCCGCCATTCCGGACGCCTGCTCGGCGCATTGCTCGTGACGCGCGGCTTCCTCATGCCCGACGAGCTCGGGAGCGCGCTCGCGATTCAGCAGCAGACGGGCGAGCGGCTCGGCGAGATCCTCGTCCGGCTGGGCCTGATCGAAAAAGGTGATCTCGCGGAGCTCCTCGCCGAGCAGCTCCGTCTCGACACGGTCCGGCTCGAACGCGTCACGATCGATCCCGAGATCGCGGGCCTGCTGCCGAGGGGCGAGATCCGTGCGCTGGCCGCGCTTCCGTTCCGGCGGCGCGACGCGCACATCGACATCGCGATCGCGGATCCGACCGACCAGGTAACGATCGCGCTGCTCGCTCAGGCCCTCGGCATGCCGGTCCGTCTCTACGTCACGACGCGCGCCGACATCGAGGCCGCGGTGGACCGCCTGCCCGACCGTCGCACGCGGGTCTGAACCAGGTTCGGGTCGGCGTCGGCTACGCCTTCGTCTCTTTGGTGGCGGCGACGATCTTGTCGACGAGGTGCGCGGGCACCGGGTCGTAGTGCGAATGCTTCGCCGTGAAGCGACCGCGCCCACCCGTCATCGACCGCAAGTCGATCGCATACCGCAGGATCTCGGACGTGGGAACGGTCGCGACGATCTCGACCTCGCCACCGCCGACCGAACCCGACCCCTGGATGCGGCCGCGCTTGCCGTTCATGTCGCCCATGATGTCGCCCTGGTTCGCTTCGGGAACCGTCACGACGAGCTCGCTCACCGGTTCGAGCAGGATCGGGCCCGCCTTGGCGAGCGCGTCGCGCAAACCGAGCGACGCCGCGGTCTTGAACGCCATTTCCGAGCTGTCGACCGAGTGGTGCTTGCCGTCGAAGCACGTGACCTTCACGTCGACGACCGGGAAGCCGAGCGCGCCGCCGTGCTCCTCGGTCTCGACCACGCCCTTTTCCACCGCCGGAATGAAGTTGCGCGGGATCACGCCGCCCACGATCGCGTCGACGAACTCGTTGCCGTCGCCGCGTTCCTTCGGCTCGACGCGCAACCACGCGACCGCGAACTGCCCGTGCCCGCCGCTCTGCTTTTTGATCTTGCCCTCGGCTTCGGACGAACCACTGATCGTCTCGCGGTACGCCACGCGCACCTCTTCGGTCTCGACCTCGACTCCGAACTTGCGCGCTAGCTTCTCGGTCGCGATCGACAGGTGCGTCTCGCCCATCCCGCGCATCACGGTCTGGCGGGTCTCCGCATTGCGCTCGATCACGAGGACCGGGTCTTCTTCCTGCAGACGGTGCAGCGCGTTCGCGAGCTTGTCTTCGTCGGCCTTGCTCTTGGCGTGGATCGCGACCGCGAGAAGCGGCTCGGGCGCCGGCAACATGTCGACCTCGAGTGTCGTGCCCTTCGCGGCGAGCACGTCGCCGGTGCCCGTGTTCGCGAGCTTGGCGACCGCGGCGATGTCGCCCGGCGGCACCTCGCTCATTGCATCCTGTTCCTTTCCCCGCATCGAGAACACTTGATGCATGCGCTCGTCGGCCTTCGAGCGCGAGTTCGTGAGCACTTCGTCGTGGCTGATCGTGCCCTGCACGACCTTGAACAGGTTCACATGACCGACGTACGGGTCGACGATCGTCTTGAACACCAACGCGCCCGGCGACCCGTCGCCGGCCGACGGCGCGGGTGCCTCCTGGATGATGAATTTCGCGAGGCGGTCGATTCCGACGAGCTTGGTCGCACTGCCGCACAGCACCGGGAAGACCGAACCGCTCGCCACGCCGGCTGCGAGGGCTTTGGCGAGCTCGCCGGTGTCGATGGCTTCGTCGCCGAGGTAACGCTCCATGAGATCGTCGTCGGCCACGACGATGCCCTCGACGAGCGCGTCGTGAATCGCGTGCTCTTCGCTCTCCATCGCGTCGGGAACCGCGCCTTCGGTGCCCTTCGGGTTGTTGGCCGCGTACGTCACTGCCACGTCGTTCAGCAGCTCGACGATCCCGTTGAGGTTCGCCTCCTCGCCGATCGGGAGCTGCAGAGGCGCGACGCCCGCGCCGAACTTCTCCTTCAGCTGGTCGACGGTGCGGGCGAACGACGCGCGCTCGCGGTCGAGCTTGTTCACGAAGAACGCGCGGGGAATGCCGCGCTGCTCCGCGAGGCGCCACGCGATCTCGGTCTGCACCTCGACACCTTCGACCGCCGACACGACGAACAGCGCGAGGTCGGCGGCTTGCAATGCGGCCACGACGTCGCCGACGAAGTCGGCATAGCCCGGCGTGTCGAGCACGTTCACCTTGTGGTCGTCGAGCTCGAACGGCGCGAGCGCGAGCGACACGGAGATCTTGCGCCGCTGCTCCTCCGGATCGAAATCGCACACCGTCGAGCCGTCCTCCACGCGGCCGAGCCGGGGGATCGCCCCCGCGGTGAAGAGCAGTGCTTCGGCGAGGCTCGTCTTGCCGGCGCCGCCGTGCCCGACCAACGCGATGTTGCGGATCCTGGCGCTCGCATACGTCTTCACCGATCGACCCCCGGGTGCTGTGTGAGCTGGTCGGGCGAGTCTACGAAGACCATCCGGGCGCTCACCAGGGCGCGCCGCGCCGCGCCTCGGCGATCATGGGCGCGCGCGCCCCGACGTCCGTTGCCTGCGGCTCGCCGTCGTTGCCAGCTTCGTGGACTGCGTCATGTGTCCGCGGGTGATCGCAGATTCCGACGATCGGGTCGCGATGCTCGACTCGACGACCGGATCGCGCGTCGGGCTCGCCGACGAGGCGGAGGTCCGGCTCCCGGTCGTCTGGCTCGCCGCGGTGCTTGACGGCCGGCTCAGCCGGTGGCCGATCCTCGAGGACGCCCCGTCGCTTCGCCGTGACCTCGGGCTGCGTCCTCAGACCCTCCCGGGCCACAAAGACCAGTCGAGGGTTTGGTACCGTGGTCGCAGTGCTCGCGAACGCGAGCAACCGACCGGCGATCCCTTGGAGTGATACATGCTCGATCGGCGTTGGCGCTCCCGCGTCGAGCAGGGACTGCGGCCGATCGGCAACGGGTTGCAGCGCATCGGTGTCACCGCCGACGCGCTCACGGTGATCGGCCTCATCTTCTCCGTCGCGACCGCGCTGCTCATCGCGTCGGGCCATCTCGGCTGGGCGGTGCTCGGTGTGATCGCCGCGGGCGTGAGCGATCTGCTCGACGGCACGATCGCGCGGGGGAGCGGGCAGGCGAGTCCGCGCGGCGCGTTCTTCGACTCGGTGTCCGACCGTGTCTCCGACGCGCTGCTCCTCGGCGGCGTCGCGTGGTATCTCGCCGGCCAGTCGGCGTACTTGCCGATCCTGGCGTTCGCGGTCGCGGCGTGCTCGATGATGATCTCCTACGAGCGGGCGCGCGCCGAGTCGCTCGGCCTCGACGCGCGCGGCGGCTTGATGGAGCGGGCCGAGCGCTTCGTGCTGCTCGGTGTCGCGCTCGCGTTCAACATCCTCGTGCCCGTGCTGTGGATCATGCTCGTGCTCACCGCGCTCACCGCGTTGCAGCGCTTCGTGCGCGTCTACCGCGCCGCCGGCCAGCCGCAGAAGCCGGTACGCGTACGCCGGACCGACCGTCCCGCGCGTCCGCTGCGAACGTGGCTCAACGCCCGCCGCGACGGCGAGGGCCCGCGGCCCCGGCACCGGTCCGAACGGCGCCGCGCCCGTCCGTGAGCTGACGGCCGCGCACACCCCGCCGCGATGCGCGAGAAGCTGCCGTACTACGGGTACCAGGCCGCGACCCGCGCCGCGCAACTGTTGCCGACCGCGGCCGTCCCCGTGGCGGGGCGCATCGTCGGACGGGTCGGCGGCTGGGCCGTGCCGGCGCGGCGTCGCATGGCCGCGCGCCATCAAGCGCGCGTGACCGGCCGCACCGATCCCCACGCGGTCGACGCCGTGTTCGAGGCGTACGGTCGCTACTGGCTCGAGATCTTCCGGCTGCCACTCGAAGTGCGGCGCGGCGAGATCATGACGAACTTCGACGCCGAGGGCTACGAGCACATCACCCGCGCGCTGGAGCGCGGCCACGGTGCGATCCTCGCGTTGCCGCACCTCGGCGGTTGGGAGTGGGCGGCCGCGTGGATGACCGGGCTCGGCCACCACATGCTCGCGGTCGTCGAGAACCTCGAACCGCCGGAGCTGCTCGAGTGGTTCGCCAACCAGCGCGAGGCGATGGGGCTCGAGATCGTGCCGCTCGGCCCCAGCGTGTCGACGACGGTGTTGCGCGCGCTGCGCGACAACCGGATCGTGTGCTTGCTCTGCGACCGCGACCTCACGGGCGACGGTGTCGAGGTCGAGTTCTTCGGCGAGCGCACCACGTTGCCGGCCGGTCCGGCGACACTCGCGCTCCGCACCGGCGCCGCGATCATCCCCGTCGCGGTGTATTTCACCGAGGGCCGAGGGCACTACGGCAAGATTTGTCCGCCGGTGCCGGCCGCGCGCGAGGGCCGCCTCCGCGACGACGTTGCCCGCATCACCCAGGCGCTCGCCCACGTGTTCGAGGATCTGATCCGGGCCCATCCGGAGCAGTGGCACTTGCTGCAACCGAACTGGCCGAGCGACCGTGATTAGGGAAGCCTTGAGCTCGAGACCGGAGGCGACCGATCGAATGGTCTTTCGGTCCGGCGCCGAGGAGACGCGGGCGGCGCCGACCGAGGGGGAGGCGAGGCCGGATTCGACCCGGGGAGGAGGCGCCAAGAGATGAAAGTGGTCATGACGTCGCCGTACTCCATGTCGCGTCCGGGCGGCGTGCAGGGACAGATCCTCGGGCTCGCGCGCGAATTGCGCAAGCTCGACGTCGACGTGCGGATCGTCGCACCATGCGACGGTCCGCCGCCCGACCCGTCGATCGTGAGCATCGGCCCGACCGTCGAATGGGAGTCGAACGGATCGGTCGCGCCGATCGCGCCCGGTCGCGCGACGGCGCGCCGCACCGCGGAGGCATTGCGCAGCCTCGAGCCCGACGTCGTGCACCTGCACGAACCCGCGGTGCCGGGCGCGTGCCTCACCGCGCTCATCGGCTTCAACGGTCCGATGGTCGCGACGTTCCATGCGTCGGGTGAGCTGTTGCACATGTGGACGCGGCCCGCGTTGCGCTCGATGATGCAGCGCGTGCGGTTTCGGGTCGCGGTGTCGGACGCGGCGCGCGTGACCGCGGAGGCGAACTGGAACGGCGACTACACGGTGTTGTGGAACGGGATCGAGATCGACCGGTTCGCCGCCGCGGCGCCCACGGCGACCGACCGGCCGGCAGTGTTGTTCCTCGGACGGCACGAGCCGCGCAAGGGCCTCGCGGTGTTGCTCGACGCGTGGCAGGGCATCGATCGCGACGCGGTGTTGTGGGTCGCCGGCTCGGGTGCGCAGACCGACGAATTGCGGTCGCGCCGGGTGCCCGGCGTGGAGTGGCTCGGGTCGATCACCGACCCCGACCGCAACGCGCGCCTGCGCGGTGCGACGATCTTCTGCGCGCCGTCGACCGGCGGCGAGTCGTTCGGGATCGTGCTGCTCGAGGCAATGGCCGCGGGCACGTCGATCGTCGCGTCGGCGATCGACGGCTACCGAAACGTCGCGCGCGCCGACCTCGACGCGTTGCTCGTGCCTCCCGACGATGTGGGCGCACTCCGCGAAGCGTTGCAGCTGTTGCTCGACGATGAGGGCCGGCGCGAGAAGCTCGTGGCCTCGGGCGAGGCGCGGGCGCAGGAGTTTGCGATGTCGCGGCTCGCCGAGCGCTACCTCGAGCTGTACGAGCGCGCGCTGGTGCCGGCTTGAGCGAGCGTCGGGAGGCCGGTATCCGGCCGAGCAGCGAGCGAAGCCCAAGCGGCGCGACCCGTAAGGAGACGACCGCGCAGCGACCGGACGGGAGCGGAGCGTGGAGTCGACCCATGGTCAAGGAGACGACCGCGCAGCGACGGGACGGGACCGGAGCGTGGAGTCGACCCATGGTCAAGGAGACGACCGCGCAGCGACGGGACGGGAGCGGAGCGTGGAGTCGACCCATGGTCAAGGAGCCGACGGCGCAGCGACCGGATGGGAGCGGAGCGTGGAGGCGACCCATACTCAAGGCCGAGAGCGGAACACGTTGAGCGAGCTCGATCCCGCGGTCGAGGAGCTCGCGATCGAGCTCGCGGCGCGTGTACGTGACGCGGTCGCGCCGTCGCTCGGCGAGCCGGGCGCGCGAGCGCGGGTGGGTGTCGCGCCCGGCGGCGACGTCACGATGGCGATCGACGAGATCGCCGAGCACATCGTCGAAGAGGCGTGCGCGCGCGCCGGCGACATCGCGTTCTACTCGGAGGATCGTGGCTACGTAGAGATCGGGACGCCGCGGGCGATTCTCGTCGTCGACCCGATCGACGGTACGCGTCCGGCCGCGGCCGGGCTCGAATCGTGTTGTGTGTCCGTCGCGGTCGTGCCACCGTCGCGCGCCGCGACGCTCGGCGACGTGGAGCTCGGGATCGTGCACGAGATCAAGAGCGGCCGCCGCTTCATCGCGCGGCGCGGGCGCGGCGTCGTTGCCGACGATCTGGTGCGGCGCTCGCCGAACCGCGATCTCCGCGCGCTCTTCTGGACCGCGGGTCTGCGCGGCCGGCCCGCGGTCCCGATGGCGGTGCTGCTCGAGGAGTTGATCGACGGATCGGGGATGCACGGCGGCTTCTTCGACCTCGGTTCGGCCACGTTCGACATGACACGCATCGTCACCGGGCAGCTCGACGCGTACGTCGACGTGGGCCGGCACGTGATCGACGTGTTCCCCGCGCTCGAGCCCGCGTTCCGTGCGGCCGGCGACGGCGCGGTCTGCACGAATTTCCCCTACGACGTCGCGGCCGCGGCGTTGATCGTGACCGAAGCGGGTGGCGTCGTGACCCGACCCGACGGTGCGCCGATCGCCGACCATCCGGCCGTCGGCTCGGGCGACGGCTACGGGATCGCGGTGCTGGCCAGCGCCTCGGCCGTCCTCCACGACGAGTTGCTGGCCGCGATCGAGCGGGGCCTCGGCCGCCTGGGCGTCTGGATCGGGATGACGGCGAACGGCGACAGCCGTCCGTAGTATGAAGGTGAACCCCTCTGGGAGGTCCTCACGGTGGCCGCTGTCATCATCATCCTGATCATCGTCGTCCTGGTGGTCGTGTTCTTCGTCGTCGCGTTCAACCGCGCGGTGCAGTACCGCAACCGGGTCGACTCCGCGTGGTCGCAGATCGGCGTGCAGCTCACCCGGCGGCACGACCTCATCCCGAACCTGGTCGAGACCGTGAAGGGCTATGCCGCCCACGAGGCCTCGACCTTCGAAGCCGTCACCCAAGCGCGCGCCAACGCCATCGGCGCGCAGCAGGCGGGCCCCGCGCAGCAGGCACAAGCCGAGAACGTGCTGACCGGCGCGTTGAAGAGCCTGTTTGCGGTGGCGGAGGCGTACCCCGACCTCAAGGCCAATCAGAACTTCTTGAACTTGCAAGAAGAGCTCACGTCGACCGAAGACCGGATCTCGTACGCGCGGCAGTTCTACAACGACAGCGTGCAGAAGTACAACACGAAGATCCAGACGTTCCCGACGGTGCTCATCGCCGGCATGTTCGGTTTCAAGCAGCGCGAGTTCTTCGAGGCCGAGCAGGGCGCCGCCGACGTGCCTCGGGTGCAGTTCTGATCACGCCTCGTTCCTGAACGACCAAGCCGGATTCCTCGGTGTACGAACAGATCGCCGCGAACAAACGCAAGACGTTCCTGCTCATCCTCGGCTTCGTCGTGCTGTTGACGGCCGTGGGTCTGGCCTTCAATTACTTCCTGCAGGGCGGCGTCGTCGGGATCGTGATCGTCGCGGCGATCGTGATCGCGTCGTCGTTCTTCTCGTACTACAACAGCGACAAGGTCGCGCTCCGCGTCTCGCACGCGGTGCCCGCCGATCCCGAGCAGTACGCACGCTTTCACAATCTCGTCGAGGGCCTGTGCATCGCGAGTGGTCTGCCGAAGCCGCGCCTGTACATCGTCGACGACCCGGCCCCGAACGCGTTCTCCACCGGCCGGAACCCCAAGCACGCGGCGATCGCGGCCACCACGGGCCTGCTCGACAAGATGAACCGGGTCGAGCTCGAAGGGGTGCTCGCGCACGAGCTCAGCCACATCCGCAACTACGACGTGTTGGTGATGACGATCGCCGTCACGATGGTCGGGATGATCGCGCTGCTGTCCGACTTCTTCTTGCGCTGGGGCTGGTTCATCGGCGGTCGCCGGCGCGACGAGGAGAGCGGGGGTCCGCTCACGTGGATCTTCGCGCTCGTCGGCTTCGTGTTGTTGATCTTCGCTCCGATCATCGCGGCGCTCATGCAGTTCGCAGTCAGCCGGCGGCGTGAGTACCTCGCCGACGCGTCGGGTGTTCAGATGACGCGTTATCCGCCCGGGCTCATCAGCGCGCTGAAGAAGCTCGAAGACGACCACACCGTCACGCACTTCGCGTCGAAGGCGACCGCACATTTGTGGATCGAGGAGCCGCTCGACACGGAGTCCGACCGGCGCGACTCGAAGCTGAACCATTTGTTCGACACGCATCCGCCCATCGAGGATCGCATCCACGCGCTCGAGGCGATGTGACGCGAAGCTGATGCTGATGTCGATGCGAACAAGCCGGAGGACGCGAGCGCTCGCGTGGACCCTTGCCGTCGCCGTGGTGCTCGCCGCGTGCGGCGGAGGCAAGCACAACACTGCGTCGAAGCAGAAGACGACGCGTTCCACGACGACGATCGCCTCGGCACCGCCACCGATTGCGCCGCTCACGGGCATGGCCGACCCGTCGGGTGCAGCGCTGAAACGGTGCGCGGTCACGGTGAAGATCGACAACCGGCAGGAGGGTCACCCGAAGTACGGCGTCGAGCAGGCCGACGTCGTGTACGAGGAGGTCGTCGAGGGCGGGTACACGCGGCTGGCCGCGATCTTCAACTCGCACGCGCCGGATCGCGTCGGCCCGGTGCGTTCCGTGCGCAAGACCGACCAGTCGCTCGTATGGCCGATCCGCGGCGTGTTCGCGTACTCGGGTGGCGCGCCGTACGCGATCGCGTCG
>Ga0335082_10001314_pt1 | contig 26605 bp, 24 predicted proteins | sample Lox_Sample_41_FD_206718 | JGI IMG/M metagenome (GOLD analysis project Ga0335082, IMG submission 206718) | Soil microbial communities from Loxahatchee National Wildlife Refuge, Florida, United States - Lox_Sample_4.1 | ecosystem: Environmental > Terrestrial > Soil > Wetlands | place: USA... | reverse complement strand
CGCATGTCGCTTGACCTGCGAGCCCCGCGGCCGGCTGATCGCGCTCGATGGGCTTCGCGCCCTGGCCGCCCTGATCGTCGTGTTCGCGCACGCGAGCTACGCGATCGCCAAATCGAAGCTCCAGGCGCTGACGCTCTTCCACAGCCCGCTCGGAGTCTTCGTCAACGCGAGCGGCGCGATCCACGTCTTCTTCGTGCTCTCCGGCTACTGCCTCACGGCGTCCGCGTTGCGCGGCACCACGCCCGCCGAGCTCGCTCGGTTCTATCTGCGGCGCGTCGCGCGCATCCACGGCCCCTACGTCGCCGCCGTCGTGATCGCGTGGGTGGCAAGCGCCTGGCTCTACCTGCTGCCGCAGGGCTGGACGCTCCGCGTGGAGATGGTCTTCTCGCTGCTGCTGCCGTTCCTGGTGATGCTGGCCGTGCGCGCGCACTGGTCGGCGCTGGTGCTCGTCTCGCTCCCGGCGCTCGCCGTCTCCGAATCGTTCTCCTCGTCTCGCTTCGCGCTCGACTTCTCGCTGGGCATCGCGCTCTTCCTCGAGCGCGATCGCCTCGCGGCGGCGCTCGCGCGGACTCGCATCGCGACGTCGATCTGCGGCGTCGCAGGCGTATGGCTGCTGGCGATTCCGATGTACACCTTCCTCGAGGCGACGAGCCCTCGGCTGTCGACGGTCGTCTCCGCGGCCGGCGCGACCTCGCTGCTCGTCGCCGCGGCCCACGGCCCCGGGCTGCGCCGCTTCCTCGCCTGGCGGCCCGTCGCAGCCCTCGGCCGCGTCTCGTACAGCATCTACCTGCTGCATTTCACCGTGCTCGCGTTGATGACGCCGCTCCTCGACCGCAGGGTCGGGCTCGCGGGCGGCGTCGCCTTCGCGCTCGGCGTCGCGCTCGCGACCTGCGCGGTCGCGCCGATCGGCCATCGGGCCGTCGAGCGGCCCTGCATCCGCGCGGGCAACGCGGTCTGCGCCGTCCTCGCGCGGCGCGCGGGCGTCTCGCTGCGCGCGGCGCGATCCGCCTGACGCGCCACGCCTTGTGGCATGCTGCGGGCCTCGGAGGCGACTGCCCTCCGCGAGAGGAGGTCGCGATGGAAATCCAGGTGCGCCGCCTCGCCGGCGCGCTCGGCGCGGAGATCGAAGGCCTCGACCTCACGCAGCCGCTCGACGACCCGACGGTGAAGGAGATCCACGACGCCTGGATGGAGCATCAGGTGCTCTTCCTCCGCGGGCAGCGGATCACGCGCGACCAGCACAAGCAGTTCGCGCGCCGCTTCGGCGATCTGCACGTGCACGCGGTGCTGAAGCCGCTCGAGCGCGAGGGGCATCCCGAGATCGTCGTGCTCGAGAGCAACGAAAAGATCCCGTTCGTCGCGGACGCGTGGCACAGCGACGTCACCTTCGAGCGCAAGCCGCCGATGGGCTCGGTGCTCCGCTGTGCCGTCGCGCCGGACTACGGAGGCGACACGATGTGGGCCAGCATGTACGCGGCCTACGAGGCGCTCTCCGACTCGATGCAGCGCCTGCTCTCGGGTCTGCGCGCGCATCACGCGGGCGACTTCTTCAACTACCTGGCCAAGGACGACGCGCAGCGCAGCGACCTCGCGAAGGACAACGGCGCCGTCCACCCGGTGATCCGCACGCACCCCGTGACGGGTCGCAAGGCGATCTTCGTCAACTCGACCTTCACGAGGTCGATCGAGGGCATGAAGCCGGCCGAGAGCCGCGCGCTCCTCTCCTTCCTGTACGAGCACGTGAGCCAGCCCGATTTCAGCGTGCGCTTCCACTGGGAGACCGACTCGATCGCGATGTGGGACAACCGGTGCACGCAGCACCGCGTGGTCCGGGATCGCATCGAGGCGCACCGGAAGATGGAGCGCGTGACGATCGTCGGCGACACACCGTTCTGACGTCCGCCGCTACGGACTTGCCACCCAGGCTTCGCCCGCGCGATAGCGCTCGACCCGCTCGCGGATGCGGTCGCGCAGCGCGGCGTCGCCCTGCGCGCTCGCGATGTTCTCCGCCCGCTGTGACGTCTCGATGGCCTCGGCGAAGCGGCCGTCGGAGGCGTACGCGGCGCCCAGCGTGTCGAGGAGCCCGGGGTCGTCGGGACGCGTGCGCACGGCCAGCTCGGCGGCGCGCACGGCCTCCTCGGGGTTTCGCAGCCGGGGCTCCGCGCTCGTCGCGAGGATCCACGCGAGGCCGTTCGCGGCGATCGCGTCGCCCGGATCGGCGGCGAGCGCGGCGCGCAGGTCGAGCAGAGCGCCCGCGCCGTCGCCCTGCGCGAGGCGCGAGAGACCCCGGCTCGCGCTCGCGACCGCGAAGGCGCGCCGCGCGGCCGGCCCGAGTCGCGGGTCGAGTCGCGCCGCGACCTGGAGCGGCGGCGCCGCGCGCTCGAGCTCGCCGCGCGCGAGGTAGGCGATGCCGAGCAGATGGTGGCTCGCGGCCACGCGCGGATCCACGGCGATCGCGCGCTCGAGGTGCGCGATCGCCGTGCCGAGGTCGCCGCGGCGGAGCGCCGCCTCGCCCTTCAGGTGGTTCGCGCCCGCGTGCTGCGGCTGGAGCGCCAGCACGCGGTCGAGCTCGGCCTCGGCCTCGTCCTCGCGCCCGAGCGCGCGCAGCGAGAAGACGCGGTCGAAGTGGAGCTCGGCCGAGTCGGGGTCGAGGGCGAGCGCGCGGTCGTAGGAGGCGATCGCTTCCTGGTGTCGCCCCGCGTGCTCGAGCGCCACGCCGAGATTGGTGTGCGCGCGGATCAGGCCCGGGCTCTTCGCGACGGCGTCCTCCCACAGGTCGATCTCGCTGCTCCAGGTCTGGTTCCTCACGAACGTGCCGGACGCGAGCACGCCGACGAGCGCCGCGGTTGCGGCGGTCGCGAGCCGGGGCCGGCGCACGGCCAGCGCGGAGAGCGGGAGCGGCAGCCACAGGCAGAGGCCGACGAGCGGCAGGTAGGTGCGGTGCTCGAAGACCAGCTCGAGCGGAAAGATCGACGACTCGATCACGAGCTGGAGCAGGAACCAGGCGATCGCGAACGACGCCATCCGGTGTCGACGCGCGAGCGCGACCGCGAGCGCGACCATCGCGGCGAGCGCGACGAGGCTCGCGAGCGTGCTCGGCGGGTCGAGGAGGCCGTGCGAGACCGGGACGTCGTGCGCGAGGTTGAGGCGGCCGGGCAGCGGCAGCGCGATCAGAGAGAGGTAGAGGAGCACCACGCGCGGCTGTGTCAGCAGTCGCTCGCCCAGTGTGAAGGAGCGCGACGAGTAGTCGAGCAGCGCCGTACCGCCGCGCGCGAAGAAGCCCGCCACGAAGCAGACTGCGAGGGTCGCGAGGGCGAGCTCCGAGCGGCGCTCGCGCCGCAGGTCGCGCAGGAAGTACCAGTCGTAGAGCCACGCGGCGACCGGCAAGGTCGCCGCGTTCTCCTTCGATCCGAGCGCCAACACGAAGGAGAGCGCCGACAACGCGAAGCAGCCGCCCGCGCGCGCGGCCGACGCCGCGAGGCGGCCGCGCACGAAAGCGTAGAGCGCGGCCAGGTAGAAGAACGCGCAGAGCAGGTTCATGCGCTGCACGATGTAGGTGACCGACTGCGTCTGGATCGGATGCGCGACGAAGACGAGCGCCGCGGCGAGTGCGAGCCAGGGCGCGCTCGCCTGCGGCGGCGCCGGGGCTCGCTGCTGCGAGAGCGCGGGGAGGCGGCGCAGGGTCAGCAGCGCGAGCGCGTAGACCCAGCACGCGTTCGCGAGGTGGATCGCGAGATTCACCGCGTGATAGCCGGCCACCTCGTAGCCGCCGAACCAGTGGTTCAAGGCGAAGGTCAGGTAGGCGACCGGCCGCAGCAGCGGCGCGTTCGCGATCGTGAAGCGAACGCTCTCGAGATCGAGGCTCGTCCAGCGGACGAACGGGTTCTCGGCGATGTTGTTCCAGTCGTCGAGGACGAACGGCGCCTGGAAGCTGTTCGCGTACGCGCCGCCGCCCACCGCGAGGAGCGCGGCGAGCGCGAGCGCGGTCCGGGATCCGCCGCCGCTCGACTCAACGGAGGTGGCGGAGGATTGCCCCATGCAGCGAGCGGCGGATGTCGGAGTAGACGAGGTCGTTGGAGCCCTCGTCGCTCTTCGACGTCACGCGGGCGCCGGCGCTTCGCTGCGCGCGCGGCTTCGCCTTCGAGGAGCTCCGGGGCCTTGCCGGGGATTTCTTCGCCGGCTTCTTGCGCTTGCTCGCGGACGCCATGGGATCGCCGTCTCCTTCGTCTCTCGAAAATCGGAAGGGCGAGTCTAGCGGCGCCCCGCCGCGGTCGCGCCATCCTGCGCGAGCATCCCCTCGATCTCGCGCGCGATCTGGTCGGCGATCCACGCGAGACCCTGCGGCGTGAAGTGGATCCCGTCGGCGAGAAAGATCGCGTCCGGATCGGGCGCCTCGTCGGCGAGCGCGGCAAGTCGAGCGACGGCCACCCGCGCTCCGAAAGCTCGCGCACGACGTTGTCGTAGGCGCGCCAGCTCGCCAGCGAGGACTCCGCGCTCGTGGCGAGCTTCGCGCGCACGAGCTCCTCGGAAAAGCCGCGGCGCGCGGCGCGCGCGGCGTCGCTCGTGCCGAACGCGCGCCAGCGGTCGTTCCAGCCGAAGTACACGACCGAGAGATCCGGCGCGAGCCGCTCGAGCCTTTCCGCGCGGCGTCGCGAGCCGCCGAAGAAAGAGCACGCGCCAGGCACCGTCCGGCTTCGGGATCACGAACTCCGGACCCGGGAAGCCTCCGCGTTCACCTCCGGCCGTTCGGGCGGGAGCGTCCAGAAAAAGTCCGGGTGGTCGCGCGCCGCGATCGGCGCCCAGATGCCGAAGATCACGCCGGCCTCGTCGAAGCGGAGCCCTGCGGCGAGTGCCAGCGCGAGTCCGCCGGCGAGCGCCCACGAGGCGTCGGCCGGGCGCAGCGCCCCGAGCGCGACGGCCGCGACGAGAGGCGGCGCGAGCACGAGCGGCACGAGCCGGTGGATGCGGGTCGTCGGGGTCGACGCGCTTCTCCGGCGGCGCGGCGTGTAGCAGAATTGCGGTCCCTGCGGGCGACGGCACGGATCGTGCTTCGACGCACCGCGAGATTCCGCCACCCCGAGGAGCAGGCATGGCCCGAGAGCGCTCGAAGACCCATTCCGCGGCGAGCCAGCCGCGCACAGACCGCATCCACCACGCTGACGAGAAGGATCCCTACGCGACGCGCAAGAAGCTCGCCGACCCGACCGCGTGTCCGACCTGTGGCGCGATGTACCGGAAGGGGCGCTGGACCTGGGGCGCACCGCCCACCGACGCCGCGCGCGCCGAGTGCCCGGCGTGCCGCCGCATCGCGGACGGCTACCCCGCCGGCATCGTGCGCCTCTCGGGCGCCTTTGCGAAGAGCCACGCCGACGAGATCCGCGGCCTGGTGCGGAACATCGAGGAGCGCGAGAAGAAGGAGCATCCGCTCCAGCGGATCATGGCGGTGACGCAGGAAGGCGACGACCTCGTCGTCACCACCACCGACGAGCACCTCGCGCGCGGCATCGGCGAGGCGGTGCACCACGCCTATCAGGGCGAGCTCGACTACCGCTTCCACGAGAACGAGAACGTGCTGCGCGTGGTCTGGAAGCGCTGAGCCGAAGTCGTCAGGCGATCTCGACGACCGTCCGCCCCCAGGTCTCGCGGCGCGCGTGCGCCTCGAGGGCGGCGCCGCCTCCTGCATCGAGACGCGTCGCCCGAGCCAGGTCTCCGCGCCGGCGCCGGCCGCGCCGACGACTCCGCAGCAATCCATGCCGAGCCTTCACGGGGCTCTCCTCGTGGGCCAGCATACGCGAGGCAGAGAGACGTGCGACCATCGGCGACGCGCGCCCAGCGGCGGAGGAGAGAACGTGAACCCGAGCTTCGCCCCGGACCGGCCCGAGTTCTTCCTCGGCGATCCGCACCCGGTCTTCCGGCGGCTGCGCCGCGAGGATCCGGTGCCGTGGTACGAGGGCTCCGGCGGCGCGTGGTGCCTGCTGAAGCACGCCGACATCGAGAGCGTCTCGCGCAATCCGCGCCTGTTCACCTCGACGCGCGGTATCCAGATCGGGCTGCGCGTCGACGACATGCGCCCGAAGGACGAGGCGCCGACGATCCTCGAGATGGACCCGCCGCAGCACAACCGGCACCGCAAGCTGGTGATCCAGGCCTTCACGCCGACGGCGGCGGCCAAGCTCGAGCCCGCGGTGCGCCGCATCGCGCGCGAGTGCCTCGACGCGATCGAGCCGCGGAGCGAGATCGATCTGGTCGAAGCGCTCGCGGTGCCGGTCCCGCTGTACACGATCGCCGATCTGCTCGGCGTGCCGCGCGAGGATCGCGCCGACTTCAAGCGCTGGTCCGACGCGATGGTCGCGGCGGGCGGCGGATACCGCAGCGCCGACACCGACGCCGCGCTGCTCCAGATGTTTGCCTACTTCCAGCGCGTGCTCGACGCGCGCCGGCGCGAGCCACGCGACGATCTCGTCTCGACGCTCGCCTTCGCCGAGATCGAGGGCGACCGGCTCCGCGATCCCGAGATCCTGATGTTCTGCATCACCTTGCTGGCCGCCGGCAACGAGACCACCCGCAACCTGATCTCGGGCGGCGCGCTCCTCCTCGCCCGCCACCCGGACGAGCGGCGGAAGCTCGTGCAGAGCCCCGATCTTCTCCCCGGCGCCATCGAGGAGATGCTCCGCTGGTGGACCCCGGTGCAGAGCTTCACCCGCACGGCAACGGCTGGCACGATGATCCGCGGCCGCCGCGTCCGCGAGGGCGACCAGGTGCTGCTCCTGTACGCCTCCGCCAACCGCGACGAAGAGGTCTGGGGTGACGACTCGGATTGCTTCGACGTGACGCGTGACCACGCCCGGAGGCGTCATCTTGCCTTCGGCTTCGGGGAGCACCTCTGCCTCGGCGCGCCACTGGCCCGGCTCGAAGCCCGCGTGGTGATGGAGGAGCTGCTCCGCCGCTTCCCCGAGTTCGAGCTCACGGGTCCTCCCGTGATGCTGCACTCCCGGCTGATGCACGGTGTCGAAGGGCTGCCGGTCGCAGTCCGGGATGCGCACCCGCGGGGTGCGTGATGAGCCCTCCCGAGACCTGGCCGGAACCGCCGACGTCCGAAGGAGACATTTCGAGATGGACCCGTCCCAGAATCCGGGGTATCTGCGGGTTGCCAACGCCGATGCCCACACCAGCTTTTGCCAGCTCCGGAACCACCTGAACGAGCAGGTGGTCGGCCAGCCCGCCCTGATCGATCGCCTGCTGATCGCCCTGCTCGCCGACGGGCACCTGCTCGTCGAGGGCGCGCCGGGCCTTGCGAAGACGACCGCGGTCAAGACGCTCGCCAGCGCGATCGAGTGCCGCGATCACCGCATCCAGTTCACGCCGGACCTGCTGCCGGCAGACCTGACGGGCAGCGAGATCTTCCAGCCCGAGCTCGGCAGCTTCCGCTTCCAGCCGGGCCCCGTCTTCCACAATGTCGTGCTCGCCGACGAGGTGAACCGCGCGCCCGCCAAGGTGCAGTCGGCGCTGCTCGAGGCGATGGCCGAACGCCAGGTGACGATCGGCTGCGAGACGCACCCGCTGCCCGAACTCTTCCTGGTGATGGCGACGCAGAACCCGATCGAGCAGGAGGGCACCTATCCGCTGCCCGAGGCGCAGCTCGATCGCTTCCTGCTGTACGTGAAGATCGGCTACCCCGATGCGGCGGCCGAGCGCCAGGTGTTGAAGCTCGTCCGCGAGCGCGCGCGCAAGGGGCCGGTGCGCGCCTTCCGCCCCGTCGCGCAGGAGCGCGTGTTCGAGGCGAGGCGCGAGGCGCTCGCCGTGCACCTCGCCGAGCCGCTCGAGGAGTACATCGTGCAGCTCGTGCTCGCGACGCGGAATCCCGCGCCCTACGGCGACGACCTCGCCGGCGCGGTCGCGTGGGGTGCCTCCCCGCGCGGCACGATCGCGCTCGACCGTTGCTCGCGCGCGCGCGCCTGGCTCGAGGGACGCAGCTACGTGACGCCGGAGGACGTGCACGCGATCGCGCACGACGTCCTTCGCCATCGCGTGCTCCTCGCCTACGAGGCCGAGGCGCGCGGCATGACCTCCGACGGCCTGATCGACGCGCTGCTCGCGCGCGTCCCTCTTCCCTGAGGAGGCTTCATGCAGCCCGCGCACGCCGCCCGCACGCGACACCAGGGGTCGCCGATCGTCGCCAGCCTCGGCGAGCTGATCGCGCTGCGGAGCGCCGCCCTGCGGATCGATCTCGAGTCGCTGCGGAGCTCCCGCGCGAAGGCGCTCCTCGCCGGTCCCTATCACTCGCCTTTCCGCGGCCGTGGCATCGAGTTCGACGAGGTCCGCGCCTATCAGCCGGGCGACGACGCCCGCTTCATCGACTGGCGGGTCTCGGCGCGCCGCGGCCGCGTCTACACCAAGCTCTTTCACGAGGAGCGCGAGCGGCCCGTGCTCTTTCTCGTGGACCTCGGCCCGACCATGCGCTTCGGCACGCGGCGCTGCTTCAAGTCGGTCGCGGCCGCACGCGCGGCCGCGACCCTCGCGTGGGCCGCGCGGCTCGGCTCGGACCGCGTCGGCGGCGTGATCGTGTCGCCGCAGGGCCGCATCGAGCATCCCGCCGAGCGCAGGCAGCGCCACCTGCTGCGCTGGCTCGAGGCCCTCTCCCGCGCGAGCGCCGAGGCCGGCGACACGGCGGTCGATCTCTCCGCCGCGATCGCCCGCCTCGACGCGCTCGCTCCGTCGGGCAGCCACGCGATCGTGGTGAGCGACTTCTACGGCCTCGACGCGACCGCGCGCGACGCCATCGCGCGGCTCGCGCGGCGCCGCCACGTGAGCTGCGTGCAGATCTACGACGCGCTCGAGGCCGAGCCGCCGCCGCCGGGGCGCTACCGGCTCTCCGACGGCACGAACGTCCGCGCGCTCGAAGCCGGCAATCGCGCCACGCGCGAGCGCTGGGGCCGGCAGTTCGAGGCGCGGCGCGAGTCGCTGCGCCAGCTCTGTGTCGAGCAGCGCATTCCGCTGCTCTGTCTGCGCAACGACCAGGCGATCGAGGACGTCCTCGGCGCGCGCATGACGCGGAGGGCGTACGCGTGAACCCTGCGCCGGACGCGCTCGCCGCGCTGCGCGACATCCACCTGCCGGCTCCGGTCCCGTTCTGGCCGCCGGCGCCGGGCTGGTGGGTGGTGGCGGCGCTCGCGCTGCTCGCGGGCCTCGGCCTCGCGCTGTGGCTCCGCGCGCGCAGGCGGAGCCCGCGGCGCGCCGCGCGGCAGGAGCTCGACGCGCTCGCGCGCACCTTCGCGGAGGGTCGCGACGTCGCGAGCCTCGCGCAGGACCTCTCGGCGCTGCTCCGCCGTGTCGCCCTCGCGCGCTTCCCGCGCGAGGAGGTGGCGGCGCTCCACGGCGCGCGCTGGCTCGAGTTCCTCGAGCGGAGCGGGCGCGGTGGCTTCCCGCGCGACGTGGCCGAGGCGCTCGAGGCGGCGCTCTATCGACGGGCGCAGCCCGATGCGAGCGAAGCGCGCGGGCGCGAGCAGGCCGAGCGCTGGCTCGGCGCCGTCCGCCGCTGGATCGGAGCGGCGGCATGATCGAGCTGAAGCTGCCCTGGATGCTCGCGCTGTTGCCGCTGCCGCTGCTCGCGTGGTGGCTCCTGCCGCGCGCGGGCGAGGCGCGCGACGGAGCGCTGCGCGTCCCCTTCTACGCCGGGCTCTCGGATCTGCCCGGCGCGGCGGGCCTCCGGGGCGGCGCGCGCGGCGTTGCCGTCGTCGCGTCGAAGGCGCTGGCGTGGGGGCTCCTGGTGGTGGCGGCGGCGCAGCCGCAGTGGATCGGCGAGCCCGTGCCGGTCGAAACGCGCGGCCGCGATCTCATGCTCGCGCTCGACCTCTCGCAGAGCATGGAGCGCGACGACTTCGAGATGGACGGCCGCTCCGTGAGCCGTCACGATGTGGTGTCGGCCGTCGCGAAGCGCTTCATCGAGGCGCGCGAGGGCGACCGCGTGGGCCTGATCCTCTTCGGCTCTCGCGCCTACCTCCAGGCGCCGATCACGCCGGACCGCAAGACCGTGGCGCAGCTCGTCGACGAGAGCGAAGTCGGGCTCGCTGGCCGCGAGACCGCGATCGGCGACGCGATCGGCCTCGCGGTCAAGCACCTGCGCGAGCGGCCGGCGCAGCAGCGGGTGCTGGTCCTGCTCTCGGACGGCGCGAGCAACGCCGGCATCGCCGACCCCGTGCAGGCCGCCGACCTCGCGAAGGAGGCCGGCGTCCGGATCTACACGATCGGCGTCGGCACCGAGACGAGCGTGGTGCAGACCCCGTTCGGGCTGCGCGTGGTCCGGGGCGACGACGTCGACGAGGCGACACTTAAGAAGGTCGCCGAGAAGACGGGCGGCCTCTATTTCCGCGCGCGCGACACCGAGGGGCTCGTGCGCATCTACCAGCAGATCGACGCTCTCGAGCCGACCGGCGGCGCCGAGGCCGTCGTGCGCCCGCAGCGCGCGCTCTTCCACTGGCCGCTCGCCGGCTCGCTCGTGCTGGCGGGGCTCCTCGTGCTCGTCCGCGCGCTGCGTCCGGTCGCCGCGCGCCTGTCCGTGCGCGGCGGCGAGCTTCGCCAGGCCTCGCGGAGCGCCTAGCATGCTGCCCGAGGGCTTCCACTTCCTGCGCCCGGACTGGCTCCTCGCCGCGCCGGCAATCGTGCCGCTCGTCTGGCTGGCGCGGCAGGGCGCCGCCGCCGCGAGCGCATGGCGCCGGGTGTGCGATCCCGAGCTCTTCGAACATCTCGTCGCGCGAGAGCTTGGGCGCGCGCCGCGCTGGCCGCTCTTCGCCCTCGTCGCCGGCTGGGTGGTGTCGTGCATCGCGCTCGCGGGGCCCGCCTGGGAGCGCCTGCCGCAGCCGAGCTTCGCGTCCCCCACGAGCACCGTGCTCGTGCTGAACCTCTCGCGCTCGATGGACGCGACGGATGTCCAGCCGAGCCGGCTCGGACGCGCGCGCTTCGAGCTGCTCGACGCGCTCGCCGCGCGCGGCGACGAGCGGCTCGGGCTCGTGATCTTCTCGGAAGAGCCCTACACGGTGACGCCTCTCTCCGACGATCCCTCCGTGATCGCCGCGCAGGTGCCGGTGCTCGCGACGAACCTCATGCCCGGGCGCGGCACGCGCGTGGACCGCGCGATCGACCACGCGTCGGAGCTGCTGTCGCGAGCCGGTGCGGTGTCGGGCCGCATCCTCCTCCTCACCGATGGCGCGGGCGACGATCCGAGCGCCGCCGCGGACGCCGCCGCGCGCGCCGCGTCGGCGGGGCATCCCGTGTCGGTGCTCGGTGTCGGCACCGAGCAGGGGGGTCCCGTGCCCGGACGCCGAGGCTTCGAGCGCGACGCGCTCGGGAATCCGATCGTGGTGAAGCTCGATCGCGGAGCGCTCGAGGCGGTCGCCAGGGCGGGGCACGGCCGCTTCGCCGAGGCGCGCCCCGATGACGTCGACCTCGAGACGGTGATGCCGGCGGTCGAGCCGCTTCCCGGCTTCGCGGGCGAGCTCGCCGCGACGAGCGTGCGAGCCGACACCTGGCGAGACATGGGCGCGTGGCTGCTCTTCGTGCCACTCTGCCTCGCGCCCTTCGCGTTCCGCCGGGGCTGGGCGTCCGCGCTGGCGCTGCTCGTCCTGTGCGGCATCCCGGCGACCGCGCCGGCCCCTGCGCAGGCGGCGGGTCTCGCGGACTGGTTCTCCCGGCCAGACCAGCAAGGGGCGAAGGCCTTCGCGGAAGGGCGTCCCGCCGACGCCGCGAAGCTCTTCGAAGATCCGGCCTGGCGCGCGGCCGCGCTGTATCGCACGCAGGACTACGCGGGCGCCGCCGAGGCGCTCGCAGATCAGAAGGGTCCGGAGGCCCGCTACAACCTCGGCAACGCGCTCGCGAGGAGCGGTCGCCTCGAAGAGGCGCTCGCCGCCTACGACGAGACGCTGGCGGCCGTGCCCGATCACGCCGACGCCCGCTTCAACCGCGACCTCGTCGCGAAGCTCCTCGAGCAGCAGAAGCAGCAGCAGGATCAGCAGGCGAAGCAGGATGGACAGAAGCAGGACTCGCAGCAGGGCAAGCAGCCCGGCGACTCCTCGCAGAAGCCGTCCTCGCAGGACCCGGATTCGCAGTCGCAAGGGCAGCAGGCGTCTCAGGGTTCGCAGCAGGGCGAGGGCTCGCAACAGCAGCCGGAATCCGCGGAGCAAGGCGACCGGCACCAGCAGGGCTCGCAGGGCGGGTCCGACGAGAAGGCGCAGGCTGACGCCGGACAGGGACAGCAGGCGCAGCAGCAGCCGTCGGACGAGTCGCGCGATCCCGCGCACGCGGGAGGCGATGCGGCCGGGGACGCGAGCTCGAAGCCGGGCGACCGCGAGGTCGCCGCCAACGAGAGCGCCGGCCCGCACAACGAGCGCGAGCTCGCGCTCGAGCGCTGGCTCGCGCGCATCACCGACGATCCGGGCGGTCTGCTGCGCGAGAAGCTCCGGCGCGAGTACGCGAAGCGCCGCTACGAGACCCGCTGAGGAGATGGAGACGATGACCCCGACGCGACGCTCCCGGCGCCTGCTCGCCACGGCGGTCTGCGTGGCGGCGCTGGCCGCTCCGGCGCTCGCCGCGAATCTCGAGGCGCAGCTCGACCGCACGCACGTCGAGGCGGGAGAGAGCGTGCAGCTCCTGATCCGCGAGCAGGGAAGCGGCAGCGGCACAGAGCCCGATCTCTCGCCGCTCTCGCGCGACTTCGACGTGCTCGACGTGTCGCAGAGCCAGCGGACGGAGATCCGGAACTTCGACGTCCAGCGCACACACGACTGGGTTGTCACGCTGTCGCCGCGGCGCTCCGGCCGGCTCGAGATCCCGCCGCTCCAGGTGGGCTCCGAGCGCACGCAGGCGCTTGCGCTCGAGGTCGGCGGCGCGAGCGCGCCGAACGACGCCTCCGATCTCGCGGCCGAGCCCACGAAGTCGGGCGTCTTCGTCGAGGCGCAGGTCGACGATCAGCACCCCTTCGTGCAGGGCCGCAGCGTGCTGACCTTGCGCGTCTTCGCGCGCGAGGGAATCGTCGAGGCCTCGCTCGCGGAGCCCGAGATCCAGGGCGCGATCGTCGAGCGGATCGGAGACGACGCGCGCTCGGAGCGCACGATCGGCGGCGAGCGCTTCGACGTGGTCGAGCGCCGCTACTCGGTCGTGCCGCAGCAGAGCGGCCAGCTCGAGATCCCGCCCGTCTCGCTCGATGCCGTCGTGCGTGAGGCGGCGCCTCGCTCGAACCGCGGGTTCGGCGGCGCCTTCGCCGATCCCTTCCACGACTTCTTCGGAAGCGGCTTCGGCTCGGCCATGCCGCGCATGGGCTCGCTGATCGACCAGTTCTTCGGCTCGCGCAGCCGTCGCCTGCGCGTACACAGCGATGCGATCGCGCTCGACGTGAAGCCCGTGCCGCCCGGTGTCGACCTCGCGCGCTGGCTGCCCGCGCACGGGCTCGAGCTGAGCGAGGCGTGGAGCCCGGATCCCGGAACGTTCCACGTCGGCGAGCAGGTGACGCGCACCGTTACGATCCGCGCGGCAGGCGTGGCGCCTTCGCAGCTCCCCGACCTCGAGGGTCCGCGAGTCGACGGGCTGAAGCAGTACGCCGAGCCGGCGACCACGGCGAGCCGCGAGATCGCGGGCTCGCTGTGGTCGGTGAAGCAGCAGGCGAGCGTGCTCGTGCCGACGCAGCCTGGGACGCTCGAGCTGCCGGCCGTCGAGATCGCCTGGTACGACGTGCAGGCGAAGGAGCCGCGCACGGCGACCCTGCCCGCGCGCACGCTCGAGGTGCTGCCCGCGCCGGGCGGTGCGGGTCCGGACACTCCGGCTCCCGCGACTTCCGCCGACACCTCTGCGCCGGACGCGGCGCCCGGGGCTGCGGCCGTCGCGACCGCGCCGCTCGACTGGCGACTTGCCGCCGCGATCGGCGCGGCGATCGGCGCCGCGGTCTCGGCGGGCGCACTGCTCGTGCGAGGCCGGAGGCGCCGCCGCGCCGCGGACGGCGGGCCTGGCGCGAGCCCCGCGACACCTCCTGGCGACGGGCGCCCGCGCTCCCTCGCGGCGGCCTTCGAGCAGGCGTGTCGCTCGAACGACCCTGCCGCAGCGGCGGTCGCGCTGGTCGCGTGGGGTCGCGCCTGCTTCGCGGACGCGGCGCCCAACACGGTGGGCGAGGTGGCCGACCGCCTCGGCGCCCCCGCGCTTCGCGCGGAGATCGAGGCGCTGAACGCCGTGCGCTACTCCGCGGCCGGCTCCGCGTGGCAGGGCGACGCGTTGCTCGCAGCCTGGCGCGCGGCGCGCGAGCGCAAGCCCGCGCGCGCACCGCGCGGATCGGGCTCGCTGCCGGCCCTGTATCCGACGCGGTGAGCGCCCGTGCGAGTGAGACGCGCCGCCGCCCGGCGACTCACGAGTGCGAGTGCGCCGCAGCGCCAAAGACGAGCAGGCCGATTGCCAGCAAGCTGAATCCTCCGTTCCCATGGGTGCCGCTCCGAGGCCGCCGGCATCGGAACTCCGCTCGCACCCCCGAGCCGCCGATGGGATGTCGAGAGGCCGGTGGCGTGACTCAGTCGTCCGACGACGATCCCTTCCTGCTCGAAATGGAGCGGCGGGGTGCGCGCGGTCGCCGAGCACGCGATGCGCCGCGAGCGGCTACTGGGGCTGCTCGAGAGGCTCGAGCCCGATCGCAGCTACGCGGTGATCGAGGCTCTGCTGGAGCGGCGCGCCGCGCCCTCATTTGCACGACCTGCGTCTCGTCCTCCAGGACGTGCTGCGCGCGGGCGGCGCCACACGACCCTTCCCCCCGAGCTCTGCGAAGCGTGGCGGGAGCGCGCTCGCGCCTCCGGCGACGCATTCCTCGAGCGCTTGCTCGGGGCGAGCGGGGCCGCCGAGGTGATGGAGGATCCGGGGTCGGCGCTGCCCCGTGACGTGGCCGAGCTCCCGCTCGGAATCCGCCGGTCGCTTGCGCGCGGGATGGATCTGCGCGTTCTCGAGAAGCTGCTGCTCGACCCCGACCCGATCGTGCTCGACCACCTGCTGCGCAACCCGCGCGTCACCGAGGAGCACGCGGTGCGCATCGCCGCGCGGCGACCGATTTCGGAGCCCGCGCTGCGCGCGGTGGCGGACAGCGCGCGCTTCGGCGTGCGCCCACGCGTACGCGTCGCGATTACGCGCAACCCCTACTGCCCGACCGACCTCGCACTACGCCTCCTCGGCACGCTCCCGCTTCCCGTGCTCCGGGAGATGCGCGCAGATGGCGCACTCGACGCGCGCGTGCTCGCGCACGTCCGCGACGAGATCGCGCGCCGCGAGAGGTCGGAGTAGCGGGCGCTACTCCACCACCGCCCCGAGATCCCCGATCATGCACTTTACCGAGCCGCCGCCCTTCTTCAGGAACTCGGAGACATCGGCGAGAAGCGGCGTCACTCCGCGCTCGCGCACCTGCGCGAGCAGGCGCTCCGAGACGCCGGCCGGGAGCACCAGGTGCGACTCGGCCGTCTGTCCCGACGGCGTGTAGGAGAAGGCGTTCGCGGCGTAGCGCTGCGCGTCCTCCTCGCCGAGCTCGATCATCGCGGGGCCGAAGGCGTCGACGAGGCGTCGCCAGTCGGACGGCGCGATCGCCGCGCGGTACGCGAGCAGGTGCTCGCGGCGCGGGCCGAAGGCGCAGAGCGCCGTGTCACCGTGGTAGTGCGCCTCGAGCACGAGCTCGACGCGCAGCACCGGCACGGGCGCGACGCGCGGAGCGAGCAGCGCCTCGGCGCCCGCGTCGGTGCGGAAGCCGTAGACGCGCCGCCAGGGCGGCCAGGCGAGCGCCGGCACGAAGCGCTGCCGCTCGAGGCGACCGTGTGTGAAGAGGTAGCGGCCACCGGCCGGGAAGAAGTCCGCCTCGCCCTCGAAGCGCAGCGAGGGCTCGAACGCCTCGGTCGCGATGCCGGCATCAGCGAGCACGCGCGCGTAGTGCGGGCGCTCGCCCGCGCGCGTCGGCAACAGGTTCGCCAGCAGGAAGCGCCGCTGCGAGACGGGCAGCGGGCGATCGACGTCGAACATCACGCCGGCGTTCGCCGGGTAGACGGTGCCCGGCCACTCGGCGACGGGCGGCACCACGAGCACGCGCAGGCCGAGATCGTCGAGCAGCGCCCGGAGCTCGCGCCACTGCGCGATCGCGCGCGCCCGGTCGACGTGGCGGCGCCGGCCCCAGCGCGTGCGCGTGTGCGGGTTCGCGCCGCCCCTCACGCTGAAGTGCGTCGGGTCGCCCATGAGGATGAAGCGCCTCGGGGGCGGAGAGGTCACGGCGTCGGCAGTCCCGGCGGCAGCGACTGCGGGTCGAAGCCGGCCTCGTTCTCCATGTGCGCCTGCGGCACGACGCAATAGAGCGTCGAGGTGACGCCGGCCGGGCGATCGTTCCCGCTCCTGCCGCCGCCCCCGAACGGCAGGCGGCCGCTCGCGCCGACGGTGCCGCGATTCCAGTTGAGGATGCCCGTGCGAACGCGCCCGACGCAGTGCTCGTAGCGCGCGCGGTCGCGCGTGAAGATCGAGGCCGCGAGGCCGTAGTCCGAGTCGTTCGCCGCCGCGATCGCCTCGTCGAGATCGGCGACCGGGTAGAGCGCCGCCTCGGGCCCGAAGTTCTCCTCGCGCTGATAGGGATGGGACTGGCGGATCGAGTCGAAGCGCACGAGACCCGGGCCCGTGTAGGGCGGAGGAAGGCGCGGGTCGACGGCGAGGATGCGCTCGCCGCCGGCCTCGCGCGCCCGGGCTCGCATCGCCTCGAAGCGCGCGTGCGCGCCGCGCGAGACGAGCGGTCCCATGAAGACGCCGGGCTCCAGCGGCGGCCCGATGCGGACACGAGCGAGCACGCGCGCGAGCCTCTCGCTGAACGGCTCGAAGATCGCGCGCTCGACGAACAGGCGGCGCGCGCAGGAGCAGCGCTGTCCCGTCGTGACCGCGATGGAGAGCGCCGTCTCCGCGACGGCGAGCTCGAAGTCGGCGTCGCCGCACACGAGGATCGGATTGCTGCCGCCCTCTTCCAGCGCGAGCAGCTTCCAGGGCTGGTCGAAGGTCGCCTCGCGCAGCGCGCGGCCGGTCGCGTACGAGCCGGTGAAGAGGATGCCGTCGAGGCCCGGGTGGCGCGCGAGCGCGCTCCCGGTCTCGCGACCGCCCTGGACGAGCTCCAGTGTGCCGTCGGGGAGGCCTGCCTCGCGCCACCGCGACGCCAGCCACGCGCCGACCGCCGGCGCCAGCTCGCTCGGCTTGAACACGACGGTGTTACCGGTTGCGAGCGCCGGCGCGATGTGGCCGAGCGGAAGATGGGACGGGAAGTTGAAGGGACCGTAGACGGCGAGCACGCCGCGTGGATGCGTGGTGGCGCGCAGGCCGGCGGCCGGCCGCTGCTCTGCGACGAGCCGCATGCCTTCGTCGAGCGTGACCTCGATCTTCGGCGCGAGCAGCTGCGCCTCCGCGCGCGCGTCCCAGAGCGCCTTGCCGACCTCGCGCGCGATCAGCCGGGCGAGCTCCTCCACGCGCGCGCGCCCGAGCTCCGCGAAGCGGCGCAGCACCTTCGCGCGCGCGCCCTCGCCCGCATCGCGCCACGCGGGCTGCGCGGCGCGCGCCCTCGCGACCGCCAAGTCGATCTCCGACTCGCCCGCCACCGGAAAGCGTCCGATCCGGTCGTCCGGATCCGCCGGGCTCCGGCTCTCGAGCGCCTCGTTCACGGCAGAGGCGTGACGCTGACGCGATCGCCCGCCGAGACGCCGAGCGCGTCGCGCGCCTGCTTCGAGACGAAGGGCGCGCCTTCCTCGTCGATCGGGACGACGGTGGCGCGGAAGCCGAGGCGTCCCTCGGCGGCGAGCAGCGCAAGGCGTGCCGCCGCCGGCGCGTCGACGTCGCGCACGGCGCCAGGCAGCACGAGCGAGCGCCGCTCGCGCACACACGTGATCGCGTCGCGCGCGGCGCCGACGTAGGGCCCGCCGTCGAAGGGGTCGACCTGGTGGAGATCGCGGAAGCCGATCTTCTCGAGGATGCGGAGCGCCGCGATCGCCGTCTCGTTCGTCTTCCCGATCACCGCCTGCACCCGCTCCGGGAAGAGCGTCGCGTAGACGGGATCGCGTGGGAAGAGGTCCGCGATGAACTGCTTCGTGTGCGCGGACAGGCGATCCGCCTCGCGGTAGGGAAGCCCCGTGAACTTCGCACCGAAGGCCTCCCACAGCAGGTTCGCGCCCGTCTCGGTGAAGGGCGAGAGCATCTCGGCGATCACCTCGCGCTCGAAGCGCTGCGGGTGCAGCGACATGTAGGCGAAGCGGACGGTCGAGAGCGCCTTTCCACACATTTCCTTGTGGCGGCGGTACGCGGGCTCGAGCACGAGGCCGCCGATCTCGGTCGGCCCGTCCTCGGTCGAGTGGAGCTGGAGCTTCTTGTGCACGAAGCGCTTCCCGAGCTCCGCGCTGCGGCGCTCCTCCGTGGTGACGGCCAGCCAGAAGTAGGGCGCGCCGGGGCGCCCGTTCTTCGCGATGATGGCCGAGGTGCCGACGCAGCGGCGTGCGTCGCTGTCCTCGAGCACGAACACGTAGATGCCCTCGCGCCAGTCGCGCAGGTCGCCCGCGAAGGAGAGCTGCGAGGCGCGGATGCGCGCTTCGAGGAAGTCGCGATCGGCGGGCAGGTTGAGCGAGTCGAGTCGGGTGGCGAGCGAGAGCAGGGCGTCGAGATCGCCCGTGTCGACCGGCCGCAGGATCAGCACGGCAGATCGCGCTCCTCGGCCACGCGCCGGATCGCCTTCTCCAAGGTCGTGAAGCCGGCCTCGAGCTCCTCGTCCGTCGTGTTGAACGGCAGCAGCAGGCGGATCTTCATCGGGTCCGAGCCCGCGCTGTGCGCGAGCAGGCCCTCTTCGAACGCGGTGCGCAGCACGGCCTCGACCAGCGACGCCGAGCCGTCGAAGGGCACGAAGGCCTGCATCGCGCCGAGGCCCGAGCGCGGCCCGACGGCGCGCGGCAGTCGCTTGCGCAGCGCCTCGTAGCGGCGCTCCGCTCGCTTGCCGAGCACGGCGATGCGTCCCTCGGGTCCGAGGTAGCCCTCGCGCTCGAGCCGCTCGATGATGCGCGTGCCGACCGCCATGCCGACGCTCGACCCCGCGAAGGTGCCCGCGACGAGTCCGGGCTTCGGGTTGTAGGCGCGCGTGAAGAGCACGGCGCTGCCTTGCAGCGTCTTTCCGGCCGTGACGACGTCGACGTACTCGTCGAGGCCGAAGCTGCGGAAGGCGAAGAGCTCGCCGGTGCGCGCAAAGGTCTGCACTTCGTCGACCCAGACCGCGACGCCGGCCGCCTTGCAGCGGCTCATGAGCGCCACGAAGAACTCGCGTGGCGCGGTGTGGAAGCCGCCCTCGCCCTGCACGAGCTCGAATAGCATCGCCGCGACGCGGCCCGGATAGCGCTTCAGGTGCGCGTCGAGTGCGGCCACGCTGCGCGCGATGCTGTCAGGATCGTCCGGACGGTAGAACGGCACGATCAGCGCGGTGCCGTGGAGCGGCAGCCCCTGCCGATAGGCCGGCTTGTCGGTCAGCTCGGCGAGCGCGACGGTGCGGCCCGCGAATCCGCGCTCGAAGACCGCGATGCGGTCGGCCGGCGCGTGCTTCTGGAGGATCAGCTTCAGCGCGTTCTCGTTGGCCATCGCGCCGGAGATCGAGAGCCACACGTGGCGCAGCCGCTTGCCCGTGTGGCGGAGCAGCGCGCGCGAGAGCTGGAGGTATTCCACGCCCGGCAGCAGGTGCCCCTGGAAGACGCTGTCGCCCGCCGCCGAGACCACAGCCGTCTCGAGCAGCTCCGGGTCGGAGTGGCCGAAGCCGTAGGTGCCGATGCCGCTTGCGAAGTCGAGCACGGTGGTGCCGTCGGCGAGGTGCACGCGCGCACCCCGGCCGCTGCCCACCGCGAGCGCCGGATAGAAGAGTGGGCGACCTCTCGAGCGCTCGATCTCGCGGAGCGCCCGCTCGTAGGCCGGGCGCGAGAGCTCGCGCTCGCGCAGCTCTTCCTGGACTGCGTCGATCAGGGCGCGAGCGGCTTCGCGCACCCGCGGCGAGTCGAGCAGGCGTCCGAGCGGGCTCGTCTTCTTGCGCGCCATGGAAGCTGCAAGCGTATCGGTCCCCCTTGGCCGGGGCTTGCGCTCAAGTCCCCGGAGGCCGGGGACGAGGCGAAGTCCGAGGCGGCGCTCCGTCGAGGAGGGGTCGCGTGGGACTTTCCCCTGAGGTGCCGAGGCGCCAGCTATCTTCGCCGCGGGGGTGAGCCTCGGATGAGAGCGAGGGAGCAGGACGACGAGCCGATGCCGCGTCGTCGCCGATCGCTGCGCGGAGCGCGGCGCACCGTGGAGGCGACGTCGCCGCATCTCTCGCTCGTGCGCGCGCCGACGCGCTCCGGCGTCGAGCGGCCGCTCGCCGGCGAGATCCGCGTCGCGACCTACAACGTGCATCGCTGGACGGGACTGAACGGACGCAGCCGTCCCGACCCCGCGCGCGCGGCGTTCGTGATCTCCGAGCTCGAGGCGGATCTCGTGGCGCTCCAGGAAGTGCTGCGTCCGCTACGCGGTCCGGATCCGCTCGTCAGCCTCGCCGACGCGCTCGGCCTGCACGTCGCGTTCGCGACGACTCGCGCGCACCGAAACGGTCACATCGGCAACGCCGTGCTCTCGCGCTGGCCGATCGCCAGCGTCTCGATGCTCGACCTCACCTACAGCCGGCTCGAGAAGCGCGTTGCGGTCGCCGTGCAGCTCGCGCACGCGCAGCAGGAGCTCGACGTCGTCGCGACGCACCTCGCGCTCGCCGATCGCATCCGGCATCGCCAGGTGCGGTCGCTGCTCGATCACCCGCGCCTGCGCGAGACGCCGACCTTGCTGATGGGTGACATGAATGCGTGGCGCAACTGCCGCGCGACGCGCGCGCTCGAGCGCGAGCTCGTGCTCGGCGAGAGCCTGGAGTGGCCGGCGTCGTTCCCGGCGGCGAGCCCAGTGCTCGCGCTCGACCGCATCTACGCGCGCGGCGCCACGATCGTCTCGATCGACGCGCACGCGAGCCGTGCGGCGCGCCGCGCGTCGGACCACCTTCCCGTCGTCGCGCGCGTGCGCCTCTCCCCGCGGAGCGCCGTCGCGGCGAGCTGACGCGCCTGCCCGTTAGGTTTGACCCTGCCGGAGGCGGCAGTTACCGTCGGCCCATGGCGCACGAAGTCGAGCAGAGGTCGCTCGCTCGCTACCTCGAAGAGAAGAATCTCAAGCACACGCGCCAGCGCGAGGCGATCCTCGAGGTCTTCCTTTCCGCGCGCAGCCACATCACGGGCGAGGACCTGTACCAGCAGGTGCGCGCGCGCCACCCGAACATCGGCTACACGACCGTGTATCGCACGATGAAGCTCCTGTGCGACGCGGGTCTCGCGCACGAGCACAACTTCGACGGCACCACGTGCTACGAGATCGCGCACGAGCACCACGACCACCTCGTGTGCGTGCGCTGTGGGAAGATCGTGGAGTTCGAGTGCGAGCTGATCGAGTCCGCCCAGGAGCGGATCGCGAAGCAGTACGGCTTCCGCGTGCTGCGCCATCGGCACGAGCTCTACGGGCACTGCCCCGAGTGCCAGAAGCGCGCGCGCCGGTAGGCGCAGAGCGCGCGCGTCGCAAGGCGCACACGGCGCGCGCTCCCGCGCCGCCGGCGCGGCCGTTGACAGCGGCGCGCGGACTCGCGTACTTTGGACGAGATGAATCTGATTTTCAATTTCATCAAAAGCGCGAACCGACCGCTGCGCTCGGTCCGTCGATGAGCGCCGCCCCGCCGCGACCCGAGCCGTCCGCCGCGTGCCGTTGCGTGTGCGGGAGCCTGGTGGCGCGCGTGGTGGCCGATGGCATCGAGCTGAAGTGCCGCCGCTGCAAGCGCAAGCTGCTCGTTCCGCTGTCGCGAGAGATCGCGAGGCGATCGGGCGCCGCGCTGCGTGTCCGCGACGTCCCGGATCCTGGATGATGGAGCGATCCGCGCGTTAAAGCGCCGCGCGCGCGCATCCGATCCGAGTCCCGATGGGCGCGACCCCCTCCTGCTCCGTGTGCAGCGCCGACCTCCAGTTCGCGGGCGACGAGCGGCCCGGCGACGAGGTCTTCTGCACCTACTGCGGCGCACCGTTCCGCGTGAAGCGCGTGGCGACGCAGGACGAGGAGTTCGAGGTGGAGGAGGAGTACTAGCAAGCCGAGCGAAGCTCAGAGATCGAGGCCCGGTGCGCGAGGTCGGCCTGCCTGCTGGCGTCGCGCGCGGCTACCGGGCGAAGTCGATCAGCCGTTCGCGTACGCGCGCGAGCGGTGGCGCCGCGGCGTCGCGCGCGGACAGCACGGGCGAGCCGACGGGCCACGGGATCGCCAGCTCGGGATCGTTCCACGCGACGCAGAACTCGTCCTCGGGTCGATAGATCTCGGTGCACTTGTACTCGACCTGCGCGTTGTCGCTGGTGACGACGAAGCCGTGCAGGAATCCCGGCGGCACCCAGAGCTGGCGGTGGTTGTCGGCCGAGAGGATGGCCGCGAAGTGCCGGCCGAAGGTCGGCGAGCCGCGCCGCACGTCCACCGCGACGTCCCAGATCTCGCCCGCGATCGCGCGCACGAGCTTTCCCTGCGCGTGCGGATGCTGCGCGTGGAGTCCGCGCAGCGTGTCGCGCGCCGACTGCGAGTGGTTGTCCTGCACGAAGACCGCGTCGACGCCGCCGGCGCGGTACTTCTCCGCATGCCAGCTCTCGAGGAAGAAGCCGCGCGCATCCCGGTGCACGACTGGCTCGACGACGACGACTCCCGGGATCTCCGTGCGCGCGAAGCGCAGGCTCAAGCCAGCTCTCCTTCCGCGAGCGCGCGAAGGTAGCTGCCGTAGCTCGACTTCATGCCGTCGGCGAGCGCGCGCAGCTCCGCGCGCGAGATCCAGCCCTTGCGGAAGGCGATCTCCTCCAGGCACGCGATGCGGAGCCCCTGCCGCTCCTGGAGCGTCTCCACGAAGTTGCAGGCCTGCAGCAGCGACTCGTAGGTGCCGGTGTCGAGCCAGGCGACGCCGCGCCCGAGCTTCTCGACGCACAGCTCGCCGCTCTCGAGGTACGCGCGGTTCACGTCCGTGATCTCGAGCTCGCCGCGCGCCGAGGGCCGGAGCCCCGCAGCGATCTCGAGCACGCGGTTGTCGTAGAAGTAGAGGCCCGTCACGGCATAGTGTGATCGCGGCTTCGCCGGCTTCTCCTCGATGCCGACGGCTCGGCCGGCCGCGTCGAACTCCACCACGCCGTAGCGCTCGGGGTCGTGGACCCAGTAGCCGAAGACGCTGGCGCCCTTCTCGCGCGACGCCGCGCGCAGCAGCACCTCGGTGAAGCCCTGCCCGTAGAAGACGTTGTCGCCGAGCGCGAGCGCGACGCGGTCCTCGCCGACGAAGTCGCGCCCGATGCGGAAGGCCTGCGCCAGGCCCTCGGGTCGCGGCTGCTCGGCGTAGCGGATGTCCATCCCGAGGTGGCGGCCGTCGCCGAAGAGCCGGCGGTACGAAGGCAGGTCGTCCGGCGTCGAGATCAGCAGCACCTCGCGGATGCCGGTCAGCATCAAGGTGGACAGCGGGTAGTAGACCATCGGCTTGTCGTAGATCGGAATCAGCTGCTTCGAGATCCCGCGCGTGATCGGGTAGAGGCGCGTCCCCGAGCCGCCGGCCAGCAGGATGCCCTTCATCGCATCACGGCTCACGGCAGGAACTGCGAGGGGTTCGCGAGCTTCGCCGGCAGGTACTCGTCGATCACGTAGTTGAGCCCCCACTTGGCGAGCGCCTGCTGCTCGGCGCGCACGCCCATCTTGAGCAGCTGATCGATCGCCAGCTGCCACGGCTTGTGCACCTTGAAGAAGGGGTCGTTCTTCAGCGCGTCGCGCGCGCGCTTCACGTCGACGTCCTGCAAGGGGTGCGTCGGCAGCCGGTAGTCGAGGATGTCCTGCGGCGTGACGCCGAGATAGCGGGCCTGCGGCACGCAGAAGAACTGCGACAGGTGCGCTGCGTTGCCGGAGCCGACCTTCAAGGTCCGGTAGATGTTCGAGATGCCGTAGGGATCGCAGTCGACGAAGGCGTAGACGGGCAGCTTGCACTCGTCGGAGAGCTTGCGGATGAAGCGGCGCGTCGCGCGCGTCGGGACGCCGGCGAGCGACACCAGGATGCAATTCGCGGTCTGCCAGAACTTGTGGCTCTGGAGGCGCTGGAACACGCCGCCCGTCTCGATCGCGAGCACGAACTTCGCGTCGGTCTCGAAGGAGAGCTGCTCGACGCTCGAGGGGATCGAGTAGGCGCCCGAGCCGAAGCGCGTGCAGTCGATGCGCTCGACCACGCCGGTCTCGCGATCGGGATCGAGCACCACGAGCCGCCCCGCCACCGCGCCGCCGTGCTCGTCGGGGATGAAGCGCAGCTGCTCGCGCGAGGTGCCGCGCACCGAGAAGAGCGCCTCGATGTCGTCCATCACGGCGTCGGACTCGACCTGGTCGTCGAAGCGCGCCTCCTCCCAGTTCTTGCTCTGATAGTAGGCGTCTCGCTTGGTGGCGAAGTCGTTGCCCTGCACGAGCTCCTTCGAGAGTCCCATCATGCGCAGCGTCTGCGCGAAGCTCTTCACGGTGTTGACCGTGAGGGTGCGCACCTTCTTCGAGCGCCCGATCTCGAAGTAGCCCTTCCCGGCCGAGTACGTGACGTTCTTCAGCGATCGCACGGGGAAGGCGAGATCGGGCTTGTGCTGCTTCAGGATCTCCTGGTGCACGCCGGTGGCGGCGTCGCGGATCTGCTCGAGCACGACGGCGTCGTTCTGCTTGTTGCGCTCGGCCACCGCTTCGGCGTGCGCCTTGTCGCCGCCACGCGCCGCGCCGGATGCCTTCTTGCGCGCCGCCTTCTTCTTCGCCGCCATGTTCACGCCTTCCGGCTGCGCTCGAGCACGCTTCCGAGCTTGCGCACCACGTCGTCGCGCTGCCCGTCGGAGAACTCGAGGATCTGCTGCAGGCCGATCGCGACCTGCGGGATGTACTTCTCGATGTAGGAGCGCTTCTTGGCCTCGTCGGCCTCGCGCCGCCGCTTGCGGATGTGCGCCGCGACCCGGCGGCCGCACTCCTGCAGCCCGAGCCGCATCTCCTTGATGATCTCGGGATAGTGCGCGATCGCCTCCTTGCTCTCGGACGTGAAGGGCACCCAGACGCTCGCGATGTGGACCATGAGCAGCATCGGCCCGAGCGGCAGCGCGCCGCGCGGCTGCTGGAGCTGATACGCCTTCCACTCGGTCTGGATCACGGCGCGGGTGATCGCGCAGGCGCCCTGCTGGTACTGGAGCGGCACGCGATTGGCGTAGCGGTACAGCACCACCGGGTCCTCGGCCGGCAGCTTGCCGCCGTACGCGAGGCCCACCTCGATCAGGAAGGGATTGCCGCGATACACCGTCGGGCGACGGGTCACGGCCGCGAAGAAATCGGCCTCGACTTCGGCGCGGAGCGCGCGCTCGATCAGCGCCTCGCCGATCGGCGCGATGCAGTCCGTCGGCGGCGCCATGATCTTCGTGGCCTGGATCGCCCGGTGGACCGCCTCGGCCTCCTCGCGCGTGATCTCGGACGGACGCCGCGTCGGCGCGACCCCGGCCTTCTCGCAGATCTCGTCGGCGGTGCGCCCCGACACGCGCGAGAAGTCGTTCACCAGACAGCCGCGCAGGTTTCGCGCGGTGGTGTCGCGGAACATCTGCATCAGCACGCCGAGCTCGACGCCGTAGGGGTGCGGCCGGATCTCGGACGTCTCGGCGGGCAGCTCCTTGCTGACGCGCGGGAAGGCGTGCTCGGCGCCGTGCTCCTCAGCCTTCGGCGGGACGTAGGTGATCTGCGCGTGCGGGTTCGCGAGCGAGATCTGGCGGATGTAGCTGTCGACGGAGTGCTGGCCGCCGCGGTAGTTCCCCTCGAGCTCGATCTCGACGCGGGTGCCGTGATCGCGGTGCCAGTCCAGCTCCTCCTCGCGCTTCACGCGCGGCTCGTTGCTGCGCGTGTCGATCACGAGCTCGAAGTGATGGGCGCGCTGCTTCGCTCCGGTGCGGGTGATGATCTCGACCGGCTTGCCGGTGGTCAGCAGTCCGTACATGCCCGCCGCGCTGATGCCGATGCCCTGCTGGCCGCGGCTCTGGCGCAGGCGGTGGAACTTCGAGCCGTAGAGCAGGCGCCCGAAGACCTTCGGGACCTGTGCGCGCACGATGCCGGGGCCGTTGTCCTCGATCGCGATGCGGAAGCGGGTCTCCGCGAGCTGCCGGATCTCGACGCGGATGTCCGGCAGGATGCCGGCCTCCTCGGTCGCGTCGAGCGCGTTGTCGACGCCTTCCTTCACCGTCGTCAGGATCGCCTTCGAGGGATTGTCGAAGCCGAGCAGGTGCCGGTTCTTTGCGAAGAACTCCGAGACCGAGATGTCTCGCTGCTTCTTCGCGAGCTCGACGGCGGTCGCGCGCTCGCGCTCTCGCGCGCCGCGTCGCGGGCTGCGCGGCGCCTTCGCCGCGGCGGAGCCGCGCTTCGGGGTCGGCTTCGGCGCGGCGCCGTCTCCGTCGCGCGCGCGCCTGGTCGTGTCCTTCCCGCGCTTCGGCCCCGCTTCGGCGCCCTCGCGCCGTGAGGCCGC
>Ga0335082_10001312_pt1 | contig 26625 bp, 37 predicted proteins | sample Lox_Sample_41_FD_206718 | JGI IMG/M metagenome (GOLD analysis project Ga0335082, IMG submission 206718) | Soil microbial communities from Loxahatchee National Wildlife Refuge, Florida, United States - Lox_Sample_4.1 | ecosystem: Environmental > Terrestrial > Soil > Wetlands | place: USA... | reverse complement strand
TGAGGAAGTGGAAATCGTCGGCTTCCGCGATACGCGCAAGACGGTGGTGACGGGCGTCGAAATGTTCAAGAAGCAGTTGGACGAAGGCATGGCGGGCGACAACGCCGGGCTTCTCTTGCGCGGTATTGGCAAAGAAGATGTGGAGCGCGGCATGGTGCTGGCGAAGACGGGATCGATCACGCCGCACACGAAGTTCAAGGCGTCGGTGTACATCCTGACGAAGGAAGAAGGCGGGCGGCACACGCCGTTCTTCAAGGGATACCGGCCGCAGTTTTATCTGCGAACGACGGACGTGACGGGAGTGGCGGAGTTGCCGGCGGGTACGGAGATGGTGATGCCGGGCGACAACGTGGAACTGGTGATTGAATTGATTACGCCGGTGGCAATGGAAAAGGGCTTGCGCTTCGCCATCCGCGAAGGCGGCCACACGGTAGGCTCCGGCGCGATCGCCGAGATTATTCAGTAGTGATGTGTGGCGCGGGCGCTCTTGCCCGCGTCGCATGCAGTGAAGATGGATGCCGGACGCGCGCAAAAGTGCCCGCGCCACGAGCATGAAGTTCTTTCCTCCCGGAGATGCCGGGAGGGGTTAGAGAGATGAAACAGTGATTGGAAAAGAGAGAATTCGGATCCGGTTGAAAGCCTACGACTATCGCATTCTGGATCAGTCGACGGGCGAGATCGTGGACACGGCGCGGCGCACCGGCGCGCAGATCGCGGGACCGATTCCGCTGCCTACGATGAAGAACAAGTACTGCGTCCTGCGTTCGCCACACGTGGACAAGAAATCGCGGGAACAGTTTGAAATCCGCACGCACAAGCGGCTGCTCGACATTCTCGAGCCCACGCAGCAGACGGTCGATGCGTTGATGAAGCTGGATCTGCCCGCTGGTGTGGATGTCGAGATCAAAGCTTTCGGGAAAGAGCATAAATGATCGCGCTTTGCGGGCGTGAGCGAAGTGGGAGCCCGCAGCGATCATCCTGAGCGGAGCGAAGGATCTCTGACTTGGAGAATCCAGCCAATAGCTTCCAAGCCAAGCTGGACGGAGAGAAGGAAATGGCAACGAAGGTCGCAGGAATCTTAGGCAAGAAGGTCGGCATGACGCAGCTGTTTGACTCGAAGGGCGATGTTCGCCCCGTCACCGTGCTGCAGGCGGGCCCCTGCGTGGTGACGCAGCACAAGTCGGCTGCGAAGGATGGATACGAGGCGGCACAGATCGGCCTGGTGGAGTTCGTGAAGGAGTCACGGCTGACTAAGCCGGCGAAGGGACATCTGGCGAAGAACAATCTTCCGCCGGTGAAGTTCATGCGTGAGGTTCCGCTCGAGGTCGAGCCTTCTGCCGAGGGTAACGGTGCGGTGAAGGTTGGCGACCGTGTCCTGGTCGAGATTTTCGAAGGCGAGAAGTTCGTCGACATCGTTGGCGTCAGCAAGGGCAAGGGTTTCCAGGGCGTGGTGAAGCGGCATCACTTCGCCGGTGGTCCGAAGTCGCACGGGTCCATGTTCCAAATCACCGGCTCGATCGGCTCCTCAGCGTTCCCGTCGCGCGTGTTCAAAGGCATGCGGATGTCGGGTCACATGGGAAACCAGAACGTGACGATTCGTAATCTGCGCGTGCTCGGCGTGGACAAGGACGAGAACCTGCTGGTGGTCGAAGGCAGTGTGCCGGGGCCGCAGGGCGGATACATCGTGATTACGAAGGCTAAGAAGCCGCCGAGAGAGCGTCGTGGATTCGCGGGTTCGGCGACGGTCGATCCTTTGAAGGCGGCGAAGAGAGCGGCGAAGAAGGCATAGGGTGTGGGGCGGACACTCTTGTCCGCCACCAGCAAGCGGGCAGGAGTGCCCGCTCCACACCAGCAAAGAGAAATATATGGCTACGATTGATATTCACAATTTGAGCGGCGAGAAGGTTGGAACATTCGACCTCGCCGATGAAATCTTCGGCGCGGTGAATGAAGATCTGCTCTGGGAAGCGGTAAAGCACTACCGCGCCAGCCAGCGCGCCGGAACGCATAAGACGAAAGCGCGCTGGGAAGTGTCGGGCTCTGGCAAGAAGCTCTGGAAACAGAAGGGCACGGGCCGCGCGCGAATCGGATCGATCCGTTCGCCGCTCTGGCGTCACGGCGCGACCGTGCATGGTCCGGTGCCGCGTTCCTATGACTACACCTTCCCCAAGAAGAAGTTGTTGGGCGCGCTGCGCTCGGCGCTGGCCTCGAAGTTTGCTGATGGCAAGCTGATCGTGGTGAATGCGTTCGACGTAAAGGAACCAAAGACCAAAGAATTCCAGAAGGCGCTCGACGCGCTGAAGGTCGATAAGACGGTGCTCGTGGTGGAAGCGCCGAAGCACGACAACCGCAATCTGGAATTGAGCGCACGCAACATCGACGGGCTGGAACTGGTGCGGGGGAACGAAGTGCATCCGTATCACATTCTGAAATATGACCGTGTGATTTTCTCGCATCCGGCGATTGAGAAGCTGCAGGTTTCGCTGAAAGGTTCGGCGTCGAAGCGGCAGCACAAGCCGGAAGAAGACGAATCCGCGAAGAAGCCCGTGAAAGAACGGCGCCGCCGGCAGCGTAATGAAAAAGCGGCGGAGGTGGCGTAATGAAGAGCGCATATCAGATCATTCGCCGTCCGGTGATTACCGAAAAGGGCCTCGCCATCAAGGAGAACCAGAACACGTTGGTGTTCCAGGTGGCTCCGAAGGCAACCAAGACGGAAATCAAAGAAGCGGTGCAGACGATTTTCAAGGTGAAAGTGCATTCGGTGCGCACCGCCACGTATCCGGGAAAAGAACGGCGCCGCGGAAAATTCGCAGGCTATCGTCCGGATTGGAAGAAGGCCTATGTGCGGTTGCGAAGCGGCGAGAAAATGCCGGAGTACGCGCAGAATTTGTAAACCAGCCATCAGCTCTCAGCCGTCAGTTAATGCGGCGGCAGAGAAGCTGAGAGCTGATAGCTAAGAGCTGAGAGCTTTTTATGCCGATTAAGACATACAGACCGACGACGCAGACGCTGCGGTATCGCACCACGCTCGTCAACGACGATATTACGACCAAGAATCCGCATAAACCGCTGGTCGAGCCTAAGCCCCGCACCGGCGGACGCCGGAACTCGGGCGATACCACGATGCGGTTCATCGGTGGCGGCCACAAGCGCAAGCTGCGCATCATCGATTTCAAGCGAGACAAGCCCGGGATCCCGGCGACTGTCACGACGATCGAATACGATCCGAACCGTTCATCGCGCATTGCTCTGCTGGCGTATGCCGACGGCGAGAAGCGCTACATCCTTCAGCCTGAGGGCTTGAAGGTCGGACAGAAGGTTGTAAGTGGTCCCGAGGCAGACATCCTGGTCGGCAACGCATTGCCGCTGCGCAACATTCCGCCAGGTACAGTGATTCACAATCTTGAGCTAAAGCCCGGAAAAGGTGCGCAGATGGTGCGTTCGGCGGGCGGCTCGGCGCAGTTGGTGGCGAAAGAAGAAGACTACGCGCTGGTGAAGCTGCCTTCCGGGGAGACTCGCAAGGTTTCGCAGGACTGTATGGCGACGATCGGGCAGGTCGGCAACATTGATCACGAGAACGTGACGATCGGCAAGGCTGGACGGTCTCGGTGGCTGGGCAAGCGTCCGCACAACCGCGGCGTGTCGATGAACCCGGTCGACCATCCGCATGGCGGCGGTGAAGGAAAGACCTCGGGTGGTCGGCATCCGGTGACGCCGTGGGGCCAGCCGACTCGCGGCTATAAGACGCGGAATAACAAGCGGACCGACAAGTTCATTGTGAACCGGAGATCGAAGTAAGGGGAATTTATGGCGCGTTCAACAAAGAAGGGCGCATTCGTCGACGCTTACCTGCAGACGCGGGTCGAGCAGATGAATTCGCGCAACGAGAAGAAAGTGGTCCGCACCTGGTCACGGCGTTCGACCGTGGTGCCTGAAATGGTCGGGCACACGATCGCGGTGCATAACGGGAAGAAGTTTATCCCGGTATACGTGACCGAAAACATGGTGGGACACAAGCTGGGTGAATTCAGCTTCACGCGCACCTTCAAAGGGCACTCGATGAAGGCGGCGACGGAAGTGGCCGCGAAGCCGGCAGGGATCCCAGGCGGACCGGGAGCACCGGCTCCGGCAGCGGGAGCGGCACCGGCGGCGCCGGCACCTAAGGCTTAGAGAGCTGCGAGCTTTGAGAGATTGAGAAATTGACTATGGAATTTCGAGCCGAAAAAAAATTCTTGCGAGTTTCGCCGCAGAAGGCGCGACTGGTGCTGGATCTGATCAAGGGTCGTCGCGTGGAAGAAGCACGCAACACCCTGTTGTTCACCAAGAAGCGAGTGGCCGAGCACGTGGGCAAGCTGCTGCAGTCGGCGCTCGACAACGCCAACTTTCTCGCGACCGAGAAAGGATTGGACGTTGAGATTGACAACCTGTACGTGAAGCGTGCTGTGGCGAATGACGGGCCGCGCATGAAGCGCATTCGTCCGGCGCCGCAGGGCCGTGCGTACCGGTATCAACGGCGCATTGCGCACATCGAGTTGGTGCTGGCTGAGCGAGGAAAGAACGGTGAGGCCGTAGCCACGGTGGTCGGCGAGGAATCGGCGGCTGCTCAGGCTCCGGCGAAGGCGCGGCGGAGAACTCCGGCGGCGAAGTCGGCAGGTAAGAAGAAAGCGGTCGCGAAGTAGTAGGCAGTTCTAGGAGAAGCAATGGGACAAAAAGTCCATCCTTATGGTTTCCGGCTTGGGTTTACGAAGCCTTGGAAGTCGCGCTGGTTTGCAGAGCGGGACTACGACAAACAGTTGCACGAGGACGTGAAGCTGAAGAATGAGTTGAAGGACAAGCTCAAGTCAGCCGGCGTCAGCGCGATTGAGATCGAGCGTCCGGGCAACAAGCTGCGCATCATCATCAAGACGGCACGGCCGGGGATCATCATCGGCCGGAAGGGCGCGGAAATCGACAAGCTGAAAGGCGAGCTGCAGAAGCGAACCGGCGGCAAGGATATTTTCGTCGATATCCAGGAAGTGCATAAGCCCGAACTCGATGCGCAACTCGTGTCGGAGTCGATCGCGCTGCAACTGGAAAAACGCGTGGGTTTCCGCCGCGCGATGCGTAAAGCCGTCGATTCGGCGCTGCGTTTCGGATGCAAGGGAATCAAGGTTCGCGTGAGCGGACGCCTGAATGGAAACGAAATCGCTCGTTCGGAGTGGTATCTGCAAGGGCGTTTGCCGCTGCACACGCTGCGAGCGGACATCGATTTCGGATTCACCGAAGCACGCACGACTTATGGAGTGATCGGCGTGAAGTGCTGGGTCTATAAGGGCGAGATCCTGCAGCAGAAGAAGCGCGAAGGCCAGCAACAAGTCGCGGCAGGCGGGTTTTGACCAGGTTTTACTGGCAACTGACATCTGACAACTGGGAACTGCTTTTATGTTGATGCCAAAGAAAGTGAAGTATCGGAAACAGCAACGCGGGCGCATGACCGGCAAGGCATGGCGCGGATCGACGCTGTCGTTCGGCGATTACGGGCTGAAAGTGCTTGAGCCAGGATGGATCACCGACCGTCAGATCGAGGCGAGTCGTGTGGCCATGACGCGCTTCGTAAAGCGTGGCGGCAAGATCTGGATTCGCGTGTTCCCCGACAAGCCGGTCACCAAGAAGCCGGCTGAAACCCGTATGGGTAAGGGTAAGGGCGCGCCGGATCACTGGGTCGCCGTCGTGAAGCCCGGGAAGATCCTGTTTGAGATGGAAGGCGTGACGCATCAGGACGCAAGCGAAGCGATGCGGCTGGCGTCGCACAAGCTGGCGCTGCGGACGACGCTGGTGAAGCGCGAGGGAGCGCACTAAGAACCGGCCATCAGCTTTCAGCCGTCAGCTATCAGCAAAGGCGACGGTGAACTGAAAGCTGAAGCTGAAAGCTGAGAGCTAATTATGAAGGCAGACAAAATCAGAAACTTGACCGACGCGGAACTGAGCCATCAGGAGCGGGATCTTGCGGACCAACTGTTCAAGCTGAAGTTCCAGCTGAACATGGGACAGACCGAGAGCCTGAAGAAGATTCGCGGGCTGCGCAAGGACATCGCGCGGGTCAAGACGATCGTAAGTGAGCGCGAGCGCACGGCTGCAACGGAGAAAAAGTAATGGCGGAAACGACACAGAAGGCGCAGGGCCGCCGCAAAGAAGTGGTGGGCGAGGTTGTCTCGAGCAAGATGCACAAGACGATCGTGGTGCAGGTCACGCGGAAAAAATCCCATCCGTTCTACGGGCGCGTGATCGCGCGCAACAAAAAGTTCTACGCGCATGACGAGACCAACCAGGCGCACGTGGGCGATCTGGTGCGGATTGAGGAGACACGTCCTCTGTCGAAGCTGAAGCGGTGGAAGCTGAAGGACATCGTGCGCAAGGCTGCGCTGCTGCCGGAAGCGGCAGTTGATGCGGCGAGCTAACAGGGAGAGACGCCATGGCTGTGATGATGAGATCGATGCTGGAGGTCGCCGATAATTCCGGCGCGCGCAAGCTGCAGATGATTCTGCCGCTGGGCGGGTCGACCGGACTAAATGCCGGACTCGGCGACATAATCACGGCGGCCGTGAAAGAGTCGGCGCCCGAAGGCCAGGTGCAGAAGGGCAAGGTCGTCAAGGCGGTGATTGTCCGGACGCGCAAGGAGCACCGGCGGCGTGACGGAACCTATATCCGGTTCGATCAGAATGCGGCAGTGCTGATCAACGAGGCAGGGGAGCCGGTCGGGACGCGCGTTTTTGGTCCCGTCGCCCGCGAATTGAGAGAGAAGAAGTTTTTGAAGATAGTTTCATTAGCACCAGAGGTCATCTAGGGATTGAGTGATTGTGCGATCGGGTGATTGTGCGATTGGGAGCTATAGGGTTTTGATTTTCAATGGCTGAATCGCTGAATCACTAAATCGCCAAATAGGATTGGAAATGAGAGCTGCAACTACAGCACATACACGAGTAGACATCCGGCGGAACGACACCGTGAAGGTGATCACCGGACGCGACAAGGGCAAGGAAGGGCGCGTGCTGCGCGTGTTTCCGAATGACGCGAAACTGCTGGTCGAGCACGTGATGATGGTGAAGAAGCATGTGCGCCCGAACCCGCAGCGCAACATCAAGGGCGGCATCGCCGAGCAGGAGAGCCGGATCGCGATTTCGAACGTGCAACTGGTTTGCCCGACCTGCGGGCCCGTGCGGATTGGGCACGAAGTACGCGGAGACCGTAAGGTCCGCGTATGCAAGAAGTGCGGAACGACATTGGATAAATAGCCGTCAGCTTTCAGCCGTCAGCTATCAGAGTATCGCTGATGCAGGGGCTGAAGGCTGAGAGCTGAAAGCTGAGAGCTGGAAATGGCAAAGGACAAAAAAGGACAAAAAGAAGCGGCGCAGGAGTCGAAAGCGCCGGAGCAGGCACGGCATAGCGCGAAGGAGCGTCCGCGGCTGCGGTCGCGCTTTGAAAAGGAAGTGGCGCCCGCTCTGCTCAAAGAGCTAGAACTGAAGAACCCGATGGCGGTTCCGCGACTGCACAAGATCGTCGTCAACATGGGAGTCGGCGAAGCGACACAGAACGCGAAGGTGCTCGATCCGGCGGTCAACGAGCTGGGCCAGATTACCGGACAAAAACCGGTGGTCACGCGAGCGAAGAAGTCGATTGCCGCGTTCAAGGTCCGCCAGGGACAGTCGATCGGCGCCATGGTGACCCTGCGCGGCGACCGGATGTACGAATTCTTCGACCGGCTGGTGAACATCGTTCTGCCGCGCGTGCGGGACTTTAAGGGAGTTTCCAGCAAGTCGTTTGACGGACGCGGTAATTACACGATTGGGTTGCACGACCAGCTGATCTTCCCGGAAATTTCCTACGAGAAGGTCGACAAGCTGAAGGGCATGAACGTCACGATCGTGACGACGGCGCAGAGCGACAATCAGGCGCGGGCATTGCTGAAACATATGGGGATGCCGTTCCGGGCCTAGGAATTTCAAGTTTCGCGTTTCAGGTTTCGAGTGAACGCAAGACGGAATTGGCCGAGAGCTGACGGCTGAAAGCTGGCAGCTAGAGACTAGGAGCTAGAAGCTAAGTGGCGACTACAGCAAAGCGAGTTAAGGACGCACGAAAGCCCAAGTTTTCCACGCGTAAGCACAACCGCTGCAAACTGTGCGGACGTCCGCGGGCGTATCTGCGGAAGTTCGGCATTTGCCGCTTGTGTTTCCGGCAGCTGGCGTTGCGCGGGGAAATTCCAGGGGTTTCTAAGTCTTCGTGGTAACCCGTCGTTGGTCGCTGGTCCTTCGCAACGAATCGGCGAACAAGCCAATGACTGACGAACCAATGATGAGCAAGTGATGTAACCAGCCGCCGCAGGTTCTCCGTTATGGACGGAGCGAACGGGTGGCTCAAGGAGAAGCAGACGATGAGGTTGACCGATCCGGTCGCAGACATGCTGACGCGAGTGCGCAACGCACTCCAGGCCCGGCACCAGAAGGTGGACGTTCCGGCTTCGCGTTTGAAGCTGGAGATTGCCCGTATCCTGAAAGAGGAAGGCTACATCTCCAATTTCAAGCCGACGGAAGAAGAGGGCCACAAGATCATCCGGATTTACTTGAAGTATGGCGCCAACAACGAGGCGGCCATCTCGAAGGCGGAGCGTGTGTCGCGCCCGGGATGCCGTGTGTACGTAAGGCGCACCGAGATTCCACGCGTGCTCGGCGGGATGGGGATCAACATCCTGACCACGCCGCGGGGTGTGATGACCGGCCGCCAGGCCCGCAAAGAAGGCGTGGGCGGCGAGTTGTTGTGCGAGATTTACTAGAAGCAGCTTCTGGCTATTAGCGTCTAGCTACTAGCTAAAGCGGCGATGTGCGAAGTTTTTGATTCAGCTTGAAACAGATTCGGCAATAGCCTGACTGAAAAACCAAAGCGGCCTAGCTAGAAGCTAGGAGCTGGAAGCTAGAAGCTCTTATGTCACGAATTGGAAAAAAGCCGATCGCGATTCCCAAGGGAGTCACGGTCAAAGTGGAAGGCAACACGGTCCTGGTGCAGGGGCCGAAGGGCAGGGTGGACACTCCGCTGCCGGCCGGAATCAAGGTCGAACAGAAGGACGGACACATCGTCGCGATTCGCGAGAACGATTCGCAGTCGGCGGTGCATGGGTTAGCCCGGGCGCTGGTCAACAACGCGGTCGAGGGCGTGACCAAGGGCTGGACGCGGGAACTGGAAATCGTCGGCATTGGCTATCGTGCCGAGATGAAGGGCAAGCTCACCGTCGTGTTCAACCTCGGCTACTCCCATCCGATTGAGTATCCGCTGCCGACGGGCGTGGATGCGGCAGTCGATCCGAAACAGACCAAGATCACTCTGACGGGAATCGATCGGCAGAAGGTTGGACAGGTCGCGGCTGAGATGCGTTCACTCCGTCCGCCAGATCCATACAAGAACAAGGGCGTGCGCTATGCGGGCGAGCGCCTCAAGAAGAAGGTCGGAAAGACCGGAGCGAAATAAGCTTTCGGCTGTCAGGTCTCAGCTCGCGCTGAGGCAAGCCGGCCGGTCCTGAGGGTTCATTATGCTGACAAGGATTACGAAGAACCAGAAACGCGGACATGTACACGAGCGCATCCGCAAGAAGTTGGCGGGGACGGCAGAACGTCCGCGGCTGAATGTGTACCGTTCGCTGAATCACATCTATGTGCAGGTGATCGACGACCTGAACGGCAAGACGCTGGTTTCTGCGAGCACTGCGGAGGGCAAGAAGGAAGACCGCCGGATCGGCGGGAACGTGGCTTCTGCCAAAGCAGTCGGCAAGACCATAGCCGAGCGCGCGAAAGCCAAGGGCGTAACCAAGGTCGTGTTCGATCGCGGCGGATACATTTATCACGGGCGTGTGAAGGCTCTGGCCGACGCCGCCCGCGAAGCAGGATTGCAGTTCTAGAGACGGCTCTCAGCTGTCAGCTCTCAGCGATCAGCGGGAGCGACAAGCTGAAAGCTGATAGCTGAAAGCTAGGTTTAATCAATGCCAACAGTGATCAAGAAACTCGATGCAGGGGCGTACCAGCTGAAGGACCAGGTGGTAGCCATCAACCGCGTGACCAAGGTGGTCAAGGGCGGAAAGAATCTTTCGTTTGCTGCGCTGGTTGTGGTCGGCGATCCTTCGGCGGCGGTCGTGGGCTATGGCTCCGGCAAGGCGAAGGAAGTGCCGCAGGCCATCCGCAAGGGAATTGAGTCCGCGAAGAAGAACCTGATCAAGGTGAACCTTACGCAGACCAGCATTGCCCATCTGGTGCTGGGACGCTACGGCTCCGGTAAAGTTTTGCTGAAGCCGGCGCCGGAAGGCACCGGCGTGATTGCGGGGGGTGCGGTGCGCGCGGTCATGACGTCCGCCGGTGTGCAGAACGTACTGACCAAGTCGATCGGCACAACGAACCCACACAACGTGATCAAAGCGACCTTCGACGCTCTGAAGCAGCTGAAGAACAGGGAAAGCGTAGCTACGCTGCGCGGCAAGGTCGCGGAAGAACTCTAGAAGCAAGTGGCCAGTGGTCAGGTGTCAGTGGCCAGCAAGAGCGGTCAAACAAATTCCGGACACTGGCCATTGATCACTGGCCACTGGACACTGAGGTTGAAATGACGGCGAAGAAGACGAGCGGCGGGACGATCCAGTTGAAGTGGGTGCGGTCCGCGATTTGTGCCCCCCAGAAGCAGAAGCTGGTGATCAAGGGCCTTGGATTTACCCGGCTCAACCAGGTGATTGAGCGTCCGAACACGCAGGCCATCCGGGGGATGGTGGCGAAGGTGCCGCACCTGATTGAGGTAGTGGAATAAAGACAGAGTTTCAAAGTCTCAAAGAACGGCGAACGAATAGTCTTTGAAGCCTTGAAACTCTGAAACCTTGAGACCTGGGTTTACTTATGAACTTATCGAACATTCACGCACCGAAGAAGGCGACTGAGAAGCGCAAGCGCGTTGGGCGCGGCATGGGCTCCGGCATGGGCAAGACGTCGACCCGTGGGCACAAGGGACAGCGTTCGCGTTCCGGTTCGCGCATGATCCGCGGATTTGAAGGCGGCCAGATGCCGCTGCACCGCCGCATGCCGAAGCGCGGCTTCACCAACATCTTCCGCAAGGAATTCGCGATCGTGAGCCTGGAGCGTCTTGCCGAACTCGGCGAAACGACGATCACTCCCGAGGTCCTGCGCAAAGCGGGCGTCATCAAGACCAAGCTTCCGGTAAAGGTTCTGGGCGATGGCGAACTGAAAGTTGCACTGACCATAAGCGCGCACAAGTTCTCGAAGTCGGCGCAGGAAAAGATCACCAAGGCAGGCGGCAAGTTCGAGGTCTTGCAGTAATGCTGGATAAGCTGGCGAACATCTTCCGCATTCCGGATCTGCGTAAGCGGATTCTGTTTACCCTGGCGCTGTTGTTTGTGTACCGCGTAGGCGGACACCTGCCGACGCCGGGGATTGATTTTGTGAAGCTGGAATCCTTCTTCAACCAGGGCAGCACCAGCGGATCGCTGCTTGGGTTTGTGGATTTGTTCTCCGGCGGCCAGTTGCGCCGCATGACGATTTTCGCGCTCGGTATCATGCCGTACATCACGGCGTCGATCATTCTGCAGTTGTTGACGGTGGTGTATGAGCCGCTGGCAAAGTTGCAGAAGGAAGGCGAACTCGGGCGCAAGAAGATCACGCAGTGGACGCGCTACATTACGGTCATCCTGAGCGCGGTGCAGTCTTTTGGAATCGCCATCGGCCTGGAAAAGGGCGGCTTCGCGTTGAGCCCCGGATGGGGATTCCGCATGATGACAATGCTGACCTTGACCACGGGCAGCGCATTCATCATGTGGTTGGGCGAACAGATCACCGAGCGCGGCGTCGGTAACGGAATGTCACTCCTTATCTTCGCCGGTATTGTCGTCGGCCTGCCCCGCGGCGTGGAGGAATTAATCTCCAAAGCCAAGAACGCTTCTTGGGGCGCTATCACCTTCCCGTTGCTGGTCGGACTGATCATCTTCATGGTGATCGTCGTGGCTTTCATCGTGTATGTGGAACGAAGCGAACGCCGCATTCCTGTGCAGTACGCGAAGCGAGTCGTTGGCCGCAGGGTGATGGGGGGGCAGTCGACACACCTGCCCCTGCGCGTGAACGCCGGCGGCGTGATGCCGGTCATCTTCGCGTCCTCGATTCTCACGCTGCCGCAGACGATGGGCTACGGACTGCGTAACAATCGTTGGTTCGGACCGCTGTTTGATGCCATCAAATGGGGCGAGCCGCTCTATACCGTTCTGTACGCGGTTGGGATCATTTTCTTCGCTTATTTCTATGTTTCAATCGTTTTCAACCCGAGCGAAGTCGCTGACAATATGCGCAAGTACGGCGGGTTTATCCCCGGTATTCGTCCGGGACGGCGGACTGCAGATTTCATCAATGAAGTCCTGACGCGCATCACGCTGGTAGGTGCGCTCTACCTGATCATCATTTCGTTCATTCCCGAGTGGATGATTGCCGGAATCAAACTCAACCATCTCTGGGGACCGATTGGCCGGTTCTTTGAAGCCATGCCGACCTGGGTGACGAATGGGTTGGGTGTTAGCTTTTACTTCGGCGGAACTTCGCTGCTGATCGTTGTGGGTGTGGCGATGGATACCGTGACGCAGATCGAAGCGCAATTGATCATGCGACACTACGATGGATTTACGCCGAAGAGCGGACGCATCCGCGGCCGCCGCTGGTAGAGATTTCGTGAAGGGGTTGCTGCACCTCGGTGGTCCAAGACGAACGCCGGGGAGAGTGAGGTCGGGACAGCGGATGGCGCAGGAATCCTCGCGTGCAGTGGGTCCCGTGGTACTGCTGGGTCCTCCGGGTGCCGGTAAGGGCACTCAGGCCAAGCGGATCATGGAACATTACGGGATTCCGCAGATCTCCACCGGCGACCTGTTGCGGGAGAACGTAACGCTCGGGACCGAGCTGGGCATTGCAGCCAAGGCCGTGATGGCGCGCGGAGAGCTGGTTTCCGACGATCTGGTCTGCAACATGGTCCAGCAGCGGCTGATGCAGCCCGATTGCAAGCGGGGCTACATTTTGGATGGTTTTCCCCGGACTGCGGCCCAGGCCGGGTGGCTCGATGCGCTGCTCGAGCATGAGCTCTTTGACAATTCGCGTCCGACGCGGGCGTGGCCAATTGTGATCCGCCTCGTCGTCGACTATAATCAATTACTGCTCCGGATTACTGGACGACGTTCTTGTCCCACCTGTGGACGGATCTATAACGTCCACCTGCAGCCGCCGCGTGTGGATGAGTTATGCGATGAGGCCCACGCGACGAAGCTGATCGCCCGCAATGACGACCGGTTGGAAGTGATTCAGCCACGACTCACGGCATTTCTGGAGCAGACCCGGCCCGTGGCGGATTATTACGAGCGTACCGGCCGGCTGATCAGCGTAAACGGCGATCACCCGATGGACGATGTGACGGCCCAGATTTACCGGATTCTGGAAGATCACCACGCTTGAGAACGAAAGTATGGCGATAGTTTGTAAGTCGGCGAGCGAGATCGAAAAGATGCGGCACAGCGGCCACATCGTGCGCCAGGTTCTCGATCATGTGAAGGCGCTGGTAAAACCGGGTGTGACGACAATGGACCTGGAGCGCGCCGCCGAGAAACAGATCAAGGAGCTCGGAGCCAAGCCGGCGTTTAAGGGCTATTACGATTATCCCTGCGTCCTGTGCACGTCGGTGAATGAAGAGATCGTGCACGGGATTCCGTCCGAAAAACGGGTGCTGAAAGTGGGAGACATCGTCTCCATCGATTGCGGCGTGGTGCTTGACGGGTACTACGGTGATGCAGCGATTACGGTCCCGGTCGGTGACGGCTTAAAGCCTGAACTGCAGAAGTTGCTGGATGTCACCGAGGCTTCGCTCTACCGCGGGATCGAGCAGGCCAGAATTGGGAACTCGATCGGCGATGTTGGCGCGGCAGTTCAGGAGCACGTGGAAGCCGCGGGATTCAGCGTGGTGCGGGAGTTTGTAGGACACGGCATCGGGACGCGTTTGCACGAAGAGCCCCAGGTCCCGAACTTTGGCAACCGCGGACATGGAGCCCGGTTGCGCGAGGGCATGGTTCTTGCGATCGAGCCCATGGTGAACTCCGGCAAGCCCGAGACGCGAGTGTTGGGCGACAAGTGGACGGCAGTTACTGCCGACGGCAGTTTCAGCGCGCATTTCGAGCACTGCGTGGCGGTGACAAAAGATGGGCCGGTGATTTTAACGCAGTGAGCTTTCAGAAGAAGCTGAAAGCCGAGAGCTGATAGCTAAGGGGTGCATGAGCAAAGAAGACGCGATTGAAGTGATGGCAGTCGTGCTGGAGCCGCTGCCGAATGCGATGTTCCGGGTCGAACTGGAAAACAAGCATCAGGTGCTGGCGCACGTTTCCGGAAAGATGCGTAAGAATTTCATCCGCATCCTGCCGGGAGACAAAGTCGCGGTGGAACTTTCGCCGTACGACCTGAATCGCGGACGCATTGTGTATCGCTATAAATAGACTTTTGCCGACAGCTGAGAGCTGACGGCTGAGAGCTGGGATATGAAGGTTAGAGCATCGGTAAAGAAAATCTGTGACAAGTGCAAGATCATCCACCGCAAGGGTGTGGTGCGGGTGATCTGCGTGAACTCGAAACACAAACAGCGCCAGGGCTAAGCCCGCGCGGGAGTCAAGGAATGGCACGTATTGCAGGCGTGGATCTACCCCGCCAGAAGCACATCAACATCGCGCTGACCTACATTTACGGGATCGGGCATCCCCGCGCCGGACGTATTCTCGACGAGGCGAAGGTCGAGCCGATGAAGAAAGTTCAGGACCTCAGCGAAGAAGAGGTCAACCGCATTCGTACGGTCATCGAGGCAGAAGGACTGGTCGAAGGCGACCTGCGCAAGGAAGTTTCGATGAACATCAAGCGGCTCATCGAAATCGGCTCCTATCGCGGGTTCCGTCACCGCCGCAACCTGCCGGTCCGCGGACAGCGCACACACACGAATGCCCGGACCCGCAAAGGCCCGCGCAAAGGAACGGTTGCCCAGAAGAAGAAGGCGACAGCGAAGACATAACGAAGCTTCTGGCTTCTAGCTTTTAGCTAGGAGCTAGTAGCTAGGAGCTAGCAGCTACCATGGCGAAACCAGCAGCAGCGGGCGGCGCAGCCGCGACACCCGAGAAAAAAGGCAAGAAGAAGACCTTCAAAAAGAAGGAACGCAAGCACGTCCCGCATGGGATTGCGTACGTCCAGGCGTCCTTCAACAACACGATCGTGACCATCTCCGACATGAACGGCAACGTTCTGTCGTGGAAGAGTTCGGGGTCGCTCGGCTTTCGCGGATCGCGCAAGGGGACTCCCTTTGCCGCTCAGCAGGCTGCATCCAACGCCGCGAACATGGCGCGTGATCATGGTGTTCGCAGCGTCGACGTTCGGGTCAGCGGTCCGGGTTCGGGGCGCGAGTCCGCTGTGCGCGCGCTGGCTGCCGCCGGAATCGAGGTCCGTTCCATTCGCGACGTCACCCCGATTCCACACAATGGATGCCGGCCACCGAAGAGAAGGCGCGTATAAGCTCACGGGCCGAGGTTGCAGAAGCTTCAAGGTTTCCAGTTGAACCCGAGAAGCACTGAGACCTTGGAACTTTGAAACATTGAAACTTGTTTTTTGAACGGGACGAAGGGTGAAGCCAAACCTGTAAACCGGTCATCTAAAAGGAGAAGAAACTTGGCAAGATACACCGATGCAGTCTGCCGTCTATGCCGCCGCGAGGGCATGAAGCTGTTCCTCAAAGGCGCAAAGTGTTTCAGCGATAAGTGTCCCATCGAGAAGCGCAACTTCGCTCCCGGGCAACATGGCAAGGACCGCAAGGCCAAAATCGTCGGCTACGGTCTGCAGTTGCGCGAAAAACAGAAGGCGAAGCGCATCTACTTCACTCAAGAAGGCCAGTTCCGTAACTATTTCGAAAAGGCCGCGCGCTCCAAGGGCGTTACCGGCGAGAAGTTGCTGCAGCAACTCGAACGGCGTCTGGACAATGTTGTGTTCCGCCTAGGATTCGCGCAGTCGCGCCGCCAGGCACGCCAGTTGGTGCGCCACGGTCACGTTGCGGTCGACAACCGCAAGGTCAATATTCCATCGTACGAAGTAGCAGCAGGGGAAGAGATTTCCATCCGCGAGAACAGCCGTAAGCTGGTTGTTCTTGAGCAGGCGAAGGAGTTCGCAAGCCACGCCACATTGCCAAGCTGGCTCGAAGTTGATCGCGACAACTACAAAGCGCGGGTGCTGAATCTGCCCAAGCGCGAAGATATTCAGCTGCCGGTGAACGAGCAACTGATTGTCGAGTTGTACAGCAAGTAAGCGAGTTGAGTAATTGGGGAATTTAGTAATTGAGTAATTGAAAAACGAAATGCGGTGAATGGGTTTTTAAATTACCCAATTACCAAATTTCCCAATTACTCAATCAGGTCCACATTTCGTGCCAGATCAGCCTCTGCTGATGCCTGACCTGAGCCCGGACCGGTTCAGGGAGTCAGCACCGAGCCACACGGCCGAAGGAGAAACGCATGCTTTGGAGAGGTTTTCAAAAACCAAAACGTCTCGCAGTTGACACCTCCACTCTCACCGACAAATACGGCATTTTCTGGGCGCAGCCGTTCGAGCGCGGATTCGGCACGACCGTGGGCAACGCACTCCGCCGCGTGTTGCTGAGCTCGATCGAAGGTGCGGCCGTCACCGCGGTGAAGATGGAAGGCGTGCTGCATGAATTCCAGTCAATCCCTGGCGTCGTCGAGGATGCAACCGATATCATCCTCAACCTGAAGCAGATTCCTTTCAAGCTCGCAGGCGACGCGCCGAAGGCGATCTACCTGCGCGCGGATCAGCCCGGAGTCGTGACCAGCGGCATGATCGAAGCCGATGGCGACGTAGAGGTTCTGGACAAGGACGTCTACATCGCGACCGTCAGCGAAGGCGGCAAGCTCGACATGGAAATGCGGCTGAAGCGTGGCCGCGGCTACGTTTCCGCCGACAGGAATTTCGACGAGGATCTCGGCATCGGTTTCATCCCGATCGACTCCGTGCACTCGCCCGTGCGCAAGTGCAATTACAACGTCGAACCTGCGCGTCTCGGACAGATCACCGACTACGACAAGCTCACACTCGAAGTCTGGACCAATGGCTCCATCACCCCGGCTGATTCCATCGGCCTGGCCGCGAAGCTGCTGAAGGACCACATGAACATCTTCATCAACTTCGAGGAAGAGATCGAAACCGGAACGTCGGCCAGCGATGACCGCAAGCCCGAGATTCACAACGAAAACCTCAATCGCTCGGTCGAAGAGCTGGAGCTTTCGGTGCGCAGCTACAACTGCCTGAAGAACGCGAACATCCAGACCATCGGCGAGCTCGTCCAGAAGACCGAAGCCGAAATGCTCAAGACCAAGAATTTCGGCCGCAAGTCGCTCAACGAGATCAAAGAGATCCTTTCTTCGATGGGACTGAGTCTCGGCATGAAGATCGACGAGCACGGCAACGCCGTACCCGGACCGACTTCGAACGTACCGTTACCCGCGTCGGCTTACGGACCGGACGACCAGCTGTAAGGATCAAGTGGTCAGTGGCTAGTGGTCAGTGGTCAGAAAGCGCGACCACTAGCCCTCTGACCGGGATGTAGTCACTGAATGCTGGCCATTGACCACTGGCCACTGATCACTGAGGGTTTCTCATGCGTCACAAGAAGTCAGGATACAAACTCGGACGGAACACATCGCATCGGCGCTCGCTGCTGCGCAATCTGGTCACCTCGGTGCTGGTCGAGGAGCGCGTAGAAACGACCGTTCCCAAGGCCAAGGCGGCGCGTCCGCTGGTCGAGAAGATGATCACGCTCGGCAAGCGCGGCGATCTTTCGGCGCGGCGTCAGGCGGCTTCCTACCTCATGACCGACGAAGCCGTTGTGAAGCTGTTCGACACCGTTGGGCCGCGTTTCGGCGATCGCAACGGCGGCTACACCCGCATCATCCGCACGATGTGGAACAAGGGAGACGGCGCCGACAAGGCATTCCTGGAGCTCCTCGGCAGCGAGAAGGTTCTCGACGAGAAGAAGGAAAAGCGCGCCGAAGCTCGTGCCAAGAAGGCCGCTGAAGCGAAGAAGGCGATGGAAGAAGCCGAAGCGCAGGCTCAGGCCGAAGGCGCTGCAGCGGAACCCGCCGAGGGTGGCGACAAGAAAGAATAGTTTCCCCAAGTGCTTACAGGGCACGGCGAAAGCCGTGCCTTTTCTTTTGCCGCACTCGTACATGTCCGCTCGTGTGTCCGCGTAATCTTGCCGGTAGTTTTCTCGAGTCCTTAAACTTTCATGAGATGGCTTTCACCAAGACCCAAATCGGCATAGCTGTCGGCGCCGGAGCTCTGCTCGTGTTCGTCTTCGTCGGCTATTTGTGGTGGCTCAGCAATCAGGGGCCGGTGCTGGCGCGGTCCGAGGATCATGATCCGCTGACCGGGCTGCCGATCACCATCAAGATGAATCCGCTGCGCGACCGCTCCACTGAGAAATCCGCGAATAAGTTCCTTCGCGAAATGCGCGACGGGCATTGCGACGAGTTGCTCAGCAAGTGGGAGAAGGATTACCACAAGAAGTACGCGCGCTATCTCTGCAAGCAGGAATCCGATCATCCCCTGCTCTCCTGGGAGCTCGCCGATTGGGAGGACGCGCCGCCGCTGGTGATCCTGCACTATCGCGGCAAGCGGCCCAGCAATGCCGGACCCAACCAGCCTGGCATTGATAACGACCAGTTCACCCTGACAGTCGAGAATCAGGCTGGACAATGGGTCGTGACGAAGTACGACGCCATGTACTGAGAATCCGTGGCCAGTTGCCAGTGGTCAGTTCTCCGTTGCCGCCTGTCTCCGTGGTAAAACTTCTGAATGTCTGCTGCACGTCCTGAGTCGCCAGCTTCTGCCTCCCGAAACCTATATTCCTTCGGCCTTACCTCGTTTTTCAACGACACGGCTTCGGAAATGGCGTACTGGGTTCTGCCGGCGTTTCTGGCTTCGCTGGGCGCAGGGCCGGCGCAGTTAGGAGTGATCGAAGGCATCGCCGAGAGCGTTGCGTCGTTTGCCAAGCTGTTCTCCGGATATCTCACCGACCGTATTGAGCGCCGCAAGCCGCTCGTCGCGGGCGGATACTTCATCGCGAATGCGGTAAAGCCACTCCTGGCTGTCACAACTTCGTGGTGGCACATCCTGCTGATTCGCTTCTCGGATCGCCTGGCCAAGGGAGTGCGCGGCGCCCCGCGCGATGTGATGGTCGCGGAGTCGGTGGGGAAGGAACGGCTGGGTTCGGCCTATGGGCTGCTTCAGTCGATGGATTCCGCCGGAGCGATTGCCGGACCGCTGCTTGCGCTGGCCTTGCTCGCACGATTCGGGATTCGCAGTGTGTTTTGGGCGGCGGCCGTCCCGGGAGGTCTGTCTGTTTTCGTCGCGGTCTTGGGGATTCAGGAGACGAAGAATCCCCGCTTCTCTCAAAAGCAAGGAGAAGTAGCGCACCCCCAGAGTGCGCGTCCAGGACCATCCACGCCACTGCCTTTTCCGTTCTATTTCGTTCTGACTGCCGTCACTCTTTTTTCGCTGGGCAATTCCAGCGACATGTTCTTGGTTATGCGTGCGCAAAGTATCGGCATTGGCATCAAGCTGGCTCCACTGCTGGGGCTGGTCTTCAACTTGACCTACACGCTTGGGTCGTGGCCCGCGGGATGGTTCAGCGATCACTTCTCGCGGCGATGGATCGCGGCCGCGGGATATCTGATATTTGCCGGAGTGTACTTTGTGTTCGGCCGAGCGCCCTCGGTGCTGGCAATCTGGATCACGATGGCCGTCTACGGCGTCTACTACGCCCTGACGCAACCGGTATTGAAAGCGCTAGTAGTAGAAACGGTCAACCCGGAGTTCCGCGGCCGCGCCCTGGGAATCTACTTCTTTGCGACGAGCGTCGCCACCCTGGCCGCCAGCCTGGTCACCGGAGAGTTGTGGAAATATTTTGGGCCAGGTGTTCCATTCTATGCGTCGGCGGGATTGGCCGCGGTTTCAGCTGCAATGCTCGTGCTCGGTAAAGGTGAGTCGTAATCTTCTCTGCGTTCTCAGCGGGGATTTCTCGGCGATCTCTGCGTTCAAAAACCTCTGAAGCGGAAATCACCGAGAAATCTCGCCAAGAATGCGAAGCCCGCAAACTAGATCGTTCCTCCACTCTTCACCGTGTCTTCTTCCGGCTTTGCCGTTCCGTTCTTGATGGCTTCATCCAGCAGTTCCTTCATCTGCTTTTCGGCCTTCTCCGCCAGTTCTCCCTGCTGACGCCCCAGTTCGCCCTGTAGCTCTCCGAGTTTTCCCTGTTTCTCTCCGAGTTCGCCTTGCAGTTCGCCCACCTTGCCTTGCTGCTCACCCGCTTGCGACTGAATCTCGCCCAGCCGGCTCTGCAGTTCTCCGATTTCCGACTGCAGGTCGCCAACCTGCTCCAGGGTGGCGGACGATCCCAGCTTTTGCAGCTTGGCTTTGAGCCGGTCGAGTTCTGCCGTCATGTCCGGCACATTCACCCGAACCTGCTCCATCTTCTTGCTGAGCGCTTCCTGTTGTTCTCCCAACGCTTCCTGTTGCTTGCCGAGTTCCTCCTGTTTCTTGCCCAGCTCTTCTTGCGGGGCCCAGAAGGCCTTCGCGCGATTGATCGTGGCCTGATCACGAATGATGTAGGACTTCTCGTCGCGCTGGAACCAGATGAAGTCACCCGGGATCTGTTTCTTGAGTTTCTCGATGTGATGGATGTCTTGCATCGAGCCTGACATCGTGTAGGAATCGGTCTTGCCCGAAACGATGATGAAGCGCTCGTCATCGTCAGACCCATAAGCGTAGTGGTCGCCTCGCCGAGCGACTGGTGCCTGCGGTGCCCACGCAGGCGCCGTAGGAACTCCGGCGATCATGGGCGCTGCTGGTGGCGGAGGCACAGCCGTTGGCGCGCCAGCAATCGCGGGCGCTGCGGGAACTCCGCTTATCGGGGCCGCCGTTGGTGCCCCACGAAGCCCAGGTGCTACAGGAGCGTAAGCCCGAGGCGCTGGCGGTGCGGGCGGGGCTACCTGCGCGCCAGAGTTAGCTCCGGCCGGGCGAACCGCCGCTACCAGATAAACGACAGGAACAGCAAGTGCAACAATCGCGATCGAGACAGACTTTTTCAGATTCACGGTGACGGCTCCTTTCCAAGCCAAAATCTTTTCCAGGCGCTCTTCCGCCTGACCTGCTTTCGCCATCGAAACTCCCTGCCACCGGACCCGGCCCGGAATGCTGTGTAGAGCTTCGAAGAATCCCAGCAACGTTCGTGCGTACGCGTGGCGGTCGGCTCCGCAGGACAATGCCGCTTCGTCGCTGGCCTGCTCTGCCAAGGCTGCGAGATGGCGCTCGAGCCACCACGCGAGCGGACTGAAGCAGAAGATCGCGCGATGCAGCAGCGAAAGCTGCTGCGTGAGGGCATCACGCCGCATTACGTGCGAGAGCTCGTGAGCCAGCACGGCGTCGAGCGTGGCGTCATCCCACTCTCGCCAATTCGTGGGCAACAGAATCCTGGGGCGAATCGAACCCACCGTGATGGGCACGGAGACCAGTGACGACTCGGCGGCTTGCGGGGCAATCGCGAGCACTCGTGGTTCCGCAATCCGCCGCGATCTGAGAATCAGACGGTGCGTGAGCACCATGCCCGCCGCAAAACGCACTAGCAAGAAGAGGGCGACAGAGAGATACAGTATTGCGGCCCATGCTCCCCATGAGATCGAACCCCAGAACGAATGCTGGGCGCCGGCGGCGCTTGCCGCCTGAAGTTGCTCAACGGCGCTCGATGCTGGCTGCTGGGTCGAGTTCCTCACCGGCGAGGCCAATTCCGCTCGCCTTGCCCGGAGCGGCGCTGACGTTCTCACTTCCACAAAGTCCGCGCCCTTCGTCCGTATCCGAGGGATGTTCGCCTGATGCGCCAGGGATTCCGGCATTGAGACCTGCAATGGAGGCAGCAACTGCCCGAGAAATGGCAGAGCAAGAGCAGAGTAGAGAACGGAAGTCCACACCAACAGCCGCGCAGAAGTGTTCTTCACTCGAAAGGCTGCCAGCCCCAAGCCGGCGACCCCCGCAAGAAGCAGCGCGCGTGCGGCCGCGATGGCGAGTTCGGCGAATGCTGTCGAGGGAGCGAAGAAACCGGCGATGTTCATGATTTTCTGTCCTTCTTTCCCGGAAGCGTATCTTGCCCAGACTTTCCTTCCGAGATCTTGCGTGCGAGGCGTTCAAGTTGCTTGCGATCGAGCACCGCGCTGTCGACCATGCCCAGCACAAGTTCCTCGGCCGATCCGCCGCAGAAGCGGTCGATAATGTTCTTCACCGCGCGGACCGCCACGCTCTGGCGTGCGTCCGACGCTCGGTAGACGAATGTCCGGCCGTCTACGTCATGCGTGACATAACCCTTTTCTTCCAGGCGGCGAAGTACAGTGCGGATCGTGGAATCCTTCATCGGCCGTTCCGACGCCAGACCTTCACGGCAGGATTCCGCCGTGCAAGGCCCGTGACTCCAGATGTAGTCCATAACGATCTGTTCAACTTCTCCCAAGTTCTTTAGACGTGGCTGCCGTGTGTTAGTCATCGTAACGTTACAGACTGTAACACATAAGAAAAGAAGCTGTCAAGCGGAAAGGGAAACTCTCGGCGGAAAGGGACCAGTTAGAGCGGTCCGCCTCTCAGTTGGGACGGCGGGAGGCTCGTGAACCGAGGATTTGTCGTCAAGCCTTCGAACTGCGGCCCTTTAATGCCTTGCGGAGGCCAGTTTCAGCGTGTAGCAGCTCTCGTGAACTGCTTCTCCGTGCTCGTCGGTCTTGCAATGTTCGAGCGGCACTGCGGTGCCACAGATCGTGCAAGAGACGACGTTCGTCTGCGACGACGGTTCTCGCGCGGCGATCTTCTTGGCAAATGCAACTGGAACCTGTTCGAAATGAGTCTTCGTTCTCGCCATCGATTTCATTTCTTCCTCCACCCCTGGATCTGCTTCTGACTACTCCTGCTGTTGAATGGCGTTTGCGAAGCTGCTGCATCTCCCCACGTCTCTGGCCGCAAGCCATGCGCAGACATCCCGATGTGATTCGCAATGGAACTCGATCAGGCCGCACTCTTCACAGATGTGTAGCCTGATCTGTGCGCTATACAACGCGGGTTGACCTTCTACGACCTCGCGTTCCAGGTCGCACTGCAGAATGCCCGTCACTCTACGTTCATGCGAACATCGGCGATCCGTCATTGTGCCTCGCCCTTCAGACCCGCTCCGTCGACTTGTCGAACGGAGCCTACGCCCTGCAAGAACGTAGCAAGTCCTGACCGATGCGGGGAAACTCTTTAGGGGAAAGTCAACGAGCGCTCTTGCGGCATCAACGGATCAGGAAAAGACCGCCGGAGAGTAGCTGCGCGTGAAATCTTCCCCGCGTGATTTGAGGCGGGTTACTCGTCAGCTCTGTGGCTCGAATATTTTACTTCACACTTTATATTACGATCTAATATGATTACGTCACGTTTCTTTAATGTTAAGCATCCGGCAAAGGAGGTTCGTGATGAGTGCCCGGCGCAGTGACCCACCAATGAACTTCAAAACCATGGCTGTGCCTGCTGTCCCGCAAGGACGGAATGGAAAGCACAAGCTGATCGTGACCAGGATTATTTCCGACCTTGATCAGGTGGACGCGGGAGTCGCGCTCAAGGTCCCTCTTGCGGAACTGGCCGAAAGCAAAGAAAAAGTGCGCTCCGCTCTGAATCGCGCTACCCGCAAGGCCGGACGCATCGTGGCCACCGCCAGTGACGAGACCTACCTCTACGTTTGGAACGAAAAGGCTGGGGCCTAGTCGATTCGGTTTCTGGAGCGGAAGTAGTACAAGAACACCGCAAGCTGGGCCGCAATGCCAGCGCAGGAATCGAGGACTACGTCGCGCACAGTTCCAGTGCGAGACGGTAACAAGCTCTGATGCCATTCGTCGAGGCTCGCCACCAGCGCTGTTCCCAGAACTGCGATACCCGCCCACCGGAGAGTCCACCGCGGAAAGGCGGTCGACGGCAACGTCTCGCGCCATGCGCGGAACAGCAGAATGCTCAGCAATCCGTAGCCGAAAACGTGCCCTGACTTGCGAATGAAAACGTGATACGGCTCAAAGCTCGCCCAGTCGATACCAAACAGGAAATGCAGAATTGGATAGAGAAACCGGCTGGTATTCGCAGACGAAAGGTAATTGCTCGACTCGATGGCAATCACAATGAGCCACAGGATCAGGGCGACCCAGGCTTTGAAGGGATGATGGCGGTCTTGGTTCAAGCGAGTAAGAAGTCGAAATGGAATGGGATGCCCCACTTCTCGCCGATTTTGCGAGAAGTGGGACTGGGCTGGGTGGGGAGCTTATTCAATGGCGTAGTTCGGGGCTTCGCGGGTGATCATGACGTCGTGCACGTGGCTCTCGCGCAAGCCGGCGCCGCTGATACGGACGAAGCGTGTCTTCTGCAGCAGTTCAGGAATCGTCGCACAGCCGGTGTAGCCCATACCTGACTTCAATCCGCCGACCATCTGATAAATGATCATCGCGACCGAACCGCGATAGGGAACGCGTCCTTCGATGCCTTCCGGTACCAACTTGGCCAGACGGTTGGATTCGCCATCGGAGGCCGAACTCGCAGAAGAAGAGTCGGCCGCTGTGTTCTGGAAATAACGCTCGCTCGATCCCTGGGCCATGGCCCCGATCGATCCCATACCGCGGTAGGACTTGAATGAGCGGCCTTGATAAAGAATGAGTTCGCCCGGACTTTCATCGGTTCCGGCAAAGAGCGATCCAATCATGACTGCGCTCGCGCCCGCGGCCAGGGCCTTGGTGACGTCGCCCGAGTACTTGATGCCGCCGTCGGCAATGATGGGAACTCCAGAATCTTTTGTCGCGCGATACGCTTCGGCAATGGCGGTGATCTGTGGTACGCCGGCGCCGGTCACCACACGCGTGGTGCAGATTGATCCAGGGCCGATGCCTACTTTAATTCCGTCTGCGCCAGCACGAGCCAACTCGCAGGCGCCGTCGAATGTGGCCACGTTGCCGGCAAGCAACTCGACTTCCGGCAATTTCGATTTCACCAGCTTCACCGCTTCGAGCACCTTGGTTGAGTGCCCGTGCGCGCTGTCGATGGCGAGCACGTCAACTTTGGCTTCCGCCAGTTCCTGCGCGCGCTCCAGAAAGTCTCCAGTCGCTCCAATCGCCGCGCCGACGCGGAGTCGCCCATGCGAATCCTTCGCGGCATTGGGATACTTCAATTTCTTCTGGATGTCCTTAACCGTGATCAGGCCCTTCAGGTTGTACTTGTCATCGACGACCAGGAGTTTCTCGACGCGGTGCTCGTGCAGGATTTTTTCCGCCTCTTCCAGCGTGGTTCCCACGGGGACCGTGATCAGGTTCTTCTTGGTCATCACTTTGTCGATGGGAATATCGAAGCGGGTTTCAAAGCGCAGATCGCGATTCGTAAGGATGCCGACAAGCTTGCCGTGCTCGGTGATGGGCACGCCGGAGATCTTGTACTTGCGCATGACCTCGAGGGCATCACTAACCTTGTCCGTCGCGTGCATCGTAACCGGATCGACGATCATGCCGCTTTCCGAGCGCTTCACCTTGTCGACTTCATTGGCCTGCTGCTCAATGGTCAGATTGCGATGGATGATGCCCAGTCCGCCCTGCTGCGCCAGCGCAATCGCCATGTGCGATTCGGTGACGGTATCCATGGCGGCGCTCACGATCGGAATATTCAGGCTGATCTTGCGCGTGAGTTGCGTCTGCGTGCTGGCACTCGCTGGGACGACATCGGAACGTGCAGGCAGCAATAGAACGTCATCAAAGGTGAGGGCCTCAGGAACAGGAAAATGAATCATAAATGTCTCGGATTTCCCCAGCGCTGTGGGTAATCCCTCATTCTAGAGACGGAAAGGGGATTAGGGCAAATGGAGGCAGGGGTGGGCAGTAGCAAGGACGCACGACAGCACGAGATACGATTGTCGTGAACTGCTCTCGAGGTGAGGGACTCCTCCTTCGCAATCATTTCTGAATGGGGTTGCCCGGCACCAATTTGGCCTTCAGAGTCTTCACGGCGAGATCACGACAAGGATCCCTCTTTGCGGCAAGATCGGCAGATTCGGGTATGCACATGACATCAGGCGTCACTCCTACTTTCTCGAGTTCCTTCCCGTCGGGAAGAACAACACGCCCGATCGTCGTTTGCGCACCATAGAAAACCGCCGAGTCAGCTCCGGTGTGCTGCTTAAAAGTTATCGCAACCCCGACGTCGCCGGCAGTCTTGTCACCGATGACTACTGCATGCCCTGACAGCTGCAGATATCGGGCGAGCACTTCGCTCGAACTCGCAGTCTCGCTGTCTACCAGAACAGCAATTGGGACATCCGAGAAGGATGGCGTTCTCGGCTTGGCAGTCACCTTCTCAGTTTTTTGCCTGCCGACCATGGTGAAGAGTTCAGTCTCATTCTTCTCGAGATAGCCAGAAAATCGCTTGAGGTCTTCGATTTCTCCGCCATGGTTGCCGC